>OAVR01000003.1_pt1 | contig 332470 bp, 347 predicted proteins | sample 1476451 | NCBI WGS metagenome assembly OAVR01 (sample SAMEA2580105, study PRJEB22360) | human gut metagenome | biome: human gut; feature: human-associated habitat; material: faeces | place: Denmark | collected 2008/2010 | reverse complement strand
AGCTAAGGGATTGGGAAAAGAAAAAGTATTGCCTTCTACCCCAGCCTCTACAAAAGCTTCAGCTTCGTCTATAGTACCAACTAAAAGTCCTTTAGCACCAAACTCTATTTGCATTTTAGCTAACTTACTAGATTTATGAGTTTTAGTCATAGGCCAAAGCTCTTTATTGTTTTTATCACAAAGCTCTTGAACTGTTTTTAAGTTATTTTCTAAAGCGTTTAAGTCTAATAAAAAATTAGGTGTAGATAATTCATTTATTTTCATGTTTTAATTCTCCTTTTTATAAAAATGTCATATTGATTAAATTATACTTAATAAAATTAAAATAAATTAACTTATATTTAATTTATATCAAATGATTTAAATAAAGTCAAATAAAACTTTAAAAAATAAAAACTAAGGGATATCTTGAAATTTAGGGTTAATTAATATAATCTAAAGTAAAATGATTATCAAAGAACGGAGATTTTTTATGAGTGATGTTAATATAGGAGAAAAAATAATAGAATATAGAAATCAAAGAAAAATGACAATTAAAGAAGTTGCAAATATTACAGGGGTAACGCCTTCGCTTCTTAGCCAAATAGAAAGGGGACTTTCAAATCCATCTATAAATACACTAAAGCTTATATCCAAAGCTTTAGATGTACCACTTTTTTACTTTTTTAAGGAAAATAAAAATAGTGAAGAGTTGGTTGTAAGAAAAGACAAAAGAATTAAACTTACTTTCCCAGAAAATAATAATTTGATGTATGAAATGTTATCTCCAAGTTCTAATGGTGATATACAGCTTATGTCTATGGATTTAACTCCAAATACCTCAACTTCAGAGGAGTTGATGAATCATATAGGCGAAGAAGTAGCAACAGTATTAGATGGAAAGGTTGATTTGATTTTAGAAAATGAAGTAATAACTTTAAATCAAGGTGATAGTGTAAAAATACTTCCACATATGAATCATAAATGGGTAAATAACTATGACCAAACATCTAAAATTATATTTGCTGTAACTCCGCCAAGTTTTTAAATAAAATAAATTTTAAAAAAAATGATTGACAAATTAGAAATTTGTACATATTATTAGTAATAAATAAATTTAAATTCGATGAAGGGAAAAGTAAATTTTATCTAAGTATCTAAAGCGAGTGGAGGATGGTGAGAGCTCCATGAGAAAAGTAATGTTGAAAGACATCCCAGAGAAGCTAATTTGAAATTAAGTAGGATTAGTCGGAATCCTCCGTTAAAAGGAATAAGAGATAACTTAGTTACTTAACTAGTTAAAGTAGAATGGCACCGTGAACACAGCTTTCACTTCTATATAGAAGTGAAGGCTTTTTTGTATTTAAAATAGAAAAAGGGCCCATTCTATAAGTGCTATAACTACTTTAAAAAGATAAGTATAAGTTAATAAGGGTGGTACCGCGAATTTTGCCCCTTGGGATTAATTTCTCAAGGGGCTTTTATTATATAAAAAATTAAAAGGAGTTGTTAATTATGGAAAGAATAATGATAAATAAATTAAATGAATATATAAATAAAAGTGTAAATATTAAAGGATGGATACACAGAGTTAGAAAGTTAAAATCTATAACTTTTCTTATATTAAGAGATAGAACAGGGTTAGTTCAATGTGTTTTAGAAAATAATTTAACTGATATTAACTCATTAAAATTAGAATCAGTAGTATCAATAAATGGAGAAGTTAGAGAAAGCAAAAATAATTTAAATCCATTTGAAATCAGTGTTGAATCTATAAATATTATAAATTCATGTAAAGAAGAATTACCAATAGAAATAAACCAAAATAATTTAGAAGTAAACTTAGATACTATGTTAAACAATAGAGTTTTAAGTTTAAGACATGAAAAAATTAATTCTATATTTAAAATTCAAAATTTAATAGTTGAAGGTTTCAAAGAATTTTTAAGAAAAGAAGATTTTACAGAAATATTTACTCCAAAACTAGTAGCACAAGGTGCAGAAGGTGGTAGTGATGTATTTGAGGTAAAGTACTTTGAAAATAAAGCTTACTTAGCTCAAAGTCCTCAATTTTATAAACAAATGATGGTAGGAGCGGGATTTGAAAGAGTATTTGAAGTAGGTCATGTATATAGGGCAGAACAACATGATACAAATAGACATTTAAATGAGTATATAAGCATGGACTTAGAAATGGGATTTATAGAAAATGAAGAAGAATTAATGGATTTAGAAGAAAATTTATTAAAATATATTTTAAATAAAGTAGCAAAAGAAGGTGAAAAATACCTTAAGTTAATAAATGCTAACATACCTAAAATAAATGGTAAGATATCAAGAATGAAGCTTAGTGAAGCTATAAATATATTAGAAAAGCATTACAACAAAAAAGGTTTAGATGGGGATTTAGACCCAGAAGGAGAAAAACTAATTTGTAAATATGCAAAAGAAAACTTAGGTTGTGAATTTATATTTTTAACACATTATCCTAGAAAGAAAAGACCAATGTATACTATGCCTTGTGGAGAACATGAAACTCATAGCTTTGACTTATTATTTAGAGGAATAGAGATAACTACAGGTGGCCAAAGAATTCATGATTATGACATGTTAATAAAAAATATGGAGTATAAAAATTTAAATCCTAATAACTATGAAAGCTACACAGAAACTTTTAAATATGGTATGCCAGCTCATGGGGGATTAGCTATAGGGTTAGAGAGGATAACAGCTAAATTATTAGACTTAGAAAATGTACGAGAAGCAACTCTTATAACTAGAGATAGACATAGACTATTACCATAATGCATTTTAAATAGCACTGTAATTAGGATAGTACTTTGGTTAAATATAAAAATATAGAAAATATATATACTAATCACTCTATTTTGGTAAGTAACATATTATTATATAACAACAATCTATGCCACTAAAGTATTTAAAAATTTATATAGGGGATGGCGATATGACTGAAAATAGAGACTTACAGAAAACTGAAGTTAAGCTTAGTAAATTGGAACTGGAAGCTATAAAATTAGTGGATATAGAAAAAATTAAAGTAAAGAAATGTGCTAAAAAGATGAAAATTACTGTTGATGAATTTGAAGAAATTCTAAATAGTGCAAGAACTAAGATAGCTAAAAATATATTAGATGGAAATACCATAAAAATAATAGTAGAAGAAGAACAGATAGATAATACATTATATTTTACATTTAGATGCGCAACTTGTGGAACTATTTATAAAGTAACCGGATATGAAGAAAGGATACATTGTCCTCTTTGTGAAAGTAATAAAGTTATGAGTCTAGAGGAATCAGGATTTGATAAAAAGGGTTACTGGTGTTAACCAGTAACTCTTTTTATTATATATTTTAAATATGTTTCATAGATTATTAAGTAATAAAAAAGAATTTAAATTTGTGATACAATTAAATAAACAGGAAGAAGATGGGAGGAAGATTATGATTTCAAGAGAAACAGCTTCACAAGTATTATCAAAATGTTTAATTACAGGTGGAGATTTTGCAGAAATCTTTGAAGAAGATACAATAAGTAATTCTATAGGATTAATAGATAGTAAGGTTGAAAATGCATTAGGTGGAAGAAGTTATGGTATAGGAATTAGAATTTTTAAAGGTTTTAAAAGTGTGTATGCTTATACTAATGATAACTCTTTATCATCTCTTTTAGATACAGCATATAAAGCAGCATTAGCCCTAGGGCAATTAAAAGAAGAAAAATCTATTGTTTTAGATAATAGTGTTAATTACAAAAACATGCACAACATAAAACTTTATCCAAATGCTATAGATTATGAAAAGAAAATAAAAGTGATGAAAGAAGCTTATAAAAGTGCAAAGGATTATAGCAAAGACATATCTCAAGTAAATGTGTCTTATGTTGATAAAACTCAAAAAATATTAGTTACAAATAGCGATGGATTATATATAGAGGATGAAAGAGTAAGAACAAGATTAGGTATAAGTGCAGTAGCTTCAAAAGGAAATGAAAATCAAACAGGATTTGAAGGGCCAGGAAGAGCTAAAGGATTTGAAATGTTTGAAGAAATAGATCCTGCTTACTATGGTAAAGAGGCGGCTAGAACAGCGCATACTATGATTAATGCAAGAAATTGCCCTGCAGGAAAAATGACTGTGGCGATAGATAATGGATTTGGAGGCGTAATTTTCCATGAGGCTTGTGGACACTCACTAGAAGCTACATCAGTGGCTAAAGGAAACTCAGTATTTTCTGGGAAATTAGGTGAACAAATAGCATCATCAAAAGTTACAGCAATAGATGATGGAACATTAGCTAATCATTGGGGATCTAGTAATATAGACGATGAAGGAAACTTTACTAAGAAAAATGTTTTAATAGAAAATGGAATATTAAAATCATATATGATAGATAAGCTAAATGGTAGAAGAATGAATATGAATCCAACAGGAAGTTCTCGTAGACAAAGTTACAAATATGCACCAACGTCAAGAATGACAAATACATATATACAAGCAGGAGATGATAAACCTGAAGATATTATAAAATCAATTGATAATGGCCTTTACGCTAAAAAAATGGGTGGAGGATCTGTAAATCCAGTTACAGGAGAATTTAACTTTGCAGTAGCAGAGGGATATATTGTTAAAAATGGTGAAATACAAGAACCGGTAAGAGGAGCTAGTTTAATAGGTAAGGGAAGTGATGTACTTATGAACATAGATATGGTTGGAGACAACCTTCTTCAAGCTCAAGGTATGTGTGGGTCATCATCTGGAAGTATACCTACTAATGTAGGGCAACCTATGATAAGAGTTAAAGAAATTACTGTAGGTGGAAGATCGGAGGAATAAGTTATGGATTTTAAAGAATTTAAAAACATATTATTTGAAAAAGCTTTAAATGAAGGATTTGAAAACTGTGAAGTTTATTATACAGATGGAGAAAATATAAGTATAACAGTTTATGAAGGTGAAGTTGAAAAATACAACATAGATAAATCTTTTGGTTTATCATTTAGAGGAATGTTAAATGGAAAAATGGGATATTCATATACTGAAATCCTTGATGATAAAGCTATAGATATGCTTATAAAAAGTGCAAAAGAAGCAGCAAGTTGTATAGAAAGTAATGATATCCAATTTATATACGAAGGTGATAAGAATTACAGTGAAGTAAAAACTTACTCAGAGAAACTAGAAAATATAGATGCATCAAAATTAATAGATATAGCACTAGAACTAGAAAAAGAAACCAAAGGTTATAGTGATAAAGTAATAAATTTAAATGCATGCAAAATTTCATATAGTTCATCTAAAAATGGTATATATAATACAAAAGGATTAGAATTAAATAATAAAGGAAACTTACTTATATCTTATGTTATACCTATAGTTGAAGAAAAAGATGAAAAACAAGATGGTATTGGATATATGATAGTAGATTCTATAGATGAATTAGATACAAAGAAAATAGCAAAACAGGGAGTTGAAGATGCATTATCTAAATTAGGAGGAAAATCAATACCTTCAGGAAATTATAAAACTATTATTTACAATGAAGCTATGGCGTCGTTATTAGAAACTTTTTCTGATGTATTTAGTGCAGAAGAAGCACAAAGAGGCCTATCTTTATTAAAGGGAAAAGAAGGCAAAGTTATAGCCTCAGATATTGTTTCAATAATAGATGATCCTTTAATGGACAATGGATTAGCATCAGCTCCATTTGATGATGAGGGAGTTGCAACTTTTAAAAAAGAAATAGTGTCAAAAGGTGTTTTAAATACACTACTTCATAATTTAAAAACAGCAAATAAAGCTAATTTAAAAACTACAGGTAATGGATTTAAATCTTCATATTCTTCACCAGTAAGTGTAGAGCCTACTAACTTTTATATAGAAAAAGGTATGAAAACTTTAGAAGAGCTTATGAATGAATTAGATGAAGGAGTTATAATAACTGACTTTGCAGGTCTACATTCAGGTGCAAATTCTATAACAGGAGATTTTTCATTAGCATCTAAAGGATTTTACATAAAAGATGGTAGAAAAATATATCCAATAGACCAGATAACTGTTGCAGGAAATTTCTTTGAATTATTAAAAAATATAAAAGACATAGGAAATGATTTAAACTTCCCTATAAGCAGTATTGGGTCACCATCAGTTGTAGTAGAAGGGCTGTCTATTGCAGGAAAATAATAAAAAAAGTACTTTAAATTTAAAAATTATAGTAAATTTAATAATATAAATTTAAGATTTTTATAAAAGGGTATAAATTTAATGCAGCTTTTTCTAACTGTAGAAGTAAAATTCAGTAGTTGCTAGACCTAGTAACTAGCAAAAAAGGAGCACTATAGGACAGGTGCTCCTTTTTATTTATATTAAATATAAATTAGATTATATAAATTTGTATTTAATCTTATAAACAATATGTTTTATTGATATATTTGAAAATTTTTAAAAAATAGAATATATGATTTTAACTTCCAATTATATACATAAGGGTGTATAATTTTGTTAAATTTTAGAAATACAATTATTGGAGGGGTTAGAGTATGTCTGTAGAAAACTGTAATGAATACCTAAAAAACTTAGAAGGGAAAATAGTTATTTTTAGAATGCAACAAGTATATGCTTTTGGGAAAGAACCATATAAAGATTTAATAAATATAGTTAAAGAAATAGAAATAAAAAATATAGAATTAACTAAAGACTCATATTTAAAAATAAATGATACTTTTGTTAACTTGACACCAGATGTATATTTTATTAGAGAGTTTAATCCAGATGAAATGAGATTTGACTGTGATGGGGAAAAACTTTCTTTAACTATAAGTTTTGATGTTAATTAAATATTATTTAAATATAAAGATAGCCAGTTTTTCTGGCTATTTTTTATTATATTATTAAATTTATCAAAATAATAAGGTTAAATAAAGATATGGGGTAACAATATAAAAAATAATATTGTTGATATTTTAATAACAAAAGGTTTTACTTTAAAATGAATTAAAGATTTGATATAATAAGTATTACAAAGATGTATTAGAAAGGGGTAATATATTATGAATAAATTAGAAAATAAAGTAGCTTTAGTAACATCAGCAACTAGGGGAATAGGACTTGCATCAGCTATAAAATTAGCTCAAAATGGAGCTATAGTTTATATGGGAGTTAGAAGACTTGAAGCAACTCAAGAGATATGTGACAAATATAAAGAAGAAGGATTAATTTTAAAACCTGTATTTTTCGATGCATATAATATAGACAGTTATAAAGAAATGATTGATACAATAATTAAGAACGAGGGAAAAATAGATATTTTAGTTAATAATTTTGGGACAGGTAGACCAGAAAAAGATTTAGACTTAGTAAATGGAGATGAAGATACATTTTTTGAATTATTCAACTATAATGTAGGTAGTGTATATAGATTATCAAAATTAATTATACCTCACATGATAGAAAATAAAGGAGGAAGTATAGTTAATATATCTTCAGTTGGAGGTTCTATTCCAGATATATCTAGAATTGGATATGGAGTTTCTAAGTCAGGGGTTAATAATATTACAAAACAAATAGCTATACAATATGCAAAATATGGAATTAGATGCAACGCAGTACTTCCTGGGCTTATTGCAACAGATGCAGCTATGAATTCTATGCCAGATGAATTTAGAAAATCATTTTTATCTCATGTTCCATTAAATAGAATTGGAAATCCAGAAGATATAGCAAACTCAGTACTATTTTTTGCAAGTGAAGATTCATCATATATAACAGGTTCTATTTTAGAGGTATCAGGAGGATATAATCTTGGAACACCTCAATATGCAGAATTTGTAGGAAGTAAAGTTGTAGAATAAAATTTAATTTATAGAAAAAACTTTAAATAAAGCACATAGATTTTATCTATGTGTTTTTTTATTTAATTATAAATTAAACTTTACAAAGAGAAATCTACATTTATTATAAAAATATATCTAAATTAATGAAAAGATTTTAATATTAATTTAATATCACATTTAGCACTAAGTTAATATATGTTTTTTTAATTTAGTATATCAATAACATAAATTTAAAATATATTATAAGACTTAAAATGATTAAAATTTTTAGTGATTTTGATTAAAAATAATTTGAAATTTATTTTCACACAGCCTATTGAAAATAAGCTAGAAAACGATTACAATTGGATAAAAAGGAATAAAATTTCAAAGAAGGTAACAAGAGATATAAGTGAAAGTAGAATTAAGAATTTCTTATAAAGTTTTATAATATAAGTTTTTACATAGATTATTCAATAAAATTTAAAAGGAGGAACTTTAAGATGAATAAGCCTTTAATTGATGTATTTTTGTTAATAGGACAGAGTAATGCCCTTGGACTTGGGAACTCAGAAGATGCAGTAATCCCAAATAGTAAATGTTTTGAGTATATTGAATTAGACGAAATTATACCTATGAGAAAGTTTTTAGAAGTATCTAGAGGTAATGGCACTATAGCACAGAGTTTTTCTGTAAAGTGGAATGAATTAACTAATAGATATGTATGTTTTATACATAGTGCAGTAGATGGATCTATGATAAAAAACTGGGGACATGATAGGTATAATTATTTAGAGAATGCATTGATGAAATATAAAAGAGGTATTGAAAAAATAAATAAAATATATTCAGTAAATAGTCAAAATGCTATTTGGATTCAAGGAGAAAGTGATGCTAAATATGGAACAGATCCTATATATTATAGAGAAAGATTAAAATGTTTAGTTAAGGATTTGACAAATTCAGGTATTGATAATGTATTTTTAAGTCTTACGGGTTATTGGGATGGTGTAGATGATAAAAATGTTCATAATATTGTTGCTACACAAATAATTACTGCCAAAGAGTGCAGAAATTTAATTGTAGCTTCAAATTTAGGGTTATCATTTAGAGATAGAAAGCTTTTAATTGATGAGGTACATTACTCACAAGAGGCTCTAAATGAATTAGGTGAAGATTTAGCTAATAATATTTATAGATACTATTTTAAAAAAGAAGAACCTAAATTAAAATACGAAATAGATTTAGAAGATAATAAAAATTACATAAGTAAATTGATTAATTTATATTAAAATTTATGATACTATGTCTATGAGATATAAGTCGTAAATCTATTTTAAAAATCAGGATATAAGTAATATTAAATAAGATTTAAATATTATTTAAACAAATGTTTTTTTAGATTTATACAGGATATTATTTGATATAAAATATTTAGAATTAGATATATAATACTAATAGAAAAATAAATTATACCTCAAATATAACTAGAACCCAGAGAGTTTCTAAGTTATTAATGGTTGGACTGGAAATGCGATTGAGGTTTACTGAAAATAAGTAGGAATTTAAAAAATTTAAAGTACTAAAAAGTGTTCTATAAAACGAACGCTTTTTAGTACTAATAATATTCTTAAATATTATGTTCTTATAAAATTAAATAATATGATTATATTAATATATAAAAAATAAAATATCTTATTTGGTTAAAACACAAACTACCATTTTAACTAAATATTCTTTAACTAAAGGAAGTTTTGAAACGTATTTAAACATATGCCTTAAAGGCTCCTCTTTATAATATTCTATATCAAATTTGCTATTTTTTAGTATATTATTAAATCTTTTAATTGTCATTTTATTTATATATGAAAAATATTCTGTTTTATCTATTCTTTCACTTATTCTAAATTCAATTCGATCTTTACCATCTGGCAAATCTTTAACTAATTCTTTATATGTATTTATAAGTGTTTTTTCACTAAAAAACAAATGTACCCACGGAATAGCTATAGAGTCACTTAAGTGTGCACCGTATGGATGATTATATGGAGGAAAGTTTAAATATAATTTACCATCTTTTTTTAGAAGTCTATAGCATTCTTCTAAAACATCTTCAGGATTATCTACATGTTCCATGGCATCATTCATAATTATTGTATCAAAACTTTCATCTGAAAACGGTGTTTTGGCTGCATCAGAACAAACAAATGTGAATTTTTGACTTACACTATGTTTTTCTGCTAAATTGATAGCATCTTTTTTATATTTATTTAGTATTTCTAATCCAACAATACTTTCTACTCCCTTGGAAGCATAGAAAATCGTTTTTCCACCAGCTCCACACCCTATATCCAATACTTTCTTATTTTTAAACATTTTATCAATAGTAGTATGCTTCAAATAAAACTGTAATGTATCTATTCCTTTTTCATATTGCCACTCTTGATATGTTTTTTCTCCATTGTTACTTAAATTAAATGGATGAACTGGTAATTTAAATAAACTATTTAATTTAATACATAAATTAATTGTATTTTGGGATTTTAAAGAATTTTTAACATCTGTCTTTTTTATTATACTTTTATTCATATTTAACACTCCTTAACATACTTGTAAATACTATTATAATATACATTGGGATAAATTGGTAATAATTGGAGAACTGTAATTTTTCTGAAAATTAAGTTTTATATGATAATACAGATGAATATTTATAACTAAGTAATACAATATTTAAAAATATAGAAAAATTGGATATACTATATAGCTAATTATAATATAAAGGGTCCGATTAGTTATTTAACCAATGCACTGCAGTTGTAAGATTCGGTAGTTATAATAACAATAAAGTAAGGAGCACTCAAGATAATGAGCACTCCTTTTTAAAATTAATTTAATGACTTATTTTACTCTAGATAAAGCTGTTACAACTTCACCTCTAATTATACTATTAGTAGGATTAAATACTTGTCCACCTTTTCCCATATAACATTTTTCTATTACATATTCAATGCTATTTCTTGCCCAAGGACTAGATTGATTATAATCTTTATAGTTTATATACTTATCATGATTAGAATCCCCTTTTTTCTTAGTTTCTATATTAGATATCATTGTTGCAAACTCTTCTCTAGTAACGAAGTCATATGGTCTAAATTTTGTATCAGAAGATATTACATTATTATTCAATGCTATTTTTACATCATCATAAAACCAATCATTAGGGTAGACATCATTAAATGGGATATCTCCATTAGTATTATAACCATACACTCTATTTAATATCTTTATTACCTCTGCTCTAGTTATTCTATCATCAGGTCTGAATTCATCTGATTTACAAACCCATCCTTTATCCATAGCTTGTTGTATGTATTCTCTAGACCAATGGTTTCCCCAATCATTATCAGTACCGTATGATTCAGGTTCACTTACTTTTGCCATTATATTAAAAAATCCGGAGTTACCATCTTTATCTGTTACACTATAATGTACATAGTATTTACCTGGAATTTTATAGTCTAGATTAGTCTCTACTTTGATTTTATTTGAGATATCGCCATCTTGAAGGTCTATTGCCTTTACAAATGTTATTAAATCAGCATCTGTCGATGGGTGTTCTCCTGCTATCATATTTATCTCTGTTACTCCTGGTATAAAATCAATTTTAGGAATTTGATGTTCATCAACTGAAGTATTATTAGAACACGTTGTATCTAATTGTGGATTTGCATTTACTGAAATTATACTTCCTAAACTAATACCGGCTACAATTGCTATTGATAATATTTGCTTACTTATTTCTCTTGACACCTAAATACGCCTCTTTTCTATAATTATAAGATTTCTTACTTTAAATGATAGTCTTCTACTTATAAGAATTCAAGTTAAGAAAAAGTTACGAATAGTCAACAATTAAGTGTGATTATGTAATTAATAATATAATATTTATAATAAAGTAAATTAGTATAGTATAAAACTAATAAAAAACTAAATATATTATAGTGTGCAAAATTTCTATTTAAATAAATCAAACATACTAAAAGAAGTTTTTATCATAAACTAGCTGTTGGTTACTATTTTAAAAATTTATTTACTTGTTTTTATAAATATAAATTATCCATTTAATATGGTTGAGTACCTTTAAAATTAATAGTATAATAAACAACGTGCAAAAGGAAAGTAAATTGTTGTTAAAACTATGGATAAATTTGTTTTACTGACTATTGCTAAGTATAATTTGATAAAAACCTTTAAATTCCGACGGTTATAAAAAACTATTGGGAATTGTTCGAGAAGTGTTTTTTATCGCGGTAAATTATGGTAATTAGATTGAAAGCGTTGGAAATACTTTAATTACCATAATAAACCAATTTGAATTTAACTAGACAAAGACTAGACAAGAAGCGAAAACTAGACAATTAAAGAAGGATTTTTTCTATATTATCAGAAGCTGTTTTATTCATTTCTTTTAAAACATGGCTATAAGTATTCATAGTCATTTTTATATCTGTAGGGCCCAATCTTTCAGATACAGTTTTCATATCTGTTCCAGCTGAAATTAGCATTGTAGCATGTGCATGCCTTAATGAATGTATATTAATATATCTAACTCCAATATTATTTAAAAATCTTTTATATGAAAGAGTAAACGAAATATTGTTCCAATATTTGTTTAAATTATTTATGCATACTACGTTATATTCATTTTTTAATAATCCTTGTACTTTTAATTTGTTTTGTCTTATTTTTTCATCTTTTAATAATTTCATAACATGTTCAGGAACAGAAATTTCTCTAGTACTACCATCTGTTTTTGTTTGTCTTAAGTAATATGTTCCATTTACATAAATTAGGTTATGTCTTATTTTTAATGTATTAGTTTTAAAATTAACATCTTCCCAAAGAAGGCCTGCCATTTCTCAAAATCTTAAACCACCCAATAATAATAAGTGTATAGGTATATTTAACAACTGGACAGAGCTTACTTCGATAAGAATTTTTTTAGATTCATCAATAGTATATACTTCTTTAAAAGTAGAATCTGTACACTGCGGGTGCATAATAAAGTCAGGTATCTTTTCCGGTATCTCTCTAAGTCTGTAGCATTCATGTAACACTGCATCACTCTTGTTTAAGATTTCTTTTATAGTACTCACTTTTAAATCTTTAGTATACAGATGATTTATAAACCTTTGATATAAACTTACACTTACATCAGATAATTTTGTGTTTTTAAAGAATCCAGAAATATGTTTATCTATAACTGTTTTAGATCTTTTAAGAGTTGTTGTAGAAAAATTTTTAACTTCAATAAGATGTTTTTCAACATCTTTTTTATTCTGGAATCGTTTTAAAAGTTTTTGTTTAATCTTTCCAGAATCAGTATCATAATAGTCTATAGCAACATAAAAATAGCCACGCTTTCTATCTATAAATGAAGATTTAATATCCATAAATTCACAGCCTTTCTTATTGGATTATTGTTGGTAGAATCATAATATTAGGTAAGTTGGTTAAGATTAAAAAATTACCGAAACCTAAATCTAAATTACATAGAAATATGTAATCATACATATTTAAAATTAAAATGATTAAAAATTTAAAAATTTGGTATAATTAAATAGATCCTAATATTATATTGATAATAAATTTTTAAAAACCTAAAACTAATAAAAGAAGACTAATTGGAATCCGCCTATAAAGTGTTTCAATTAGTCTTCTTTATTTTAGCAAAAGATTTTCATAATGGAAAACATATATTAAATAAAGTATAATGGAAATAATATCAGAATTAATAGGGAGAAATTAAATTTATTAAAAAAGGTAAAGATATATATTTTACAAGAGAAGAAATACAAGATTTATGCGACTTATAAATTAATCCAATGGATAAATTTATAATATATAGTCTATTTTGTGGAATTGATGGGGAAGAAAAAAAGGATTTGTTGCTACTAAAAAAAGATAAAATTAGTTTTGAAAATAAAACAATAACTCTAATTAATAGGATAATGTATATGAATGAGTATATGGAATACGTTTTAAAAGACACATTAGACCCATTATTTGGATAAATATATAATGATGCGAATAAAAATATTAAATCTGAAGTTTATAATTTAAACCTTGAATCTGAATATGTAATAAAGACTAAACCTTCTAGTAAAAATAATAATGGATTAGATCCTATGACAATTTTAGAATTAAATCACAAAATTAAGATTTTAAATGAATATGATGGATTTAACATAGTTACTGAGAATTTGGTTATAAGTGGGTTAATAGATAAAATATACAAAATTAAAGAGTATGGATGGACTAAAAGTGAAGTCGAAGAATTTATAAATCAAAATAATATAAAAATATAATCTGCTGAGTTAAAAAGAATATTTAAAATGAAATATGAATAGAGAAAAATAAACCAGGACTGATGCGCAATTAACCTGGTTGTTTATTTAAATATAAAAAAAGTAAAATAATCAGGTTGCTATATGCCATAACTTAAAAGTTATGATAATGTACACAAATAATAAAAACACCTAGTTTAAGAACTAAGTGTTTTAATATTAAGATTAGATATTATATGAATTTATGAAACAATTAATCTTATTTTGCATAATTAAACTTCCGTTTATTAATTTTTATCAGTAGCAATTATATCTTAGAGTTTGGGTAGAATTATTTTTATTTGGTAAATATATTAATTACAATCTTCAAGTAAAGAACTTCTTAAAAAGTAAAGAACTTTTGAGTAATAAGAAATTTGCTCATCAAATCCACTTATTAAGTTAGGTTCTGTATTGTTATTATCAAAAGATGCTATATCATATGCAGCTTTTCTAAGTGCTATAATATTTGATATAGCTAGACATAAAACTTCTTTATGAGAATAATTCCTTGAAGATGAGATAGGAGGTATTTTTGAATTTTTTATAGCATCAGAAAGACTTCCTTTAGGAAATTCCTCTTGAAATCTTAATTGTTCAGCAGTCATGTCAATATAATTATTTAAAGCATTATAAACTTGACCCAAATACTCATGTATAGATATAAAACTAGAATCTTTTATATTCCAATGTAAAATTTGAATATTTCTCTGGGCAACAGTTAAATCCCATAATAGCATATTTATCATAGAGTATAAATCTTTGTTCATAGTTGATATCTCTCCTTTCGTTTAAAATAAAATATGGCAATTAATATAAAAATGTTACAAATATATAATTTAGGGTATTTTTTATAAATTAACTAATTGTATAAAATATTGCTTTTGTTTTAACATAAAATTTAGAGTTTTTTTAAGAAAGTAGTTATAACGAATAAAATAAGGTATAAATATAATATAGAAAACTAAAAAATTTGAATCTAATAAAGAAACTTGAAAGTTTAAATGTGGGCATTAAATAATTTGGATTTGATTTTTTAGTTTTCTTTTTTATGTCTAATAATAATTTAACTGCACGTAAATAATCATATTTATTGGTGTTATCATCATTTATAGCATATAATCACTTCAACCAAGATAATTTCCTGTTTAATAAAAATAATCAAGTTTATGGAAGAAAAATTTATATAGGGTATAATATTCTAGAATATAATTATTTATAAAACATTGTATGAGAAGTCATACAGAAGTCATTGGTAGTGTTGTAGCTATATATGGAATAAGTTTTGGAGTTTTGTACTTTTTACCTTGGTTATTCGATTTAATAAAAGGTCTATTTTAGGGAGGTAAGATTATGTTAGAAACTTTATAAAATATATCTAATGTAATATCTGGAATGTGGAATTTCTGTATGAATGTTTGGGATTTAATTTCTAATCCAACTAAGATTTTAAGTGGAGTTTTAGATGTTTCGTATTGGATTTTTTTATTAATTGCTATAGTATGTTTAATTCTTACAATGAGCGGATGTAAAAAACTAGAAATGGAGCTACTATAAGCGTAATGATTTATACAATTTTACAATGCCTAGCATCTATTTTGATATAGGAGGATTAATATGAAAAGAAAAAGTATAAGATTAGATAGATATTTTGAGTTAGTAAATCCTGAGTATATATATTTCAAGTTAATACCTTATTCATCAACTAGAAATAATTCATCATATAAATTAGCTTAATTAGTTAATAAAGTTTATTTAGATTTGAATAAGAGCATATATTAAAGAAGAAAAGAAGCTATTTTTTAAGACACAATCCAAAGCAAGTTATTATATATACTTAGAAAAAAAGAAAACTGAGTTTTATTTTATAATACCTAAGACATATAAAAAACTATTTAAAGATAGAATTTTTGACACATGGAAAAATATAGAGATAAAAGAGGTTAAAGAATTACCTTAGTTTAGTAAAAATTCAACTAAGTATAGCTTAAGCTATAAAAAGGAAGATGCTTTAAGTTTAGAAGTTGATAAAAGAAATGATGAATTACTATCAAGCACATTAAATATTTTAGAAATACTAGAATCGGAAACCAATGATAGGTTAGGTATAATATATAACTTTATTCCTTCAAGTCAAACAATTTTAAGCTCATTTAAAGATTATCATAAAGAAATCACTGAAAAGTTCAATAAGTATATGCCATTAGATAAGAATAAGAAAAATATAATATATATTAAAAGTTGCATGTCCTTATATAAAAAATAAACTTTATAAAAAAAGACTAAGTGTAAAAATTTAGTCTTTTTTATGTAGTATAAACTATCTATTGGTTACTGTTTTTAAAATTTATTTATTTGTTTTTATAAATATAAATTATACATTTAATGTGGTTGAACACCTTTAAAATTAATAGTATAATAAACAACGTGCAAAAGGAAAGTAAATTGTTGTTAAACTATGGATAAATTTGTTTTACTGACTATTGCCAAGTATAATTTGATAAAAACATTTAAATTCCAATGGTTATAAAAAACTATTGGGACTTGTTCGAGAAGTTATTTTCAGTCTAGGAAAATTATGGTAATGAAAATGTAAGTATTGGAATTACTACTATTACCCAAATAAATCAATTTAAACTTAACTAGACAATGACTAGACAAATATAGAAAACTAGACAAAAAACTAGACATAAACTAGATAATTAAAGTAATACTTTTTCGATATTATCAGAAACTGTTTTATCCATTTCTTTAAGTACATGACTATAAGTATTCATAGTCATTTTTATATCAGTATGACCCAATCTTTCAGATACAGTTTTCATATCTGTTCCAGCTAAAATTAGCATTGTAGCATGTGCATGTCTTAATGAATGTATATTAATATATCTAACTCCAATATTATTTAAAAACCTCTTATATGAAAGAGTAAATGAGCTGTTATTCCAATACTTATTTATGCTATTTATACATACTACATCATGTTCATTTTGTAATAATCCTTGTACTTTCAATTTATTTTGTCTTATTTTTTCAACTTTTAATAATTTAATAACATGTTCAGGAACAGAAATTTCTCTAGTACTACCATCTGTTTTTGTTTGTCTTAAGTAATATGTTCCATTTACATAAACTAGGTTATGTCTAATTTTCAATGTATTAGTTTTAAAATTAACATCTTCCCAAAGAAGTCCAGCCATTTCTCCAAATCTTAAACCACCCAATAAGAATAAGTGCATAGGTATATTTAACAACTGGACAGAGCTTACTTCGCTAAGAATTTTTTTAGATTCATCAATAGTATATACTTCCTTAGAAGTTGAATCTGTACGTTTCGGATGCATAATAAAGTCAGGTATCTTTTCCGGCATCTCTCTAAGCCTGTAGCATTCATGTAACACTGCATCACTCTTGTTTAAGATTTCTTTTATAGTACTCACTTTTAAATCTTTAGTATACATATGATTTACAAACCTTTGGTATAAACTTACACTTACATCAGATAATTTTGTGTTTTTAAAGAATCCAGCAATATGTTTATCTATAACTGTTTTAGATCTTTTAAGTGTCGTTGGAGAAAAATTCTTAACTTCATCATTATAATATTGCCAACATCTATCTACAAAAGTTATATTTGAAGGAGTAGAGAACTTATTATTATTAATGGAACTCTTAACTTCAATAAGATGTTTTTCAGCATCTTTTTTATTCTCGAATCGTTTTAAAAGTTTTTGTTTAACCTTTCCAGAATCAGCATCATAATAGTCTATAGCAACATAAAAATAGCCACGCTTTTTAGCTATAAATGAAGATTTAATATTCATAAATTCACAACCTTTCTTATTGAATTATTGTTGGTAGAATCATAAGATTAGGCAAATTGGTTAAGATTAAAAAATTACCATAACCTAAATCTAATGATTTATTTTCTAAAGATAAAAATTTAAGTTTGCTTAGAAGCATTTCTATATCAATGTCTAGGTACTCACATATATTTTCTACAGATGTAGGGTATTTATTTATAGCATTAATTAAATCATTATTTGATATTAAATAATGGCAAAGCCAGCGTTCAGCTTTTATTTCACATTTATTAACCTTAAGTTTATCTAAGTAAGTATCAACACAACTGATAGAATCTCCAGAACTCGTATAGTGATGACCTAATTCTTCTAAAAGAACTTTATATGCTTTCTTATAATTACTTTTTAGAGAATCATCTAATAGTATCATAGAAGGAGATTCATAACATTCTATATATAATCCCAGGAAACCCAAACTTTTTAAATCTTTGTAATATATTTCTATACCTTCCTTTTCAGCTAAGTTAAATAATTTTTCTAATTTTGTCATATTAACCCCCAAAAAATCAAGAACATATGTTCTTTAAAACTGTATAAAAAAGAGCAGAATAACTGCTCGACAATTTATTTATTTTTTATATTTATTTACTAAATCATCTATTACATTTTTCCCATATTTATTTATAATGAATTTTTTCCATTGAGTATAATTCATATTACTAACATATTCGCTTTTACCTGTAATAGGGTTTCTAGCAATTCTTGTACCTCCATCATCAAATTCATCATCAAAGTATGGGACTACCGTACATCTACACCCTTGATGGAATGGAGGATAGTTTATTCCAACTTTAGCATCTTTATTTTTAAATATCTTACCATCTAAAGAACCACATATATCGCAAGTTGATAGGTCTAATGCTGATAAAATTTGATAATATCCAGCAACATCATAATCATCATTAGTTTCTCTGATTTCGTAATTAGATTTTATTTTATAACTTTCATAATCAATTTTACTAATAAGGTCTTTTAATGCTGATTTATCTATATTATCATTGTTTAATCTTTTAACAAGCTTTGAATAGTTAGATACACCTAACATATCGGATAAAATATAGGATAATTTAAATGACTTTTCTATATTTTTATCATTATAAAAATTAAAATTTAATATATTATTATAACGGTTCAATTTAGATGCGCTTAAACCTTTTTTTAATTCATAATTCCAATCCATAAATGAATTGCTTTTAGTTCTTATTTTAAATTCACATACTAGTTTATAAGCGTTTTGAATATCTCCGTTTTCTAAAAAAGATAGACATTTATCTTCAAACTCGATATCTTTAGTTATAGAATCTTTTATAGTTTTTACAATTTTTGAGCCTTCATCTGTTAAAGTGAAATATTTATCTTTGTTTTTAAGTAGTTCATCTAGTTTAGTGATTTCAATATTTTCAATTATTCTCTCGATTAAAACTGATTTTTTCCTAGCTGAGCTAGGAAAATTATTGATTTCTAATATTTCTTTTAGTTCAGCCATTTTTAAAGTACTAAGAATATCTATTGAATTAGAAATAGTAAGCAAATTCATATTGAAAAACTTAGAAATAGTATATTTATAATCTATATTATATTCTAAACTCCAATAAATAGGTAATTCAGTTATTTTATTTAAATTTTTACCATTTATGTATTTTAAGAAACTTAATTCTACAGAAGAAGGCGGATGACTATCAGTACTCATAATATTGTTTATATCAAACTTTTTAATTGCTTTAATATGTTTATTATGCAATTCATCAGATAATTGTTTTTGTTGCTCATTTAGCTTGTTTATTTTTTTCTGAAAATCATCTCTATTTGGCTTTTTTTCCTTTTTCCTCTTAAAAAAGTTAAATATTCCCATAAGACCTCCTCCTTAAGTTATTATTATTTCTTTTTTTGTTGCATCCTAATAAATTCTATATATTCATTTATTTTATCGATAGCATCATCATCTAAATCTTCAATATATCCTAATCTGTGAGCAGCTATTGTTTTTATACTTGGGTCTAACTTCGATTTTTCTTTGTTTGTATTTCTTTCATCTGTTCTTCCAAGGAGATAATCTACTGATACTTCGAAGTAATCGGCTATTTTAGATAGGGTAGCACTATCTGGGTTTCGATTTCCATTTTCCCAGTTAGAAACAGTTTGTTTTGTTACATTGAAAATTTTGGCAAATTCGACTTGATTTAAGCCTAAATTTACTCTTTCTTTTCTAAGTATTTCAGCAAACTTCATATAATCACCTCCTACTATTGCTTTCACAATATATTATAAACGATTTGTTGATTTTTTAGAAAAAAATATAACAAAATGAATATTAATTATAAAAAAATGTAAAAATAGTGTTGACAGTAAACAAAACGTTGTCTATAATATGAATATATTAAGACAACAAAAAGTTGACTAGGAGGTGAGATAAATGCCTAATCTAAAACTTAAAGCTGAAAGAGAGCTAAAAGCTGTAAATCAATCAGATGTAGCTAAATATTTAGGAATAAGTCCTAATACTTATTGGAGTAAAGAAAATGGAAAAACTGAGTTTACAATATCAGAAGCTAAAAAATTAGCTGGATATTTTGGAGTATCAGTAATAGAGCTTTTTTTTAATAATTTAGACAACGATAAGTTGACTATATGATATTAAAAAAGTTATCTAGAATAGTTTAACCGATTAAATATCAAAAATTCAAAAAAGGAGGATGAAATAAATGACAAGTTTAGCAATAGCTCAAACAAAAATACAAGTAACTGGTGTACAAGATTTTTTAGGAAAAGAAATACCAGTAATAGAAGGTGGATTTGGAGAAGGGCAAAAAGTTGTATTAGCTAAAACCATAGCTGAAATACATGAAGTCGAATTAAAGAAAATCAATGAGTTAATCAATAATCACTTAGATGAATTCGAAGAAGGAATAGATGTTTTAGATTTAAAAGATAACGGTCTTTACCAAGTACCGTTTGTAGAATTAGGATTTTCCAATAGAGATATAGCAATATCTAAAAATATATATTTACTTTCAGAACAAGGATACATGGCATTAGTTAGTTTAATGAGAACAGAAAAAGCAAAAGAACTTAGAAAAAAATTCAGAAGAGAATATTTCGTAATGAGAAAAGTGATAAAAGAAGAATCATCAAAGTTAGATCAATTATCACCACAGTTACAATTATTAATAAATATGGAACTTGAGCAAAAAAAGCTAAATAGGCAAATAAAAGAAGTTAGTGAGAATTTATCAGAAACTAAAAATGAAATCAAAGAAATTAGACAAGTTGTAAACTTAGATACAACAAATTGGAGAAATGAAACAAGAACTCTTATAGCTAAAATAGCAAGAAAACAAGGAGATTTAAAGTATATAAGAGATTTTACAAACGAAAGTTATGAGCTTTTAAATAAAAGATTTGGTGTTAATTTAGAAAGAAGGCTTTCTAATAAATGTAAAAATATGGCGTTAGAAGGTGTATCTAAATCTAAGATTTCTAAACTTAACAACTTAGATGTTATTGCAGAAGATAAAAAACTTATAGAAGGCTATGTGATTATAGTTAAAGACATGGCTATAAAGTATGGAATATAGGAGGATGAACATGAAAAAGAAAATAAAAATAGCAAATATAAAATTAGAAACAAGAACTACAAATCAAATGGTAGTTGAGATTGATTCACTAAGTTTTATTCTAGATGAAGAATTTCCTTGGATAACAGTTAGATTTTCTAAAAATGGTGAGTTTCATGAGGATATAGATGAAATAGACATACTTAATGAAGATGGATCCGTACAAGTAAACTCTTTAGAAGAATTAGAAATAGTTGCTATGAATTGGTATTTCAATAATGTAGAAATAGTTAAATAAGATAATTAGGAGGTTATTAAAATGGCATCAGAAATGCAGAAATTAGTAGTTAGAAATATAGACAGAGATTCTCTTCTATTAGCTATATCAGAAAGAGAAGACATAGTAGAAGTTATGCAAATGTTTAGGGATGATAAAGACTACGCTCCAAAGGAATATATGGATGTTAAGAAATTTGCAAAATATATACAAGCATCTGAATGTTATGTAAGAAGTTTGGCTAGATATGCTGATGAAAATGACTTGTTTTGTATAACTAAGGTTGGTAGAGAATACCGTTTAGATAGATTAAGCTATGAAAAGTGGATTAGAAATGGTGGTAGGTTTTGATTAATATATTCAAAAAAATTATAAGGAGACAAATATGGAAAAGAAAGTTTTAACACCTAAAGATATTCAAAAAATATTAGGAGTTTGCGAGAAGACTGCATACAACTTAATAAGACAAGCACAAATAACAGGAGATATGTTCAAAGTTATAAAAATAGGAAGATTATATAAAATTCCATCACAACCATTCTTAGATTGGTTAGATCATTGGGATGGATTTTAAAAAAGGGGGATAACAAATGAATATGAACAAAACTTTTTCAGAATTAACATTAGGAGATTGCGTAGAGCTTTACACTAAGAAAAATTGGGTTTTAATTTATGCAGATGGTAAGTTTGCAGGAATGAGAATTGAAAGAAAGTAGGTTTTGATAATGAGCTATATAGAGTTAATGAAAGAACTTAGAAAAACTATGTTAAAGATAAAAAAAGAAACTAAGAATCTAGAAAACACTATAAATGGAACTTCTAAATTAGAAGATTTAGATGATGTAGAAATAGATTTTGAAGAGTTGAAAAATCAAATACTTATACTAGATGAAGAACTTGAGGGATTTGAAGAAACTGTTAATGATGAAGAATTTCAAGCATTAGAAATATACCAAGAACCAATAAGCGGCGAAACTTATAGATTAGGTCCTTGGCAATAAAACTAATTAACTAGGAGGATAACATATTATGAATGAAGTTGCAATACTATCTCAAAATGAAAAGTTTAGAAAATATCTAGATGCAAAGGTTATAGCTGATACAAAAACAATGTCAAAAGAAGAATGGTTAAAAAGTAGACAAGAAGGAATAGGTGGAAGTGATGCATCTGCAATAGCAGGATTAAATCCTTGGAAAAGTTCAATCCAACTTTATATGGATAAGAAAGAAGAAAATCCACAAGAGATTAAATCATTACGAATGGAGTTAGGCAACAGGTTAGAAGGATTAGTTGCTGAGTTATTTACAGAAGAAACGGGATTAAAATTAAGAAATGTAAATGGAATGCTTAAAAATGAAAAATATCCATTTGCACTAGCTAACATAGATAGAGCTATAGTAGGAGAAAAAGCATTCTTGGAATGTAAGACAACTAATTCATTTGCACTTAAAGAATGGCAAGATGGAGTACCACCACATTATGAAATACAATGCTTACACTACATGGCCATAACAGGAGCAACACATTGCTATATAGCAGCTTTAATAGGAAATAGTGATTTTATATGGCACAAGATAGAAAGAGATCAAGAAACAATAGATTATCTTATGCAAATAGAAAAAAGGTTTTGGGAAGAGAACATATTAAAAGATATAGTTCCTTTACCAGATGGATCAGATGCTTATTCAGAATATTTAAAAGAGAAGTATAAAAAATCAAATGGACAAGAAATAGAACTTCATTTATTAAAAGATGGTCCTCAAAAGCTTTTAAAATATGACGAGATAGTCACAGATATAAAAGCCTTAGAAACTGAAAAGAAATTGATAGAACAGGAAATACAACTTCATATGGAAGATTTTGAAGTTGCAAAAATAGGTGATAGAAAAATAACTTGGAAAACTTCAAGTAGAAATTCAATAGATAGTAAAAAGCTTAAATCTGAAATGCCAGATATAGCAGCACAATATACTAAAACAAGTACTTCAAGAACTTTTAGAATAGGAAAATAAACTAGAAAAGGATGGTAGATGAAATGAGTGATTTAAAAAATAAATTAGCAAATAAAGCAACAGGATCTACAGTAGCGAAGAAGGTTAGTCCAAATAAAGCAATGGAACAATTAATGACACAAATGGCAGGCCAAATAAAGAAAGCTTTACCAGAACATATGTCAAGTGAGAGATTCCAAAGGGTAGCATTAACTGCTTTTGGTAGTAATCCTAAATTCTTAAATTGTGAGCCTATGAGTTTTTTAGCTGCAATGATGGATTCAGCACAATTAGGACTAGAGCCAAATACACCCTTAGGACAAGCTTACTTAATACCATATGGAAATAAGGTTCAATTTCAAGTTGGATACAAAGGATTATTAGAATTAGCATTAAGAAGTGGGAAGATAAAAACTTTATATGCACATGAAGTAAGGGAAAATGACAAGTTTGAGGTTAAGTATGGACTACATCAAGACTTAATACATGAACCAGTACTAAAAGGTGATAGGGGCGAAGTTATAGGATATTATGCAGTTTACCATTTAGATACTGGAGGTCATAGCTTTATATTCATGACAAAGGATGAAATATTAACTCATGCTAAGAACAAGAGTAAGACTTTTAATAACGGACCTTGGCAAACTGATTTTGATGCAATGGCAAAGAAAACAGTTATAAAACAACTTTTAAAATATGCTCCATTAAGTATAGAAATGCAAAGAGCAGTTAGTTCAGATGAAACAGTCAAGACAAAAATAGATGAAGATATGAGTTTAGTATTTGATGAAACGGAGTCTATAGAAGCTAATTTTGAGATAAAGGAAGATGAAGAAGGACAAACATCTATAGAAACAAACTAATAATACCAAAGAGGTAGGAGAATTAATATCTACTCTTACCTCAAGCATCATAACATAAGAAGGTGAGAGAATTGAGTGATAATAAAAAATATTATTATTTAAAGTTAGTAGATAATTTTTATGAACGAGATGAGATGATAATTTTAGAAAGTATGTCAGATGGATATATGTACTCGAATATACTTTTAAAACTATATCTTAGAAGTTTAAAGAATGAAGGTAAACTCATGGTAAATGACAGGATACCATATAACTCAACTATGTTAGCTAATGTTACAAGGTTTCCTGTAGCAGTTATAGAGAAAGCCATAGGATTATTTAGAGACCTTGGATTAATAGAAGTTTTGGATAATGGAGCTATTTATATGCTAGATATACAAAACTATATAGGTACATCTTCTACAGAGGCAGATAGAAAAAGAGCTTATAGAAAAAAGATTGAAGCAGAAAAGAAAGCTCTAGGACATTTGTCTCAAAAATGTCCCGACAAAACTCCACCAGAGACAGAGATAGAGACAAAGATAGAGTTAGAGACAGAGTTAGAGAAAGACATAGAGATAGAACAACATATAGAGAAAGCTGATGATGTTGTTTCTATATTTTTCCCTCAACTAGATAATAAAAATATTAAAGCTATTGTTGATATATTCAATAAAACAAAAAGAAATATATATTACTTGATTGAAAAACTATTAATAACTTATGACTCAGGTAAAATTTCAAATAAAACTGGATACATAATTAAAGCCCTTGAAGAAAACTATCCAATTAGATTTGAAAGTACATTAGATAAACTAATCTTAGTATGGGAAGATGAGCTATCTATACAACAAGATGATTTAACTATAAGAAAAAGATTAGATTATTATAAATACAAATATACGCAAGAAAAGATAAATCGAGGTGAGTAGAGTGAAATACTCCAATATGTGTGATTTTGATTTTACTGATAATTATATGGCATTACTAGCTTGTATAGTAACAGGATTATCAGTTGATGAGTGTGTTAGAAAGATTGCATTACAAAATAGAAGAGATCAAAAGAAAAAATCTAACAAGAAAAGAGCTGGAAATAAAAATGGATGTAAAGAAACGTATGTATTTGATATAAAAACAGGTGAACTACATAAGTTTCAAAGTGGGAAAGAAGCAGCACAAAACTTTGGACTTAATCCTGCTGGAGTTGGATTTTATATACAACATAAATATAAATATAAACATAGATATATTTTTACACGAAACAAAGATTTTAAATTTAAGGGGAAATAGAAATGACTAAAATTATAAATTTAAACTATGTGAAAAAAGAGCAAGAAAAGTTTTTAGACTACTTGAGAAATGTTGAAGGAATAAAGTATCAAGAAAGCAAATTTGAAGTTCCTATGTGGCTTACATTAGCTTTATTAAGTGAACTAGTAGAAGTACTAAATGAAACTAAGATACACAATTGGTGGGATAGATCACCAGTGAATCAAGATAGATTAAAAGAGGAATTAGCGGACCTGTTAAGTCATTTAGGTAATTTAGCAAATGAATTAGATGTAGATTTAATTGCTTCAGTTGAAGAAACACAAACAACAAGTTTAGAGAACCAGTTTATTTATATAGCTTATAAAATAACTACATTACCATGGAGAAAGATGTTTGGTAAGCATAAGCTAGACACTTTAATAGTTAAGTATGTAGAGCTTGTATATTCATTAGGATTTGATATGGAAGAAATAAGAGAAGCTTATTTTAATAAGATGAAAGAGAATTATCTAAATCCTAAATTTATGGAGAGTTGATACTATGAAAAAAGAAGCTAGTATACCAAGTGTAAAAGAAACATTCTTTAAACCAAGTGACTATAAAACATATCCAAATTATATGGCATTAGCACAGTGCATATGCGGAATTGAAATTGAGGGAGAAATAAAATATCCAATAAGCGCAGACAAGGTAATGAGTGCTTGGGGAATTAAAGGAAAAGAAGAGTAGGAGGAGCAATATGGAAGCGTTAAGAGAAGCTTTAGGGGAGCTATATTCAGAATTTGGACATACACCTATAACGGTTAGGTTAAGTCAAATATTAGATAGATATGTAGCAATAGAGCAGAGAAAGGAGCTAAACAAATGCAAATCAATAAAAAAGTAAAAAGAGCTAGTTGCAAACTTGTAGTTACATTAAACAATCTTATAGATTCATCATTTATAAATACTCATAACAGAGTAGTAGAAAAGCTTGTAACTGATAACTACAACGTTATTATAAATGTGCATGAAAATAAGCTTAAAAAGAGATATGCGGACTTCAATACATTTGAAAGAGAAGAAGTATATCAAGAAGGTAAGGAATATGGAGACTATCTTGTAAATAGATTTTACATTCAAATATAAATTGTATAGGGGGAGCTAAAGATGAAAATAAAATTACCAGTTATTTTAAGAAAAACTCATGAAAGGGTTGTATTTGAGCTAGAGAAAGACCTTAATGTTCAAGAAATAGCAAGAGAAGCAGCAGATAAGAGAGTTGGAGATCTTAGAGATAAATTATATATAAAAGAGCAAGATTTTGATGCTATGAAGGAATGGAAGGATTCTAGAATAGCTAAGCTAGAAGCAGATTTAGAGGAAAGAGATAAGAAAATCAAAGGCATGGAATGGTGTATCCAGGAAAGAGACAAAGAACTTAATAAAGTAAAAGCATTTAACATGGATTTATATAAGAAAGTAGAGTTATAAAATGAAATGTATAGACAGTTTAAAGATAAAGTAGATAAAGCTTGTCAGATTGAGTTTGTAACTGGAGTTATAACACATGCAGACATTAAGAAATTTATGAAAGTAGAAGATATAATTCAGTTATACACATTAATAGGAATTGCAGGTAAATAGTTATGGCTCATATATTACAATTAGTAGCAAAGAAAAAGTGTGATTATTGCAATAAGAAGTACATGGTTATAGAAATTAGAGGAATAGAGTATTATCAATGTCCTGTATGTGGGTGTTTGACTAAGAAATAGGAGGAAGAGATTGATTATGAAGAAGTTAAAGTTGTATAAAAAAGTTGTGCGTAAATATGGTAAATTGAACTATGATTGGGATATGTCTCCTATATTTAAAACTATAGAAGTTAATGACGATTTTGATATATGGTCAACTCCTATACTTATAAATAATACATTTTACACAGTAAGTAGTAGCCAAGGTAATAATTTTAAAATAGTAGAGTTAGAATATTTTAAGTTCGATGAAGATATAGACGATTTAGAAACATTTGGAGAAGATGAAATAACTTGTCCTGTATGTGGTTCTAAACAATCGGATTCATGGGAATATAGTTGTTATAGTGATACTAATATATGTGATGATTGCGGTTCTGAATATGATTGGAGTAGAGAGGTAGAGGTTACCTATAATTCTCAAGCTACAAAAATAGGTGAACATATAGAAATAGAATAAATTCTTTTAACTAAAAAATAAGCATGGAATAAATATCATTATCAGTATATCTGTCTTGATATATTGATAATGATAACTAAATGATAAATTGGAGGATATCAAAATGAAGAATGAATGGCTTTATAACATTGATGGAAGTGAAATATGGACAAGTGAGTCATATGAGAATAAAGAAGATTGTATAGATGCTGCTATAGATGAAGCGTTAGAGCAAGGAGAAGCAGCATTTAGTATAGGCAGAGCGGAAAGTGTAGGAAGTTTAAAAATAGATGCTGAGGATGTTATTGAAAGATTACAAGATATAATGTATGACTTAGTTGGTCCGGAAGTATCAGAAACATTTTTGACAGGTATAGATAAAAGTGAAATTGAAGATTTAAGTAATAGGCTTACATCTGTATTTTATGATTGGTGTAAAGAAAACAAAATAGATAATGGAGAAGGATACTTCACAATAGTGGATGAGGAAGAAATAAAATATTGTGCTAATTGCAAAAAAGTAATAGAAAATGAAGAAGATTCAAGTGAGTTAATACAAGTACCTGGAGAATATATAACCGAAGAATATTATTTCCATAAAGATTGTGACTATATTCCGATAACTCACTTAGTTGGAGCAGTGGGAAATAGTAAGTAAAATATCCTGGATCTTATGGTCCAGGAAACTAAACATGAGGTGGATATATGAAAGTAAGCGAAAATCTGCTAAATTAAAGCAGCTTTAATTTAACAGATCATTTAACTAGATAGTTTCAATAAAAAATTATTAAGATGGATAGATGTAAATATTTCCACCGCCAAGTATTACTATTCTATACTCAGGAGTAATTTTGACTAAATTAAACTTTTCAGAATCAGGATAAAGTCTAATAGACTGAACTAAAACTTGATTCTGGTCAAAAACTTGAAGATAAGCTCCTTCAGTTTTTGAAACATTTTGAACTATATACTTGTTATCCTCAGAAAAATTTAGATCAGCAACTTTATAGACACCTTCTTTAAATAGATTAATTGCATAAACACTACTAGATAGGCTTAATAAAAAGCATGAAGATAATAAAAGTACAATTATTTTCTTTTTCACATTAAAACCACCTTTCTAGAATAGTTTGACTCTTAAAAAAATAAATATTCGTTAACCTAAAGAGAAATAATTGATTGAATGAAAAAGTAAATTTTACATTTTGTATAGAAAAAAGACTAGAAATTAATCTAGCCTTTAATGATAAATGCGTTTGTACACGATGATCATACACAGAAGATAATTCTATTATATGAAGTTATAAATCAGTTATTCAAAAAAATATAAAAGATTTAGGAGATTGATATGGAAGTTAATTTTACAATAGATGGGAAACCGCAAGGTAAAGGAAGACCAAGATTAAGTTATGGAAGAATAAAAACACCAGAGCAAACTGTTATGTATGAAAATTATATAAAGTTATTATATAGAACACAGATAAAAACATATTTTGAAGGGCCTATAAAGATAGCTATAAATTGTTTCTATCCAATAGCTAAAAGTGATAGCAAAAAGAAAAAACAGGCTAAGATAAAAGGCGAAATTAGACCTCACAATATAAAGCCTGATGCAGATAATGTTATAAAAGTAATATGCGATGCCTTAAATGAAGTTGCTTACAAGGATGATACTCAAATAGTTGAATTAATAGCAGCTAAGTATTTTTCAGATAAGCCTAGGGTAGAGGTCACAATACAAGAAATTTAAAGCTTATTTTAACTTAAGCAAAATTTAAGGAAATGTATGTATAATTATTATTTATACAATTTTAAGCATTAGAAATATGTGGAGGGCGATAGTATGAATAGCAAAACAAATAAAGGCATTATAAGAAATATAGATGCATTAGGAAGAGTTGTAATACCAAAAGAATTTAGAAAAATATTAAATATAAAGGGAAATGAGCCTGTTGAAATAGTATGTGAAAATGGAGCTATTACAGTAAAAAAACATAATGATTCATGTATTTTATGTGGATCAAAAGAAGATTTAAAAAATGTAAAAAATATTTTAATATGTGAAAAATGTCTAGAGGAAATAAAAGATATTATAAGTTAAAAGGAAATAGGAAGTGACTGCTTATGGAAAAAAAAGAATTATTTAAAAAGGTAGAAGGAAGATTACATAATTATAAGTTTTTAGAAGCTCAAATAAGTAATATAGAATTAGATATAAAGAAAGAAAAACTGGAATATAGAGGTTGTGGAGCCATAAGTTATGATGAAAGAACAGGCGTAACATATAATATTTCTAGGAGTGTTGAAAAAGAGGTCATAGCTAAAGAAAAGAAAATAGCTAAGCTGATGCAAATTAAACTAGAAAAAGAAATAGAGAAAGAGAAGATAGAAAACTCATTAAGCTGCTTAGACCATAATGAAACTAATTTCTTTAAATTATTCTATAACAGTAAAAGCAAAAATAACATGAAGTATATAAGTATAAAATTACATATGGATCGCAGTCATTGCTATAAAATTAGAGAGAGATTAGTTTATAAAGTTATGGGGATGTTATATCCGAATTATGAAGAATTACCATTATTCAATGAATATGATATGAAACCCAACACTTTGACTACATTTTAACTACAAAATGAAGATTTTTTATAAATAAAAAGGTGGTAATATAGTAGTATAGGAAATTGAAGATAACATAATTTCTTATTCCCCAATACCCCTTTTTATATAATTGCTAGGATATAATAATTATCCTAGCAACGTGAGGATATAGTTTAAAGGCAAAATATCTAATTTAGATGATAGAAGGTTCGATTCCTTTAATTCGAACCAATATAACTTTACGGATTTTAAGAGCACTCTATAGCGGTATGGAGTATAAACTACTTACATTTATTAGTTAGTAACAACAACTTATTCATTCAGAAAAGTCAGGACTTTCTCACCTGGCTTTTTTATTTTGCTAAAAAGGTGATTATATGAAAGTGCGGAAAGATGCTGATGAAGTAATTAAGATGATCTATGAGTTACCTAGTGAATTGAGGAATGTTGATAGGAAAATGATTAAGAAACTTAATTTTGATAAATGGAATAAAAAATAAGAAATATATTTGAAAAAGTAGTATTATAGTATTGAATAAATATTTGATAATAAAATTTAAAATAATAGAGGTATGGAGTTATGTCAACAATTGAAATAGAAAGAGATTGTAAGGATAGTAATTTTAAAAAAAATTTTAATATTAAAAATATGAAAAAGGAAAAGACGTTTAAATTAAAAGATTTAAAAGGGAAAAGTTCTATATATGCACCTGATTTAGTATTTTACAATGAGAATAGGATTGTATTTATAGAACAATCATCAAATTATACAAAGAAAATTCATATAGGAGAATTTACTCAATTTATTGATTGCGCACTTAATAATAGGGTAAATGAAAATATTCCAGGTTGTGAAAAAGAAAGTACGAAATTTTCTTTTTTCATTATATTAACGCCAGCTGATGATAGCAAATCAAAAGCAGAAGTCGAAGCAAATCGATTAAGGTTTTATTGGGATGGAATATTTAATAAAATCTCTAATGAAAAAATAGAGACTATAGGAGTATGTGATTGTATAAATAAGAACGATTTTAAAGAAAAAGAATTAAATATAAGCTATGAAGACTTAGTAAGTAAAAGTGTAAAAGTTAATATTGATAAGTAAAAAAGAAAAAGTTTATTTAATAGTAAAAAGTTATAAAATTTATATTTATGTAAAAAATTTTGAGTATAATATTATAAATCATAAAATAAAATATACCTTAATTTGATTTAAATAAAAAATAGGGGGATGTTATGAAAAACATATTTGAAGATTTAAAAATTGGAGATGAAGTCAATTCAGATTATGTCTCTCAAAAATCTAAAATAAATAGAGTCAGAGGTATACATACTATAAAAAATAATATGGGGGATGTAGAATGTGTAGCTATCTTATGTACTATAAATGGAGATTCATATCCAAATGAATGGATAGAAAAGAATGATATTTTAAAATATTATTTTTTTGGAATAAAAACATCAAAAGATGTTAAAGTATTTAGTACTGAATATAAAGACAATAAAGCTGTTATTGAATCCAAAGGAAAGTATCCTATTTATACATTTGTTAGAAATAACAAAAAAGAAAAATTTAAATTTGAAGGAGAATTTAAACTTTTAGATATAGGTTCAGATATAGATGGAGCTATGTATTTTATTTTAAGTAAAGCGAGCATCAAAAATTCTAACCTCTCTTTACTTAAAATAGAAGAAAGTGAGAATTTTCCAGAAGGAAGAAGAAAAGAAAGACTGCATAAATTTAATGAAAGAAATCCAAAGGTAATAAAAAAAGCTAAAGAAAAATTTAAAGAAAAATTTGGGACGTTATATTGTGAAATATGTGGATTTAATTTTGAAAATGTATATGGTGATTTAGGAAAAGACTATATAGAAGGACATCACACCAAACCTGTATCAGAGCTTGAGGAAGATGAGCATACTAGTGTTAAAGATATTTTACTTGTATGCTCAAATTGCCATAGGATGTTGCATAAAAAAAGACCGTGTTTAGATAAGTTAGAACTAACAAATTTAATAAAAAAACATAATTAAAAATAAGCAAAGAACTCTCTCGTAGGGTTCTTTTTTTCCAAAACGACGAATAAGTGAGGTGGTGATGTGGCTCGTGTAAGAAGCCCAAATAGAGATAAGGCATATGAGATATATAAAGAGCACAATGGAAATATTGATTTAGTTGAGATTGCTGGCATTTTAGGTATATCATCAGGGACAGTTAGAGGATGGAAGAATAAAGACAGTTGGGAGTCTCAATTGAATGGAACGTTCCATAATAATAAAGAACGTTCTAAAAAGAAAAAAGGTGGTCAGCAAGGAAATAAAAATGCCACTGGACCTCCTGGGAATAAGCATGCAGTTAAGACAGGGGAATTTGAAAGTATATTCTTTGATACATTAGAAGAAGAGGAACTTAACCTAATAAATAATATAGAAATTGAAAAAAAGAAGTTGCTAGAGCAAGAGATCCAGCTTCTTACAGTAAGAGAAAGAAGAATGTTGAAAAGGATAGAACTTTTAAAAGAAAAGGAAATGACATTAGTTACAACTAAAAGTGGTGTTGAAAAAGGTATGGGTACCGAAATTAATGAATATGAAGCTACATTAGGTCAAATCCAAAGTATAGAAGATGCTTTAACTAGAGTTCAAGATAAAAAGCAAAAGGCTATAGATTCTCTACATAAGTTTGAAATAGATGAACAGAAACTAGAACTTACAGTAATGAAGCTTGAACTTGAAATAATGAAACAAGGTGGACAAGAAGATGAAGTTGAAGATGATGGATTTATAGGTGCTTTGGAAGCTAAAGTAGATGATGCTTGGGATGATTAAGGATAGAATAAATAAACTTAAAGAAAAAGTAGCTAAAATGAAATCATGTAGAGGTGTTAACACTATAAAAAAAGCTACTATAAAATTTAGTCCATTTTCTAAGAAACAAAAGAAAGTTTTAACCTGGTGGCTTCCAAATAGTCCAGTAAGTGATAAAGATGGAATTATAGCAGATGGAGCTATCAGAAGTGGTAAGACAATATCTATGTCATTATCATATGTAGTTTGGGCAATGAGTAGTTTTAATGGTCAAAGTTTTGGTATGTGTGGTAAGACTATAGGATCATTTAGACGTAATGTTTTATTCTGGTTAAAGCTAATGCTTAAAGCTAGAAAATATAAAGTTGAAGATAAAAGAGCAGATAATCTTATGGTAGTTAGTAAAGGTGAAGTTACTAACTATTTTTATATTTTCGGAGGAAAAGATGAAAGATCTCAAGATTTAATTCAAGGTATAACATTAGCTGGTTGCTTCTTTGATGAAGTTGCATTAATGCCCGAGTCATTTGTTAACCAGGCTACAGGTCGTTGTTCTGTTGATGGTTCTAAGTTTTGGTTCAATTGTAACCCAGATGGACCTTATCATTGGTTTAAAACTAATTGGATAGATAAACAGGAAGAAAAAAATATACTTTACTTGCATTTCACAATGGATGATAATCTTTCATTATCAGAAAAAATTAAAAAGAGATATGCAGGTATGTATTCCGGTATATTCTATCAAAGATATATTTTAGGATTATGGGTAGTAGCAGAAGGTATTATATACTCTATGTTTGATAAAGAGAAGCATGTTGTTAAAGCTTCTAATTACAAATATAAAGAGTATTACATTTCATGTGACTATGGTACTCAAAACCCTACTTCTTTTGGATTATGGGGGAAAACTTTTGATAATAAGCATGTAATGATTAAAGAATATTATTACTCTGGAAGAGATACAGGAATTCAAAAAACAGATGTAGATTATTCTAATGATCTTAAAGAATTTGTTAATGAATATAAAATAAGGTTTGTAATAGTAGACCCTTCTGCAGCTTCTTTTATAGCTCAATTAAAAAAAGATAAGTTTAAGGTTAAACAAGCTAAAAATGCAGTACTAGATGGAATAAGATTAGTAGCTAGTTTATTGACTGAAACTAAAATACTATTTGATGAAAGCTGTAAAGATACTTTCAAAGAATTTAGTTCTTATATTTGGGATGAGGAAGCTTGTAAAAAAGGTGATGATAAACCTGTTAAAGAACACGATCATAGTATGGACCAAATTAGATATTACTGTAATACAGTAGTTGCTAATAAAACGGGCATGTCAGTATTCAAGTAAGGAGGTGAGCATATGAAACTAGATAAGATAAAGAATATAATAGCTAATGATAAATCCAGGGTCGAAAAAATATTATCTGAAAAGAAATATTATAAAGTTGAAAATGATATTCTTGATACTGGTGTAAGACCAAAGGATGCAGGCAGCGACCCGTTAAGAAATGCAGATAACAGGATAGCTCACAACTTTCATCAACTACTAGTAGACGAGAAAGCTTCTTACATGTTTACTTATCCTGTTATCTTCGATATAGAAAATGATAAAAAGATTAACTCAGAAGTAAATAAAACATTAGGTGATGATTTCAATAGAAAGTCTAAGAACTTATGTATAGAAGCTTCTAACGTTGGTTGTTCATGGCTTCATTATTGGATAAAGGGTTCTAATGAAGTAAAGAAGGAATTTAAGTATGAGTTAGTAAATACAGAGGAGATTATTCCAGTTTATGATAATGGTTTAGAGAGAACTCTTGATGCTGTTATTAGATATTATGCAGTATCGGAAGCTGTTGAAGATAAGATAGATGACCAGAAGTTTTACTATATAGAGTATTGGACAAAAGATACTATGGAAAGATGGAAGTTTAAAAACTCTTATACAGGTGATGAAGTAGTGGAAGCTCATGAAAACATTAAACACATCTTAGGAAATGTTCCATTTATAGAGTTTGCTAACAACTCATTAAAAAGAAGTGATCTATCTAAGTATAAAGCATTGATTGACTTATACGATAAAGTTAAGAGTGGATTTGCAAATGACTTAGAAGATATTCAGCAGATTATATATATCCTTGAAAATTATGGAGGAGAGAATTTAGGAGAATTCCTCGGAGATTTAAAAAGATATAAAGCTGTAAAAACTGAGAATGATGGTTCTGGTGGAGGCGGTGGAGTTAAGACTCTTCAAATAGAAATACCTGTTGAAGCTAGAAAAGTTATTTTAGAAATGTTAAAAAAACAGATATACGAAAGTGGTCAAGGACTTCAACAAGATATTGAAAGTTTTGGTAACGCTTCAGGAACTGCACTTAAATTTTTCTATAGGAAACTTGAGCTTAAGTCAGGACTATTGGAAACCGAATTTAAATCTTCTTATAATAAATTAGTAAAAGCAATATTGAAATTCTTATCCATAGATGAAAATAAAAATATAAGTCAAACATGGACTAGAAATATGATTTCCAATGATTTAGAAACTGCTCAAATAGCTCAAATTAGTAAAGGTGTTATACCTGATGAATTAATTTGGAGGAATCACCCTTGGGTTGATAATCCAGAGGAAGTTAAAAAAATGTTTGAAAAACAAAACAAGCGTATGATTGATGATTATTCAGACTTAGGAAATGATGATGAATAGTAAAGAGTACTGGCTTAAAAGAGAACAACAAAAGCTAAATGAGCAAATGAAGGATGTTAAAAAATTAGAGCAAAAACTTAATAGAGAATTTGTAAAAGCTTCTAAAGAAATAGAAAAGGAGATAAATACTTTATTTCAAAGGTATGCAAAGGATAATAAATTAAGTTACGTAGAAGCTGAAAAGTATTTAACATCTAAAGAGTTTAAGGAATGGAGATATGACTTAAAAGAGTATATACGCCTTATAGAGTCCACTGGTGATGAAAAGTTATTGATTGAGCTTAATACATTAGCTATGAAATCAAGGATTAGTAGACTAGAAGAAATTAAGTATCAAATTAATAAACATATCAACAATACTTATTCAGAAGTTTATACAGGGACTACAGAGCTTTTAAAGGATAGTGTGCAAGATAGTTATTACAAAACTATATATGATGTTCAAAAATATGCAGGAGTTGGAGCTTCTTTTGCTAAAGTTGATGAAAAGTTAATAAAAGAAATACTTAGTTATCCATGGAGTGGCAAAAATTACTCACAAAGGATATGGGGAACCAATAGAGATAGGTTAAAAGATATACTTGAAACTGAAATGACACAAATGATAACTAGGGGAGAATCTTCAAGGACTGTAGCTAAAAGGGTAAGTGAGGTTATGGATGTAGCTTATGAAAGAGCTATTTCACTTATTAATACAGAGCATAGTTATGTAATGTCAGAAGCTACTTCAAGAGCTTTTAAAGAAAGTGGAGTTGAAAAATATGAATTCTTAGCTACTTTAGATACTAGGACATCTAAGATATGTCAAAGCTTAGATGGTAAAGTATTTAAGTTATCTGAACGTCAAGTAGGAGTTAATGCAAGTCCTATGCATCCAAGATGTAGGAGCACAGAAATACCATACATTGAAGGTGATAGCTTAAGTACAAGATTTGCTAGAGATAAAAATGGAAAAGGAATAGAAGTTCCTAGCAATATGAAATATGATGAATGGTATAAAAAATATGTAAGTGGCGGAAAATCTAGTGTAGATGATAAAATAGTTGTATCAAGTGAAGGTAATAGTGATATACTTAAAATAGGATATAAATTCAATAAAAAAGGAAATATAGTATCTACTGAAAATTTAAAAGGTCAGCATGTGAATATACCAAGTAAACATAAACCATTTAGTGTGATTGAGACAGACAAAACAAGTGGTAGTTATTATCAAGTCGATAGAACAATATATGATGAACATGGTCAAATGATAAAACAAATACATTCAGGACATCATAATAAACCGAAGCAACATCCGTTTGGTGAATATGGAGAACATGTACATGAATATGTATGGCAAGATGGAAAAATAAAAGAAAGAATAACTAGGGAAATTAAGAGCCAAGAAAAAATAGAAAATAGAGATATATTAGAAAAGGAGTGATATCATGTCATTAGATGAGTTATATGATGTTACAATGTGTAATGATTTAACGTTTAAGTATAATGATAAATGCTATGTTATATGTTTATTAAATGACGGATATAACGTTGGAGAAGATGGAAATGATGATAACGATAAGGTGTATAAAACATTTGACGATATGATTGACAGTTGGATAATACAAGATAGGAAATTAAAAGATATTGTAAAAGATATTAAAGTTATATAAGAGCACTTACTAAATAAAAAATAGTAGGTGCTTTTATTATGCAATAAATTCGACTTTTATTATATAACAACAAGTCTTATAAGATTTATAGATAAAAATACCTAAAAATTCGAGATGTAAAACTCGTAAAAAACGTAATTTTAGGAGGTAAAAATGAAAAGAAGTTTTTTAAAAGAATTAGGCCTTGAGAGTGAAATTATAGATAAAATAATGGCCGAGAATGGCAAAGACATAGAAAAATATAAAACTGACATAGAAGATTATGTTGAAGAAATTAAGGACTTAAAAGCTGGTAAAGTAGACGTTTCAAAAGAGATAGAAAAAGCTATAAAGAAAAAAGAAGAAGAGTACAAGGAACGCTTTGAGAAAGCTGATAAGTATGATTCTGTCTTTAAAGAGTTAGAAACTCTAAAAAAAGATAATGCTGATAAGGAATATATTAAGAAAGTAGAAAAATTCTTCGAAGAAAATAAGATAGGCTTTACAAGCTCTATTGCTAAAGAAGCTATACTTAATAAATTTAAAGAAAAAGGCTTTAAGTTAAATGAAGATAAATTTGGAGAAGATGCATCTAAATTTATTAAGGAATTACAAGAAAGTAATAAAGATGCTTTTAAAGAGTTAGAGAAAGAAAATTCTAATCAGACTAAGACTTATACATATATTCCAAAGGGAGGAAATACAAACACAGGAAAGGCTGAAAGCTTAGGAGAAAGATTAGCTAAACAATCAATAGAATCAAATGCAAGTAACCATAATTATTTCGGAGGTGGCCAATAATGGGAAAAATAAAGGTAACTCAATATACAAATAGCAAAGAAATATTAAAATATGATCACTTTGTATCAGAAAAAGTTGTATTAACTCAAGATAACGCAACCACTGTAGGAACTAAGAAAATAGTAAAAGCAGGAACTATATTGCCTGCTAACGATGCTACTGCAAAAGGTGTTGTTTTATATGATGTAGATGTTACAAATGGCGATGAAACAGGAGCTTTAGTTATACATGGATTTATAGATAAATCTAAGCTTCCAGCTCAACCAGAATCAGCAGCTATAACAGCTTTACCAATGATAAAATTTATATAATTTAAGGAGGATTAAGATATATGAGTATATACGATATAGTTAAAGCTAAAGAAATAGGGGTTTATTATAATACTATGCAAAAGGATAGACCTCCTTATTTAGGAGAAGTTTTATTTCCTTTAGATAAAAAGTTAGGTTTAGATTTAAAATGGATAAAAGGATCCAAAGGACTTCCAGTAGCTTTAAAATCTAGTGCTTTTGATGCTAAAGCAGAAATAAGAGATAGAGTAGGGTTTGCAGATGTAAATACTGAAATGCCTTTCTTTAAAGAGTCTATGTTAATAAAAGAATCAGATAGACAAGAATTAAATAAATTAGAAGGCAATACAGCAAATCAAGCTTATATAGATTTAGTAACTAAGAATATTTTTGATGATGCAACAACTTTAGTTGAAGGTGCAAAAGTACAACTTGAAAGAATGAGAATGCAATTATTAAGTGAAGGTAAAATTGCTATAAAAGGTAAAGATGCCAGTGGAGTTGAAAAAGCTTTAGATTATGATTATCAATTAGCGTCTGAACAGAAAGTTTCGTCTAACTGGTCATTATCAAATGCGGATATAATAGGAGATATAGAAAAATGGATGAATGATGCAGAGGATAGAACTGGATCAAGACCAACTAGAGCTATATGTAATTCTGTAACATTTAACTATTTGGTTAAGAACAAAGGAATAATAGATGCTATAAAAGGTATAAATGCAGGGGTTGCTATAACTAAAGCAAAAGTTAAAAAGTTTGTAGAGGAAGAATTAAATTTAGTCATAGAAATATATTCTAAGAAATATAAATCAGAAGCAGGAGTCACTACTAGTTACTTTAAAGATGATGTATTTACATTATTGCCTGATGGCAACTTAGGAAATACTTGGTTAGGCACTACTCCAGAAGAGTCAGACCTTATGTCAGGTGCTACTGATGCAGAGGTATCTTTAGTTGAAAAAGGTATAGCGATTACTACAACTAAGAAAACTGACCCAGTAAATGTTAATACCAAGGTTTCTATGATTGCATTACCTTCTTTTGAAAGAGCAGATGAAATAGTAATAGCTACAGTTAAACCCAGCTGATGCCCTTATGAAAAATGAGGGCGAAATGGCTAACACAAAAATAGATAATGAGCATACTGAAATGAACAGTGAAGGAGTTGAAAAATCAGAAGAAATGGCCAAGGATCAAGTTGATTTAAACTCAATTACGGTAGATGAACTTAGAAAGTTAGCTAAAGAGAAAGGGATAGAAGGGTATTCCTCTATGAAAAAAGCTGAATTAATAGAGAAGTTAGGTTAATCCTAGCTTCTTTTAATGTACTTAAAAGGTAGGTGTTGTCATGCTTGAAAATATAAAAATGTTACTTGGATTAAGTGATGATAAATATGACCAACTTATTTTATATCAAATAAATAAAATTACTAACAAAGTACTATCTTATTGTAATATAAAAGACTTAAATCCAACACTCGAAGGGTTTATAGAAGAGAAAGTATATAATATTATGAGGGATAAGGTAAACGGAAATAATGAAGTTATTGATAATAGCAGCAACAATGTAAAAGCAATAACTCGAGGAGATACTAGAATAGAATATAATGTTAGCGAAGTTAAAACAGAAGTATTAGGACCTACTGAATTTGATTCAAATGATATTAAAATACTTAATCAATTTAGAAAGTTGAGGAAATGATATGACCGAAGCTGAAATATTAGAAATGACTTACTTTGATATATGTACTATAAAGCGTAAAGTTAAAGTTAAAGATGAAGATGCTGGAGTAACTACAACAGAATTAAAGGTAATAGCTGAAAATATCAAGTGTGCTATAAGCAGAAAAGATACTCCTATAATTACAAGTGATGGGGTAGGTAAAATTGTATATAGCAATCAGTTATTTACTAATCCTAATATAGATATAAAAGAAAGTGATATATTAGAAGTAGTTAGCATGGGTAAAACAATAACTTATTTAGCTTCTAAACCATTTCCATATCCTAGTCATACAATCACTCCTATAACTGAAAAAGAGAGGGTGTAAAATGAAAATAGAAGGATTGGAAGATTTAACAAAGACTTTAACTAATTCAGCAGAAGGATTTAATGAAGAAGCAGAGAAAGCAGTTGGTAGAATTTCAAATAAGATTATACGAAGAGTAAAATCAAAAACTCCTGTAGCCGAAAAAGATGGTGGAACTTTAAAGCGCTCATGGCATGTTGAAAGGCCAGAGCAATTAGTTAGAGTTGTTTATAATGATTGTGAGTATGCTCCACATATTGAGTTTGGACACAGAACAAGGCTTGGTGAAGGCGGAGAATCTAAAAATCCTAAATATAAATACAAACCTAAACCTGGCGGAATTAAACTTGTTGAAGGTAGGTATATGTTAACTAGATCTGTGGAGGAAGTTGAAAAAGATTTAGAAGATGAATTTGAAACAATGATTGAAAATTTATGGAAGTAGGTGTGCAAATGCTATCCTATAAAGATATTTTATACTCTATAACTAAGGTGATAAGTAAGAAGTATAAAGATATTGATGTAATAGTTAAAAGCGAAGAGGGGGTTTTTAATAAAGAATGTTTTTATGTTAAGCTTCTTCCCCTTGAGACTGCTGTATTCTCGACTGATTCTAACTTAAAAGGGTTTATAGCGAGTGTAAAGTATTTTGGAGAAGATGAATTAAAAAGATATGATATAGCAAGTGATTTAAATATTTTATTTGCTAGAACGCTAAAAGTTAAAGATAGAGTTTTAAATATATCTAGTACGGAAGCTAATTTCTTTGAAGATGAAATTAGTGAGGTGCTAGATTTTTTAATTACTGTAAAATATGACGAAAGTGTTCAAGTAGAAGAACAAGAGAGAGGACTTATAGGAAGTGTAACTATAAGAATTTAAACAAAGACGAGGTGATTAAATGGCTTCTAAAATAGGTTTGCCGAATATATCGGTAGAATTTAAAAATAGAGGTAAGTCAGCATTTAAGAGAGGTAACTCTGGAGTAGTAGCACTTATATTAAAAGATTCCGCCGAAAACGGAATACATGAAATAATAGGAGATTATGATATTCCTGCAGGCCTTTCTGAAAAGAATAAAAAATATATAAAACTGGCATTAATGGGGCATGTTTATAGACCTCAAAAGATATATGCTTGTGTAGTAGGAGCAGAAGAAGGGGCTAGTAATATAGTTGACCAAATGGAAACCTTAGAATTTAATATACTTTCTATGCCCGAAGCTGTTGAATTAGATAAGACTAAAATAAAAGAGTTTATTACTAAGATGGATAAAGATATAAAATATAGGGTTCAAGCTGTTCTAAATACTACGACACCGGATAGTGAATATATAATAAATTCAACTCAAGCTGATGTAGCTATTGAAGGTGGAGACACTTTAAATGCTGACGAGTTTTGTGCTTATGTGGCTGGATTTATAGCTGGAACTCCACTTAGTCAATCTATAACTTATGCAATTCCTCCGATTGTAACAAGTATACCTTCGATTACTAAAGCTTCTGTTGATTCTAAAGTAAAAAAAGGAGAATTAGTTCTTGTTAAAGATGCAGGGGCAATAAGATTTGCAAGAGGTGTAAACTCACTAACTACAACTAATACAGAAAAAGGTGAGGAGTTTCAAAAAATCAAGTTAGTTAGCACTATGAACTTGATATATAACGACATAAGAAGGTTAGCTATATCTAATTATGTTGGTAAAATGCCTAACTCATACGATAACAAGTGCCTTTTAATTACAAATGTAAGCTTGTATTTAAGTCAGCTAGCATTAGACGGAATTATAGGTAAAGACTATAGAGTTGAAATAGATATGGAAGAACAATCTAAATATCTAAAAGAAAATAATTATGATGTCCCAAATATGAGCGAGCAAGAAATAAAAGAAGCTAACACAAAAGATAAAGTATTCTTAAAGCTATCTGTTTACTTAATAGATGCGATGGAAGATATATCAGTAGCTGTTGAGATATAAAGGGGGTGCTTAAATGAGTAATGCAAGAAATGTAATAAACGGTACTCATGGTAAAGTTTTCTTTGATGATGATGAGGTAATGCAACTAAAAGCTTTTCAAACTAAAGATGAGTACAAAAAAGAAGAAGTCCAATGTTGTGGCAAAATGTCAATAGGGTACAAAGTAGTTGCTGTTGATGGCAAAGGTTCTTTAAAAACTAATAAGGTTGATTCTATGCTTATAAAGAAACTGGCTCTTAGAGTTAGAAAGGATGGGAAAACTCCTACTTTCACTTTAGTTGGTTCATTGGCTGACCCGGACGCTTTAGGGGCTGAAAGGATAGCTTTTTACAATGTAGTCTTTGATGATTTAACATTATTTGACTTTGAAAATGCTAAAAATGGAGAAATAGAAGCACCATTTACTTATGAAGATTTAGACTTATTGGATACTATATAGAGTTAATTTGTTTCCGACATAAATGTCGGTAGTAACACATGAAGGCTAGGGAAACCTAGCTTTTTTATTTTAAATATGAAAGGAAATGATAATATGGCAAATGCAATAGATTTACTGTTAAATGCAAATGTAGAAGACTTTGAGAGACCTTCTAAGATAGTTGAGATACCTAGGCTTTCTAAAATATTAGGGGATAAATTTGAACTTAAATTAAAGGCTTTAAGTATAAATAAAATTAATAAATTAAGAATGGAATGTGTAAACCAAACTACAAAAGAGGTTGATATCCCTAAATTACAAATGAAAATGCTTACAGAAGGTGCTTTAGATACAGAAAACGAAACTTATTTCTTTAAAAATAAGAATATACAAAAGGCTTATAAAGTTCCAAATGCAGAGGAATTAATAAATAAAATTCTTGTTATGGGAGAAGTTGACTTCTTATACGATGAAATAGACAGTTTATCTGATTTAAGCGAGGATATAGAAGAAATAGAAGAAGAAGTAAAAAACTAATAAAGACAAATGCTGAATATGAAACAATGTATTTAATGTTCAAATATAAAAATATGATGCCTTATGAATTTAATAAACTCACAGAAGAAGAAAAGCTTCTTTTAAATATATTTATCAATAAAGAATTAGAAGATAATAATAAAAAAATTGAGAGTGGGGCATTTTCAACAGTTAATATTTAGTATTTGTCTGTTTCCTTATGAAAGGAAGTGATAAATTGGCAAAAAAAGAAAAAACTTTAAAAGCGACCATACAATTAGTGGATAGATACTCTAAGCCTATCGAAAATGTTACAAAAAAGACTAAAGTGTTTTCAAAGGTTGCAAGTAAAGTAAAAAAAGTTGTACTTAAAGTTGATGATAAAGCAAGTAGAGGCATAAATAAAGTTTTAGGTGGACTTAAGAAGATTAAATCTTTTAAAGTCTTAAAACCGGTTGTAAAGTTTAAAGATGCGGCAAGTAGAAGTATAAATAAAATTTTAGGTGGGCTTAAAAAGCTTAAAGGCTTAAAAACGGTTCAGCTTGTAATTAAAGCCAAAGATAATGCAATGAAAACAATAAATAAAGTAACCGGAAAAGTAAAGGCTGTTACTAGAAAAGTTCATAGTATTGAGGTTTCGGCAAAAGATAAAGCTTCTAAGGTATTAGGTGGGATAAAAAGTAAATTAGGATTATTAGCAAAAGGGCTTGTTATTCCAATTATAGCAAGTGTATCTACTATAAAAAGTGCAATGGATTTAGAAACTCAAAAAGTATCTATGAAACACTTCATGGGTGTTGGGAACAAGGGTAAATCAAAGGCTCAAATAGCTAAAATGAGTGAATCTTATGTAAAAGGATTAAGGGATAATGCTAATAAAACTCCATTTGAAACTGGTGAGGTAATGGCTATAGGAGCTAGAGCCTTACAGATAGCTGAAGGTAATGTTAAGCAATCTATGAAATATGTAAAACTTGCTGAAGATATGGCTGCTATGAATCCGGGCAAAACTGTTTCTGATGCTATGGAAGCTATCGCCGATATGAACATGGGTGAATATGCTAGACTTACAGAGTTCGGGGTAAAAGCTACTAAAGAAAATGGAGACAACCCAAAGAGTGTGGAAAAGAAATTGCAAGACATGTACAAGGGTGGGGCTGAAAAGCTATCTGGAACAGCTAAAGGTAAATTTTCAACAGCTCTAGGTACTTTAAAAAGTGCTATAGCTGACTTTGGCACTAGTTTCTTACCTATGGTTAGTGGTGTATTTGACAAAATAACAGCTGGGTTGAATGGTGTAACTCCCAAATTAATGGAATTTTCTACTATGTTGTCAGAAAGAATTTCTAAAATAGATTTCGCTTCATTATTCCAAAGTTTCGACTTATCTTCTGTTACAAGTGCTTTCCAGCCTTTGGTTGATATGTTTGATAGATTCTTTAGTGCTATAGAAAGTAAATCACCGGTTGCAATGGGTATAATGCAAGTATTAGGTAGCGTATTTAACTTTGTATTTAATGCTATCGGTATGGTTATAAGGGCTGTAAGTCCGGTAATAGAAAGTATTTTTAAATTTATCGGTGAGCATGGGGCTGAAATTTCTAATATAATCAATGGGTTAGGCGTTATTTGGCAAGCAGTATGGTCTGTTGCGGGTGCTTTACTAAGTGGAGCTTGGGCTGTTGCAAAACCATTACTTAGTGCTTTATTAAAAGCTTTGAGCAAAGTTTCTGACATGGTTCAAAGTGTTGGTAAGTGGTGGCAAGATATGGCTAATAAAATAAATAAAAATCCAATTGTCGCTACTGTTAAAAAAGTTTTTAGTGGTGGTGATGAGGGAGGAAGTAAAAGTAAGAAAAAAGGAAAAAGAAGTGCTTTCGGTACAAGGGAAGTAAGAGGAAATGACATACCTTTTAGGCTTCACGATGGTGAACGAGTTTTAACAAAAGGTGAAGCTAAGAGACTTGATAACCAAAAACAAATTGGAAATGGCGTTGTTGTTCAAATAAATGGTTTAACAGTAAGAGAAGAAGCAGACATTGACAGAATAGCAACTAAATTAGTTAAGAAATTAAATCAAAATAAAATTATTTTAGGGGGTACCGTGTAATGGAAGTGTGGTTAGGAACCGATAACGATAAAATAAGATTTCCGGTAGTCCCTTCTAGTTTAGGGGTTAGTAGAAGTGCTGATATAAAAACAAATTCAATTATAAAGTTAGGAGAGGTATCTTCTAACGGAGGAATGAAGCTTAAAACATCTGAAATAACAAGTTTTTTCCCTAACCAAGAGTATAGTTTCTGTAACTATAGAAATTTTATGAGACCTTACGAGTTTTCAGAAAAAATACAAAGATGGATGTACGATAAAACGCCGGTAAGGCTTATAATTACTGGAACTCCTACGAATTTATTATGTTATATAGCTGATTTTGATACAAATGAGCAAGACGGTACAAGAGATTTATATTTTTCGCTAAAGTTAATTGAATATAAGAAAATATATGTCCCTCAAATTGGTGGAAATGCAAACAGTAATAACCCACGACCTAGTAATTCAAACGGTTCTAGCAATGGACAGAGAAGTCACAAGGTTGTAAAAGGTGACAATTTATGGGATATAGCACACAAATATTACGGTAGAGGTAGTGATTATCATAAAATAAAAAATGCTAATACAAGCAAGTATCCAAGCCTAAAAAACAACAATATTATATACCCTAATTGGGTTTTAATAATTCCTTAGGGGTAGTTATATGAGTATAAAATTAGTATGTATAAAAACTGATAAATCACAATTTGATATAACCCAACCGGTTAAAACAATCACATGGAGTGGAAATTTTAAAGCTTGTAGTAGGAAATTAGAGTTTAAGATGCTTGATGTAGGCATTGACATTCCTTTATCTTCTTATATTTTGCTATATGAAAATGAGGTTGAATTATTTCGAGGGTTTGTATATGAAAGAGAAAAGTCTAGCGATGGTATTTTTAGCTTTATATGTTTTGATCACGGCGAAAAGTTAAACAAAATTAAAGTTGCTTATAATATAAAAAATCAAACGGCCGATGAAATTATGAGTATGATTTTAAAAGATGTTGGATTTGGAATAGGTAGTATTGCTAAAGCTTCTGTTAAAGTAAACAAAGTTTTTATAGGTGTAAGTATCTATGATACTTTAATGACAGCTTATACATATCAACACAAAGAAGATTCTAAAAGCTATATGATATACTCTAAAGCTGGTAAAATTTGTAGTAGTGAAAAAGGTATTGTAAAGCTTAAAGTTTCATTTGAAGAAGGTAAGAATATAGAAAATTCTACTTTTAAAGAAAGTGTTACTAGCATGATAAACAGAGTTTTAATAGTAGATGATAAGGGAAATAAAGTTAGTGAAGTTAGAGATCAAGAAATGCTTAATATACATGGACTTTTCCAAGACGTATATAAAACAGAAGAAGGAAAAGACGCTAATGTTGAAGCAAAAGCAATGCTTAAAGGAGTTGAACAAACTTGTACTTTGAGTGGTTTCGGTGATACAACTTGTCAAACTGGATATGGAGTTGAAATTAAGGATGGCACTACTGGATTAGTAGGGCTTTTTTATATTGATTCAGATACTCATACATGGGAAAACGGAGAATATAAAATTGACTTAGATTTAAACTTTAAAAATATAATGAATGAAGTTCAAGCCGGAGAAGATGAAGCTAAAGAAGATTCTGTTACTGGTGGAGGTGATTCTACTATGGTAGGTGGTAAAACTGTTAAAGCTGAATTTACAGCATATTATCCCGAAAATAGTGCTATGCAAGGTGGTTTTTACGATGCAATGGGTAATAGATTAGACCCTAGTAAACTTACTTGTGCATGCCCTAAAGAAGTTCCTTTTAAAACTAAAATACAAGTTCAAGGTACTAGTTCTGATAGGGATGGCTTAATTTATACATGTACTGACAGAGGTGGGGCTATTAAGATAGTTAACGGAGTTTATAAGATAGATTTACTTATGGCTAATAGGAAAGAAGCTTACGCTTTTGGTAGACGTAAAGGAACGGCTATAATCGGTGGAGAGGTTATTTCTTCATCAAGTGGAGGAAGTTCATCTAGTAAAGGTGCTAAGATAATTGAAATTGCTAAAACTAAACTAGGTTGCAAATATGTATGGGGTGCTACTGGACCAAATACTTTTGACTGTTCGGGTCTCACACAATGGTGCCATAAACAAGTAGGTATATCTATTCCTCGTACAAGTGGACAACAAAGAGGAAGTGGTAAAAAGATTTCTAAAGCTAATGCACAATTAGGGGATATAGTATGCTTTGAGGGACATGTAGGACTTTATGCTGGAAATGGTCAAATGATACATGCTCCTAACTCACAAAAGCCGGTTAAGTATGATAATTGCTTTAGTGGATATTGGGGAAGTAGGGTAATTGACATAAGGAGGTATTGGTAAATGCAAAATCCATATTTAGAGTTGTTAGATATGTTAGGACCTAACAACTCACTTCCTTTTAACTTTTATATAGCCGAAGTTGTCAACTCAAATCCTTTAAACATTACTTTTGAAGGAATTACTTTAGATAGCGAGGATTTTTTAGTAAATAGCAATGTTTTAACTTTAAATAATGCTGAAATAACTACATCAAATGACACTATTGTAACTCATAACTTGAAAGATGTTATAAATGTAGGGGATAAAGTTTTAATGTTGTTTACTGGTAGTAAATATGTTTTATTATGTAAGGTGGTGAGTGTTTAATGGGTTTATTTCCTTTTATAAACAGTGAAAAAGTTTTAGATAGCGTAAAAAACGATGATTTGCCACTTTATCGTGAAGTTGCTTGGGATTACGAAATTGACGAGCCTATAATTGAAGGTGGAGACTTTAAAATAGTTGAAGGTAAGGAAGCTATAAAGGTTTGGGTATATAAAGCTTTGTTAACATCAAGGTATGTATATTCGATTTACTCATGGGATTATGGGAGCGAAATAATTGAGTTGATAGGTAAAAGGTATACAAATGCTTTAACTAAAGAGGAATGTAAAAGATATATAAGAGAAGCACTTCTTATAAATCCTTATATTAAAGAGGTTACAATTACGGATATAGATTTAATTGATCCTAAATTAACAGTAAATATAAAAATTGATACAATTTACGGCGATGAGGAGGTGAATGTTAATGTTTAGTACACAAACTTATGAGAATATAAAAAATAGAATACTTGAAAAGTTCCCCTTACAACTAGACAAAAGGGAGGGGAGTTATTCAAACAACTTAATTTCGCCTCTAGTTGCTGAAATAGCTAAAGTTTATATGAAAATGGGAGATATTTTAAGTATAGGCTTTATAAAGACTACTTTTAGTGATTATTTAGATAAAAGAGTTAATGAATTTGGTGTATATAGAAAACCTGGCTTGAAAGCAGTAGGAGCTGTAAAAGTGGAAGGTAAGTCGCGATCTAAAATAACAAATGGAACTATATTAACTTATAAAGATTTAAAGTATATAGTTTTAAATGATATAACATTGCCTACTGAAAATATTTTACATGTAGAAGCTTTAGAAGTGGGTTCTAAGTATGAACTTCCTATCGGCACAGAGTTAAATTTAGAGGTTGCAAATATAAATATAACAAGGCTTTATACTGAAAGAGAATTTAAAAACGGTGTTGACGTTGAAAGTGACGAAGCTTTAAGGGAAAGATTTTTTAATATAGTTAAAAATCCAGCAACAAGTGGTAATAAATATCACTACGAGCAATGGGCTTTGGAAGTTGCAGGGGTATCTAGGGCTAAAGTATACCCTCTGTGGAATGGAAACGGCACAGTAAAGGTGCTTGTCGTAGGAGATAATAATACACCAGCATCGGAGGAAATTGTTCAAAGTGTCAAGGAACATATTGATAATGAAAAACCTATCGGTTGTACATTGACAGTTGTAACTCCTACAATTTTAAATGTAACTGTTTTAGCTTCTGTTGAATTAAGTATCGGATATACTACACAAGATATTGAAGAATCTTTTAAAGCTGAACTTGAAAACTATTTAAAAGGTTCAACTAATGAGATTACATATTCTAAAGTGTATGGACTATTAGCTAATTTAAATGGTGTTACAGATATAACAAGCTTAACGCTTAATGGGTCCACATCAAATATACCTATAGCTGATGATAAAATAGCAAATATACAAACTGTAACAATAAGTGAGGTGTAATTATGAGTTTTTTAGATAATTTACCTCGCTTTTTTGGTAATAAAATAGATGCTAAAATACAAGATAGTTTATACTTAGAAGCTGAAACCTTGCATAATGAAACGGATAACACTTTGGACCAGTTTTTTGTAGAATCTTGTACCTGGGGACTTGATTATTGGGAACATATGCTAGGTATAGGAAAAAATAACTTTGATATTCAAACAAGACGAGAAAATATAAAAGCTAAAATGAGAAGTAGAGGAACTTCTACTATAAAGGTAATTAAAAATATATGTGAGTCTTATGCAAACGGAGAGGTTGAAATAATAGAAAATAATAGTGATTACAGTTTTATTATTAAATTTGTTGGTAGCGTTGGTATACCGAGTGCTTTTGAAGAACTCGACAGAGTTATAAATGAAATAAAGCCTTGCCATTTAGCGCATACTTACAAATTTAAATATACAACTCATAAAGAACTTGAACCTTACACACATGCACAATTAGCACAATATACACATGAAGAAATTAGAAACGGTGCTTTAAAAGGTGTAAGCCCTATGCCCCCGGAAGAAATCGACAACGCTCCGGTTGTAGGCAATATCGAATCAATAAACACTTTTGCAAACGAAGAATTTAGTATTACTTATACAGCAAGTGACGACAAAGGAATAGTTAAGCATGAATTTTTCGATGGAGAAAGTTGGCTAAATAAAGAACCTTCAAATATCGATAATAGCTACACTATAAATCATATATTTACAAGTGCTAATACCAAGCAATGTAAAATTAGAGTAACAGATACTAAAGGACAAACGGCTGTATCTAATGCTTTTGATATTGTTGTTACAGATAGACCAATTGTGGACCACCCTCCTAGTGTAAGTCAAGATATACCATCTCAAGAGGGTATTTTAGGAGATGTATTTACAATATCGTATATAACTAAAGATGATAAAGCAATAACTAAACATGAAATATTTAACGGTTCAAGTTGGCTTACCAAAACAGCTACTAGCAATGGAGATAATCATTCTATAACAATTCAATTCACTAAAAAAGGTGTTAAGAATTGTCAAATAAGAGTTACCGACAGTAAAGGACAAACGGCTGTATCTAATGAGTTTACTATAACTGTAAATGAAGAAGTAGTTGCTCCACCTGCTGTTAATATAACGATAAGGCATATAGATGATGTTTTAAATGTTGAAGAAGGGTGGTACGGACTTACTTATTATGTAACAAGTGATACGGAGATAAAATCGCATCACTTAAGTTACAATGATGGGGCTACATGGGAAGATTTTAGTCCTTCTGATTATGCTGGAGGTAAATTTGGATATATATATGCAACTAAAGAACTTCAAATATGTAAAATAAAAGTTATTGATATAAATGGAAATGAAAAACTTTCTAATTCATTTAAATTACAAGCTAGTCCAGGAGGTGTTTAAAATTTGACTACTAAATATTTAAAAGATGAAAAAGGGGCTGTAAGTGCTGTTACTACTACTAATCTACAATTAGAAAAACCTTTAGTTACTGAAAACTATGACGTAAATGTTTTTAATAGAAACATGGATAAAATAGACACGGCTATTCAAAATATAAACTTAGATGCCCCAAATATTTCTATAACTGATAGCGAGAATAATTTTGAAAGTTCTAACGTAGAGGGGGCTTTAACTGAACTTGCTAAAAAGAATAAATTACAAGATTCAGAAATAGAAGATATAAAAAGAAGATTAGGCCAACAAGAAATTGAGATAAATGGCCAAAGGCTTAGAGGTATAGAGATAGCCAATTCTTTAGTAACTAAACTTAATACGGTTGTAGGGGGTGATTAAATGACTTTAGCAACGAGTGCGAGTTTAAGACAAGTATTTGACGAATTTGAAAGGATTAAAAACTCAATTCGTATAATTGAAAGATCGGAATTAGCAAGAGATGTAGGTCAATATTCCTTAGGAGATTTAGGCGTATATCCTCAAATAGGGTATGCAAATAGTGGAAGTGTGGTAAGGGTACCTCTTAGTATGTTACAAAAAGTTGAAAAAGACTTAATTGCTGAAAATATAAAAGAAGGAATTAATATATTTGGGCTTACTGGGACTTTGCCGGTTTTTACAAAAAAATATAAACAAAAGGCTTACGTTTCTATGTCTGATTCTGATAATTATTGCTATGAGGATATTGATGGATTTACTCTTAGAAAAATAGATGGAATGTCTTATATAAATAGTGATATGGATAGAAATGGTACAACGTATATAATCGGAAGTAAAAATTTTTATTCCGGTGGAAATCATTATAATTACATGTGTTTAATAAATCCAGCTACCTTTAAAGTAACAAAAGAGGTAGAGTTTTCCGGTTCAAGTAATAGTCCGAAAACTAATTGCTTTTGCGTTTTTAATGGGACAACTATTAAATATTATAGAATTTATGGGGGAGGATACTGGTATTTACAAGAATTAGACATAGCTTCTTTATCTGTAATCAAAACAACAAAACTTGAAAGTAATTCATGGGATGTTTTTGGCGGATGGGATGAAAATACTCAAAAAGGAAGAATTTTTACTAGAGGTGGTAATCGTTTTAGAGAATTAGATCCAGAAACACTAGCTATAATTAGAGAAACTGAAAATGCAAAAGATTACACTTCTTGTGATGCTTTTTTTGACCACAATCAAAATAAGTACAGAATTTTTGCTACAAAAACCGGAAAAGTAAGTATTGATGAGATAAATCCGGACACACTAGCTGTTGTAGCTTCAAATGTTAGACCAATTTTTACAGGGAGTGGGTTTTCGATGTCTGAAACCGAATCCCTTTTATTTAGAGATAAAGAATATGTATTTTTATATTAAAAAGGAGTGATTTAATTGAAATATTTTTATACAGATAGGAATTTAACTGATATACTACCGGTAGATTTTAAAAGTTTTACAGACTGTGGTATATCTACAACTAATGTAAATCAAGTATCATGTCAAAACAAAGTTTATAGCTTAATTGAGATAGTAAACGAAGAATTATTTAACTCATTACTAAAAAATGAAGTAACTTTTATGAATGATGAGGAAGTTCAAGCTAAGTTACAAGAATTAAGGGCTATAGAGGCTAAAGAGTTAGAAGAATATCAAAAGAATTTACCGGAAAATCAAATTAAAGCACTTAAAGAAGAATTAAAATCAACTCAAGAAGCTTTAAATAATTTATTATTTAATACGAATGGAGGGTTATAGGATATGGCAGGATATTTAGCGTTACAAATCAGAAAAGGGATGTTAACATATCAAAAAGTTATGACTAAGTTTTCACATCTTAAACCAGAAATAGATGAGTGTTTAAGAAAAGAGGGCAGAGAAGATTTGATAGAAGCAGTACTATAAGTATTTTTCATTACTTGAAATAACCGTAAATATAATGTAGAATTATGTAGTAATTATTACTATAAACTAAGGGGGAAAACTAGTGGATATAAGAAAAAAATATAGTAGTGAAATTTCTGACATAGAATTTAAATTAAATCAACTAGAAAAAGGTAGATACAAAGAAAATACAGGGGCTAATTACGATGGTGCATTATCAACTAATGTAGAACAGTTAAGAAAAATGTTTGATGATTTAATTTATAAAATTGAAAATAATGTTGAATCTAAAAAAGAAAGACTTTCAAAATCATATAAAAAAACTATTAATAAAATTTAGATATTACAAGATAAATTAATGTCTAATGGAGGTTAGAAAATGGAAAGATCTTTTGAATGTTTCGCTTGTAGAGCAGAAAATAAATATACAGTACAAGTTAACTCAGGTGTATATACTATTAAATCTAAAATGGATATAGGAGAAGAAATAGTTTTCATAGGAAGTAATCAAGGTGAAGCAAAATTAACTTGTGAAAAATGTAAAAACAAAATAAGAGTAAAAGTAAATTTAATGAAATAAAAATTATTTTTTAGGATCTACAAGTGTAGGTCCTTTTTTAATACAAAACTAAGGAGGAATGTATGGGTTTAATAACATTAGAAGTATTATTTTTAATATTTTTCGGAGCAATATGTATAGATTTCATCACAGGAATATTAGTAGCAGCAAAGTATGGGAAATTAAAAAGTAGAACATGTAGTAATGGGATATTTAGAAGCATAGGAGAATGCATAGTTTTATTTATGTTTATATTTACATCTAAGCTAATACCTAGTTTAGAACTAGTATTTTCTACATTTATTTTAGGTTTTATATTTAAAGAAGTGCTTAGTATAGTAGAGAATTTAGTGGGACTAGAGGTATGGGTTCCAGAAAGCTTAAAGAAAATGTTAGAAGTTGGAGTTGATAGAGTAGACAAAATAGATAGTATAGAAAAATCAAAGGAGGAAAATTAATATGTTCAAAGTTTATATTGATCCAGGTCATGGTGGAAATGATAGTGGGGCTGTAGGTGTTAGAAATGTGTTAGAAAAAAACATAGTATTAGAGGTTGGAAAAAAGGTAATTGATATATTAAGAAATAGAGGTATAGAGGTTAAAATGTCTCGTACTGATGATACTTTCAAATCTTTATCTTATAGAACTCATGATGCTAACAATTGGGGAGCTGATGCTTTTGTATCTATACATTGCAATAGTTCTGACAATAAAACAGCTAAAGGATTAGAAACTTTCTGTTATAAGTTCAAGTACAAAAAACTAGCTGAATGTGTTCAAAATGAATTATTAAACGATAAGCTTTATACTATAGATAGAGGTGTTAAAGAGGGCAATTGGCATGTCGTGAGGGAAAGTAATATGCCAGCTTGCTTAGTTGAATTAGGTTTCATATCTAATGCAGAAGATACTGACTTAATAGAAGTTAAGAAGAATGAAATGGCACTTGCTATAGCTGATGGAATATGTAACTACCTAGGTGTTAAATTTAATAGTAATCCTCCTATACAAGATACTATGATTTATAACATAATTACCGGTGGATTTGGAACTAAAGAGAATGCACAAAAACAATTAGAATACTTACACGGTTTAACTGGTTGGTATTTAGAGTTAGAGGAATTTGAACCTGGAAACTTTAGAATCCGTACGGGTGGATTTACTGGAGAAGATAGAGTTAAAAGAGAAATGGAAGCATTAAAAGAAGTAACTGGATGGTGGTGTACTTACGAAAAAGAAATAATGTAAAAAAATATAAATTTATATACAAAATTCTACAAAAAATAATTTTGACTTATGTTAATATTTACTTTGATTATAAAATTTATAGGGGGATTGCAATGAATAAAAAGATATTAAGTCTAGTGTTATCAGGATTAATGGTGGGGGGTATAAGTACAATTAGTTATGCTAATGAGATTAAAGGAAATGAAGTTAAAAAACAGATAATTCAAGAAATAGAGCCAAACAGTATGTCATCTCAAGCGCAATCTATAAATCTTGATGCTAAGATATCTGGATTTAAGGATAAGCATGATTTAGACTATTTTAAATTTAAGTTATCTAATAACGCAGAAGTTCATTTAGAAGCAATAGTAAATCCTGTAGATATGGGGAATTTAGGGGGATTAACAATATACAATTCTAATATGGAAGAAGTATATTATATGAATTTATATAAGGGAATTAATAAAAAGCAAGTAAGCTTAGATAAAGGTAATTATTATATATGTGTTGGCAAATATTGGACAAATTTATATCAAAATCAGACATGGAACTATGAACTTGGTGTATCAAGACATTATTTTGGAGATTCGAAAGATCATTGGGCTGAAAGTCAAATAAACAAATTTGTTGATTTAGGTTATGTAAATGGATATGAGGATGGTAATTTCAAACCAGAGAATTCTATAACTAGAGCTGAGTTTGTAAAAATACTTAATAGAACATTTGGATTAACTAAATTAAGTGGAAAAGTATTTTTAGACACATCAAATCACTGGGCTAGAAAAGATATAGATATAGCTGTTACTAATGGAGTTTGTAAAGGAAAATCATCTACAGAATTTAAACCAGATGACTTAATAACTAGAGAAGAAGCTGCAGTTATGGTATCAAACTATAAAAAGATAAATGATAAAAATAATGATAAAATAAATTTATATTATGATAGCGATAAGGTATCATCATGGGCAAAAGATAGCGTTGAAGGCGTAATTGAACATGGATACATGAAAGGATATGACGATAATACATTTAGACCTCAAAGTAATATAACGAGAGCTGAAGCTGTATCTACTTTAAGCAGAGTTAAATAATAGAAATAAGGAACAGATAAATGTTTATTTAACTATAAATATTTAGTATTTATTATGAGTAAAGGAGTACTCAAGCTAATGAGTACTCCTTATTTTTATAAAATTATATGATATAGTTTATTTAAATTTGTTTTAGGTATAAATATAATATAGAAAACTAAAAAATTTAAATCTAAGATTAAAATAAAATATCTATATTATATTTTGAATCTAATAAAGAAACTTTAAAGTTTAACTGTGGCCATTAAATAATCTGGATTTGATTTTTTAGTTTTCTTTTTATGTCTAATAATAATTTAACTGCACGTAAATAATCATTCTATTTAAATAAATCTCAAATAATAAAAGATGTTTTATTAAGAGTTAAATTTACTCTTTTGTTTGATATTTTTAATGGCATTTATCGCATGGATCACTTTTTCCTGATTCAGCTTGAGTTCCAGAAAGTATAGTTTTACTTCTACTTAATGTAGGGCAAGATTTAGTTGTATGATATGACTTTCCTTTAGGAGTCCAGTATACTATATCTCCACTTTCTTCCGTCTCTGGTTCTACAGAAGGTTGAGGAGCAGGCTTAGGAGTTACAATAGGAGCAATAGTTGTATTTTCTTTATTATTAGTTTGTTCTGTACCTTGCTCTATACCTGGTTCATAACTACCTTTTTTACAATTTACTTTTAACCCATTTCCTGTTGATGTAAATACTATATCTCCACATTCGTCACTTCTATGTACTTCTACATTCATATTTTTTAAAGTCTCCATAGTTTCCTTATGTGGATGACCGTATTTATTATTTTTTCCACAAGTTATAACCGCATATTCTGGAGTTACCTTATTTAAGAACTCAGGAGTTGAACTACTATGAGAACCATGATGGCCAACTTTCAATAAATCGACATCTCCTGGATTTAAATTACTTTCTATTTCTTTTTCTGCATCTCCCATAAATAAAGCTTTATCTTTTCCGTTTATAAATTCTAAAACTATAGAATTATTATTTGGATCATTAGCATTGGCTACTGATAAAACTTTAAATTTAGCTGTTCCTAATTCAAACTCACTATTTAATAAAGGTACACTAGGATGAACTCCTTTATTAGCCATAGCATTGATAAAGTCAGAATATGTTTTTGTATCAGCGTCACCATTACTAACAAACATATTTTTTACAGGTATAGAATTAACAACAGCATCTAATCCTCCTATATGATCTGCATGTGGATGAGTAGCAAATACATATTCTAATTCAGAAACACCGTGCTTTTTAAGATAAGACACAATTCTTTGTTCATCGTCATTATCTCCAGCATCAATAAGAGCGGCTTTTGAACCTTGGATTATTAGAATAGAATCTGAATTTCCTGTATTTATAAAGTGTATTTTAGTTTCTTTGCCAGTTGAATTGTCCTTTTTATTATCAGTACTAACTGTAGTTGAATTAGAGTTAGTGTTTTTAGTAGTACTTTCAGATTGAGAAACAGCTACAGTATCAGTAGTATTAACTGTAGATTGACTAGATTCTGCAAATAAACCAATTAATAAGAAAGATACAATTGTAAAAGTAACTGTAAAAGACTTAGGTGAAAAAATATTTTTATTAAGATCTTTCTTTGAAATTTTAAAGTATACTCTTTTTATTAGAGCATTAGTTTTAGCTGTTATATTATCAAATTTACCAGCTTTGTACAATCGAACTATAAGGTATATAATTCCTCCTATAATTGCAAATGGCAAAAATAATATAATCGCTATTATTCCGATTATTGTTGCTAAACATCCTCTATTTTTCATAATAAACCTCCATTTTTTTATAAATATAGCAAAGACATTTTAACATATTATAGTAAATTAAAAAAGAATTGGAAATTTTAAAGATGCTAATAAAAAGTAAATCTCTTTTAATATTAATAGTGGAGATTATACGATTATTTTTATAAAAGCATTAGAATATTGTGCTTATATAGATTAATATAAATTGATTCTTTAAAATTTACAAATATAAGATTTTGTTAGATAGAGAAAGAATAGAAAATAATAAAAGAAAGAGGATTACTCATTAATCAAAGTAATCCTTTTTATAATATATAGAAGAAACTTTTAATAGTTAAATCACTAATTTCTATTTAAATAAATCAAAAATACTAAAAGAAGTTTTATTGTAACCCTTATTATAAGCTTTCTTTTTAGCAGTTCCTACTGGATCAGTATATTTTTTTGTACTACATTTTCTTTTAGCTTTAGTAACAGGACTTTTAGCTTTCAAAGATTTTTTTATGCTTGGTTTTCTTATTATACTTCTAGCCATTTTATCACCCCTTAATATATTTATATATACTATTATAATATAATAAAATGTATCTGGTAATTATTTCTATTTAATTAAGTGCATATACAAATTTTTACATTTTACGACAAATAAAATAGTATATAATACTTATGGATTGTATTAAGGAGGTAGATGTATGGACAAGAGAAAGTTTAAAAAATGGGGAATAATATTTTGTGTATTATTTGTTTTATGGGTTATAGGTACTATATCTGAAAAGAGTGATAAATCAGTTGAAGCTGATGCTCCTTCAACAGAAGAAACTGTAGCTGATAAGCCTAAAGTTTTAGATGTATCTAATTTAGAATTATCTGATGAAAAATATATAAATGCCATAAAAGATACTAATAAATTTATAGGAGATATCAAGGTAGAAGGTGATAAAGTAACAATTTTATTTAAAGATGATATGCCTATACTTAGTGAAAAATCTTTAGTGAAAAATATGGCTATTAATGGAGTTGACACATTCCAAAAGGCTTTCGAAAACTCGAAAGCTAATACAGTAGAGTTAATTGCTAGAAGTAGATTTACTGATTCTTATGGAAATGAAGAAGTTAAAGATGCAGTTAATGTAACTTGGAATAGAGAAATCAGTGACAAAGTAGATTACTCTAATTATAAGAACTTATTACACCAAGATTATACTAAGTTATATATGATTTCAGAAAAGTTTAGTATTCATCCGTCTATATGGAATCAGTTAGATCAAGAAGATAAAGATAATATGAATATGTAGGATTATAAATATTAAAGGACATAAATTATTGGAGGCTGACATGGGAAATAAAGTGAAATTAGGATTAATTATAGCTGCTATAAGTTTAGTTTTAGTAGGATGTAATTCAAATACAAAGGAAGCTAATACATCGAATAGCAATAAACCAAAATTTGAAAATAGCTATTCTGTATTAGCTGAGAAAGTTAAAGGTCAAAATGGAGAGTGGCCACGAGTTGTAATAAGTGAACCTAAAAATATAAATGCAGAAGAAATTGCAAAAACTTTCGTAGATAGTTATGATAGAGAACTTGATAGTGCTATAATATATATTTATGAACCGGGTAAAAAAGTAACTAATGAAGCTGAAATGCATAAAGATTCTAAATATACACTAGATATATTTAATAAATCCGGTAAATATACATATGAACTATCTAATACAGATCCATATAAAAGTATTGAAAAAGGAACATTTAAGATCGATTAGAGTATACATGACTAGGAGAAATCCTAGTCCTTTTTATTTTTTTGAAATGGACAGGCAAGTTCTTAGCTAAGGTTGCATAATATTAACTAAGATTAACAAATCTTATATAAACTTATTTAAAGGAGGAAATATGGCATATAAACCTGAGGTAATTCCAGTTTCATTTAAAACCACAGATATAGATGATATGATTTTATTTGATTGGTTAAAAGAAAAGTTTAAGCAATATGGAAACAAAAGCAACTATATAAAATTTGTTTTAAGAGAAAAAATGGAAGAAGAATTGTCTGAGAATGATTAAATTAAAAGAGCTCCAGGACTGCCATCCATAGAGCTCAAAGCTAAGCGAATTATAAAAATATAATTCTCTAAGTATTTCGATAAAAATATTTAAATTCCTTTTAGAAAATTGATTTCTGAACAATGTCAATTAATGCTGCTGCACCAAACCACATAAGATAAGATGGTATCATAAGATTAACCTCCAAGATAAAAGATTATATAATTAGTATTTACAAATTTAAGGGGGATTATACTATGAAAATATTGGTAAACGGGAATACAGTTACAGAAATGATATGTGAGAAGGTTGTTAAAGTTAGAGAATTTAAAAAAGTTGAGTTGGTTAAAGAAGTTAGTTTTAGCAATGAAGATGTAAGTATAGCTAATAAAGTATTGGATCATATAAAAAGAAATAAAAAAGTTTATGCTAGATTAATAATAATGACAGCTATCATGTTGCATTTTGATATTGTTATATATGCTAGTGGATTTGAAAGTAGTTTAGATAGAGTAGGTAATCAAATATTAAATATGTTAATGTCGTTTGCTAAGTGGGGTTGTTTAGGAATGGGAATTAAAGATATGATAACAACTCTTATAAATGGTGGGAATATGAAACATTCAATAAATGCAGGCTTAATGTATTTACTAGGTTATGTATTTATATCTATATATCCTCAGTTATTCAGTATGTTCCAAGGTATAAAACTTTAAGGGGGTGCGGTTATGTTAGAAAGATTCTTTAAAAGTTTGAACCCAATGGAATTAATACAAGAATGGTTATTAAGTGTTACTGAAACTATAGTATTAAGTAGTTACTGGGTATGTGTTATAGCAGGGGTAATAGGTTTGCTTCTATATATATGGGGATGTAAAAAAGGTAAAAATATAGCTATGATAACACCAGCAATCTATATAATAATTAGAATATTAGGGAGCGTGGTTCTAGGTGTTTAAAAATAAAGTTCAATCAATTTCTATAGATAAGTATTTCGAGATTAAGAAAAATGAATATGTAACGGTTCAACTTGTACCTGCAAAATCAACTAAAAACAATTCGACCGATTCTATTGCAACTATGATAAATCAAATGTATTTACAACTTAATAAGTTTATAAAAGTAGAAAATAAGAAGTTAATCATAACACCTCAAGTAAAAGTATCCTATTATATGCATATAACAAAAGATGATATACAATTCTATTTTATAATACCAAACGTTCATTATATAAGATTTAAAACTAAACTAGCTGAAACATGGAGAAATGTTGAAATAAAACAAGTAGATGATATACCTATGAATTTAAATGATTGCACTAAGTATCAACTTAAATATAAATATGATGATGCTCTTAGCTTATCTGTAGATAAAAGAAATAATCATTTATTAGAAGCTAACTTAAGTATATTGGAAGTACCGGAGAAGGAAGAAACTACAGGTATATATTATAACTTTATACCTACAGGAGAAAGAGAAAACAACTACTTTAAAGTAATGTATAAAAATATAATAGAAAAATATAAAAGTGGAGAGAACTTAAAGAAAAATAAGAACTTATTAGATATAGCTATACTTGCATTGAAGTTTTTATTAGGAATGATTGATGACTTTATTAGTTGCTTACAATCTAAGAATAATAAAGAAGTTGCAAGTGTTCAAAAGTATCAAAGAAAAACTATAGGTATAAAGAAGAAAATAAGTTCATCTACTGAAAGAAAAGTTCATAGTGATATATGTAAAACTCAAATAGTAGTAGTAGCTAAAAGTAATAAGATAGAAAGAGAAAATACACTAGCTAAAAGTATGTGTAATACATTTAAGTCTATAGATGATAACAATGAATTAATTGCTAAAAAGATTAAAAAGGATATAAATATCAATTCAATACAGATAGATCATGTAGCAATAAATAAAACTACAACAGAAGAATGTCAAAACTTTATTTCACTTCCTGGATCAGAATTAATAAATCAACATAAGAATATAAATCATATCGAAACTAAAGAGAACCCTATACCAGAAGAATTAAAAGAAGGAATAATTAACTTAGGTCCTATTAAGTATAAGGACCAAAGAGATAAAGTTTATGCTAATAATGATAAAGATTTACAATCACTACCTCATGTTATCATGGGAGGTAGTAGAAGTGGAAAGTCTACATTAAGTATAAATATATGTAAAAATTTAATAGATGCAGGAGAAGGACTTATATTAATAGACTTCATAAGAAATACAGAGTTTTCAGATGTAATAAGAGCAATAACTCCTACAGATAGACTTATAGATATAGACTTATCTGTATATAAGTGCATACAGGCTCTTTCTTACAATGAATATAAGATAACTCCAGAAATGGATGCTTATGAAGTATCTAAGATTGCAAGAAGAAAAACCAGTAATTTACTAGAGTTAATAAATATAATGAATGATGATGATAAACAGTTAGCTCCTAAAATGAGAAAATATATAGGAGCTGCAGCTAGAATAGCATTTTGTTTTAACTCTTCAAGTATGAAAGATATACTAAGGATATTACAAATACACACTGTCAGATACGAATATATAAATAAGTTAAGTAAAGAGTTATATGATAAATTAGAAGATAGTGTAATAGCTCTTAAAGAATTAGATGAATATACTAAGGAAACAAAAGATAAACCATCACAATTATGCGGTACTAAAGATAATAAAATAGAAGGTATAATTGATAGAATAGATTTATTTAGAGAAAATGATGTTATAGATGCTATGTTCAGTAAGGATCCTACTGATAATATAGATTTTGTTAAAGCTATGGATGAAGGTAAAGTTATAATTATAAGAATGAGGGATAAAGATTTTGATGATGAAACTTCTATAGATGTATTAACTACATTCTTTATTCAAAAGATTTGGCTAGCTACAAAAATAAGAGGAAGCAAACATAAAGAGCCTAAAAAAGTAACTGTTATTATAGATGAAGTATTCCAGGTTCCAACAGCTCAAAAGATATTAACTAAAACATTTGTGCAAAGTGCTAAGTTTAAGTTGAAATATATACTAACACTTCATAATTTAGAAGGACTATCAAAAGAAGCTAGAGCATCTTTAAAAGGAGCTAACACAACTTACACTTTAATAGCTGGTGTAGATAAAGAAGCTTTTGAGTCTTTAGAGAAAGAATTTGCAGTTCATGGATATTGTGTAGATGATTTACTTAACTTAAAAAGATATACAGCTCTACATTTAATTAAGGGTAATGATAGTTATAAAGCATTGATAACAAATTTACCACCAGAGCTAAAAGTTGATATAGAGGAAGAAAATGTAGCATAAAAATAGGAGAGTAGACACTCTCCTTTATATTTTTTACATATATTTCAAATAGCATATATTATGGCCAGGATGCTATGAGCTAACATAAACACTACACTCACATTCCACTAAGTTAACTGCGTTACACTTGCTACATGTTCGCTTCGCATGTTATAGCATATGATAAGTATCTATCAAAAGGTGCATGTCCTTATATAAAAAATAAACTTTATAAAAAAGACTAAGTTTTTATACTTAGTCTTTTGGAGTAATTTAAATATTAAAATATTGAAATAAACGGTTATTTATTGTAAAATAATTTTTGTTAGTCTAGTTGTGGATAACTTTAAAATACTAGACAAAAAACTAGACAAAACTAAAAAAATAATTACAAAACGTTGAAAAATCTAGATAGTTAATAACTAACTAGGACTTGTTCGAGAACCTCCAAGTATAAAAAACTAAGGTATTTATATAGTGGCAGTATATAAGATGTACCCTTAGCTATGACTTTTTAATAAAAAAGTTGTAAGGTTCTCCTTTATAAAATTTTAAGGAGGAGATTTGTTATGCAAAAAAGAAAGGTAATAATTGACTGTGACCCAGGGATAGACGATTCTCTAGCATTACTATTAGCAATAAACTCACCAGAGCTAGAAATAATGGGTATTACAACTTGTAGCGGGAATGTACCTGCTAAAACCGGAGCAGAAAATGCTCTTTATACACTTCACAGATTTTCTAAAAAACATATAGATGTATATGTTGGAGAAGAAAATCCTATCAAAAGAGAATTAGTAACAGCACAAGATACTCATGGAGAAGATGGTGTAGGTGAAAATTTCTATGAAAAAATATCAACAGAAAAAATCAAATATAATGGGGTAAACTTTATTATAGAAACTTTAAAAAATAATAAAGATGTATCTATAATAGCATTAGGGCCTCTAACAAATATTGCAAAAGCACTAATGAAGGACAAGAAAGCATTTGAAAATTTAGATGAATTTATATCTATGGGTGGTGCTTTTAGAATACATGGAAATTGTTCTCCAGTTGCTGAATTCAATTATTGGGTAGATCCCCATGCAGCAGATTATGTCTATAAAAACTTACCTAAAAAAATTCATATGGTAGGATTGGACGTAACTAGAAAAATAGTACTGACTCCAAATTTAATAGAATTTATGAATAGGCTAGATAAAGATTTAGCTGAATATATAACTCAAATAACCAGATTTTATATTGATTTTCATTGGAATCAAGAAGGTATTATAGGCTGTGTTATAAACGATCCATTAGCAGTAGCATATTTTATTGACAGAAGTATATGTGATGGATTTGAAAGTTATACACAAGTAGTTGAAGATGGAATTGCTATGGGACAAACTATAGTTGACTGTGAAAATTTTTATAAAAAGAAATCAAATAGTATGATTCTTACAAATGTTGATGAAAAGAAATTTATGTATATGTTTTTAAAACGATTATTCCAAAATCATGTTGAAAAAATAAACTCAACAGGAGGGATAATATAAAATGAAAAAAATAACAACTAAGGAATTAACTTTGATAGCTTTAGGAATAGTGTTAAATGTTATAGGTGCGTTTATAGCTCTTAACTTAAGACTTCCAATTTATTTAGATTCAATAGGAACAATATTTATTGCATGTACACTAGGACCTAAATATGCTGTAATAACAGGGCTTTGCGGAAGTATGGTAAGTGGAATGACTTTTGATATTTATTCATTCTTTTTTATGCCAGTTCAGATAACTACAGGGTTAATTTCAGGATTAATGTATAAAAAAGGATTTTTAAATGGGATTAAGACTCCAATAGGAGTATTAGCGTTTTCTATACCTACATCTATATTAAGTGCTATAATAGCAGCATTTGTATTTGGAGGGGTAACATCATCAGGTTCTTCATATATTGTACAGATACTAGGATCCTTTGGAGTTGATAAAGTTACTGGTGTATTTTTAACTCAAGTAGTAACTGATTATATAGATAAATTTATAGCTGTTCTTATTGTTAATACTTCGGTAATATCAATTCCAAATTCATATAAATTAAAAGCTAGAAAAAATTAAAAACTGGAGAAATATAAATGGATAGATACAATGAAATTAAAAATAAAAATCAAAGAGAAATAGTTCTACTAAAGGGATTTCCTTGTATATGGGGGAAATGTTCATTTTGTGACTATACATTAGATAATGATGTAAATGAAGAAGAAATGAATAAATTAAATTTTGAGGTTTTAGAAAATGTAACAGGAAAATATAAAGTTCTAGAAGTTATAAACTCAGGAAGTTGTTTTGAACTTCCTAAAAAAACATTAGATAAAATAAAAGAGGTAATAAAAAAACAAGGGATACAAAAACTTTTTCTAGAAAGTCATTGGTGTTATAGAAATAGATTAGATGAAATGAGAGAATTCTTTGGAATAGAAATTATTTTTAAAATAGGTGTAGAAAGTTTTGATTACAACTTTAGAAATAATTTTTTAAACAAAAATGCAAAATTTAAAACAGTTGAAGAATTAAAAAGCTATTTTGATTCTCCTTGTATGATGGTAGGAATAAAGGGTCAGACTAAGGAAATGATTGATAAGGATATAGAAATAGTTTTAAACAACTTTAAACATGCGACCATAAATGTATTTGTAGATAACACATCAAAAATAAAAAGAGATAATGATTTAGTTAGATGGTTTAAAGAAAAATATGCATTTTTAGATGAAAATGATTATATAGAAGTTCTTTATAATAATACTGATTTTGGAGTTGGAGATTAATTGTGGTTAATTTTGGAAAAAATACTACGAAAAATAAAAAAAAGTAAAAAAAAATATTTAACTCAGTCTATATATAGTATAATATAATAAATAGATATAGAACTGAGGTGCTAATATATGGCTAATAGGATAAGAAATATATCCATACTATCCCTTATATTAACAATTGCAGTTAGTATGCTTTTAGGTTGTACATCAAATGAAAATAGAGCTACTATTAAAGCAAGTGAGAATATAGCAATAGATAAATTTAATATCAATATAAATGAAAAGAATGCAAAAGTTTTAGATATAGGAAAGCCACAAAGTGTAGATGAAATCAATAATTCTTCTACAATAGTGGATACTAAAACGAAAGTTACGAATATAAGTGATTTTGATATAAGAAATATACAATTAACACTTAGAGAATATGACAAAGATAAAAATGCATTAGCAAAAACTGAAGCTTTATCTAAAATAACCCTATCTCCAGGAGAAAGTGTATACTTACAGTCTGCACATAAGAAATATGCAAAAACATCAGAAGTAATATCTTATTCATATAATGTATCAAATAAGTTGGTAAGTGTAGATTTATTAGATGATAAAGTTAATATAATAAACACAAAAGAAAAGATAGTAAAAAATAAAAATTATGATATACTTGCAATTTCAGAGCCTAAGATATTAAATCAAGTTGATGGAGGTTATAATTCTGAAATAACTATAAAAAATCTTTCTGATAAAGATATTGGGAGTGTAGTTTTAGAATTAGCAGAACTTAATGGTAATAAAGAGTATACAAACATATCATACGTTGATTCATATGAAGTAATTAAAAAAAATCAAGAAGTAAAGTTATATTCAGTTCACCCAAGTGATGTTAAAAAACTAGAGGTAGTAGGATATATTTATGATGATGTAAAAAATAACACAACAGTTGAAGTAAATTTAAAATTGAATGAAGCTATATTAATTAAATAATAAAAGAAAAAGCCTAAAATTAAAAATTTTAGGCTTTTTCTTTTATTAGAAGGGTAATAAATTAAAAACGTTGAATACAATAAAGTAAAGATATATTTAAATGAATAAAAATATGATTGTCAGTAATAATAATAGTATTTAAGGAGATGGTGATAGTGAGTGAAAAAAAACAAAATTTAGATGACTTAGATTTTTTAAAACTCAATGAAACTTTAGCTAATCCTGAATTTGCAAATTGGTATTACAATCAAGTATTAAATGGAACTGATGCAAATTTAGAACTATTAGGATTTGTGGATATTGTAAAAAATTATTCAGAAGGAAAATATGAAAACTAGAACTCATAAAAGAAGGTGCTTAAAGTGTTAAGGAAGAAAAGAAATTTAAAAAATAACTATAGAAAAATTGTAAATGATAGTTTTGAGCAACAAGATATTTTAAGTTCTTATATGAGTATGTTAAATCAAATGAAAACATGTTCTTATAACAGTATGTGTAATGATATTGATTTATATCACAGATATTGTGATGTTAAATTTGAAGATAATGATTATTTTGATGAATATTAAATAAATAAAAACCTCACTAAATATTTAGTGAGGTTTTTATTTATTTAACATTTTTATTTATTAATTCATATATAGAAATTGTTATTATAGAGGCAGCTAAAGAATCAATCATATCTATCATTGTATCTATAAGCCCTCCAACTTGCATATTAGTTTTAAATAAATTATCAATAGTAAATTCGGCAATCTCCCAAAGTCCACCAATTGCTAAACTAAAACAAAATACGAAAATAATAATAAAGTATCTATTTGTATAATAATTTGGTATCCTGGAGTTGAATATAAAATATAAGTCATATGCAAATAGAGTAGATAAAACACCTGATAAAAAATGCATTATATCATCGTAATTGTGGATTATACCATAAAAATCAAAACTAGAACCTAAATAAGCTGAAAATAAAGTGTAAATTACGATTGCAAATATTAAAATTGGAGAAAATAAAGAGATAGATTTCTTTAATAAGATTTTTATAAATAATGTTACTCCTAAAGATGATAAACATGGAGCTATTTGATAAGGCTTACCAAATAAAATAAAATATATTAAAGATATTAAATAAAATATAGCTAGTATATTTATAGTAATATTTAAATACATATAAGTTTTAGATTTTATATTTAACAATTTTAAACCTCCTTTTGTTTGAAATTGATATTTATTTTAATAAAAGGATATTTAATATTATATTATAATAAATAAATTTTTATGTATAGCATAAAAATTCCTAATATAACAATAATTAATTGTGTTTTTTTTATATTTTTCCAAATAATAATATAAATTAAATAAAATGCAATAGGAAAGGAGCTTTTTATGTTAGCAACTAAATTATATAAAAATGTCAAAGAGAGAAAAAATCAAGAAATATTAAAGAAAAAAAGAAATAAAGCTATAAAATTTACAACTATTACAGCTCTTGGGATAGGAGCAACAGTTGGAGCTACTATGATTTATAAAAAAACTAAATCAAAATACGATGAAGAATATGAAGATTATATGTACAACTTAGAAAATGAAGATAATAATTATGAAAAAGAAGAAGAAAATGAATTGCAAGAAAAAATATTAGAATTTAATAGTAATAGATTAAGTTATGAAAATGAAAGTCACCCAACAGTTGAAGAATTAAATAAATTTGTAGATAATGTGGAAGAACAAAATGACTTAGATAATAAAAAATAAAATTAAAACTCCCTAATTAGGGAGTTTTAATAATTTATACCTGCAGCTTTTATGTTATTTTTATCCATAGAACTACATGGAGTTACTCCATAAGTCATACCACAGTTTGGACATTTATCAACGTGTTTTGACATTGTAAATACCTTTTTACAATTAACGCACTCTATTTCATGAGGAGTTCTTAGTGGGAAATCTCCTTTTTCTTTGCTTCTTACTAAATCAACTACTTGTCTTCCATCATTTTTATCTGTATTTGAACATCCACAAGACATATTAAAAATCCTCCTAGTTTTTAAATTATGAATTTATTATATAGTAAAGTAAAACATAAATCTGTAACATAAGTTACAAAATTTTATAAATTTATGTACTATTTGAAAAAGTTTATAAAAATAAGAATAGTAGGTATCGTAAAGATATCAAGTAAAAAAGCTCCAACTAGAGGTACTATGAGTAAGGCCTTCTCTGATAAACCATACTTAGATGTTATAGAATTCATATTAGCTATTGCATTTGGAGTATTACCAAGTCCATGACCAATTAATCCAGAAATTATTACTGCAGCATCAAAATCTTTACCTAAAAGCTTAAAACATATAAAAATTGAATAAAATAAAATAAATAAAATTTGAACTAATATAATTATTAGCATAGGACCTGCTAAATTTTTTAAATCAATTAGATTAATATTCATAAGTGCAAGTATTAAAAACATAGAAAGGGAGATTTCGCTTATAGGATCAAGTATATCAAAATTAAACTTAAATACATTTATAAACTCATTTATATTTCTGAAAAAACAAGCCACCACCATACAGCCAACAACACTAGGTAAAACTATATTTGTTTTTAAATAAAATAAATTTGTAATGAGCTCTCCTAAGCTTATGCATAATAATATAATCAATATTTGTTCTAATATAGTATTAATATCAAAATTTGGCGTTCTAAAAGATCTATTTTTATTACTAGAAAAACATCTTAGTTTTGAATTATTATATGTAAGTTTTTTATTTGGCTTTAAATTATGTTTTATAATAAGATATCTAGAAACAGGTGCTCCTATAAGCCCTCCGACTATTACTCCTATAGTAGCAGCAGCGAGTCCAACAGTAACAGCATTTTCTACACCTAAATTCTCAATAGTACTTCCAAAGGCGGCTGCATTACCATGACCACCTTCTAATGAAATAGTTCCACACATAAGCCCTATTAAAGGATTTATTTTTATAGCTTTAGAAACTAAAACTGAAATTATATTTTGGGAAAGCGCAAGTACTCCACATAAAAACCAATATGTAAATAACAGCTTACCACCTTTTTTTATCAATTTAAAGCTAGCACTTAGACCTAAGATTGTAAAAAAAACATTCATAAAAAAAGGCGTAATTTTATTCATTATATGTATGTTTGATATATCTAATATTATTAGTATTGTATTAAAAAAAGTAAAAAGTAATCCTCCTATGACTGGTGCTGGAATACAAAATTTATTAAAAAAGTTAATTTTTAATTTCAATGCAGAACCTATAAGTAAAAATGTTATACAAAGTATTAAAGTAAAAGTAAAATCTAAATTAATTTCAATCAATATATCACCTCCTTGAAAAATATATGATTAAAATTCAAAATTAATGTACAAGTGATAAATCAGATTTTTATAAATAAATATTAAAATTCAAGAAATAATAAAAATAAACTATAAAAGAAAAGAGGTAAATATGGATAATATGATACAAAAAGAATTTATAATAGATTATTTTTCAAAATATAGTTTTTTTGAAATCGATGATTTTAAGAAAGAAGAAGAAGGCGAGTATATATTAAAAAAGATAAATGAATGCAATAGATTTGACTACAATGGATATACATATAAATATAGTAAATTTAATAATGTAGTTAAAGGTGAGACAAATAAAAATGTAAAAATATTAATAGATGAAAATAACGATACTTTAGTAGTAGATGGAGAGATAACCAGACTAGATTTGAATTTTAAGTATGAAAAAAAACAATTAGAAGATCATGTACGGGTAGCTACAAAAGTATGTAATAAAAACAATGAGTTATCCTGTCTTATATATATAAAGAATGAATATTCTAAAGAGTTTTTAAATTCTTTAGATAAAATAAAGAGTAATCAAGAGAAAATATTAGAAAATAGACTTCAATAATCGACAATTAATAAAAATGGTAAAATTTAAAATAAAATGTTGTTTTAATATATAAAAATAGGGTAAAATAGAAATATAAAAATATATTACGGGGTGACAAATATGCAAAAAATCAACGAAGTTTTAAAATCATTTAAAGACGAATTAAAAGGTATTATGGATACTATGTTAGTTAGTGAGAGAATGAACTCTCAAAGATGTATAGCAAAAGACAGAGATACAACTAAAACTATAATAGATAGAAAAGAAGAACCAAAACAATTAAGTCAAAGTGAAATGAATAAATTACATAAAGAATTAAGTAAGTTAGTAGAGGATTTAAAAGGAATTGGAGGAGAGTTATTAATAAGCGAAAGATTAAATACTCAAAGATGTATAGCAAAAGATGTAGACACAACTAAAACTATAATAGATCAAAAAGAAAATGAAAATGTAGATATAAATGAAATAGAAAAATTAGCTGAAGAGGCTAAAGGCTTAGTTAATACTATGGTAAATGAAGAAAAATTAAATACAGAAACTGATATAGATAAAGATATCAATACTACAGAAACTATAATGGATGAAGAAAAGAACTTAGAAAATACAGAAGAATTTAATAAGTTAATAGAAGAGTTAAAAACGTTAATGTCTACTATGTTAGTTGGAGAAAGATTAAATACTCAAAGATGTTTAGGAAAAGATATGGATACAACTAAAACTATAATAGATCAAAAAGATAAAAAAATAAAATAGCGATTGCTATTTTATTTTTTTAATTTTTATGTTAACAGCTTATAAAATTAATATATAATTGTTAATATAAAAATTAAAAAAATGATTAATATTTTTAGGATTAGACGAATATAAAAGTATGTAGTTATGTTTAAAATCAATTGAAAAAGAAAATCATTTACAAATAAAAAGCTAAATGGTATAATTTAAAAAGTAGATTTAAGGGAGGAATGCGTATGGGTATTTTAATAAATAGTGCTGAAGAAACCTTCCTGCATGTAGGTTCTTTAGTTAGTATATCGATAATATTATTTGGATATATAAATTATAAAACTAGTGGTAATTTTGTAAATATAATAAGTAAAAATAAGAAGATACAACCATTATTAGGAGCATTACTTGGAGCTCTTCCAGGCTGTGGAGGAAGTATAGTTTTAATGCCATTATTTATAAGTAATAAAGTGACTTTTGGAACAATTATAGCAAGTTTGATTGCCAGCATGGGAGATAGTGCATTTTTAATGATGGCAAGTGATTTTAGAGCATATATATTAGTTACTATTATAAGCTTTTTGGTTGGAGTATTTACTGGATATTTAGTTGATTATTTTAAAATGGAAGAAAAGTTAGAACTACATAAATGTAAAAATATTAAAAAAAGTAATAAAAAGGAATTAGGTTTAAGATCAGATGAACATGTAAGTTGCGATATAAAATCACATAATAAATTCTATCATATAGCTCAAAAAATAGTCCATGGAGTAGGGTATAAGTTATACTTAGCACTATTACTAGTTGGATTTGTATTTATGGTATTAGCCCATTCAGGACTTGAATTTGAATTTATAGAAAAATTACATTCATTTGAGGAACTAATTGCTATATTAGGAATAATATCTTCATTTATATACATGATAATGACTAAAAAAGTTATAGAAAATGAAAATTTTGAAGAAAATGAACATAAATTAATGTCATTAAAAGAAACACTAATTCATTCTGTAAGTGAAATTTCATTCGTAATAGTATGGATTTTTGTAGCCTACATACTTTATGATGTAGTTATATACGTTGCAGGTGGAGAAAAAGCCTTAGTTACATTAATATTAGGGGCTGGGGTTTTAAGTGTATTTGCAGGAGCAATACTTGGTATCGTTCCAGGATGTGGCGTTCAAATTGTAGTTATGTCTTTTTATCTAAAAGGAAGTCTTCCTTTTGCAGCTTTAGTAGCAAATAGTATATCTCAAGATGGAGATGCTTTATTCCCATTACTTGCAATGGATAAAAAATCTGCTATGTGGGCAACTATAATAACTACAATTCCATCTATAATTGTAGGGCTTTTAATATATTATATATAATAAAAAATTAAGTACTATTCTATTGAGTAACATACATATCTATATAAAAGAGAAGAGCTTTAAATAAGTGGAGGATATGTATGAGATGTAATTCTATGGTTGTAGGTATCGCTATTGGATTATTAGCTGGAATATTATTTACAAAACTAAATTTTAGTATTATTTTAGCATTAGGACTAGGGATATGGATAGGTCATTATATATCAAATAAAAAAAACTAGGGATTACTCATGAAAATGAGTAATCCCTAGTTTTTTATTTAATATATAAAATGGATATAATAAAAGTATGGATAATAATATAAATATAATTAGGAGGTGAAAGCTTGTTATATTTAAAAAAATACATAAGGAGATATATATTTTTATTTTTACTAGGTGTAATTTTAGTTACGTTAGAAGCCATATGTGATTTGTTCCAGCCAGCTATATTAGCAAAAATCATAGATATTGGAGTACAAAATAAAGATTTAAATTATTTACTAAATCAAAGTATTATTATGATAGGAATAACTGTACTTGGAGCTATATTTGCTGTACTTAGAAGTATAATATCAACTAATGTATCTCAAAGGTTTGCAAGAGACCTAAGAAGTGATTTATTTAAACATATAAATTACTATTCATTAGAAGATATAGATAAAATAACAAGGGCTTCATTAATAACTAGATTAACTAATGATGTAAATCAGGTACAGCAATTTGTGAATAGTCTAATGAGAATAATAATAAAAGCACCAATTTTATGTATTGGAAGTTTTATTTTAGCTATAAAATTAAATTTAGAACTATCTATAATACTATTTATAGGGATTGTATTAATATTTATTGTGATTATAATAAATTTGAAAATAGGAATACCATATTTTAAAAAAATTCAAATATCATTAGATGATATGAATTCAAATTTAAGACAGTATTTAGAAAATGTGCGTATAGTTAATTTATTTAATCAATTAAAATATGAGAAATCTAAATTCGAAAAAGTTAATAATAATTTAGCTAAATCGACTAAAAAAGCTATGAAGGTAAGTTCAGTATTTAAACCAACTATTACTCTTATATCAAATATAGTGATTATACTAATCTTATATTTAGGAAATAAACTATTTATAAGTAATAAGATTGAAATAGGTGTTATAGTTGCATATATAAATTATATGGGGAGGATACTTACATCTTTGCTTATGATATCTCATATTTTTAATATATTTATAAGGGCTAAAGCTTCCGGAGATAGAATAATAGAAGTTTTTGATATGAAAGTTGAAAAAGATCAAAAGGCTGAAGTTGAGTTTGATATTAGAGGGGATATAAAGTTTGAAAATGTAAATTTTTCATATAATAATCATGAAAATACATTAAAGGATATATCTTTTGAAATTAATGATGGAGAACATATTGGAATAATAGGACCAACTGGAAGTGGAAAAAGCACAATTATAAACTTAATCATAAAACTTTATAAGATAGATAAAGGAATTATAAAATTTAATGATAAAAATATAGATAATTTAAATGCTAAAACGTTGAGAAAGTTTATCGGGATAGCACCTCAAAAAAATATTTTATTTAATCAAAGTATAGCTGATAATATAAAGTTTGGAAATAAAAACATAGATACAGAGGAAATAAAAAATATATGTAAAATTTGTGACTGTGATGGATTCATAGAAAGCTTTGAAAAGGGATACGATGAATCTATAGATGAAGGTGGGTCAAACTTATCTGGAGGGCAAAGACAAAGAATATGTATAGCAAGAGCACTGATTAGAAATCCTAAGGTTTTAATATTGGATGATTCTTTCAGTGCTATGGATATAAAGACAGAAAATAAAATTTTAAAAAATATAAAAACTAAACTTTATAAAACTACATTGATAGTAGTATCGCAAAAAATTAACTCGATTATAAATATGGATAAAATAATGGTTTTAGATAATGGGGAAATAGTAGGGTTTGATAGTCATGATAAACTTATTGAAAAATGTCAAGTATACAAAGAAATATATAATTCACAAATATCAATCGATATTTAAATTAATGTAGGAGGATCATATATGAAAGGGAAAATAGAGTCAAGATTTACTCCTAAAAAAAAACCAAAGGATTTAAAAAAAACACTAACGAGATTATTTAAATATTTTAAAGGGGAAAAAGGTATAATTTTATCTATATTTTTGTTAGTACTTTTAGATAGCTTTATAGTTATAATTATACCTTTATTAATAGGTAAAAGTATTGATTTAATAGATTTAAATAATACTAAAAAATCTATTATGATTTTAGCATTAGTCACATTATTACTTTGCTATATAATAGATTCTATTGTAAATTTATTTAAAGAATTTTTAATAGTTGATATGTCACAACGAGTTGTAAGAAATTTAAGAAACTCTGTATTTGAAAAATTACAAAACCTTTCTATATCTTACTTTGACTCTAAAGAAAAAGGTGATTTAATGAGTAGAATAAGTAATGATGTAGATAATATTAGCAGTGGAATCTCAAGTTCTATAGTCCAAATAATAACATCAACCATAACTATTTTAGGAACACTTATAATGATGTATATATTAAGTCCTATTTTAACAATAATAAGCATAATAACAATGCCTTTAATTATTATACTCAGTAAAACAATAGCTAAAAGAAGTAAAAAATATTTTAAATCACAACAATTAGAATTAGGAAGATTAAATTCATATATAGAAGAAGATGTAAGAAATATAAATATAGTTAAATCTTTTAACTATGAGGAAAGTGCAATTTTAAAATTTGATGAAATTAATAATAACTTATTTAAAGCAGCTTTAAAAGCACAGGTTTATAGTTCGTTATTAATGCCTATGATGAATGTTATTACTAATGTAGCCTTTACTACAATTTCTATTGTAGGATCTTATTTATCCATTAAAAATTTAATTACAATAGGAACTATTGCGACTTTTTTAAGTTATACTAAACAATTTACAAGACCATTAAATGAATTAGCGAACTTATTTAATACATTTCAAATTTCTATTGTTGGATGTGAAAGGATATTTGAAATTTTAGATGAAAAAAAACATATAATGAAAGATATTGGAACTATAAACGCAAGTGGTATAAAAGGAAATATACAGTTTAAAAACGTATATTTTAAATATGAAAATGGAAAAAATGTATTAAATAATGTTAATTTAACTATAGAACATGGAACGAACAATGCAATAATAGGAACTACAGGAAGTGGAAAAACTACAATTATAAATTTAATAAATAGATTATATGAAGATTATGAAGGATCTATATTACTAGATAATATAGAAATTAAAGAGTATGGAAAACAAAGTTTTTTAGATGCGTTTTCTGTAGTATCTCAAGATATATATTTATTTAAGGGAACTATTTTAGAAAATATTAGATATTCTAAATTAAATGCAAGTAAAGAGGAAATTATAGAAGCTTGTAAAATAGCCAATGCACATGAATTTATAAAAAATCTTAAAAATAAATATGATACATATATAAATGAAGGTGGAGATAATCTAAGTATAGGCCAAAAACAATTAATAAGTATTGCAAGGGCTATTTTAAAAAATCCAGATATACTAATACTTGATGAGGCTACTAGTAGCATTGATACAAATACAGAAAGAAAAGTACAAGATGCTATTAAAAACATAATGAAAAATAGAACGAGTATAATAATTGCACACAGATTAAGTACAATTAAATATTGTGATAATATTATAGTAGTAGATAAAGGAAAGATTATTGAAAGCGGATCACATAAAGAATTAATGCAAAATAAAGGAATATATTATGATAGTATACTTGCTACTATTGGTAAAACTTAGTTAAAATTTATATAAATCGTATTGGAAAATTATAAAATAATTAGATTATCCATCTCTCAAATAGAGATGGACAATCTAATTATTTTTCCATATCTTTTAATTCTTTTTTCATTTCTTTATTTATTTCTTTTATCTCTTTATCTTCACTTTTTATTATTTTACGTTCTTCTTTTTCTATTTCCTTATCTTCTTTTTTCATCTGATGTTTTAATTCTTTAGCAAGTTTATGCTCATCATGTTCTTCTTTTCTTATTTCTTTATCAATTTCCTTAGCTTCTTTTTTACACTCTTTTTTTGAGTCTTTATCTTCTTCTTCCATTTGGTGTTCTAATTCTTTAGCAAACTTACGTTCATCATGTTCTTCTTCTTTTATTTCTTTATCAATTTCTTTAGCTTCTTTTTTACACTCTTTTTTTAACTCTTTATCTTCTTCTTTCATTTGGTGTTCTAATTCTTTAGCAAATTTACGCTCATCATGTTCTTCTTTTCTATACTCTTTTTTACTTTCGTGTCTATATTTTAGTCCCTCTAAATCTTTTTTAACTTCATCTTCTATATGTTTTACTTCTTCTTTAAATTTCATTGTTAACATCTCCCTAAAAAAATATATTTAGATTTAATTTAAATAGATATTAACACCAAGAAAAGCTATTGTAAATACTTTTAGATTTTCATAGAATGTTTTATATTTTCTTAAATGTTAAATATATTAAAAATGTGAATAAAGTTTATTGTGTTAAATAAATAAGTGAAAATTTTAATAATTATGAAAAATATATTGAAGATGTGTAGTATTTTTATAAGATAACTAATATAATATAATTGTTAGAAAAAGGAGGGAGTGTTATAAAGATTTACAGTGGGGAAATTGGATTAATTTTAGTGTCTTTAATTTGGGGTAGTGGATTTGTATCTACACAGTTAGGATTAAATAATGGGCTAACTCCATTTCAGTTAATGACTGGAAGATTTTTCATAGGAGCACTTTTAATAAGTGTTATTTTTTTCAAACAAATTAAAAAAATAGATAAAAAAGATATTATTCCAGGGGTATTACTAGGAGGATTTTTATTTGTAGCATTTTCTTTTCAAACATTTGGGTTACAGTTTACAACCTCATCTAAAAGTGCTTTTTTAACAGCATCCAATGTAGTTATAGTACCATTTATAGGATGTATGTTATATAAGCGAAAACTAGATAAAATTAGTATTTTAAGCAGTTTAATAGCACTTATAGGAATTGGGATTATATCATTAGAAACTAATTTTACAATAGGAATTGGTGATAGTCTAACTTTAATATGTGCAATTGGATTTGCTATGCATATATTTTTAACAAGTCAATTCACAAAAAAACACAATCCAATCGTATTAACATGTATTCAAATGATAACTGCATTTTTACTTTCATTGATATTACAAATAATAGCTGGAGAAGTTAATGCAGACATTAATATATCAACTATGTCATCAATTTTATTTTTAGGTGTATTTAATACTACTATTTGTTTTTTAGGGCAAACAATATGTCAAACTAAAGTCGATGAAACTAAAACAGCGTTAATTTTATCAACAGAAGCTGTATTTGGAATGTTATTTTCAGTTGTAATAGCTAATGAAGTAATAACAACAAAGATGATAGCAGGTAGTTTATTAATTTTTATAGCAATTATTTGTGCAGAGACAAAATTAAAGTTTTTGTTAAAAAGTGGAAATTATCAAAATACATAGGTATCTATTTTAAAAGTAAAATAGGTAAGGCAATAAAAATTTAAATTATAAAATGAATATTTTAAAAATATGAGTTTTTATTTGTGTAAATTAAAAATATTGTGTAAATTGGTTTTAAATAATCTTTTAAAAACTTAAATTGATTAATATTAATTATAAACAGGCTATCTTAAAATAAAATTAAAAGGTAGCTTTTTTATTTTAGAAAACTGATATGAGGGTGGAGAAAATGAATTTTAAAGAAATATTTGAGACTTATAAAGGGTTAGAAAAAGAAATATATATATTATTTATTGGAAGGATTGTAAATAGCCTAGGAGCATTTGTACACCCTTTAATGGCCTTGATTTTGACTCAGAAAATAGGAATGTCAGTTGCAGAAGCAGGTATGTTTGTAACTATGTTATCTGTATTTCAGGCACCATGCATGATATTAGGGGGTAAACTAGCAGACAGCATAGGAAGAAGAAAAGTAATAATAATATTTCAATTAATGGGAGCTATAACATTAATTTCTTGTGGATTTATGAAGCCATCAGTTTCAATGGCAAAATTAATGATATTATCATCTTGTTTTTACTCTATATCTTCTCCTGCATTTGAAGCTTTAAATGCAGATATAACGAATGTAGATAATAGAAAAGCATCATATTCTTTGCTTTATATGGGTACTAATATAGGTTTTTGTATAGGGCCAATAATCGGTGGACTTTTATATGAAAATTATTTGCCTGTAATATTTATAGGAGATGGAATAACAACTTTACTAGCTTTAATATTAATAATAATCTTTGTTAAAGAAGGTATTAAAAATAGCAGTAATGATGAAAGTACAAAAGGTTATAAAAATGATTTAGAAAGTAGTGTTGATGGATCTGTTTTTAAAGTTCTTTTAAAAAGGCCAGAACTTTTATTTTTTGCTATGGGAATTCTTATGTATTACTTTGCTTATTCACAGTGGGGATTTGCTTTACCTATTCAACTTGAAAATGTTTTCTTAGAAGATGGAGCTAAGTTTTATGGGATTTTAGGGGGATTAAATGGGATTATTGTAATAATATTAACCCCAGTACTAACATCTATAACAAAAGAAATTAATATATTAAAAGTTGTATCGATAGGTGGGGTATTTTATTCAATTGCATTTGCTATGTTTGGATTTGCAAATAATTATATTATATTTATCATAGGGATAATAATAATGACTATAGGAGAGATACTAATAACTATAAATCAAGGAACTTTTATAGCAAATAACACTCCCTCATCTCATAGAGGAAGAATTAGCTCTATACTACCTTTAATATCAGGTTTTGGGTTTGCAGTTGGGCCTATGATTATGGGAGATATTATAGAGAAGTATAATTCTTTAACAGGATGGATTATAATTTCTATTATATCTGCTATTGGAGTATCAATAATGATATTTTTAGAAAAATTTACAAAAATAAAAAATTAATTAAAGGAAAAAGAGAAGAAAAGTCATATAAATATAATTATTATGTAAATTTTGCAAAATGAGGTGTTTATATGAGTAATAAAATTGCTGTTATATATAAAACTAAATATGGAAGTACTAAAAAGTATTCTGGATGGATAGCATTGAATTTAGATGCAGATTTATATGAAGTTTCAGATATAAGATCAAAGCATTTAAAAGAATACGACATAATAATATTTGGAGGAGGATTATATAGAGGTAAAATCAATGGAATAAATTTTATAGATGACAATTTCGAAAAATTAAAAAATAAAGAAGTTTATATTTTCACAGTTGGTATGGAAAATATAAATGAAGATAGAAAAAGTAAAATTATAGAAAATAATTTAAAAAACATTAAACTAAATAAAAGTAGGCTTTATAATTTTAAAGGAGAATTTGAATATAAAAATTTAAACTTTATAGATAAAATTTTAATGAAAGGTTTAAAAAGTGTAATAGAGAAAAAAGGTATTAAAAATCTAACAGAAGAAGATAAATACATACTCGAGGGATTTAACAATAAAGTTGATTTATCAAATAAAAAATCAATAAAGATATTAATTGAAGATATAAACAAATGTCAAAAATGCTAATGATAATTTAAATTATCATTAGCATTTTTCTAAATAAATAAAAACATTCTTAAAAATTCATAGTAATTATTTGTTTCAAACAAAATTGTTGAACTATTAATTAACTTACATCCTGGATAAAATGAAGCTTTGTAAGCATCAAAATGATTTTTAAATTTTATTTCGATAACAAAAACTGTAGGAAGTTTTATTAAATGCCTAGATATATCTCCAGATAAGGCTTCTTTAACTCCAATCCTAATATTTTCTAAAGCTAAATCAGGATGTATAGAAATAGATGCATTACCGATTCCTTTAGAAACAGGAACTGTTACTATATTGGGGTTTAAATCTTTTGCGCTTTTACAAAGTAGTTCGTCTCCGCTTAAAAATGCTACAGGAACATTATAGTAGGCACTAGTATAAGCATTTATTGTGAATTCAGAGGCTATAGTATCATTAATTTTAATGTAGTCATATTTTGAATGGTTCATAGTATGAGCAAGAGGATTTCCATTTTTACCACCACCACTGTGATAGCCTATGAATAAAGTAGCATCAAAATCATTACTTATACCAGCCATCATAATATGTGGATTATTTGCCCAACCCCTTAGTAGTTCAGTATTTTTAGGAAGATAAGAATGTTGAATACTTCGTGCGCTTCCATGAGCATCTTTTACTAGTATATAATCACAGTTTAAGTCATTGGCACCTTCACAAGCATACCCCACCTCTTTAGACATCTGTATTTGATGATACTTTCCTAAGCTTGAATTAAGGTTAGTTTCTTCCCAGTTTACAATTCCACATGTTCCCTCTATATCAGCACTTATGTATATTTTCATTAAAACCTCCTAGGTATAAAAATTAAAATTCTTTATTATAGATATAGTTATTAATACAAACAAATATACATAGTTATTATCAATAAAAATATTAAATTTAAAAAATACAGTGGAGGTGTGTAAATGACTCTTCTAAGACATACGCATGTTGAAATTGATTTAAGTAAAATAAATTATAATATAAATGAGATAAAAAATTTTATAAATGATGAAACTAAATTAGCAATGGTAATAAAAGCTAATGCTTATGGACATGGAGCTATAGAAATGTGTAAAAATATTAACCTTAAAAATATAGATTATATATGTGTTGCTACATTAAGTGAAGCTTTAGAACTTAGAGAAAATAATGTAAAACTTCCTATTTTAGTTATGGGTGATATACCAAAAGAGCATTTTAATCTAGCTTTAAAAAATGATATAACAATAACTGTTTTTTTATTAGAGCAAGCTTATAAAATAGATGAAGAAAGTAAAAGATTAAATAAAAAAGGGAAGATTCATATAAAGATAGATACTGGATTTAATAGATTAGGTTTTAAACTAGATGATAATATAGATGAATTAAAATTAATATTTAGTCTAGAAAATTTATATATAGAAGGGATTTATTCACATTTAGCACTTGTAGATAAAAAAATGGATTATATACAATTTAATAGATTTAACAATATTATAGATAAAATTTCTAAATATAAAAATATTCCTATAAAACATATTTGTGATAGTATTGGAATGGTTGCATACAAAAATTTTCATATGGATATGGTTAGAGTAGGAGCTAGCATATATGGATATAACAGTAGAGAAACTAGCTTGAATTTACAAGAATCAATAACTTTTAAATCTAAAATAGTTCAAATAAAAAAAGTCTATAAAGGGGAAGGAATAGGATATGATTACTCTTATATATCTGATAAAGATAAATACATTGGGATAATACCATGTGGATATGCAGATGGTATTCCAAGGCAATTATCAAATAAAGGTTATGTAATGGTTAATAATAAACAATGTGATATCTTAGGAAAGATTTGTATGGATCAAATGGTGATTGATTTAAGTAATTTAGATAAGCATGATTATGATAAAGATGTGATTTTTTATGGAGAAAATGGGCCTAGTATTTTAGAAATAGCTAACTTGTGCGATACGAATAGAAATGAAATAATGAGCCTTATATCTAAAAGAGTAGAGAGGGTATATAAAAAATAGGATTTAACAGAGTAAACTTAAAAAAGGGGGAACAAAATGATATTTCCAAAAAAGTTAGAAAAAGGAGATACAATTGGAATTATAGCACCATCTAGTCCGTACAAACCAAAGTCAAAAGATTCATTATATGAAGAGTTAGATGAAGTCAAAAAAACTATTGAAAGTTTTGGATATGAAGTAAAATTGGGAGAAACATGTTATTTAAACTATAAGGGATATTTAGCAGGAGATGATGAAAAAAGGGTTAAAGATATTGAATTTATGTTTAATGATAGAAATATCAATGGAATTTTATGCCTTAGGGGCGGATATGGAACCCCTAGGATACTTGATAAAATAAATTACAACATTATAAGAAATAATCCAAAGGTTTTTATAGGATATTCAGATATAACAGCACTTCATATAGCATTTAATCAAAAATGCAATCTGGTAACATATCATGGTATTATGGCTTCAACTTCACCTGATTGGGATGAATTTACTTATAAATCATTTATTGACATGATAAATATGGAAGATAAATTAGAATTGAAAAATCCTGATAATGAGAAAATATATACAATTACAAATGGGCAGGCTAGAGGTAAAATAGTAGGAGGAAATTTATCTTTAATAGCAAGTACTATAGGAAGTGAGTATGAAATAGACGTAAAAAATAAAATTTTATTTATAGAAGAAATCGGTGAAAATATTTATAAATTAGATAGAATGTTAACACAATTGGAACTGTCTGGAAAATTTGAACAGTGTAGCGGAATTATTTTTGGAGATTTTGAAAAGTGTGAGAAAGAAAATGAAGATGACTTTAATATATATGATTTATTAATAGATAAAGTTAAAAACTATAAAAAACCATGTATATATAATTTACAATCTGGACATTGTAAATCTATGATTAGTATGCCCTTAGGTGTAGATTGTTTTTTAGATGCTAGTAATAAAAAGATAATATTAACAAAATAAAGAATTAAAACTCATGTAATTACATGAGTTTTTTTGTTATATTAAAAAGAAATATGATAAAATTAAAGTTATAAAAATGTATAAGAGGGTGGATATATGTTTAATGTTTCTATTATAACTTTAAGTGATAAGGGTTCTAAGGGAGAACGAGAAGATATAACAGGAGAAAAACTTATTAAATTTATAAATAATACTAAAGATTATAAAGTAAAATACTATAATATGATACCAGATGATAAAGAATTACTTAAATCAGAAATTATAAAATTATGTAATTCTAATATAGATTTAATACTTACAAATGGAGGTACAGGCTTTTCAAAAAGAGATGTAACTCCTGAAGCTACAAAGGAAGTTATAGAAAGGGAAATACCAGGTATTAGTGAGTATATAAGAATGGAGTCATCCAAAATAGTAAAAAGAGCTATATTAAGCAGAGGTATTAGTGGAATAAGAAATAATACGGTAATAATAAATTTACCAGGTAGTCCAAAAGGAGCTATAGAAAGTATAGAATTTGTTATAGATATAATTGGACATGGAATTGAAATTTTAAAAGGTGAAGCGGTGGAGTGTGCAAATGATAGACCAGTTTAATAGAGAAATTGACTATTTAAGAATTTCTTTAACAGATAAGTGTAATTTAAGGTGTATTTACTGTATGCCTAAAGATGTAGAAAATAATTATAAGATTAATCAAATGGATGTTGAAGAATATAAAACTATAATAAGAGTATTTTCTAAAGCAGGAATAAAAAAGATAAGATTTACAGGTGGAGAACCATTAGTATATAAACATTTAGAAGAACTTATAGAGTATACAAAAACAATTTGTAACATAGAAAATATATGCATGACAACAAATGGGATAGGGCTTTTAGAAAAAGTTGAGGATTTAACTAAAAAAGGATTAAATAGCATTAATATAAGTTTAGATTCTCTAAATGAATATAAATATAAACAAATAACTGGTGGAGGTAACTTAAATAAAGTTTTAAAGTCTTTAGAAAAATGTATAGATTTAGGTTTGAAAGTTAAAATTAATTGTGTATTAATAAAAGGAATCAATGATGATGAATTAAATGATTTTATAAATTTAGCAAAGAAAAAAGATATTGATATAAGATTTATAGAATTGATGCCACTTGGAGAAGGAATTAAATTTTTTCAAGATGGGTATATAAACTTAAACGAAACTTTAGCTAAATTTAGAAATTTAGATCCTATTAAAGTTAATGAAAAAAGTGTAGCTCAATATTATAAAATAGAAAATAGTAAAGGAAGAATAGGAATTATTACTCCTATGAGTTGTTCTTTTTGTGAAAGTTGTAATCGCATAAGACTAACATCAAATGGTAGTATTAAATTGTGTCTACATTCAAATGAGGAAATAAGTATAAAAGAGTATTTAAAAGATGAAAATAAATTCTTAGAAGTTATAAATAAAATCATTTATAATAAACCAGAAAAACATAATTTAATAAAAAATGAAAAAAGTGATACTGAAAGAAATATGTATCAAATTGGAGGTTAAAAAGCTTGTATATTTATAAATATACAAGCTTTTTGTTTTGAAAAATTTTAAATAAGATATACATATAGTAAAAAATGGTATATAATATAATTGTGTTAAATAAAAAACAATCAATAAGTTTTAAAACATAATATCAAGGGGGTAAAACAATATGAGTTATGCATTTTTTATGCCAAACATAAGTTTAATGGGACCAGGATGTGTTAAGAAAATATCAGAGGAGATAAATTCAAGAGGTCTTAAAAAAGCCTTAATAGTATGTGGTAAAAGATCTTCAAAAAGTGAGGAGTTTAAAGGGGTAACTGATCTTTTAGAAGAAACTAATATAGATTATGTAGTTTATCCAGGATCACAACCAAATCCAACTGTAAAAAATGTAATGGATGGAGTTGAAATTTTAAAAGAAAACGATTGTGACTTTGTAATATCTTATGGAGGAGGTTCTCCACACGACTGTGCAAAGGGAATAGCATTAGTTGCTACAAATGGAGGAAATATAAAAGATTATGAAGGAATAAATAAATCTAAAAAACCTCAACTTCCATTAATATCAATAAATACTACAGCAGGTACTGCATCTGAGATGACTGTTTTCTCAATAATAACAGATGAAGATAGACATGTAAAAATGGCTATAGTTGATAAAAATGTTACACCAATACTTGCAGTAAATGACCCAGAATTAATGGTTAGTATGCCAAAATCACTTACAGCAGCAACTGGTATGGATGCATTAACTCATGCAGTTGAAGCTTATGTATCAACAGCTGCTACTCCTGTAACTGATGCATGTGCTCAAAAGGCTATAGAGCTTATAAGTCAACATTTAAGAGATGCTGTAGAAGATGGAACTAATATGGAGGCTAGAGATATGATGGCCTATGCTGAATATTTAGCGGGAATGGCATTTAACTCAGCTTCACTTGGATATGTCCATGCAATAGCTCATCAACTTGGAGGCTTCTATAATCTTCCTCATGGAGTATGTAATGCGATTTTACTGCCAGAAGTTCAAGAGTTTAACTCTAGAGTAAGTAGTAATAGACTTAAAGATATCGCTAAATTTATGGGAGTAGATACAAGCGATATGAGTGATGAAGAAGGTGCAAAATCTTGTATAAATGCTATAAGAAAATTATCAAGTGATGTAGGTATTCCATCAGGTTTAAAAGAATTAGGAGTAAAAGCAGAAGATTTTGATACTTTAGCAGATAATGCACTTAAAGATGCTTGTGGATTAACAAACCCAATAAAAGCAACTCATCAAGATGTAAAATATATATTAAGTAAAGCTATGGGGAAAGAACCTAAATTAGCTTAAAATAAATAGATATAAAAAAGATTATCATAGGTTGATGGTAATCTTTTTTTATGTCTATTTGCAATTAAAATTTAATACATAAAATGAATATGTATAATTTGTAAAATAAATACAAATGTAACTATTTATTGTAGAAATACATATTATTTAGAGTAGAAAAAATTCTATAAATACCCTAGATTATACAGGAGGAATTATGAAAGATAAAAAGGTAATTTTTCATATAGGATTTAACACATTTGAGTTTGATTTTGTTTTTATAAATAAGAATCTTGAACCACAGAGGTTAAAGAAAGAATGGATTGATTATAGAATGGATGTATTTATGAAACATACGTATAAAAGCCTTATAAACCAAACTAATCAATCCTTTACAGCTGTAATAAATTATGTAAAATCAAGTGAAAATTTGATTTTTGAAGCTTTAAGTAAATACCCTAAACTTGCAGAGAATATAATATTTACATGTGAAGGTGAGAAAGTTATAAAAAATTTAATTTCAGATTATGAATATCTTTATATGGTTAGATTAGATAGCGATGATATGTATCATCCGAGTTTTGTTCAACAGTTAATTGATTTTGATGATAACTCAGTTCAGTGTATAATAAATCAAGAAGGGTATGTTTATGATATAAATGAAGATAAGCTAGGATTATGGTATGCATTGTCACCTCCATTTTACACTCATATTTATAAAGTAGATGAATATCTAAAAGGATATAGACATAAGTTGGAGGGAGGACATTTAGGAGCTATAAATTTGAATCACAAAATTTTACAAAAAGGAAATTTTATGGTAATAATACATGGAGGAAATACATCTACCACTTTTAGCAATCACAATTGTACAAAATCAGTAATAGATGATAAATCACTTAAGCAACAAATTTTGAATGAATTTAATATAAACTAAATAAAAATTTATATATTAAAGATAGAACTTTAGAAATAGAAATTACTGGAGCAATGTAAACTCTAGTAATTTTTTGTTTAAACATTGTTAAAACATTGAAAATAATTAGATTAATAAATAAGTTATAAGGAGTATATTATAGATGATAAAACCTATAGATGTTTTTGAAAAACATAATATAACGGAAGATATAAGAGTTATTATAACTGATTTAAATAGTCAAAAAATATATAAAACATATGACATATCTCAAAAAGAAAAGTTTTTAATTGATGATAGTGAGATACTAAGTAAGCCATGGAGCTATTTATATAAAATTCAAGTTAAAAAGGATAAATGGATTGATAAGGTAAATAATCAAATTTTTATCGATTTAGAATATATAACAAAAATTTTAATGGATAAAAGTGAAATAGAAGACCTAAAATGGATTTTAACTTCTGATTTATGTTGTATACCTTTATATACACAAAAACTTTTTTTACCTAAAATATTAAGTATAATAAATGATTATATATGGAGAGATTATGGAGCTTATCATAAAAATATAGATATATTTACAAAATTTATATTGGAAAATTTAAAATATAAACATTGTTTTATTACTGAGATTTGCGTATATTTAAAAGGTATTGTAAGCTTGAAACAAATACTTAAAAAACACAATATAAGATTAAACTGGCATGAATATATTTTTAAAAAATTATATAATGAATTAGACTATAAAAATATTATAAATGATTTAAATTATTTATTAAAAGAGATTGAGAAATATCTAAACACTTTTATGGCAGCAAACGTAATAGCAGGTAAAATTTATGATTTTATAGGAAAAAGGGAAGTTGCTGTGGAAAAGTATAAAAATGCAATAAATTTAGATTATTCTAATTTAATATATTACTTAGGTGATATGTATATATATACTTATAATATACCAAAAAAATTAGATATTGAGAAACAGGGTAATATTAAGTTCATAGGAGATAAAATTCCTGAAAGTAATACTACTATACTATGTTCTTTAGATATAAATTACTTGAGATTATTTGGACCACAAATAATGGTTATGTGTAGTCAATTAAAAAAACAACATGTTCATCTTCATATAATTGGTAAAGAAGATGAATGTATGAATGTAATAAAAGAGTCTATAGATTTAATTAAAAATATATGCGAATTTAGTAAAAAGGATAGTCAAATACCTAGCTTTTCTATTGAAGATATAAAAGATAATATAAAAGATAAAAAAGCATTTTTTGCATGTTCAAGATTTATACATGCACTAGAGTTAATGAATAAGTTTAATCGAGATTTATATATTATGGATGCAGATATGATGATGATAGATTCTCCGTACGAGTTTTTTAAAAAATCAAAAGAACATGATATGGTTTGTACGACAGTTAGTGGATTTGATTATTTTTCATCATGGAAAAAATTTAGTATAGGAAATATATATTTTAAGAATAATGATAAATCTAAGTTAGTTTTAGAGTTGATGAGAACTTATATTCTTGAAAATATATATGAAAAAACTGCATGGACATTAGATCAAAACGCCATTTCATACTCAATTGATTATTGTAGAGATAATGAGGTTAAAATAGATATAGTAAATGCATGGACTTTAGGGTTACCAACTAGACAAGGTACTATAAAACAACAAATTATAAGTTAAAAAATGCCCCTATAAAAATTTTATAGGGGCATTTAGTATAGACAAAATATATTTAATAAATTTTTTATAGTCTATAAAATGATTTTTTCAGTCTCTAAAATCACTAAATCTTCATAATTATTATTTTTTATAAGTCTAGAATATACAACTATGCTATAAGACCCTGGAGATAAATTATAAAATGTATGTGTATTTGATTTTTTATACCAAATTTTTTCTATAGCTATATTATCTTTTTTTAGGTAATATGCAAAATGTTGTTTAATAGGACTAATAGGGCATAAAACGTTAATTGTAATATCTGAATTAGTTTTTACTATATCCAATCTATCAATATAAACGAAATCTTCAATGAAATCTAAGCTATTTGAATCAAGCGTTGCAATATGGATAGAATCTTTAAAAACTAAGGCAGAAATTTTAAAATTTGAATATTCTTCAGGATAAAATGAAAATGTCGAATTTAAAGACGTTTGACTTGTAGATAATATACAATCATTTTTATATACAATATATTGGTAAGTAAAGTTTTTGTTTTCAGGTAATATAGATACAGTAAAAGGTTTGTTAAAAATTAAACTTCCTTGAGAAACCTGTAAAATATTTAAATCTTTATTCATTATAGAATCATCCTTAAAAAATATATTTATTTAAAATATCTAAAAAAGTATCTAAAACTTTATTAGGAGTGTATTTACTTAAATCAAGAGAAGTAGTACTATTGAGATTTTGTATTATTAATTTACAACACATATCCAAATTTCTAGGAGTATATAAAAACTCACTTTTTGAATTTTTATCAAATAGTTCAGGGATAGCACCTAAATTGGGAACAATAGTTGGTAATCCAATTGACATAGATTCCAATATAGTCATACCAAAAGATTCGTTTTTAGTAGTGGATACATAAACTCCACCGCTTGATCTAACCATGGAATAAATTTTATACATATCACTATATTTAATGGATGGATACCATGTAGTTTTTTCTATTAAGTTATATTCTATTAAATTTTTTATAAATGTATTAGTAACAGAATTATTAGCCGTTACACCGCCAACTATTTTATAATTAAATTTATAATCTTTGTAATTTGACTCAAGTCTTCTACATACTTCAATAAAATCATTCCAACGTTTATGATTATCTAGTTTTCCAATCCAAAGAATAGAAGGTTCTTTTGAATATTCTTGATATTTATCATAATTAAATTTATTAAAGTCTAAACAGTTGGGTAAAACTTCTATTGGAAAAATATTTTTAAATCCATAACTTTTTTCTATCAAGTTTTTCATATAATAAGATGGTGTTAGAATTAAATTTATAAACTTATTGTTTTTTAATTCATTTATTTTATTTAAGTTAAGTGTGGTAGTATGAACTTCGTTTATAATAAAACCATTAAAATCCAGATTATCAATCCAATCATAAATTTCATTTGTATCTATTATAGATAATATATCGTATTTATTACTTGTAATTAAATCATTAAATTCATATTGATTTTTAATTATATATACATTTGGATAATCATTAAAAGCAGAAGTTCCGCCATAATCATTTAAAAAAGCAAAATGACACTCAAAATGTTTGTTGAAAGTAGATAACCTATTCACTAATTGTGTTGTCACGCCACCTAATATAGCGTATTTATAAATAAATAATATTTTCATTAAATCACCATACTTTATTAAGTTTATTTGATAGATAACAATTCAAAAATAGTATCTACTCTATTTGACCATAAATTATTATATAAGAATTCTTTTACAGCACTAAAATTAAATTTTTCATTCATAGATATATTAATTAGATTTATAAATTCATCAAAAGAATTAGCACATTTTACTTCAGGATAATTTCTTATTTGAGGCATATCAAATGAAACTACTTTTAAATCTAGGGCAAGATATTCATAAATTTTAATAGGGTCTACAGCCTTAGTAAGTTTATTAATTTTAAATGGTATTATTCCAATTTTCCAATCCATAGAAATGGATTTTATTTCATCAGGGGTTTTAGGTCCTATATAACTTATATTGCTAGGTAAATTATTAACCTCTGGAGGCATGCTATGACCGATTATTTCAAAATTGTAATTAGGTAATTTAGTTGCAGTATAAATTAATGCATCCCAATCAAACCAAGATGAAGTTAAATGACCAAAATATCCTATCTTTTTTCTTCTATTAATATTTCTATCGATTATAAAATTTAATCTACTTTTATTAATTATAAACTTAGAATCAAGAGCATTTGTAACTAGATGAATTTCTTTATTTACTTTTGAACTAAACTTATTAATCAAAGGTTGAGATGTAGCTATTACTAAATTGCTTTTTAATATGGAGTAGTACTCATATGATTCATTGTACCACTTTGCTTGATTAACAAGATGAAACTCTTCCCAATCATCTCTTATGTCATAGACTACAGACCATCCATAAAATTTAAATATTTCTATATATTTACTTGCCTCAGGATATGGAAAGCTTAATACAAATATTTTATTTTTACATTTAAGTTTATATGTTATTATATCCATAATAGATTGTAAAGCTTTATCTACTGGAATTTGAAACAAATTAGTTTTATCCCAAAGGTCCATAAATTGAGTAGTAGAATTTTTATATCTCCAAAAGGAATACAATACAGGAATATTTCTAGATATTAATTCTAAAGTTAATTTTACAGGTCTATTACCACTTAAAGGTGTTATCTTTCCAACACCAGAGAACATAAAAACAAATGTATCTGAGTTATCGCTTACAAAATCTAAATAATCATATAGATATGTTTTATAATTGTCTTCTAATTTTTCTATTTGTAACTTCGTTGCTTCGCTTTTTTTCTTATCAAGAAGTCTATACATTTTTTGTAAAAAGACTTTAAATCTACAATATACTTCATCGCTATAACCTAAATTATATCTATCAAAATTTTTATATGAATTCAAATTAGATTCAAGCTCTGTTAAATACTCAAAATTACAAGGGTTAGTACTTGATAGCAAATTAAAGTCATTTAATAGTTTATCGGTATCTATCAAATTGAATCACCTACCATAATTTTATATAAACACAATCAATATAGTATATGAAAATCATAATGAAAAGTTCGCTTGCTATTTAGAAAAGAGAAGATAGTTACTTAATCATACGATTAAAAATACAGATATAAAAATTAGGGCTATAAAATTTTAATAGTAAAATTTTATAGCCCTAATTAGAAAAATAATTAATTATCCAACTATAGAAAGTTCTTTAACATGTTTATTTAAAACTTCATGTCCATCCTTAGTTACTAAAACTAAATCTTCTATTCTAACTCCAAATTCACCTGGTAGGTATATACCTGGCTCAACAGAGAATATCATACCTTCTTCAACACAGTCAGTATTTACAGAAGAAACATCTCCCATATCATGACATTCAAGACCTATAGAATGACCAGTTCTATGAGTAAAGTATTTGCCATAACCTTTTTCAGTTATATAGTCTCTTGCAGCTGCATCTATATCGCAAAATCTTACGCCTGGTTTAACTAATGCTATAGCTCTTTTATTAGCTTCAAGAACTATTTCAAATATTTCCTTAGCTTTCTCTGGAGCCTCTTTGTAAAATACTGTTCTAGTCATATCAGAACAATAGTTATCTTTAACACATCCTATATCAAGAATTATAGAATCTCCAACTTTAACTTTTCTATCTCCTGGAGTTCCGTGAGGGTCTGCTCCATTAGGACCAAAACCTATTATAGGAGAAAATGAAAATCCATCTGCACCTAAATCTTCGTATATACCAGCTAATTTATTAGCAAGTTGTTTTTCAGTTAAATCATCAGATATTATAGATTTTAATATTTTCATGGCCTCATCATTTAAAGCAGAAGCTTTTCTCATTAAATCTTTTTCTTCTTCGTCTTTAGAAGATCTTAAAGTATCAACTATATAAGAAGAGTTAACAAACTTACAGTTTTTACATAAATCCATTAGTGCTAATAAGAATTTTGCTGGCCAGTTTTTATCAATTCCTATAGTACCTGTTTTATTTATATTATTGGCAACGATTTCTACAGCGTTTTGAGTATCGTTAAACCAAACCATTTCAAGCCCTAAATCCTCATTTACAGGGAATAGTTCATTTATAAACATTTTATGGTTTCCATTAACATTTAAATATAATGCTAATAATCTCTCTCCCGGATGTATCATTTTACCTGTTAAATAAAATATTGCATATGAATCACTAACTAACATTTGATCTATTCCATCTTTTCTCATTTGATCAAGAACAGCGTTTAATCTTTGCGTTTTCATATATCCATCTCCCTCTTAAATTATAAAAATGTATTACAATTAAATTTTAACATAAATTAACATAAAATGTAATATATTTTGGCAACCTATATGTATAAGTGACAAGCTATAAAATTAAACTTATAATTTTATTGAAAATTATTATCAATTATGTTATGATAATGGTAATTAAATGAAAATTATTATCAAATATGGAGGGTATTATGCAAAGAAAATGTAATTATTCATGCAGAAATAAATTAAATTCATCATATATAAAATGGCTTTTAGAGGTTTTAGGTCCAGTAATTTTAGGATCTAAGCCATGTGAAATTTTAAATATATCATCCAAGGATGAAAATAAAGGAAGTAAAATAATTGAAATTCAAAGTTTTTTTGATAATTGCTCAAGAATTACATATGAAATTATATCTATGGACGATGGGTCATTAAGACTATTGTTTTTAAATGAAAAAGCATTAAATGAAGTATTAAATAATAAAAAATGCTTAAACTTTTTAAAGTATCTAGGATATCCTGAAAAATTTAGTGTAAAATCTTATAAAAATGTATTAATTAATAAGTTAAGAACAAAAGATTTTCCACATGAAATAGGGATTTTCTTAGGATATCCACTAAAAGATGTTGTAGGATTTATGGGCTATGGAAATTATAAATTAAGTAAAATAAAGTACTGGAAGGTTTATGGAGACCCAGAGATATCTGATAATATATATAATAAATTTTTATATCATAGAGAAAAGATGAGAAAAATATTAGAATTAAATACATTAGATTCATTGAAGTTTGTAGTTTAATAAAAATACTATTAATTTATGTTACAAATATAAATAAAAAGGATATTATAAAAAAATATAGAATATAAAAATATATTAAATTTTATCTTCAAGGAGGAATTATGTCATATAAATTAATAGTAACTGATATGGATGGAACATTATTAAATGATGTTCATGAGATAAGTGATGAAAATAAAAAAGCTTTAAAATTGGTAGCTAAAAAAGGTGTAAAAGTAGCTATAGCTACTGGAAGGATTTATGAATCAACTATAAAATATGCTAAAGAACTAGAAATTAATACTCCTATAATTTGTTGCAATGGAGCACTAATTAAAGAGGAAAATGGGAAAATAATATATGAAAATAAAATTGAGCAGGATATATGCAATAAAATTATAGATGTATTAGATAAAAATAATATATATTACCAATGCTTTACAGATAATACTATTTTTACATCTTATATTAATGAATGGTTAAGAAAATACCAAATGCAAGAAGACTTAAATATAAAAATAATAGAGAGTAGCAATATAAAGAAAGATATTGAAAACAGGGATATATTAAAATTTTTAATAATAGAAAGTGATATTAATAAGCTTTTAAAGGTTGAAGAGCAACTAAGACTCATTGATGAAATTGAATTAACTAAATCTTTTTTTGACAATATAGAGGTAATGAAAAAAGGTGTTAATAAGGGAAGTGCTATTGAAGATTTAACAAAGTATTTTGGAATAGATAAAAGTGAAGTTATAGCGTTTGGAGATAACCATAATGATTTGTCTATGATAACATATGCAGGAATGGGAGTTGCAATGGGCAATGCAGAAGATATAGTAAAAGAAAATGCAAACCTTATAACATGTAAAAATACAGAAGATGGAGTAGCCAAAGCAATATATGAACTATTTAATATAAAATAAAAAACAACTGATACCAGTTGTTTTTTTATTTATTTAATACTAAGGGAGAATCAGTATTTAATAGAATTAAATTTAAAAAATTAAGCATAATAAAAGGGAAGATGAACTAGAAAGGAAGATTATATATGACTAATAAGAAAAAGCAAAATTTAAAAAGGGTTGAAATTTATAATCAAAATAAAGAAGAAATAGCAAGCGAATTAGGCATAAATGGAAGTGAAAATACTGAAGTAAATGTAAAAATAGCATCTGAAGGAGAAGCTAAATATAGTAAGAAGACTATGAATAGAAAAAACCATATAAAAAATGGAAGTGGAAATTACAAAGGTAAAATGGATTTATAAATGTAAAAAGTATATTCAATTTATATATAAATTGAATATACTTTTTTTATGAAGTTTATAAATTGGCATAAATTACATAAAGATGATATAATAATTTTAATATATAAAAAATTAAAATTATTATAAAAATAAGGGGGATTATTTTTATGGATAAGTTTACCTTTAAGGGTGAAGAAAATTTAGATATACATGTTTATAAATATAAGCCTCGTGAAAATGAAGCAATAAAAGGAGTAGTACAAATTTCTCATGGAATGTCAGAAGAGGCTAGTAGATATGAAAATTTTGCTAGAGCTTTAAATGATAATGGATACATTGTATATATAAATGATCATAGAGGTCATGGTAAAAGTATAATGAACAAAGATGATATTGGAAAACTAGCAAAAAAAGATGGGATAGATTGTATAGTAAAAGATTTACGAAAATTAAATAAGATAATAAAAAATGAAAATGAAAATTTACCTATATTTTTATTCAGTCATAGTATGGGATCTTTTGCCTCTCAAAAATATATAATGGAATTTGGAGATACGATTGAGGGCGTTATACTTTCAGGAACAAATGGAATACATGGATTAGAAGTAGATTTTGGTCTTATAGTTGCTAAACTTATGTGTAAAATTAAAGGAAGAGATGAAAGAGCTTATTTAATAGATAAGTTAGCATTTGGAGGGTTTAATAAAAAATTTAACCCAAATAGAACTGATTTTGATTGGTTAAGCAGAGATACTATTGAGGTTGATAAGTATATACAAAATGAAAGCTGTGGAGTAGTATTTACAAATGGATATTTCTATGACTTATTTAGCTTACTTAAGGAGATTAGAAAGTTAGATAATATAAATAAAGTAAACAAAAACTTGCCTATATATATTTTTGCAGGTGATAAGGATCCGGTAGGTAAGTTTGGAAAAGGAATAATAAAATTATATGAAAACTATAAATCAGTAGGTATAAAAGATTGTACGTATAAGCTATATAAAGATGGTAGACACGAAATGTTAAATGAATTAAATAGAGATGATGTTATACTAGATACTATAAAATGGATTGATAAAAGAGTAGATAATATAAATAAATCAAGAATTCCTATATAAAAGTTAAAGATTGCAAAAAATGCAATCTTTTTTTATTAAAAAATACAAAAATGATAAACAAAATTACTTCTTTTTGCATATACATATAGGAAGGGTTTTAAACCCTTATTAAAAAGTATATAGGAGGAAGGATATATATGGCCTTAACATGTAATAAATCTACAGAATTAGACTTCTCTGCTACATTTAATGTACCAAAGGAGTTTCAATATTTAGATGGAGATAATTTTTCAATAGCAATTTCTACTGAAAATTTAACAGCTTATAAAAATGTTATAGAAGAAACAATACCAAGTGCAAAAGTAATTTGTGATAAAACTGTAGAAAATTTAAAGGTTAAAGTTGCTCAAGTAAATGTATCTGGATATATCTATTTTAGAGTAGCTGTGGATGGACTACAATCAGATGAATTAATAATTGACCCTAGTATACCTAACGTAACAATAGATCCAGCATGGTCTAGTGCAGACGGAATCGTAGCAGTAGAAGATCAAAATGGAAATAAGTTTATGACAATTGCATATATACCTGTAGATCAAGAATTACCTACAACTCCATTTAAAGTTTATTTGGAAAATATAGAATTAGGAAATGTTAATAGAGATCCTCAGTCAGATAATATTACTGTGAGAGTTGATGGCAAATTTAAAATAGTTTATATGCCACAATAGGTCAGGGGCGATTAAGTAATGGAAGAAAAAACAGGTTTAATAAATTTTATTAAAAAATTCATTAAAAAAGAAATAAAAAATAATAATATCGGTATTAAAGATGAAGTTTTTGATGAAACTCATAATTTAAATGATAACATAGAAATCCAAAGTGTAGATATATTTGACATAAAAGAAACTATACAAGAAGAAATAATGCAGCCTGAAGAACCTATTAATGAAAAAATTAGAGTAGAAGATAGTGAAAATAGCGATAACTTATATATTGAGAGGGTGGCTGATAATATGTTTGATATAAAAAGAGATATTGTATCTCCATGTGAAATAACTAATAATCTAAAGCAAGCTGTATTAAAAATCCAAAAAAATTTAATAACAGAAGAACAATTAGCAAACTTAGGAGTATCTATAAACTTAGGTCACATAGATGAGTATCAAGTATTAGATGTGGCTTTTAAATATACTTATGAAATTGATAATCCATGTGGAGGAAAAATTCCAGCAGAAGCATTACTAAAAGCTGTAGTTTTAGTAGGATCTGTACATTATTCTTGGCTTTTATATGATAAGACTACTGAAAAAGTTGTCTATGATGGAGCAGCAGATAGTGTGACTGCATACTCTATATATGATATAGTTCAGTTTGATGATCAAGATGTAAGACCTACTAATGTTACGGCAAAATTTACTCCTGGGCCACTGACTAAATTAGATGTAGTAAACGACCCAGATTTAGATTTCTATTTATTTACAGTAAACGGAACAGTTGATATAGTAGCAATATAGACCTTAGGTAGCCAAATTGGCTACCTTTTATTAACTTAAAAACTTATTTAAATTAAATGTTAACTAGTTTAAATAAGTTTTTTGAGGTTGAGAAATTAAATTCATCATCTGAATAAATTTTAAAGTTATTAGTTTTATTTGATATAATTATACTTTTAAGAAAATCTATTTCATAAATTATTTCTAGTAAAGTTTTCCTTTCAATAAATAATGTAAATAAAAAAATAGATGAAGTATAAGAGTCAATAAATGTATCACATTTTAAATAAAAAGGTTTATTTTTTTTATTAAATCCTATTAAAAATTTATTTTTACCTAAAACTTTAGCATTTACAAAAGATAGTGTATTTATATAATCTCGTATATAGTTTTTGCCGTAATTGTAGTTGGAGTAAAAAATTGAAAAATAATCTATCTCATTATTTTCTAAAATTAGATTATTTATTTTTACGTTTATATCATTATTATTATCAAAATCACAATAACAAATATTTAGTTTAGAAATGTCAATATTGTTTAGATATTTTGAAATTTTTTTAGAAACTAAAATTATATAATTAATATACCTATAGGATTGATTATTAATATTTTCATAAAGATTAAAAAACGAGTCATAAGTTTTACAAATACCTATAATAAATACTTTTAAAATTTTTTCTTTAGTATAATTAACTTTAAGTGTATTAAATATATGTTCTAATCTATTTTTATAAGTATGATTTTCTAATATAAATCTCTGATTTTTTTTAGAAAGTTTTTTTATTTCAAATTGATTATTGAGTATATAATTTATACTGTGTATAGTTTTTTCAATAGAGTTAGAAATAAAGACCTTATCATAAAAATTATCTTGTAGACATTTACAATTAGAAGAAAGAACTGGAGTTTTAGAACAAAGTATTTCATAAACTCGCCTTGAGGCCATATGTTTACTATTAAATATTGAATTTACATTTAAAAATAAACTATAATTTTTATAAGCATGTATTAAAAAATTATAATTAAGAGATCCAACTATATTATCTATATACTCATCTGGCCAATAAAGATTTAAATAGGTTAATTTATTTTTATTTTTAAAATTTCTATCAAATATATCTAAATCAAATTGTAAACTAGGTTTTAATATGTACTCCATTTCTAAAAGTCTATCTTGATGTTTATTTCCATACCATGATCCAGCAAAAGCGATATCTCCAAGCTTATATTTATTTTTATTAATAGAATTATGAAGTTTAGGCTGGGCAGCAAACTCAAGGATTTGTATATTTTTACAATTGTATTCTGATATATATTCTTTAATAATATTTTCATCTGTAACGAATATACAATCAAATAATAAACTTATAAGTTTGAAAAATTTTAAATTTATTAAACCTTCCTTATTCCAAAATACAGTAGGAATATTTTTATTTTTACAATAATTAATTAATTCCAGTAGTTTTGAATCTATAGAATCATTTGTACTTGCAATTTTATTTTCCCATGAATTATTTTTTCCTTTCCAGACCGATTCTACGAATAGAAAATCAGGATTAAAATATTTGATTTCATCTAAACAACTTTCATAATTTAAATTTATTAAATTAACATCAGGATTAAAACATTCGTATGAAAATTCATCTAATATAGATGCTATATTAATACAAGAAAATGTTTTAGGCGAATCCATAGGATCTTGTTTTTCAATTAGATTTATAAACTCATCAATTTTTTTAGAGTTTTTAGGTATTTCTAAATTGAAATTTTTTTGTATCTCTATTATCTCAACTTTAAAATCTATAAATTCTTTAAAAGATTCTACATTTAAGAATTCAAATGAAAGTTTTGTTAAGTAGTAGTTTGATAAAGTAATAGAATCATTACAAGATAGAAAGCTTTCTTTTATAGTATTGTCTAAATAAAAGTGTTTGATTTTTATATTTAAATTTAAAGGATATTTAAAGTTAGAAGTAAAGTCTATTTTATACTCTTTAAACTTTTTTATTTTTTTAAATTCAAAATTTTTAACTTCATTTGATAGGCTAAATACTATATTATCAGGAATAAAAAAATTCATAAGACACCTCTATATTATAATTAAAACTTTTTATAAAATATATGACACATATATTAAATTATGTGTCAAAAAATTTAACTGAGAATAATATAATGTAGTGATAGGCATTAAAATTTTATAAAATTAGGAAGGCGATTAAAGTGATTAAAAAAATTTGCGTTATAGGAATTGGGTATATAGGTCTTCCAACAGCTGCAATGTTTGCTAAATATGGACATGACGTAGTTGGAGTAGATATAAATGAAAATATAGTAAATCAATTAAATCAAGGAAATATTGTTATAGATGAACCATATTTAGATGAATTAGTAAAAGACTTGGTAGAAAGAGGAAGTTTAAAAGCAAGTAAAACCCCCTGTATTTCAGATGCTTTTATAATATCTGTTCCAACACCTATAAATAATGAAAAGAAATCAGATATGAAATATGTTAAAGATGCTTGTGAATCAATTTTACCATATATAAAAAAAGGTGATATTGTTATATTAGAGTCTACGTCACCAATAGGGACTATAGAAGACGTAGTAAAACCTATTTTAGAAACTAGTAAATTAAAAATAGGTGAGGATATTTTTTTAGGTTACTGTCCAGAAAGAGTTATACCAGGAAATATTTTAAAAGAGTTAAAAGAAAACGATAGATTAATTGGTGCAATTAACAAAATTAGTGGAGAGAAAATCAAAAACTTATATTCTTCTTTTGTTGAAGGAAATATATATTTAATGGATACTAAAACGGCAGAAATTTGCAAATTAATGGAGAATACGTATAGAGATGTAAATATTGCATTAGCAAATGAATTAGCTATTATTTGTGATGATTTAAATACAAATGTCTGGGATGTTATAAATTTTTGTAATAAACATCCAAGAGTGAATATTCATAATCCGGGGCCGGGGGTAGGAGGACATTGTTTAGCTGTTGATCCATGGTTTATAGTTGAAAAATCTCCTCAAAAATCAAATTTAATAAAGCTATCTAGAGAAATAAATGACTACATGCCACTATATTTATTTAAGAAGATAGAACAAATTTTAGCTAATATAAAACAGAATAAAATAATAACTATTTTAGGAATGACATATAAGGCTGACATTGACGATATTAGAGAGAGCCCTATAATTACTCTTATAGATATATTAGCTAAAAATGGTTATGAAGTAAGAGTATGTGATCCTAAAGTAGATAAATATGAAAATTTATATGAAGATCTAATAAAAGCATGTGAAAACAGTGAGTTAGTTTTATTAGCTGTAAATCATAAAGAGTTTAAAAACATAGATTTTGACAAAATTAAGTCTGTCATGAAGATCCCTATTATTTTAGATAGTAGAAACTTTTTTAATGAAAATGAAATAAGTCAAAAAGGGTTTAAATACTATTCCATATAAAAAATTAATTTTGTATAATATTTAATTTACTAGAGTCATATATAATAATTAATAGAATAAATAACTTAATTAAATTAATAAAATTTAATCTGGAAAAATTTAAATATATTTTAATGTTTTTATGTGCATAAATAAAATAAAATGTTAAAAATTATGATAATATATAAATATAGGGAACTTAAGAAAATCTTTTACTGGGGGGAAGAATATGGGCAGATTTAAGAAAAGAAAATGCCATAAGTGTAAGTATACTTTAAGAAGTAAAAACTTTGTTCAACTTAAAAATGGGAAACCTGTATGTGATATATATAAAACAGGCATACCGGATGAAATATTCTTCAATGGGAAATACTGTAGTAAATTTGAGTTAGCACATAAATATAATATAGTAGAGATGATAGATAATTTAATAAAAAAAATAAAGAACATAAATAAAGAGGAAAATAAAAAAGCTAAAAAGCATCAAAAAAGTAGAGTAATATCTATAAAAAAAGATGTAGCCGACAAATAATTCAATCTATATAAAAACTTTTACAATAAACTTATTGTAGAAGTTTTTTTATTTTGATTGACTAATGTAAAATGACGGTTTAATTAATATGAGTAAACATTATGATAATTTATACAGAAAAATGTCTAAACTATAGTTATTTCAATGGATTTATTGCCCAGGTAATTATCTTTCCTTATATTTAAAAGGTAGCATATAAGAAAAGTAAACATATAATGTAATATATTTTGTTTTAGGGGGGATACTATGAAGATTAGGCTAAATGAGGAATCATCATATATAAGATTTTTAAATGCTACACCAAATAGTAATCAGATAGAAATTTATATGAATGATAACATGGTTTTTAAAGATGTAGACTATAAAGAATTTACATCTTATATACCAACTATACCTGGAAATTATATTGTGAGAGTATATGAGTCTGAGAATAAAGAAGACATATTACTAGAACAAGATATAACTATTGCAAAAGGAAATATAGCTACACTAGTTTTATCTGGCATGACTCCAAAATTAATAATGTTTGCAGTATTTGAAGATCCAAATGAATTAGTAGGAGAAGGTAACTCAAAGTTTAGAATAGCAAATTTATCACCTACAAGTTTACCTGTAGATTTAATTGTCAATAATGTCAAAATGATAGATGAAATACCGTTTGGTAAAAGAACTAATTATGCAGAAGTTCCAAGTGGACTATATGATTTTGTTGTAAAAGAAAGTGAAATAGATATGGATTTAAATGAAACAAAAACACAAATTAGCAATAAAGTAGAAATAAAAAATGGAAAAATTTATACAATATATGTAGTTGGAGATTCTCCAAGTTTAGAGATGGTTCAATCTTTAGATGTAACTACTTTTATTTAATTAAATAATAAATGTCTCTAAAGAGACATTTATTATTATTTATATTAGGAGAAAAATATGAATAAATATAGAATAAAAGAAACGATGCTTAAAATTCCATTAGCTTATAACATTATAAAGGCAAATTTGAGTAATAGAGAAATTAAAAGTATAGATCAAAATTATGGTAGCGATAAGAGACAATATTATAGAATTTTTAACTGTAGAAAAGAAAGCCCTATAATATTTTTTGTTCATGGTGGAAGTTGGTGGCATGGTAGTCCTAAAAGATATTCTTATATTGGAAAGTTTTTTAATAGTAGAGGATATACCGTAATTCTTACATCGTATAGATTAGTACCTAAATTTACTTACCCAACTCAAATAAACGATATTTTTGAGGGATTTAAACATTTCCTAAGAAATGAATCTATAAATGGAGATAAAAATAGAATATATGTAGTTGGGTTTTCAGCAGGAGGCGAATTAGCAGCAAATCTTGTTTTTAATAAGAACTTTCATAATAAATATAATATCAATAGCATCATATTTAAAAAATTTGTCTCTATATCCGGCGTATTAGACTTTGAAAAATGCAATAGAAGCTATGCAAAAATGATAATAAAAAATTATTTAAACAAAAATAGTTTAAGGGAATGTAATCCTATAAATTTGATTGAAGGAAATGAAAAAATACCTGTATTGTGTATACATGGAAAAGAGGATTCTTTAATTAACCCTGAATGTTCTATCAGTTTTATAAGTAAGATTAATAATACAAAAATAGCAAAATTAATTCTTCTAAATAATACATATCATAGTAATATACTTAACTTATTAAGAAAAGATGGAACTAAAGAATCAAAGCTTATCTTAGAATTTTTAAAATGAAGAAAAGAGGATATATGTTGAAAGGTTACACTTATGAATGCAAAAGAAATTACTTAATTGATAATTTAAAAGTAATATTAATATTTTTAGTTGTTCTTGGTCATACGATAGAGCATTATATAAATCAAAATTATATATTAAGAGGTATTTATGTATATATTTATATATTTCATATGCCTTTATTTATATATATATCTGGATATCTATCTAAAAAAAATTTAAAGTCTGTAAATGGAATAATCAAAAAGTTGATTCTTCCGTATTTATTTTTTAATACTATGTGGTATCTTTGTGTATATTTAGTTACAGGGGAAAATATGTTTTCTATATTTTATCCTGGATGGACATTATGGTATTTAATAAGTCTATTTTTTTGGAGAATATCAGTTATGTATATTACTAAAATTAAGTTTATAATTCCTATTAGCTTTATTGTAGGATTATTAATTGGATTAGATAAAACTGGTGAAAATTTTTTGTCTTTATCTAGAACTATAGTATTTTTACCGTTTTTTCTAATGGGATATTATACAAAAGAAAAATTTTTAAATAATATATCTAGTATAAAGAAAAGTACTGGAATAATTATAATGGGTGTAGTTTTACTAATAAGTATGTATATTGCAAAAGAACAAATTGTAAATTATAAATTTTTATATAATTCACATGGTTATAGTAGTAATAATTTATCTATTTACAATGGTATTTTATTTAGATTTATATTGTATATACTTTCAATAATTTTAAGTATAGGAGTAATAATCTTAACTCCATCTAGAAAAGTTTTTTATAGTAAGTTTGGCAAAAACACAATGAATGTATATCTTTTTCATATATACTTAGTTGCTATTGTTTTTGGCATAGTACCTAAGTGGAATATTAGTTTTTTACATAATCTAATAGTTATTACAAGTCCTTTTTTTATAATGATTTTATTATCTCAAAATTTTATGAAGGTTGTGTACAAATATATATTTATACCTATAAATTATATATTTGATGTTATCTTAAGAATTATAAAAAATATTTACTTTAAAATAATAAAAATCTAAGATTATGGATAAGTAACAATAAAAATGTTATAATATTCTAAAAATATTAACTTTAGAATAAAGGGGATAGGAAATGGGAAAAGTTTTAAAAAATTTAATAATGATAATAATGGTATCGTCTTCTATGTTAATGATAGGTGGGTGTTCAAAAAAAATAGAAATAACAAATAAACCACTAGACCCGCCAAAAGAATTGCCTATAGCAACAATAAATATTAAAGATTATGGAACTATAAAAGCTGAATTATATCCACATTTAGCTCCAAATACAGTAAATAATTTTATAGAATTAGCTAATAATGAATTTTATAATAGATTAATAATACACAGAGTTGTAAAAGATTTTGTTATTCAAGGTGGGGACCCTGAAGGATCAGGTATTGGTGGACCTGGATACTCTATAAAAGGTGAATTTGAAGAAAATGGATTTAGAAATGATTTAAAACATGAAAAAGGAGTATTATCTATGGCTAGAAGTCAACAACCTGATTCTGCGGGAAGTCAGTTTTTTATAGTGACTAAAGACTCTCCTAATTTGGATAAAAAGTATGCTGCATTTGGAAAAGTTATAAGTGGTATTGAGATTGTGGATGATATAAATAGTGTAGAAGTAGATAAAAAAGATAAACCTAAAGAAAAAATAGAAATAGAAAGTATAAGTGTAGATACTAGAGGTATAGAATATAATAAATCTGAAAAAACAAAATAAGGGCTTTTAAGGCCCTTATTTTGTTTTAAATCATGTTAAATTAAAAACTATTGAAATAAACCCTAAAAAGAGTATACTTATATAATAGTAATACAACTGATTAGGAGACAATGTATGAATATATTAACTAAAAAGCAAAGGGATATATTGCAATATACCTTTTTACTATTTTTAATAATACTAACTGCATATATAGTTATTAGCACGCTGGATATAAAAATACTACCACAACTTATCAAAATAATAAATTATAAATATATAATATTAGGATTTATACTAATATTAATGTACATAATATTAGAAGGATATATTATAAAGATAATTATAGATTCGATACAAAAGACAAAGATAAAGTATTTGGGTATGAAGCTTGCTACTATGGGTTTATATTATAACTTAGTAACTCCCCTTGCATCTGGAAGTCAGCCTATACAGATTTATGCGCTGACAAAATATAAAATTCCTATGAGTAAAGCAATAGCTATTATAGTAAATAAGACAGTAATATTTCAAAGTGTAGTTACTATTTACTGTAGTATGCTTCTTATAGGAAACTATGAATATTTAAGTGGAGAAATGCACTCTGTAATTATATTAGTAGCTACAGGTGTTACTGTAAATATCGTTTCGTTAGGATTTGGATTTTTTATAATATATAGTCCGACTAAGACAAAAGCTATGATAAATATGATTTTAAACTTTTTAAAAAGGTTTAAATTTTTTAGGAAGCTAGAAAATAAAAGAGAAAATATAAATAAGTTTATAGATGAATACTATGAATCTGTTATGTTTTTTATGAAAGATAAAAAATCACTGATAAAATCTTTAATTTTTACAGTTATTCAATTAACTTTATATTTTAGTATAGCTTATTGTATTTATAGAGCTTTAAGTTTAAATAAAGAATCCTATGAACATTTACTTTCTTTACAGGCATTTTTATATATGGCAGTTTCTCCAGTGCCAACGCCGGGCAATGTTGGAGCAAATGAAATTGTATTTTTTAAAATATTTAAGAATATATTTCCAAAAGAATTAATAGGATATGGTGTATTTTTATATGGAATATTTATATACTACTTTATATTGATATTTTGTGGAATATGCACAATTATATATCATTATAGATTAAAAAAATGTAAAATAAAAGGAACTATTAATGCAAAATCATAATAATATATATAAATACTAAAAACCTAAACAATTAGAGGTGAAATATATGTTTATATCAGTTATATTGTGGGGAATAGTATTTATAATAACTGTTTTAGGAATTTATGTTTTATATAACGATAGAAAAAATGAAAAAGATAATAAGGATGATATATATTAATTTATAAAAAGAAAAGTATTCAAATATACTTTTCTTTTTCTTTTTATAGAAAAAATTATAAGTTTAAAATAAATCTCATATGGACATTCTAGTATTAAATAATATAAAAGGAAGGTAAACTATATGAGTGAGAGAAATATAAAAAAAGAAGAATTAGATAATAATGTAGAAGTAAAGAAGTTATTAAAACAAAATAATAATAAGGAAGAAATTGCAAATGAAATCTCACAAAATAAAAAAATAGCAGATATATTAGGTAATAGATTATCAAATAAAAACTATTTTCCTCCATGCTAAAATAAATTTAAGGAGTGAAGCATATGACAAATGAAAAATTAAAAAAAGGACAATATGATAATGCTTTACAATACACTAAATATATTTTAAGTAATAGTTCATCTATAGATGAATTAATAAATAAAAATAATATGCAATTTAAATACTGTGAAGAATTAAAGAATGAATTTAAAGAGAAAAAATAAGTTTTATATTAAAACCTCAAATATTTGAGGTTTTTTTATTTCGTATATTTTTATTGAAAAGTAATTTAAAATTCGTGTTTTATATTGAAAAAAATAAATAAACTGCTATAATTAATATATAAATACGAATATTAAAATATAAAAATGAAAAAACATTCGAAAAGGGGAAGTAAAAATCTATGAAAAATTCAGTTATCTACCAACTAGATGGTAAGCCGAGGTTAAAAGAAGCTATACCTTTAGGACTTCAACATGTTCTAGCTATGTTTGTAGGGAATGTAACTCCACTTATAATAATATCTGGGGCATTAGGACTTAGTTTAGAAGATAAAACTATGCTAGTTCAATGTGCTATGTTAGTTTCGGGGTTAGTAACATTAGTTCAATGTTATAGAATAGGACCATTTGGAGCAAAGCTTCCAATTGTAATGGGAACTAGTTTTGGTTTTGTGTCGGTTGCTATATCAGTGGGAAGTAAATATGGATATGAAGGAATATTAGGGGCTTGTTTAGTTGGAAGTATTATAGAAATTTTATTTGGTACATATGTAAAAAAAATAAGAAGATTTTTTCCTCCAGTTGTAACTGGAACAGTTGTTTTAGCAATAGGTATATCTTTGTTACCAACAGGAATTAATTATTTTGCAGGTGGAGTTGGAGCTAGTGATTTTGGCTCTATGTCTAATTTATTATTAGGAAGTATAGTTTTAATAACGGTATTATTTTTTAAGCAATATACAAAAGGAATAACAAGTATTGCTTCGATACTAATAGGTCTTATAGTAGGATACATAGTTGCCATACCAATGGGTAAAATAGACTTTTCTCAAATTTCACAAATGTCATTAGTTTCTGTTCCTATGCCACTTCAGTTTGGATTTAAATTCCATATAGATGCAATTTTTGCGTTTGTATGTATGTTTATAGTATCTGGAGTTGAAACAGTTGGAGATATAACTGCTATTGCACATTCTGGAATAGGTAGAGATGCTAAGGATGAAGAAATATCAGGGGGAGTTATGGCAGATGGTTTAGGAAGTATGATTGCATCGATCTTTAACTCAATGCCTACTACGTCTTTTGGTCAAAATGTAGGTCTTATAGCAATGACTAAAGTTATAAATAGAAATGTAGTAGCTATAGGTGCTGGCTTTTTAATACTAGCAGCAATTTTCCCTAAATTTGGGGCATTAATATCACTAATGCCGTCAAGTGTATTAGGTGGAGCTAGTGTTATGATGTTTGCTATGATAGCTGTAAGTGGAATAAAACTTATAACATCAGAACCTCTAAACAATAGAAATAGCACAATAGTTGCAGTAGCATTAGGTTTAGGAGTTGGACTATCTTTAGTACCAGGAGTTTTATCTCAGATGCCAGAATCTATACAACTTATATTTGGAGATTCAGGATTAATAGTTGTTGCAATTGTAGCTATTGTATTAAATATAATATTACCTAAAGAAACAAATGAATTAAAAAATAAGGTAGAAATTATAAATAGCAACACATAAGCTTCTTAAATTTAAAAATCACCTCTAAAATTTAAATTCATATAATTTATTAAATTTAAATTTTAGGGGGTTTTTTTATGGAGACATCTATTCACACAATAGCTAGCAATAATTTATTAGTTATATTTGCAATAGTTGCTATGACAGGAATAGTATGCAGTAAGATTAGTGAAAAAATAAATATACCAGATGTAGTTTTATTCCTTATAGCAGGAATATTTATAGGACCATCTGTTTTTAAATTTATTGATATAAGTTCTTATCAAATAGAAAACCAACTTATATTAATTTTTGGATCTGCTTTTATACTTTACTTAGGTGGAAAAGAAATAAGTCTTAAGGTACTAAAAAATGTAAAGCTTACAGTTCTGTTTTTATCAACTTTGGGGGTTTTAATATCTGCCGTAATAATGAAAGAAATTATAGGATTTACGTTTGAAATTAATGCAATGACTGCTTTATTAGCTGGATCCATAATAGCATCGACTGATCCAGCTACACTAGTGCCTATATTTAATAGTATAAATATAAAAAATAAAGTAAAACAAACTGTAATAAGTGAATCTGCATTTAATGATGCAACAGGGGCTATACTGACATCAGCAGTTCTTGCTATAATTCTTTCTGGAAAATTTTCTATAAAAGAAAATATATATGATTTAGGAATTATGGTTTTTGTTGGAGTTATTGTTGGAATTCTAACAGGAATTATTTTATTAAAATTAATAAATGACAAACCTTATGGAATATTTAAAGATTTTGCACCTATAATATCCATAATATCTGTAATAATAGCTTATGAATTAGCTACTAAATTAGGTGGAAGTGGGTATATGGCATGCTTTATAGTTGGAATAATTAATGGCAATAAAAAGAATTTTAGAATATGGTTAACTCAAAAATCCTATGATGCAGATGTAAATGTTGTTGAAACTCTAGGAACTATTTGCAGAATGATGATTTTTATTATATTAGGAAGTCAAGTTGACCTATATGTTTTATCTAAATATTTTGTTCCAGCTACAATTGTAGTTATAGGTCTAATGTTTATTGCAAGACCTATAAGTGTAATAGTTTGTTGTATTTTTGATAAAAGAGCTAAATGGGATAAAAAAGAAATCTTATTTATGATGTGGGTAAGAGAAACCGGAGTTATACCTGCTGCACTTTGTGGGATAATTGGAGCTATGAAAATTCCTGGGTATGAAGTTATATCTTCTATTGTGTTTATGACAATTTTAGTGACACTTATAATACAAGGAAGTACTACAAAATACCTTGCAAGTAAATTAGAACTATTAGAAAAAGAATAACATAAACTTATATGATTTTGATGCAAAATAAGGCATCCTAATTTTAGGATGCTTTATTTTGAAATATATATAATGCTATAAATTGTTAAATAAATAGTTTTTTCAATATTAAAAAGGCATATTTAATATTGTTTATTATGGTATAATTTATGATGAATTGTGTATTAAATGAAAAAAATTTGTAATATAAAAAAGGGAGGAAAAGTATGTTTACGCTTACTGACATAGTACAACCAACTACATTAGAAGAAGCATACTCTATATTAGTTAAAAGAAAGAACAATCAAATTCTTGGAGGGACAGCTTTTTTAAGAATGGGAAAAAAAAGAATTGGAACAGGAATTGAACTTTCAAACTTGGGATTAGATTATATAAAAGAAGATGATGAGTTTATAGAAATTGGAGCTATGACTACACTTAGAAGTTTAGAGATTAATCCAATTATAAATAAATATTTTAATGGAATAATTAAAAACGCAGTTAGAGATATAATAGGAGTTCAATTTAGAAATGTTGTAACAGTAGGTGCAAGTGTATTTTCAAAATATGGATTCTCAGATGTTATTGTAGCATTGCTTAGTTTAGATACATACGTTGAGTTATATAATGGAGGAAGAATACCTTTAGATGAGTTTTTAAATAAGAAAATTGAAAGAGATATACTAACAAAAATTTATATAAAAAAGAATGAAAAATGTGCAGTATACAAATCGATGCGAAATGCTAAAAGTGATTATCCTATATTAAATGTATCTGTATCAAAACTAGATAGTCAGTTTAAAATTTGTATAGGTGCCAGACCTCAAAGAGCAACAGTAGCAATAGAAGCTAGTAATTTTTTATCTAATAATGAGATAAATGAAAAAAACATTGAAATGGCTTTAGATATGATAATAAATGACGTTAGTTTTGGGTCTAATATGAGAGCATCAAAAGATTATAGAACTCAAATAAGTAAGATATTAGTAAAAAGGGCTTTAATGGAGGTTGAGACATGTTAGTTGAACTTAAGGTAAATGGGAAAAATAGAAAAATAGATATAGAACCAGAGGAATATTTAGTAGACTCTTTGAGAAAGTTAGGAAATTTAAGTGTAAAAAGAGGGTGTGATACTGGTTGTTGTGGACTTTGTACTGTATGGATTGAAAAGAAACCAACCTTATCATGTGCTACTTTAACAGTTAGAGCAGTTAATAAAGAAATTACGACTATAGAAGGGTTAGAAAAAGAAGCTAGTGAATTTGCACAAATATTAGTCAGCGAAGGTGCAGAACAGTGTGGATTTTGTTCACCTGGATTTATACTAACAGTTATAGCTATGAAAAATGAACTTATAAACCCAACAGAGGACGATATAAAACATTACCTAACTGGAAATCTTTGTAGATGTACAGGATATATGGGACAATTAAGAGCTATAAAAACGTATCTGGGGGTAAAGTAAATGAAGATAGTAGGTAAAGGAATACAAAAAATTGATGGAATGGCTATAGCTACAGGAAAACCAGTATATACAGATGATTTAGCTTCAAAAGAAGCATTAGTAGTTAAAATATTAAGAAGCCCACATGCTTATGCAAAAATAAAAAACATAGATACTTCAAGAGCTGAAAAAGTTGATGGAGTTGAATGTATAATAACATATAAAGATGTTCCAAATACAAGATTTACACTAGCTGGACAATCTTATCCAGAGCCATCTCCTTATGATAGATTAATACTTGAAGATACTGTTAGATATGTAGGTGATGAAGTTGCAATAATTGCAGCAGTAGATGAAAAAACTGCAGTTAAAGCAATGAGAATGATTAAGGTTGAATATGAAGTGTTAAAGCCTGTAATAAATATGGAAGATGCTATAGATAATGAGATAGTAGTACATAATCAATACCTACACTGTAATTTTGATATAGGTATGGAAAGAGAAAGAAATATTGTATCTAAACATTTTTATGAAAAAGGAAATGTAGAAGAAGAACTATCAAAGTGTGATTTTGTAGTAGAAGAAACTTATTATACTCAGGCTCAAGCCCATGCTATGATGGAAACCTATAGAGCATATAACTACTTAGACCACAATGGAAGATTGGTAGTTGTTAGTTCTACCCAAATACCATTTCATGTAAGAAGACATTTATCTAGAGCTTTAAATATACCATCAAGCAAAATTAGAGTTGTTAAACCTAGAATAGGTGGGGGCTTTGGAGGTAAGCAAACTGCATGTGTAGAAATTTTCTCAGCTATAGTTACTTTAAAAACTGGAAAGCCTGCAAAAATAATTTATGATAGAAAAGAAACATTTAACTGTTCTACAAGTAGGCATGCAATGAGATTAAATGTAAAAATTGGAGCTACGAAAGATGGAGTAATAAAAGTTATAGATATAGATGCTCTATCAGATACTGGAGCTTACGGAGAACATGCATCAACAACATTTGGTTTGGTTGGAGAAAAAACTATGCCTATGTACAATAAGCTAAAAGCATCTAGATTTAAGGGAAATGTAGTTTATACTAATAAGATGCCAGCAGGAGCACTTAGAGGATATGGAGCAACTCAAGGCTGTTTTGCAGTAGAATCAACTATAAACATACTTGCTCATAAATTAAATATGGATCCTACTGAAATAAGACTTAAGAATATAGTAAAAGAAGGGGAAACAAGCTTTGCATATAATAAGACTTTAAACAGTGTAGATTTGGCTAAATGTATAGATAAAGGAAAAAAACTTATAAACTGGGATGAGAAATATCCATGTAAGAAATTAGAAAATGGGAAAGTTAGAAGTGTAGGTATGGCACTTACTATGCAAGGATCTGGAATAGCTGGAATAGATACCGCAAGTGCAGAAATAAGATTAAATGATGATGGGAATTATACATTATTAATAGGGTCAACAGATATGGGAACTGGAAGTGATACAATTTTATCTCAAATGGCATGTGAAATACTTGAAACTAATATAGATAAAATTAATGTAATATCAGCAGATACAGATGTAGTTCCATATGATCCAGGATCTTATGCATCATCTACTACATATGTAACAGGTATGGCAGTAGTTAAAGCTTGTAATATACTTCGTGATAAAATTATAGAAGTTGGAGCAAGAAAACTTGATGTAGATAAAGAGTATGTAGATTTTGATGGAGAGTATGTTTATTGTGAATGTAGTAAAATATCATTATTTGATATTGCAATAGATTTTACCGTAGGACCGGAAAAAGAACAATTAGTAGGTTATGCATCTCATGGTAGTGATGTTTCACCTCCACCTTTTATAGCTGGATTTGTTGAAACTGAAATGGATATAGAGACTGGTAAATATGAAGTTTTAGACTATGTTGCAGTTGTAGACTGTGGTACGGTTATAAATAAAAACTTAGCTAGAATTCAAGTTGAAGGTGGAATTGTCCAAGGAATAGGTATGGCCATGTTTGAAGAAGTAAGATATACAGATGATGGGCATATGGATACTAATACCTTTATGCAATATAAAATTCCAGCAAGATGTGATGTTGGTAATGTAGTTGTAGATTTTGTTGAAACTCATGAACCAACAGGTCCATTTGGAGCCAAATCAGTTGGAGAGGTAGTTATAAATACACCTCTACCTGCAATACAAGAAGCTGTATATAATGCATCTGGAGTTAGAGTAAACACTCTTCCTATTACTCCAGAGAAAGTTTTTATGAAAATGAACAAATAAAAAGGTTAGGATATTTTATCCTAGCCTTTTTATTTTATAAATTAATTAAATTAATTTTCTAAGCATATACAAACTCTGAATATTACACTCATGGTATACATAAATCTTAAACATTAAATAATCTTAAACATTGAATAGGGGTTTTAATAATTCCCTATTATTATCTTGAGTATCAAATCCATAATCTTTTAGAAATTTAAGTTTATTATCATGGTTTTTACAATAATATTGGTGTCAAAAAATTTACACATATTTATATTAGAATGATTTATATATAAAGTAATAGAAAGATAATATAAATATTAAGAGGGGTATAAAATTGTGAATAAGTATGAAGTATTAAAAAGTAGCAATGAGCCAATTACAGTAAGTAGATTAATTGAGGGCTTTAAAAATATAGGAATTGAAGAAGGTATGACGTTAATTGTACATTCATCCTTAAGCTCTATAGGATGGGTATGTGGAGGAGCAGTAGCAGTTATAGATTCATTGATTGAGTGTATTGGTAAAAAGGGGAATTTAGTTATGCCAAGTCATAGTGGAGATTATTCTGAGCCATCATACTGGTGTAATCCTAGTGTACCTAAAGAATGGTATGATGTAATAAGAAATGAAATGCCAGTGTTTAATCCCAAGATAACACCTTGCAGAGGGATGGGAGTAATAGCACAAACATTTTTAAATTATGATGGAGTTATTAGAAGTAATCATCCACAAGTTTCATTTAGTGCATATGGAAGAGATAAGGAATTTATTACTGATAATCACAAGTTAGATTATGGCTTATCTGACACATCTCCATTAGGAAGATTATATGAGTTAGATGCTAAAGTATTACTTCTAGGAGTTTTATATACAAACAATACATCTTTTCACTTAGGAGAATATAGAAGTAACTGTAGAGATGAATATATAGAATATGCTCCTATATTGGAAAATGGAGAACGATTATGGAAAGGCTTCAAAGAATTAGAAATAGATTCTGATGGATTTGAATATATAGGTGAATGCTTTGAAAAAGAATATAATGTATTGAATTATAAGATTGGAAATGCCAACTGTAAATTATTTTCACAACGAGAATGTGTGGATTTTGCTACGAAATTTCTATCCTTTAAAAGAAGTTAGGGAGAATATAGTATATAAAATTATTTAAGTATTGAAAATTCAAATATGTTTATTTGAAAATAGATTAAAAATGATAATTATTATAATATAGATGAATTATATAAATTGTAAAAAGATTGTGAAAATATGTGCTATAATTTAATTAATCAATGTAAATGGGGGGAATACAATGAGTAAAATAGATTTAAGTAAATTAAGTATAGTTTCAGATTTTAATCTAGTAAATAGTTTAATAGCTATGACAAAAGTTTATGAAACAATAGAGGATAAAGATATTCCTAGGATAGAAGAGTACATACAAAATAAGTTTGTAGATAAAGATTTATTGAAAATAGGTATGCAAATAGTAAATGATAAGAAAAATAAAATAAGTCATATTGAAATAAAAGAAAAAGCAGAATTTGAACTTAATGAATATATGGATAGAAAAGATAGAGAAAGACAAGCCAAGCAAGAAGCGTAAACATAGACAAGATAGTAATAAAAGTAGTCCAAGTTAAATATCCTTATAATATAAACGTATTTATAAGGAGGAATTTAACTTGGACTTTAATAATCTAAAGGGTATTTTAATAGATAATTTAGGTAACTTACTAGATAAATTTAATAAACAAGATCTATATAAATATAATTTTTTATATAATTGTCCATACTGTGAAAGTGGCATAAATGAAAGTTTTGGATATAGAACTTGTAAATCATGTAAAAAGAATTATAGAATTTATAAAAATAATATATATAAAGATGAAGAAACTATAAATGATATATTATATTACTTTATAAAGATTATCACTCATATTTCAAATAGCAATGGTCATATAAGTGATAAAAAACTTGATTATATATACTATATTGTAAAAGAAGAGATAAAACTAAGTAATAATCAAATAAAATGGTGTGCAATAATTTTTAAAGAAGCTGAAACTGAAATATATACCAGTGAACTAATTGAAAAATTTAAAAATAGTTTAAAAAAATATTACTGTGATAACTACAATATAGAAAGATTAAATATGTTAAGGTGGATAATAAATTTAATTAATATGGATTTATATTTGTTTGAAAAACAAGAAAAAATACTATCTGATTACATTAGAATATTTAATATAAAAGATTCAGATTATGCTTATATAAATTATTCAGAAGTAAGTGTATCTAGAGATTAAATAAAAAATCTATGGGTGAATTATAATAGATAACCTATAGATTTTTTTATTTGTTTTAATAATATAAAAAAATATAAAAAATATACAGAAAATTAAAATATATGAAATTGTACAAGTTGAACTTTAATTAAATGTGCTATACTTTATAGTGAGATTTTAAGAGAAGGAGGTAAAATATGTTAAAAGAATTTATCAAATACTATAAGCCATATAAAAAATTATTTATACTGGATTTATTAGCAGCTTTTGCAGTTGCTTTATGTGATCTAGTTTATCCTATGATAACTAGAAATATAATGGATGATGTAGTACCTAATAAAGATGTTAGAATGCTAGTTATATTTGCTATAGCTTTATTTGTTATATTTATAGCTAAAGCTTTTCTAAACTATTTCATGCAATATTGGGGTCATGTTGTAGGAGTTAGGATGCAAGCTGATATGAGAAGTGATGTATTTACTCATCTACAAAAACTACCAAACACATATTATAATAATAATAAATCGGGAGTTATAATGTCTAGAATAATAAACGATTTGATGGAAGTTTCAGAACTTGCTCATCATGGACCAGAGGACTTATTCATATCTATTGTAATGTTATTTGGGTCTTTTTTAATACTTATAAAGATTAATATACCACTTACACTAATAGTATTCTCTATTTTGCCTATAATACTTTGGTATGCAATATCACAAAGAAAGAAAATGAATAGAGCTTTTAAAGAAACAAGAGTAAAAACTGGTGAAGTAAATGCTACACTAGAAAATAGTATTGCTGGTATGAGAGTTACAAAATCTTTTTGTACAGAAGAAGAAGAGTTAAATAAATTTAACAAATCTAATAATGTATTTAAACATGCAAGAGAAGTTGCCTATAAGGTTATGGGTACATATTTTTCTGGCATGTTTTTATTAATAGATATATTAGAATTAGTTGCATTAATTGCAGCTGGATATTTTACTTATATGAATTATATAACACTTGGAGATTTTGCAGCATATCTTTTATATGTAAAAATGTTTATACAGCCAGTTAGAAAGCTTATAAACTTTACGGAACAGTATCAAAATGGTATGACTGGATTTGAACGATTTATAGAGATAGTTGAAGAGGAAACAGAAAAAGAATCTGATAATCCAATAGAACTTAAAAATGTAAAAGGAAATATTGAAATAGAAAATGTGTCTTTCACATATGAAGATGATAATGAAGTATTTAGTAACTTAAGTTTGGATATCAAAGCAGGAAAGACAATAGCTTTAGTTGGACCATCAGGTGGAGGAAAAACTACACTATGTAATTTAATTCCGAGGTTTTTTGATTTTACATCAGGGGATATAAAGATAGATGGAATTAGTGTAAAAGATGTAAGCTTAAAATCTTTAAGGGAAAACATAGGAGTTGTAGCACAAGATGTATTTTTATTTACTGGGACAATAAGAGATAATATTGTAATAGGTAAAACAAATGCAAGTGAAAAAGAAGTTATAGAAGCTGCTAAAAAAGCTAAAATACACGACTTTGTTGTAAGTTTGCCTGATGGATATGACACATACATTGGAGAACGAGGAGTGAAATTATCTGGAGGACAAAGACAAAGAATTTCTATAGCAAGAATATTTTTAAAAAACCCTCCAATAATGATTTTAGATGAAGCTACTTCAGCGTTAGATAATGTTACGGAATATGAAATACAAAAATCTTTAGAAGAATTAAGTAAAGATAGAACAAATTTAGTTGTTGCACATAGATTGTCAACTATAAAAAATGCAGATGAAATAATTGTTTTAACTGAAAATGGAATTGAAGAAAGAGGAAATCATGAAGAGCTTATTGAAAAAGGTGGAGTTTATGCAGGGCTTCAAAGAAAATAAAAGGTTACCACAATTGGTAACCTTTTATTTTTATATTTCAGTTGTATTAACTTTATTATCGTCATAGCTAACCCAGTCACTAAAGCTTCCAGTATAGACCTTATGTTTAATTCCAGACTCGTTAAGAGCCAAGCTATTAGGGCAAGCTGTTATACCTGAGCCACAATAAACTATTACTTCGTCATAGTTTTTAAGTTTTTCAAAATGTTTTTTTAGCTCATCTACAGATTTTATATTAAAGTTATTTTCATTTTTATCAAGTATATCCATCCAGAAATAATTCATTGCACTAGGAATATGACCAGCTTTTATATCTACAGGTTCAAATTCTCCTAAGTATCTCTTGTGTTCTCTTGAATCTATTATTGCGATTTTGTCATTGTATAATCTATCCTTAACATAGTTCATATTAACTCTCATAGAATCATCTACATTAGCCTTGAAGTTACCTTTATTTATTGATGGAATGACATTATTAGTTTCTCCTCCAATTTCAATAAACTTATTTATACCTCCATCTAAAACAAAAACTTTATCATGACCTAAATACTTTAATATCCACCATAATCTTGAAGGACCTGCTAAATCTCCATCATCATAGCATATTACTATAGAATCGTTATTTATTCCTAAGTTTTTAAATGTAGATTCAAGTTCATTTATTTCCGGAAGTGGGTGTCTACCACCGTGTTCCTTAACCTCACTAGATAATTCAGTTTCTATATCAACTCTAACTGCACCAGATATATGATTATTTTCATAACTTTTTTTTCCATACTCTTTATTCATTAAATCAAATCTACAATCAACTATAACAAGATTTTTGTTATCTAAGTTTTCTTTTAACCATTTAGCATTTACTAAGTTTGTCATAAATTTCCTCCTGAGTTTCAAAATTGACAAGGTAATTGTTTTCATACCTTCTTTTAAATAATATATACTTAGATTGAGGAAATTTCAATATGTTAAAAAATTTACTCAAAATACAGAAAATAATAACTTTTTATAATTTGTAAAAAAACGTTTAACTAAATTGATTTATTGTGCTAAAATATGGGTAAAGAAGAAATATTGTATACGAAGTGCAGCTAAAAATAATTTTGACAAGAGGTGGGTAAGAATATGAATTTTTCTTCAAGAATAAAATCAGTAGAGGCTTCAACTATAATGGAGTTATTAACTTATGCAGAAGAAGCTAAGAAACAAGGGAAAAAAGTATATTATTTAAATATAGGACAACCAGATATAAAAACTCCTGAAAACTTTTTCAAGGCTATAGCTAATGATAAGGAAAACGTATTGGAGTATGCGTTATCTGAGGGTCTACCAGAACTTAGAAAAGCTATACAAAAATATTACAAAGAATATGATATAAACTTTGATATAGAAGATATATTAATATTAAATGGTGGTAGTGAAGCTTTATTCTTTACAATGTTAACTATATGTAATGAAGGGGATAATATATTAGTACCAGAGCCATTTTATTCAAATTACAATAGTTTTGCAAATGCAGTAGGGGTTCAAATAAAGCCTATAACTACACTTGCTGAAAACGGATTCCATTTACCAAGTAAAGAGGAAATCGTATCTAAAATAGATAAAAATACTCGTGCAATATTATTCTCAAATCCAGGGAATCCAACTGGGGTAGTTTATACTAAAGAAGAAATAAAAATGATTTCAGAAATAGCAAAAGAACATGATTTATGGATAATTGCTGATGAAGTTTATAGAGAGTTTGTATATGAAGGTGAATATACAAGTTTAGGAAATGTTAAAGAGGTTGAAGATAGAGTTATAATTGTAGACAGTGTTTCTAAGAGATATAGTGCATGTGGAGCTAGAATCGGATGCTTAGCTTCTAAAAATAAAGAGTTTATGGGTGAAATATTAAAACTTTGTCAAGCTAGACTATCTGTTCCTACATTAGAACAAGTTGGAGCTGTAGAGTTATACAAAACTCCAAACTCATATTTAGAAGAAGTTAACGAAGAGTATAGAGAAAGAAGAGATGTATTATATAATGAACTTATACAAGTTCCAGGTGTTATATGTAAAAAACCTACAGGAGCATTTTATATAGTTGCTAAACTTCCAGTTAAGAGTGCAGATGATTTTGTAAAATGGATGCTAAGTGACTTTGAAATAGACGGAGAAACAGTAATGCCATGTCCAGCTGAAGGATTCTATAAAACAGAAGGTCTTGGTGTAGATGAAATAAGACTTGCATATATATTAAATAAAGAAGATTTAGCTAAAGCTGCTAAAATCTTAAAAGAAGGATTAGAAGCTTACTTAAAGCTTAATAAATAAAATAAAAAGGACTTATACTATTGGTGTAAGTCCTTTTTTTATACAAAATTACAAATAAAAACTGAAAAAATTTGATAGAAAAAAGGAAAACTTACATATTTATAGAAATGTATTTTTATGAAAGAAATAATAAAAATAAGTTTTAAATTGAAAACTCATATTTATTAGGTTAAAATCAAAAGTATAAAAAGTATATAAGATACACTTTGGGGAGGAGAGTATATGTATAATAATGTGATGAATTTTGATGATGGAGTAAATAGAATAAATACAAATTCTGTAAAATATGATAAATATAAAGAAAACTTTAATACAGATAAAGATGATATAATTCCTATGTGGATTGCAGATATGGATTTTAAAACCTGTGATGAAATAACTAAAGCATTACAAACTAAATTAATTACTGGAAATCTTGGATATGATACAGTAAATGGTTATTATGAAGCTGTAGAAGACTGGATGAAAAAAAGACATGGACTTAAAATAACTAAAGAGGATATTGTATATACTCCAGGAGTTGTAACGGCTATTAATTTTTTACTTAAAATACTTGTAAAAGAAAATGATAAAGTTTTAGTTCAATCACCTGTATATCACTCTTTCTTTAGAGTATTAAATGAAAACAATTGTGATATAGTTCAAAGTGAATTAGAATTAAATAATAATAGATATGAAATTAATTTTGAAGAATTTGAAAGACAAATTTCCACAGGAGTAAAAGTATTTATATTATGTAACCCACATAATCCTGTTGGTAGAGTATGGGAAAAAGAAGAACTTGAAAGATTAGTTGAAATATGTGAAAGCTATAAAGTATTTATAATAAGTGATGAAATACACTCAGATTTAATATTTAAAGGATATAAACATAACTCACTAACGACAGTATCCCCTTATTATAAAGATAATATAGTTACATTAACGGCACCGAGCAAAACGTTTAACTTAGCAGGATTATATACATCAAATGTTATAATTACTAATGAAAAAATAAGAAAAAAATATAAAGATTTATTCTCAACAGACCCTAATGTATTAGGTGCAGTAGCTTTAATTGCAGCATATACGAAAGGTGAAAAATGGTTAGAGGAACTTCTTGTATATATTGAAAATAATTATAACTATGTAAATGATTATATAAGTAAAAATATTCCTAAAATTAAAGTTACAAAACAAGAAGGTACATTTTTAACTTGGTTAGACTGTAGAGAACTAGGATTAAGTGATGAAGATTTAGATAGGTTTTTTATAGATAAAGCTAAATTAGCTCTAAGTAGTGGGGCTGTATTTGGAAATGGTGGTAGTGGATTTATGAGAATGAACATAGGGTGTCCTTTAAATACGATAAAGGAAGCTTTATGTAGATTGAAAATTGCAGTGGAGGATATATGCTAGAGGATTTATTAGAAATAAGTTTAAATGATGTAATAACAGTTGTTGGAGCTGGGGGAAAGACTTCTTTAATAACTTATTTATCTAAAAGACTTTCTAGTAATTATAAAGTTTTATTAACTACTACAACAAAAATATATTTACCTAAATCTAGTGATTTTAATAATATGATTATGTTAAATGAAAAGAGTGATACCTTTATTGATAAAGGTATCACTCTTTGTGGTAAATTTATTAATAATGAAAATAAAGTAGTAGGATTGAGCTTTAATGAATTAGATAAATTATTAGAAAAATTTGATATAAGTTTAATAGAAGGAGATGGTTCTAAACGAAAAAAGCTAAAAGGATGGAAAGAAGATGAACCTTTAGTTCATCCAAAGACAACTAAATGTATAGGAGTGATAGATATAACATCATACAATATGTGTATAAATGAAACTAATATACATAGGGTGGATAAATTTTTAGAGATTTGTGGTGAAGTTAATAATAAAGTAAGCTTAGAAAATTTAAAAAATATAATATTAAATAAAAATGGATTATTTAAGAACTCAGTAGGAGAAAAAATTTTATTTATAAATAAAGTAGAGAATAGTTATAAAGAAGAGTTAACTAATAAGTTAATTAAAATGATAAAAAAAGAAGATAATAATATGAAAGTTATTTATGGTAGTTTAATAAAAGATTACTATAAGAAGGGATAAATATGATAAATGCAATAGTTATGGCATCGGGCTTTTCAACTAGAATGGGAAAAAATAAGCTATTAATGAAATATAGAGGAAAAACAATAATCGAAAATGTTTTTGATGCAATAAGCAAATGTGACTTTAACGAAGTTGTAGTAGTTAGCCAGTATGAAGAAATATTAAGTATAGCAAAACAATATAATTTTAAAGATGTACTTAATGAAAATGCAGATATCGGGCAAAGCGAATCTATAAAATTAGGAATAAGAAATAGTAAGATTTGTGAAGGCTATATGTTTTTCGTGGGAGACCAACCTTTTTTAGACGAGTTTGATATAAAAAAACTTATAAGTAAATTTAAAGATGATAAAAGCAAAATAATAATACCTGCATGTGAAAATAGAAAAGGAAATCCAGTTATATTTCCTAGTTCATTAGAAAATAATCTGATGATGTTAAAAAAGGATGAAAAGGGTAAAAAGGTAATAAGTGAATATGATAAAATAGAGTATGTAAAAGTAAAGGAAAAAACTTTATTAGATATAGATACTCAAGAAGATTATGACTGCTTAATAAATTTGTATCAATAGAGGGAGATAATATGAAAAAAATAAAAACAGTAGACGCAGTGGGACATGTGTTATGCCATGATATAACTCAGATTATACCAGGAGAATTTAAAGGAAGGGCATTTAAAAAAGGACACGTGGTAAAGGAAGAAGACATAGAAAAATTGCTATCCCTTGGAAAGGATAATTTATACGTATTTGAAAAAGAAGAAGGAATGGTTCATGAAAATGATGGAGCTATATTTTTAAAAAATATAACTGCTGGGAAAAACTTAGAATTTAGTGAGATTAAAGAAGGAAAAATAGATTTTATAGCAAAATGTGATGGACTTTTGAAAATAAATGTAGATAAGCTATTTGAACTTAATTGTATAGATGACATAATGATGGCTACATTACATAATAATTATATAGTTCATAAAGGGCTTAAAGTAGCAGGAACAAGAGTAATACCTTTAATGGTAGAACAAGAAAAGCTAGATAAAGCAAAATTGGTTATAGGTGAAGATAAAATAATCAATGTTATTCCTTTTAAAAAGAAAAAAGTTGGTATAGTAACAACAGGAAATGAAGTTTATCATAAAAGAATAGTTGATAAATTTGGACCTGTTATGATAGAAAAAATGAAAAATTATGACTGTGAGATATTAGGACAAACAATATGCCCTGATGATACAGAAATTATAAAAAATGCTATACAAGATTTTCTAGATAAAGGTGCAGAGCTTATACTTTGTACAGGTGGAATGAGTGTAGACCCGGATGATTTAACTCCTGCAGCTATAAAACAAACTGGAGCAGATATAATAACTTATGGTTCGCCAATACTTCCAGGAGCAATGTTTTTATTAGCATACAACAAGGGTGTACCTATAATGGGTATACCAGGATGTGCTATGTACTCAAAAACAACTGTTTTAGATGTAGTACTTCCTAGAATTTTAATAGATGAAAAACTTACAAAAGCGGATATAGCAAGATATGGACATGGGGGTCTTTGTATGAACTGTGAAATCTGTACTTATCCGGCTTGTAATTTTGCTAAGTAGTTGACTAAGTTACAATTTTGTTATATGATTAGAAGAGTTGTAAAATTTTATAAATTTTAGTAGTTAGAAAGGAAATAAGCGAATGTTACAAGTTACTAATGTTGGTCTTAGATTTGGGGATAAAGAGTTATTCAAAGATGTTAACTTAAAATTCACTAAAGGAAATTGTTACGGAATAATAGGAGCTAATGGAGCAGGAAAATCTACTTTCCTAAAAATATTAGCTGGTGATATAGAAGCAAATACAGGAAGTATATCAATAACTGAAAAAGAAAGAATGTCAGTACTTAGACAGGATCACTTCAAATATGAAGAAGATACAGTACTTGATGTTGTTATAATGGGACATGCTAGACTTTATGAAATAATGAAAGAAAAAGATGCATTATATATGAAGGCTGATTTCTCAGAAGAAGATGGTATAAAAGCTGCTGAACTTGAAGGAGAGTTTGCTGAACTTGACGGATGGGATGCAGAAACAAATGCAGAAAAATTATTAATGGGTCTTGGAATAACTAAAGATGTACATTATAAGCAAATGAAAGAATTAACAGGTGGAGATAAAGTTAAGGTATTATTAGCTCAAGCTTTATTTGGTAAACCAGAAATACTAATCATGGACGAACCTACAAACCACTTAGACTTCCAATCAATAAACTGGTTAAATAACTTCATAATGGATTTAGAAGATTCTATAGTAATAGTTGTATCACATGATAGACACTTCTTAAACCAAATATGTACAAATATAGTTGACGTTGACTTTGGTAAAATACAAATGTATGTTGGTAACTATGATTTCTGGTATGAATCAAGTCAATTAGCATTACAATTAGCTAAAGATCAAAACAAGAAAGCTGAAGAAAAAATAGCTCAATTAAAAGAGTTCATCGCAAGATTCAGTTCAAATGCATCTAAAGCAAAGCAAGCAACTTCTAGAAAGAAACAATTAGAGAAGTTAGAAGTAGAAGATATACAACCATCAAGAAGAAGATATCCATATGTTGGATTTACTCCTGAAAGAGAAATAGGTAATGAAGTTTTAGAAGTGAACAACTTAACTAAAACTGTAGATGGTGTTAAAGTTTTAGATAATGTAAGCTTTAGATTAGATAGAGATGATAAGGTAGCATTCTTAGGAGATGAGATAGCTATAACTACATTATTTAATATAATAATGGGTGAAGATACTCCAGATAGTGGAGATTTCAAGTGGGGTGTAACAACTTCTCAAAGTTATCTTCCTAAAAACCACAATAAATACTTTGATGGTGTAGAGTATTCATTAGTTGACTGGTTAAGACAATATTCAGAAGAAAAAAGTGAAAGTTTCATAAGAGGTTTCTTAGGTAGAATGTTATTCTCTGGAGAAGAAGCTTTAAAACAAGCTCAAGTTTTATCTGGAGGAGAAAAAGTTAGATGTATGTTATCAAAACTTATGTTATCAAATGCTAACGTATTAGTTTTAGATGATCCAACTAACCACTTAGACCTAGAATCTATAACTTCTGTAAATAAAGGTTTAGAAAAATTCCCAGGAGTATTAATATTTAACTCTCATGACCAAGAGATGATACAAACTCTTGCAAATAGAATAATAGAAATAACTCCAAATGGAATAATGGATAGAAAAACTACTCTTGATGAGTATTTAGATAATAAAGAAATACAAAAACAATTAAAAGAAATGTACGGAGATGCAAAAAAATAATTGCTAATAATTATTTAAAAGCACTTAATGTGCATTAGATAGTATTAAAACTTAATAATATAGGTTTTGGAATGCCTTTTATATTCGATAAGATGAAAGAACGTCTATGTTCTATTTTTTCAAATATAGGAGGTATTTTTTTATGCAAATAATAGAAGCAATAACAGATTATATAGATGAATTAGAAATAACAAATACAAGTAAAGAAACAATAAGGTTTTATAAAAACTCCTTAAATATATTTAATAAATTTATAAAAAAATTTTAAATACTATTTATAATATTAAACTTTATACAAAATAATTTATAAAGCTATTAAATTTTTATAATTAGTGTAAAATTATGGTATAATATTGATTAGAAAATCATAGAAAGAGGTAATATTCTTGATTTTATGATATACTGGTAATATGGTAGAACTTTCAAAACTGTAAAATGTTTAACCAATCGCCAATTGTATGTTTAGCTAAAACTAAGGCATGAAACATACAGAGTGGTTTCTATTTACAAGCCAATTAGGGGGAGCTGGGAACGGAAACTGAAGGTTAATTTAAGTGGAGAGTAGTTCGCATATAAAAAATATTTAAAGAAAAAAGGGGGATTTAACTTGGCTAAAATTGTAATTAAAAGTGAAATCTTAGAAATGATGCTTTATATTTGGGATTCACTACATCAAAAGGAAAAGATAGCAGATTCATTTTTTATAGAACTAGCGGATCAAACGGATATGAAATATCTATATGAGGAAGACTTTACAAATGAATCTGTAAGAAAGGTACTTTCCGCAATGTCAAACAGAGAGCTTCTAAATAAACCAACAAAAAAGGAAAGTAGATACTGGAATAAAAATATGTGGATGCTTGAAGATTTGGAATTTACAAATATGATGATAGCACCAGTAAAGCAGCTTAATTTAGACTATATGGAAGATAAATTAAGTAAGGAAGAATATGAGGTAATATTTATTCCAGGACATATGGATGAATATTATATTGATGAAAATAAATTAATAATCAATTTCTTTAATATTACAGTAGATTTATTTGGAGAAGGCCCAGTAACAATAGCAGGTAAACCATTTAATGAATATATAGAAGAAAAGCTTCTTAGTATATAGCTAGGAGCGATAAACAGTTAAAATAAATATATTAAAAGTGTACATAATAAAAAGATTATCTAAATATTCATAAGGCTATATATGGAATCTTTTTATCTATTAGATTAACAAGGTTAGATTTTTTAATAGCTTCAGAGTTGATAATTGATTTAGTCGATAATTTATTGAAAAAGAAATAGATAGATTCTTAAGTTTATTAAATAATTAAGATTTGTCTAATCTAGAGTATTTATATACTATGAAACAAGACCAGCAAATTTTGCTGGTCTTGTTTCATACATATTATACATATATAGTATGTTAGGTATAAGTATTAATTATATTTTATAAAATTTACTCTTGATAAACTTAGTATTCCTGCTTTTTTGTCATATCTTTATTACATTATATAAAAAATCAATCCCACAAATACCAATAATAAAAAAATACCTACAAACATTTGTATTTTTTTATTAATCACTATAATTATCCATTTACTATTTCTCCACCATTTACATGTATAGTTTGACCAGTTATAAAAGATGATTCGTCGCTTGCTAAAAATACATAAGCACCGGAACATTCTACCGGCTGACCGGCTCTTTTCATAGGATTGTTACTACCGAATTTTGCAACTTCTTGTTCATCAAAACTCGCAGGTATTAATGGTGTCCATATAGGTCCTGGTGCTACTGCATTAACTCTTATTCCTTTTGTTGCTAATTGCATAGATAAAGACCTAGTGAATATTGTTAATGCCCCTTTAGTCATAGAGTAGTCTAATAATGTTTCATGACCATGATATGCGACAACAGATGTTGTATTTATTATACTATCACCACATTTTAAATGAGGTAGTACAGCTTTTGTTAGATAAAATGCTCCATAGACATTAGTCTTAAAAGTTTTATCAAATTGATCGTCATCTATGTCAGTTAAGTTTTGTTGAGTATACTGTACCGCTGAATTATTTATTAATATATTTATTTTCTTATATTCCTTTAAAGTAGATTCTATCGCTTCTTTACAAAACTTACTTTCTTTTATGTCACCTTTAATTAAAAGGCATTTTCTACCTTCGTCTTCAACCTTTTTCTTTGTGACCATAGCATCATCATCTTCATTATAGTATATTATACTTATGTCGCATCCTGATTTTGCGAAAGCAATAGAAACTGCTCTTCCTATTCCGCTATCTCCACCGCTAATAATAGCTACTTTATCTTTTAATTTATCATTTGGTTTATTATATAATGGACTGTCGTATATAGGACTTGGTGTCATTTTATGCTCAAGTCCTGGTTGACAATCTTGATGTTGCTTTGGAAATGAAGTTGGAAAAATCATAATCTTATTCTCCTTTAAAAAATTTAGTATATGAATATGATTTCCATGTGAATATAAATTATTCTTACTTGATACAGAGTTAGTCTATCCTAATTTGCTAATAATTATTTAAAATCACTTAATATGTATTAGACAGTATCAAAAGTCATATGTTAACTTTTAATACTATCTGACACAGGAGGTGCTTTTTTTATGTTTTTAAAAAGATTATATTAAATAATTTTTACTTGAACTAGATAAAATGAAACTTAATGTGAAAAGAAAGAAAATTTATAAAATATAGTAAAGTTAAAAAAATAACTTATTTCTGAAAGTTGACAAAATTGGGAAAAGGTTTTACTATAATATAGTAAAGATGGGAAAAATGTATAATAAGTAAAGAAAAAGGGGTTTATACAGAGATTTAATTAGGTTAAATATTGACATGTTTAAATAAAAGTCATAAGGAGGGAATTTATGAAAAAAAAGAATATTGGATTAATACCTAAATTAATTATGGCAATAATTATAGGAATTGTAATTGGTACTTATATGCCAAGAGAATTAGTACAAATTTTAGTAACTGCAAGTTCTTTATTCTCAACGTTTTTAAAATTTGTTATACCATTTATCATTTTAGGGTTTGTTACAGCAGGAATAGCTGATTTAAGTTCAGGGGCAGGTAAGTTATTAGGAGCTACAACTATTATCTCTTATGTATCAACAGTAATAGCAGGATTACTAGCATTTACTCTAATAAAAACTTTATTTCCATTTTTTATGGATCCATCGTTAGCTAGTAAAATAGGAGATCCTGAAGCTGGTATGCTTCCAGCTATATTCTCAATACCTTTAAAACCTATGATAGATGTAACAGCAGCAATAGTATTTGCATTTATGATGGGGCTTGGGATTTCAGCTTTAAGAAAAAATAATAAAGGTGAAGTATTATATAAAATAGCTTTTGATTTTCAAAGCATAATTCAAATGGTACTAGCTAAAGCAATAATACCATTATTACCACTATATATAGCTGGTACATTTGCTAATATAGCTTTTGCAGGTCAAGTAATGAACATATTAAGTGTATTTTGGAAAGTTTATATAGTAGTAATGTCACTTCATTTAATATATGTGGCTCTACAATTTACAGTAGCTGGAATGTATGCAAAGAAAAACCCAATAGAAATGATGAAAAATCAAATACCTGCATATTTAACAGCAGTAGGTACACAGTCATCAGCCGCGGCAATTCCAGTAAATGTTGATTGTGCAGAAAAAAATGGAATAAGTAAGCAAATTAGAGAATTTGTAATACCTCTATGTGCAACAATACACTTATCAGGGAGTATAATATCTATAGTATCATTTTCTGTTGCAGTGTTAATGATGAATGGGATGGATTCTGGTATAAATATAGTATTACCATATATAATGATGCTAGGTATAGCAATGGTTGCAGCACCAGGAGCACCAGGTGGAGCTGTTATGAGTGCATTACCATTTTTCCCAATGGTTGGGATACCGGCAGATGGTGGTTTAGCAAGTTTAATAATAGCTCTACATATTACACAAGATAGTTTTGGGACAGCTGCTAATATATCTGGAGATAATGCTATAGCAGTGGCAGTTGATGCTTTAAATAATAAGTGGAGAAAAAAAGAAAATAAAAGAAAAAGTGAAAAAATTGCATAAAAATTAATAATAAAAAATACCTTTTGCATAAAATTAAAAAATGTATGCAATAAGGTATTTTTTAATACCATAAAGTATTAGTTATTATCTAATATGGCTTTGTTAAGTACTTCCCCAATTGACTCATTTATTTCTAAGACATTATTTTTATTAAGATTTATATTATCTTTGTTTATAACAACAATGTTTTTACCTTTAAAATAATTTATAAAGCCAGCAGCAGGATAAACCACAAGAGATGTACCACCAATTATTAATAAGTCGGTCTTACTTATAGCAGATATAGCTTTATTAACAACTTCATCGTCTAGTGCCTCTTCATATAATACAACATCTGGTTTTACGATTGAGCCACATTCTTCACAATGAGGTACAATACCATCTAAATTAAGCATGTCATCTAAGTTATAAAACTTTCTACAATTTTCACAATAGTTTCTATGAACAGAACCATGTAACTCAAACACGTTTTTACTTCCAGCCATTTGATGAAGACCATCGATATTTTGAGTAATTATAGCTTTTAATTTACCACACTTTTCAAGTTTAACCAAAGCTATATGAGCTTTATTTGGTTTTGCATCTTTATATATTAATTTATCTTTATAAAATTTGAAAAAATCTTCTGGGTATCTAACAAAAAATGTATGAGATACTAATTGCTCAGGTGTAAAATTGCGATTTAACTTTTCATTGAACAATCCATTTGAACTCCTAAAGTCTGGAATTCCTGATTCTGTTGAAGTTCCAGCACCTCCAAAAAAAACTATATTATTGCTAGTTTTTATTAACTCTTTTAACTCTTCTATTTTAATATTCATAAAATCATCTCCAAAATATTTTTTGATAATTCTATTATGACATAAATAATATAAAAAATAAAATATGAAGATTAGAAAGTACTAGTTATTTTAATGATTGCACTGACTGCACATAAATAGTACAAATTAACTTAGATAAAAAGATTTTAGATTTATATAAAATGGTATAATATATTTAGAGTTTAAATACAGAAGGTGAAGGGAAAATGGGGAAAAAGTTTAAGAAAAATAAAGGATTTACACTAATTGAGTTATTAGTAGTCATATCTATAATAGGAATATTAGCAGTTATAGCGGTACCAGCGTTATTTAATAGTATAAAAATGTCTAAGATTGCAAAGTTAGAAAAAGATGTTGATGCAATTAAAGGAGCAGTTATACAATATAAAATAGAAAACAATAAAAATCCAACATGGAATAAAAAGGATCCTATAGAAAGTAAAGAGTTTTTAAGATATATTGAAGGAATAGGTCAAAAATCACCAATAGGGGGAGATTATAAGTTATACTATAAGTCAAAAAATACGTCACCAGGATTTATTAAACTAAACAAGATAGATGATAATGGTAATTTAGTAACAATTGATGAAGATATAATAAAACCAGGGGACATATATTTAATGATAGAAAGTGGAGATAGTGATTTAAAAATAACTAAGAAACAATTACAAAAGTTAGATAAAGATTTAGGTAAAGATAGAGTATATGTATCTGAAAAATCTTTAGATGATGGAGATTTAATACTATTTATAAAAATTTTATAATATGATACATAAAGATAAAAGACTATGATTGTTTAATCATAGTCTTTTATAAGCTTTAAACTGTATGTTTTTTCTTTTTGTGTTTAGAACTAATTCCACCATTTATTTTTATATAATCATTATGAACAGATTTTACTATTCCAGTAAGTGCAAGTAATCCAATTAAGTTAGGTATAACCATAAGTCCATTAAACATATCTGACATTGTCCATACGATAGAAACTTCTCCTAATGTGCCTAGTAAAACACATACACATACAAGAATTCCATATATTTTAACTGCTTTTGAACCAAATAGGTATTTTATATTTGCTTCTCCAAAGAAATACCACCCAATGATAGTAGAAAATGCAAAGAAGAACATACATATAGCTATAAATATATCTCCAAACTTACCAAATACTGATGAGAAGCCAGCTTGAGTAAGAGTAGTTCCGATAAGAGAGCCATCTGGAGTTACTGAACGAGTTGTAATTATAACTAAAGCTGTTAAATTTAATATAACAAATGTATCTATAAATACTCCCATCATAGCAACAAATCCTTGTTCTGATGGATGATCAACTTTTGCTACAGCATGGGCATGAGGAGTAGATCCCATACCAGCTTCATTAGAGAACAATCCACGTGCAACACCTTTACTCATAGCTTTTTGTATAGTAGCCCCAATAACACCACCTGCTATTGATTGAGGTGCAAATGCTCCAACAAATATTTCTTGGAATGCTAAAGGAATGTTTCTAAAGTTAAATAATATAACAATTAAAGAACCTATGATATAAAATAAAGCCATAATTGGAACTATTGTTTCTGTAACTTTAGCTATTCTACTAATTCCTCCTGAAAATACCGCAAATGATAAAACTGCTAATATAATACCGATTAAAAGCGGACTTATACCAAAAGCTGTATCAAATGCTGCAGCAATAGAATTTGATTGTACTGCATTTCCCATAAATCCTAATGCTAAGATAATAAATACTGCAAATGAACCTGCTAAGAACTTACCAAATTTACCTTTAAATGCAGCTTCTATATAATAAACTGGTCCACCAGTTACTGATTTATCGTCACCTATTTTTTTGTATTTTTGAGCCATTGTTGCTTCTGCATAAATTGTTGCCATTCCAAAAAATGCACTAACCCACATCCAAAATATAGCTCCAGGACCACCAACTGCTATTGCTGTAGCGGCTCCTGCTAAATTTCCAGTTCCTACTTGAGCTGCTATTGCTGTAGCTAATGATTGGAATTGAGACATACCTTCTTTATCAGCATTTTCACCTTTTTTAAATAGTCCTCCAAATGTTCTTCTAAACCCTTCTCCAAAGCCTCTAATCTGGACAAATTTTAGTTGAAAAGTATACCATACTCCTGTACCTACAAGTAAGACTAATAAGATATTCTTATCCCAAAGTATACTGTTGACTGAGTCTACAACTTTTGTTAATACCTCCATTACAACTACCCCCTTGTTTTTTAATATATGTTATTCAAAGTTTGTATAAAAACTTAAGATGACCTATTTATATCAAAGAATTTTCCAAAATAATAATGATTTGAAGTATTATGAAATATTTAAGAATTATAAAAGAAAAGTTCTATGATAACAAAAAAGTTTTATATTACAATTTATGAGTTGGCAAGATGAGTCAAATTAAAAAAATACTATTGAATTATAGTTTTTAATGATTGTATCTTTAGATTATATTTTGAGTTGATAGAATAGATAAATTTAAGACTTTATATTTAAGTATGTTTTTAATTATATTGTATATATTTATATCTATATTCGCAATGCAGAATATTTAGTAATTTAAGAGTAAGATAATATAATATTTATTTATATAATAAAAACTACTAGACGAGAGTTCTAATCTAGTAGTTTTTTAATTCAAAGTAATTGTTAGTTAATAAAAATAATAATAAAAAAGATACAAAAAAATTTACTTGATATGATTTTTTTGAACCTGTTTTACACCAATAAGCAAAGTGCTCACAATTATTAAGTATTAAATTAAAGTTTCTTTCATTTAGATGACTTTTAGCACGATTTACAACTTCATGTGGAGGAATTGGATTTTTAGATAAGTTAAGTATTTTAAAATTATCTTTACCTGCTAAAAATCTATCCATACCAGTTTGTCGTACACACATATTTCTTAAAAATCTATCATCTAATTTTCCATCATAATGTATAACACAATCATCGTTTATATATATACCAAAATGTTTATACAAGCCATGATCAACAAATATTAAATCTCCATATTTAGCTCTAGACATAAAAACCTCCTAAAATCATATATTTATAAATATGATTTTAGGTTTACAAAGTTACTAAGCTATAGCTTTAAATCCTTCGCCTAAAACTTCATGAACGTCACTGACTATTATAAAAGCAGAAGGATCTATATTTTTGATAACTTTTTTTAGATGAACTTCCTCATTTTTAGATACTACAACTAGCAACACATTTTTGTCTTCATTAGTATAACCACCTTTACCTTGTAAAAAAGTTACACCTCTTTTTATTTCTCTAGTTATTCCATCTCTTAAAACATTAGGTTCATTTGATATAATCATAAATGCTTTAGAATAGTTAAAGTCAGATACTATAGCATCTACTAATTTAACTATTATATATAATGCTACGCCAGAATAAAGAGCAGTCTCTAGATTTTTACTAGCTAAACCAGCAGAAATAACAACCATACCATCTAGCATGACCATAAATTTTGATAAAGGTACATTAGGAAAAACTTTATTTAACATAAGTGCAATTAAATCGGTTCCACCAGTTGAAGCATCCATTTTTAGTATAATACCAAGTCCTATTCCTAAGCATAATGCACCAGAGATAGAACATAACAATACATCTTCAGTAACATGAACATTAGATAAATAAGAAGTGATACTTAGTATAGCAGAAAATACACTCATACCTATTAATGTTTTAATTGAATTTTTTATTCCTAAAATTTTTACTGAAAAAACTATAAGAGGTATACCTATAACTAACATTACAATTGACATAGGCAAGCCAGTTACTTTTCCAATTACCATTGAAAGTCCACTAAGACCTCCAGGAGCTATAGTATATGGTTTAAGAAACATGTTTATTCCGATGCTCATAAATATACAGCCTAAAACTAGACCTATAGACTCAAATATAAAACCTCTAAAACCCTTTTCCTTCATAAGACACCTCACAACAGATTATTAAAATTCCACAAGGTATAGTATAACAAGATATGATTAAGTTGGGAATATGATTTCCTTTTTCAGGAATATTTTAATTATTTAAAAAATTAATTTATATTAGAAAATAAGGAATATGCGGTATTTTAGAAAAAAACTAAAAATTGCATAGGAAAATGTTGACACCGCAAAAGTTATATTATACTATAATTAGGCGAGGGGGAATTAGTTAAATAAATAACTAGTTTTAGCAATTATAAAATTATACATCTTGGAGGAAGAAGAGTATGGGAGAAAGTTCATTTTTATCGCAATTTTTAATGGTAACAGACATTAAAACAGTACTTTTCATAGGGGTTTTATTAGGGACATTTTTTATAGTAAAACAGTTTGAAAAGAAAAAAGTAAAGTTCTCAACAAGAACAATTTATGCAACAATAATAGGACTTTTATTAGGAGTAATAATTCAAGTTGTTGCAGGACTTCCAGAAAATCCAGAAAATGTTGTATGGTTACAAGAAGTAACTAAATGGTATGGATTATTTGGATATGGATTTATGGATTTATTAAAGATGCTAGTTGTACCTATGGTTTTTGTATCTATAATAAGAGTTATAATCAATATGAAAGAGGGAGACAACCTACAAGCATTAACTTTTAGATCATTAGGGATGTTACTTGGAACAACTGCATTAGCAGCAATTATAGGAATTATAGTAGGAAATGTTATGCAACTTGGCGTTGGAGCTGAAGTAGTTGGAATAGAAGCACCTGAAATGAGAGAAATAACACCACTTGTAGATACTCTAAGAGGTTTATTACCGTCAAATCCAGTAGGAGCTATGGCTGATGGAAACATAGTTGCAATTATTATATTTGCTACATTCTTAGGACTTGCAACAAATAGAATGAAGAAAAAATATATGGATACAGTTAAACCATTTATAAACCTAGTTGAGGCTTTTTATAAAATAATAGTAAGTGTTGCAATGACTGTTATAAAGTTTATGCCATATGCAGTAGTTGCTTTATTAGCAAATACTATTACTGCAAGAGGAATTGCTTCAATGATATCAGTTGTTGAGTTTGTAGTGGCCTTATATGTTGCAACTGCAATACTATTTATAGTTCATTTAATAATAGTAAGTATAAATGGTTTAAATCCAATAACTTACATAAAAAATGCAGCAGAGCCATTATTACTTGCATTTACATCAAGGTCAAGCTTAGGTACACTTCCTGTTACTATAGAAGCACTTGTTAAAAATCAAGGAGTAGATGAGGGAGTATCTAGTTTTACAGCTAGCTTAGGAGCTAATATGGGTATGAATGGATGTGCCGGAATATATCCTGCATTAATGGCTATAACTATAGCAAATATGGCAGGTGTAGATAAAGATATAAGTTTCTATGTTATGTTATTAGTAGTTATAACAATATCTTCTTTAGGTATTGCAGGACTTCCAGGAACTGCAACAATGGCAGTATCTGTAGTTGTATCAGGAGTTGGATTAGGATCATACTTCCCATTAGCAGGAGGAATACTTGCAATAGATCCAATACTTGATATGGGTAGAACTATGATAAATGTAAATGGAGCTACTACTGCATCTATAGCAGTTGGAAAATCGTTAGGCAAACTAGATAAAGAGGTATTTAATTCAAAAAATATATAAATATATAATAAAAAAAATAATAAAAAAAGCTTTGTTATAAAAAATAACAAAGCTTTTTTTATTATATATATTTTTACAGTGAGTATAATAAGCTTATATAATAAACTTATTATAAATCAGAATAAATAAAATTATAGGTAATAATAACGAAAATAGTATATGTAAATTAGTAAAGATATTTACTAATTATGGGCTAAAATCACAATCAAGTAGGTGTTAATATATGGAACAGATAATATATAGTTTACAAGAATATAAATTTTTAGTTGCTATAGTTGGGTTTGTTATAATAATAATTGAAACTTTTATTCCAGCATTGCCCCTTGTTGCTATTGTTGGAGCCAATGCATTTGTACTAGGTATATGGGTTGGATTTTTTATATCATGGGTAGGATCATCTATAGGGTCTATTGCTTTATTTTTCCTTTGTAATAAATTTGCAGAGTCTACTTTTATAAGAAAAATTTCTGACAGGTATAAAAATATAGAAAAATTTAATAAATGGGTAAATAAACAAGGATTTACAATGATTTTTATTACTTACTTATGTCCATTTATACCAGATTTTTTAGTCACTATAACTTCGGGTATTTCAAAAATGAAATATACTAATTTTATACCTGGTATGGTTCTTGGAAAATTTATAATGTTTTTAGTTATAAGCTATATAGGAAATGATTTTAAAGACTTTATAAAAGATCCTGTAAAGCTAGCATCTTTAATAGTATTTATAATTATATTTTGGATATTAGGTAACAAAATAAATAAGAAAATTAATGATTAAAATAAGACTATACTTAAAGTATAGTCTGTTTTTTATTTGAAAGACAATTTGGACATAAATCACATTTGAAATTATTTACATTCATATTCATTTCAAAGTCGATAGAATAGGATAGGCCATTAAGTTTACATCCGCACTCTATACATCTATTATCTCTTTTAAGAATTAATTGTTCTTTACTAAGTTTCATAACTAAAACCTCCTATAAAGTAACTTTAGAAAATTAAGTTTTAATATATATTATTTAATTAAAATATTAAAAAAATTATTGAATTTTAAATATACTATATTATATTAAAAAAAGTTTGATTTGAGACAATTTTAGACAAAGTCCTTATTAAGGAAGGCAAAAAAATAAAATAGAATATTAATATGAAGTAAAATTGGAAAAAACATTAAATAAAAATGATAAAATTATAAAGTTTGCTAAGTGTTATAAAAAAAGAAAGTTTAAAGTCAAAAAACTTTAGAAATTAAAATGGTAACAAAAACAATGTTTGAAGTTTAAGTAAAATAGTGATAAAATGGAGTAGTTATCATAAATTAATTATAAGGTAGAAATATTGGGGGTTAAAAAATGCAGAAGATATATATAATAACAACATATACGGGAACTGCTCTTTCTTACTTAATAAGAAATATAAGTAAAACTCCTTATGCACATGTATCAATAGCTCTTAATAAAGATTTAAGACCTATGTATTCTTTTGGGAGACTAAATCCCAAAACACCTTTATTTGCAGGGTTCGTAGAAGAAAATATAAATGAAGGTTTATATGCTATAAAAACAAATACAAGATGTAGAGTTTACTCTCTGTACGTTACTAACGAACAATACAACAATTTATATAAAAATATTTTAAATGTAAGTGAGAATAGAGACAAATATGATTATGATGTTTTAGCACTTATATACTTGTCTAGAAATAAGCCTAGAGAAGCTGAGTATAAGTATGTATGCTCACATTTTGTAGCGGATATGTTAGATCAAAGTGGAATTAAACTGTTTGATCAGCCACCGTATGCGATAAGACCAAATGATTTTTTTAACCATAAAGATTTAACACTAGAATATGAAGGATTATTAAGTGCATATAGAGCAAAAGAAAAAATATTTGAATATACTTTAAGCAGTATTTAAAATTAAAACATGAAAATACCCTTTATAATTTTAAGGGTATTTATTTTTTTGCAAAAAATGGATATAATTAATATTAACAAATATTACAAATATTTTAAAAATTAGGAAGGGGTATTAAATGAAAAAGTTTATAAAAATATATGGAACAGCATTAATAGTTGTAATCATATATGCAATAATTCAGTTACCTGTACTCAGGCTGGATTTTAAATCTCTATTCTCAACAGGAGTCATATTCTTTATAGTAGCAGGAGTGCTAGATATGATGTTAGATAGAGGTGAAAAAACATCAAGAGCAGCAAAAACTAATTTTACAATAGCAATGGCACTAATAGCATATATTATTGTAATACCATTTATAACATCATCACCTATAATTCACTCAAAAGCATATAGAAATTTACTTGGAGACGTTAAGGAAAGTAACTTTGCAAAAGATGTAAGTCCTGTTAGTGTAAATGACATAAGACTAGTTGATGAAGAAATGGCAATGAAACTTGGAGATAAAAAAATAGGAGAAGTTCCAGCTATAGGAAGTGTATCTAAATTAGGAAAGTTTCATATTCAAAATATAGATGGAGAATTATACTGGGTTGCACCACTAGTACATAGAGATATTATAAAATGGGTTACCAATATGAGTGGAACGTCTGGGTATGTAATGGTGTCTGCTAGTAACCCACAAGATGTAAGATTAGTACAAGAAGTAGATGGAAAACCAATAAAAATTGTTTATCAACCAGATGCATATCTACATCAAGACTTAAGAAGACATATGTATTTAAAAGGATATATAAATGTAGGAATGACAGATTTTACATTAGAAATAGATGATAAAGGAAAACCTTATTGGATAGTTACATTATATGAAAATGCAGTGGGGTATGAAGGAAAAAACGCTATAGGTATAGCAACAGTAGATACTCAAAGTGGGGAAGTTAAAAGCTATGATATAAAAGATGCTCCAAAATGGATAGATAGGATACAACCTCAAGAATTTGTAACAGAACAAATAAATGATTGGGGAACTTATATAAATGGATTTTTAAACTCTGTTATATCTGAAAAAGGAGTATTGGTAGCAACTGAAGGAACATCTTTAGTTTATGGTGAAGATGGTAAATCATATTGGTATACAGGGATAACTTCTGCAGGAGCAGATGATTCTACTATAGGATTTATGTTAGTTGATACTAGAACAAAAGAAGCTAAACTATATAAACAGCCAGGCGCAACAGAAACAGCTGCTATGGTATCTGCAACAGGAAAAGTTCAAGAAAAGAATTATGATGCTACATTCCCTGTTATGTACAATATATTAGGAAAGCCTACATATGTAATGTCATTAAAGGATAAAGCGGGACTAGTTAAGATGGTTGCTTTTGTATCTGTTGAAGATTTTAATATAGTTGGGATTGGAGATACAAAAGAAGAAGCATTAAGAAGTTATAGAGAACAATTAAAGTCAAAGGGTAATAATGTTCAAGTAGAAAATGATAACACAAAGGTAGTTAAAACTGGAACAGTTAAAAGAATAAGTTCTGATGTAATAGATGGAAATACCTCATATTACTTTACTTTAGAAGGTATAAATGATTCTATATTCATAGTTTCATCAAAAGTATCACACGAAGTTCCTTTAACAAAAGAAGGGGATAGTATTAAAATTTCATATGACAAAGAACATAAAGGAAATATAGATATACTTGAGTTTGATAATATAAGTATGAATCAAAAAGAAGAGCAAGTTCAAAAAGAAGAAACGAATCAATAAATAAAATAATAGAAAAGATGTAGTAATTTGCATCTTTTCTATTATTTTTTTATTATAAATAGTTGCAATAACAACTAAAATATTATATACTAATATAGTTGCAATAACAACTAAAACTATCTTATAGATAGGGGGATATAAAATGAAAAAAGATGGCAAATATATTGGAAGATATATATCACAAATTCATAGAAAAGGAAGAATATATATATCTAAAGAACTTAACGATCTAGGTATAGGATCTGGGCAAGTTATGTTTTTGCTAGAACTTTATAGGGGCGATGGAAAAAGTCAAGAAGATCTTGCTGAAGCTTTACATATAGACAAAGGAACTACGGCTAGAGCTATAAAAAAATTAGAAGAAGCAGGATTTGTATCTAGAGTAAAAGATGAAATAGATAAGAGAGCAAATAAAGTATATTTGACAAATAAGGGTAAAGAAGTACAAGAAAATGTATTTTCTATTATGATGAAATGGGAAAATAAAATAGCAATTAATTTAAGTAAAGAAGAAAGTAAACACCTATTAAATCTTCTAAATAAAGTTTGTATAAATATGTAAAGGAGGATTTTATATGCAAAATGAACAAATTTTAGGAACACAATCTATACCTAAATTACTACTAAAATATTCAGTGCCGGCTATTATAGGAATGATGGTTAATGCACTTTACAATGTTGTAGATAGAATTTTTATAGGAAATATACCTGGAGCAGGACCTCTTGCTATAACAGGAGTTGGGATATGTCTACCAATTATGACTATAATACTAGCATTTTCCATGCTTGTAGGAATAGGGGCTACTACAAATATATCTATAAAATTGGGTCAAGGAAAAAGAGATGAAGCTGAAAAAATTATAGGAAATAGTATAACATTAGCTATAGTAATAGGATTTATAATAACTATTTTAGGAATTTTATTTTGTGAGCCAATACTTAGAGTATTTGGAGCTAGTGACTCCACATTACCATATGCAAAAGATTTTATATATATAATCTTAGGTGGAACAATATTTAGTATGTTAGGATATACTCTTAATACTACTATTAGAGGAGATGGAAATCCAAAATTATCCGCTATTATAATGATTGTTGGGTGTTTAACAAACATTATATTAGATGCAGTTTTAATTTTTGTACTTCATTTAGGTATAAAAGGTGCAGCTATAGCAACTGTTATAGCTCAGTTAGTAACTGCTGTATGGGGGTTATCATATTATGTTAAAGGAAAGTCAAATCTAAAATTTAAAAAATCTAGTTTAAGATTAGATAAAAATTTAGTAAAACCAGTTTTCGCAATAGGATCTGCTCCTTTTGCAATGCAATTAGCAACTAGCTTAGTTCAGGTGATTTCCAACAATGCATTAAAAACTTATGGTGGAGATTTAGCTATAGGAGCTATGGCGACAGTATCATCTATAGCACTTATGATATCAATGCCTATATTTGGGTTAAATCAAGGAGCGCAACCAATTATTGGATTTAACTTTGGAGCAGCTAAGTATGATAGAGCTAATAAGGCATTTAAATTATCAGCAATAGTGGCAGTAATTATAATGACAACAGGTTGGTTATTAATACAAACTGTTCCACAACTTATAGTTGGAATGTTTAATAGAGATCCTAAACTTATGGAAATGTCAGTAACTGGAGCTAGAATATACTTATTAATGCTTCCTATAATTGGTATATCTATAACAGGATCAAACTATATTCAATCTATAGGTAAAGCTAAAACTGCTATAATACTTAGTTTACTTAGACAAGTAATAATATTAATACCGATGATATTAATACTACCTAAGTTCTTAGGATTAGACGGAGTTTGGTATGCTCAACCAGTTTCAGATTTCTTAGCAACAGTAATAACTATAATTATATTATATAGAGAATTTAAGAGTCAGCAAAAAGTAAATAGAGAAGAGCAAGAAGTGATTGCATAAAAGTATAGGCATATGTCTATACTTTTTTTATTTAAAGTGTAAATTTTCTTGCATAGATTTAATATAATGAAATTAAGACTTGCTATAATATACATCAAGGAGAATAAAATAATGCTAGGTATGGAAAAGGAGATACTTGTTTTAATGAGTCAAGTAAGGTGTGCAACCGAGCAACAATTTAATAAATTTTTTTCTAAAAAAAGAAAAATAATAAAATCTCCTTATAAAAAAACATTAAGGAGGATGTGTAGAGAGTTTACTTTAAGAAAGTATCCTTGTAATATAGTGTATGGAGATTATAAAGATAGCTCGGGTATATACTATTTAAATGGAGGGAAAGTTTACAAAGGAAAAGAACTTTTAAAGATGATAATAGGATCAGAAATTGTACTTAAAATGGAATCGTCAGGTTATGAAATTAAAAGATTTTATAGAAATATAACTGTCGATAATGATAAGTATGATATCTATATTGAATATATGAATAAAGATAATGAACTTAAACAAAAGCTAATAGATATAAAATTAAATGATATTTTTAAACTAAGTAAATATAAAAACTTAAAATATAAAATAAGAAATTCAACAATACCTTTTTTTGAAGTACCTGAAGTCTTATTAGTTACACAAGAAAAAAATATAAATGAGCAAAGATTAAAATCTATAGATGAAAATATAAATTTTGTGGATATAAATTTGAAAGATTTAAAAAAATATTTATAAAGTTAAAAATAAGAACCAAAAAACTGGTTCTTATTTTTATTTATTCTGATTCTTCTATATTTAGGTTTGAATCAATATACTTATCTACATAAATTTTGATAATCGCTGCTATAGGAACTGATAAAAATACTCCCACTAATCCAAATAAAGACCCGCCTATTAAAACTGCACATATAATTAGAAGTGGACTTATTCCTACATAATCTCCCATAATTTTAGGGCCTATAAAGTTTCCATCAATTTGTTGTAAAATAAGTAAAAATAAAGCTACCCATAATGATTTTATAGGACTGTATACTAATGTCATTATTATAGGAAATATAGCACCTATAAATGGACCAAAGTATGGAATCATATTAGTTAAAAATACTATGAAAGATAAAAATAAACTGCTTTTTACATTAAGTATAAATTCAAAACCTATAAAAGCTAAAATACCTATAATAAGAGAATCTATTAACTTTCCAACTATATAATGATAAAATATCCTATTAGAAATAAAGAAAAATTCTAGAATTTTTTTTGATTTTTTTCTAGAAAAAGTAGAATATAATAAATTTTTTAGCTTTATTAATATTTTTTCTTTATCAAATAATATATAAATGGATAATATAATTCCCATTATGGTATTAAATAGTAGTGATGTAACACTTAAAATATATAGAAATATATTTGAAGAAAATTTACTTAATATCGAAATGAGATTATTTAATAATAAATCTAAATTTTTCTGTATATGAGGAAGTAGTGTCTGCAATAGTTCAAATCTAGACATATATACATCTATAAATTTATTAATGCTATTTATAGAACTTGGAATTTCAATGATTATAGTATTTAAAGTATCTATTACGGCTGGGACTAAAAAATTTAACCCTAATCCAATAATAAAAAATATCATTATATAAGAACTTAGTATACTTAAAATTCTAGGAAGCTTTAAATTTTTTTCTAAAAACATAACTATCGGGTTAACTAAAAGGCATATCAATATTGCTAATAAAAAAGGGCTTAAAAATTTAATTACAGAATTTATACCTAAAATAAATGTATATGGACTATTTATAGCTTTAAACATTATTAAAGATATAAATACTACTAGTATACAATATTTGATATTATCTCGAGAAATCAAAGAAACACCTCCTAAAATATTTTGTCTATATAATTAGTATTAATTTAGCCAAATTTTATTAATAAAATAATATAAATGGTAAATTTATTTTAAATTGTTTTAGAAATTATAGTATAATAATCTAATGTGAATAAATTAAATTTAAGGAGAAAATTATGAGAATTAATAAATATATAGCTTCTTGTGGAGTGGCTTCTAGAAGAAAAGCAGAAGAATTAATAAATGCAGGAAGAGTCAAAGTGAATGGAAAAATAATAAATGAATTATCATTTCAAGTAGATGAAAATAATGATAGAGTAGAAGTAGATGAAAAGCTAATCGGTCTTGAAGAACGATTAGTTTATATAATGTTAAATAAACCTGAAGGATATGTAACTACAGTAAAAGATCAATTTGATAGAAAAAGTGTTATCGATTTGGTGAAAGATGTAGGAGAGAGAGTATATCCTATTGGGAGATTAGATTATGAAACTAGTGGACTATTGCTTTTAACAAATGATGGAGATTTAACATATAAATTAACTCATCCAAAGCATGAAGTTGATAAAACTTATATAGCTACTTTAAAAGGAATTCCTACATTAAATGAAATGAAAAACTTTGAAAAAGGATTATATATAGAAGATTATAAAACAGCTCCTGCTAAGATCAAAGTATTAAAGAAAAATGAAGAAAAAAATTATTGCGTATGTGAAATTAAAATACATGAAGGTAGAAATAGACAGGTAAGAAAAATGTGTAGGGCTATAAACCATCCAGTAATGAACTTAAGGAGAAAAGCTATGGGTAAAATAGTTTTAAAGGATGTAGAAATAGGACAATATAGATATTTAACTCAAGAAGAAATAGATTATTTAAAAACAGTAAAATAGGTTTTGGAAAGAGGCAGTATATGATTAAAGCTAAGTATTTAACTAAAGTAACAGATTTAAATAAAGTTTTATTAGAAGATGTTATAGAATTAGGAGATATTGTTATAGATGCAACAATGGGAAATGGGTATGATACTAAGTATCTTGCTGAAAAAGTAGGAGAACATGGATTAGTATATAGCTTTGATGTACAAGAAGAAGCTATAAAAAGCACAAGAAAAAAATTAGAAAAATCACAACTTATAGATCGTGTTAAATTAATATTAGATGGACACGAAAATATGGATTTATACATTACAGAAGGAGTAAGTTGTGTTCTTTTTAATTTAGGTTATTTGCCTAGAGCAAAGCATCAAATTATAACAAAACCAGATACAACAATTAAAGCGATTGAAAAGTCGCTAGAAGTTTTAAAACCTCATGGAGTAGTAAGTATAGCAATTTATACTGGTCATGAAGGTGGAATGGATGAATTTAATGCAGTATTTGAGTATGTTAAGAATTTAGATCAAACAAAATTTAATGTTTTAAATTGTAATTTTGTAAATCAAATTAATAATCCTCCAAGATTAGTACTAATTGAAAAAAAGAAAGAATATTAATATAATACATATAAAAAATGAGTAGAGACATAAATTAAAATTTCTACTCATTTTTTATATGCAAAAGCCTATTTAAACCATGAAAGTTGATTAACTTAGCATTTCTTTTTAATTTAAAAAACATATAAATAGAAATTTAGCTTTTTTAAAATATTCAATAAAATTATTTTGAAATACAGGTAAATCATAGTGTTAAAGTATAAAATTAAAACAAAAATTTACTTTGATAAAAAATTTAAATGATATTTTGAAATAAAAACAAGTAAACTTGCAAAAAAGTATAAAAATTCAAAAAAGTGAAATTTAAATTGCAAATTAAAGAAAACTTAGCTAACATTATATTGAAAGTAAAAGTTTTTGGGGGGATAAATTTGGGAAAAGGTAAACTTATACTAAACACTAATTGGTGTAAAGGTTGTGGCATTTGCGTAGAGTATTGTCCAAAAAAAATATTAAAATTAGAAAAAAATACTATATGTGTAGAAGATATACAAAAATGTATACTTTGTGGATTATGTGAACTTAGATGTCCAGATTATGCTATTTATATATCTAAGGATGCGAAATAACGGGGGGGAACAAAATGCTTAAAAAAGTAAAGTTATTACAAGGAAATGAAGCTTGTGTACACGGTGCATTATATGCAGGAATGAATTTTTTTGCAGGTTATCCGATAACGCCGTCTACAGAAGTTGCTGAAATTTCATCATATATGCTTCCAAAAATAGGAGGGAAGTTTATTCAGATGGAAGATGAGATAGCATCAATGGCTGCAACTATAGGAGCATCTTTAACAGGACTTAAGTCAATGACAGCAACTAGTGGACCTGGATTTTCTTTAAAGCAAGAAAATATTGGATATGCAGCACTTGCAGAAATTCCATGCGTAATAGTAAATGTACAAAGATGTGGACCAAGTACTGGTTTACCGACTTCTCCAGCTCAAGGCGATCTAATGCAAGCAAAGTGGGGAACTCATGGAGACCATCCAATAATAGCTTTATCACCAACGACTGTAAGAGATACTTTTGATTTAACAGTAAAGGCATTTAATTTTTCAGAAAAGTATAGAACACCTGTAATTTTACTTTTAGATGAAGTTATAGGTCATATGAGAGAAAAAGTAGAAATACCTCAATCAAATGAGTTAGAGATATATGAAAGAATGAAAATTAATATAGATAAAAAAGACTATAAAATTTATGATCAATCAACTCTAGTACCACCTATGGCAAACTTCTCAGATGGATACAGATATCATGTAACAGGCCTTATGCACGATGAAACAGGATTCCCAACAAATAGCACAAAACAAACTCAAATTTTAATGGATAGACTTATGGATAAAATAAATAAAAATTTAGATGATATATTAATTTATGATGAATACAAAGTAGAAGATTGTGAAGAGTTATTTATAACTTTTGGTTGTATGAGTAGATGCACAAAAGATGCAGTAGATTACTTAAGAGAGCAGGGAATAAAAGCTGGGTTATTTACGGTAAAAACAGTTTGGCCATTCCCAGAAGACAGGGTAAAAGAATTAAGTAGTAAAGCTAAAAACATATATGTACCAGAATTAAATTATGGGCAAATGGTTCTAGAAGTTCAAAGAGTATGTGATAGTAGTTGTAATATAATAGGAATCAATAAATATAATGGAGAAATTATAACACCTGATGATATAATCGAAAAAGTTATGGAGGTGGGAAAATGCCAAGTAGCGTTATAGAAAATAACTTTAGATCAGAAAGGTTGCCTCATATATGGTGCCCTGGGTGTGGTCATGGAATTCTTATGAGATCTATAGCAGTTGCAATAGAAGAATTAGGCCTAGATAAAAATAATGTTTGTATAGTATCAGGGATTGGGTGCTCATCAAGAGCTTCGGGATATTTAGACTTCAATACTTTACATACTACTCATGGTAGAGCTATTCCATTTGCAACAGGAGTTAAATTTGCAAACCCAGATATGCATGTAATAGTAGTTACTGGAGATGGTGACTGTACAGCTATAGGTGGAAATCATTTAATTCATGCATGTAGAAGAAACATAGATATAACTACAATAGTTTTTAACAATAATATATATGGTATGACAGGAGGTCAATTTTCTCCAACTACTAAAACTAATGATCTTGCTACAACAGCTCCTTATGGAAATATAGACAAACCATTTGATATATGTGAATTATCAATAGGAGCAGGTGCTACCTTTGTTGCAAGAGGGACTGCGTACCATGCAAAGCAAATGATAGATTATATAAAAAAAGGTATAAGTCATAAGGGATTTTCTGTTTTAGAAGGAATAAGCATATGCCCTACTTATTACGGACGAAAGAATAAAAAAGGTTCTGCCGTAGGACTTATGAATTTAATAAAAGATAATTATGTAGATGTTTCTCTTAGAGATAAGCTGCCAAGTGAAAAACTTGAAAATAAAGAATTTTATGGGATATTTAAGGATATAAAAATGCCAGAATATACAGATGAGTATCAGAAAATAATAAATAGATTTAAGTAAATATAGGGGAGATATTGATATGAGAAAAGAAATAAGGCTTAGTGGATCTGGGGGACAAGGACTTATTTTAGCAGGAATAATACTTGCAGAAGGAGCAATACTTTCTAATTTAAACTCAGTTCAAACTCAATCTTATGGACCAGAGGCTAGAGGTGGAGCAAGCAAAGCAGAAGTGATAATAAGTGATGGGGAAATAAACTTTCCTAAAGCTAGGAAAGCTGATTTATTACTTTGTTTAACTCAGAAATCATTTGAAGAATATTCAAATACGGTTAAGAAGGATGGAACTATAATAATAGATTCTATGGTGGATGAAAAAGGATTTAAATCTGATGGTGTAGAAATAATTAAGGTTCCAATAATAGAAAGTAGTAAAACTAATTTAGGAAAAGAAATGGTTGCAAATATAGTAGCCTTAGGAGTTATAGGTGAACTAATAGATGAAATAGATAATGATATGTTAAAAAGGGCAATTCTGGGAAGAGTTCCAAAAGGAACTGAAAAATTAAATGAACAAGCTTTTAAACTAGGTCACGCTCTAGTTAATTTAGCTTATTAAAAGAGAAAGGATTTATCCTTTCTCTTTTAAATCAAATTATTAAATTTCATATTTTAGGTTAAGTATATAATTTAATTTAAAATATGAAATTTTTTTGGTTTTAATTTTCAGAAAATAAAGTCAAAAGAAAACATATAAAAATAAAATTCAATTTAAAGGGGGTAGTAGTGTTATGTTTGAAGTCAATTTAAGTATGATTCAAAGTATTGCTTTCACTACAATTGTTTTAATCATAGGTTCCTTTATAAAAAAAAGAGTTAATATATTTAAAAAGTATTGCATTCCTGCGCCAGTTGTTGGAGGATTTTCCTTTGCGATTATATCATTTTTATTAAGACAAAGTAATTTATTATATATAAATTTTGATACAACCTTACAAAATATACTTATGACAGCTTTTTTTACAACAGTGGGATTTACTGCTAGTATAAGTGTTTTAAAAAAAGGAGGATCAAAAGTTCTTAAATTTTTAGTTGTTGCAGTTTTATTAGTTTTAACTCAAAATGTAGTTGGGGTATTGTCAGCTAAGGCAATAGGAGTCAATCCTCTTTTAGGATTAATAGCGGGATCTGTATCTATGACAGGAGGACATGGAGCATCAGGGGCATTTGGACCAGTAATAGAAAGTAGCGGATTAAATGGAGCTCTTAGTATTTCAATGGCATGTGCGACATTTGGATTAGTATCAGGAAGTATAATAGGTGGTCCACTTGGTAAAAGACTAATTGAAAAATATAATTTATCTTCAGATAAATGTGAGGAAGATAGGAATAATAATATTTTAGAACTTAGATTAGAAGGAGATGGAACTTGTCTTGGAATTAAAAAAGGCGAGTTATCAGAAGTTAAGTTAACAAATTCCGTAATTCAAATTGTAGTGGCTATGGGGTTGGGAACTATAATTTCATCTATATTCTCATTATTAGGGATAACAATCCCTGAGTATATAGGAGCTATGGTAATTGCTGCAATAATGAGAAATTTTTCAGATATAAAAGGAATTTGGGAAACTTCTGAGAAAGAATTGTCTAAAATTGGTTCTATATGCTTATCACTTTTTTTATCAATGGCTATGTGCAGTTTAAAATTATGGGAATTTATAGATTTAGCTATACCTATAATTATTTTACTTGGAGTGCAAACTATAATAATGATTTTATTTGCTTATTTTATAACTTTTACGGTTATGGGAAAAGATTATACGGCAGCTATTCTTGCAGCAGGGCACTGTGGATTTGGGATGGGGGCAACTCCTAATGGTATTGCTAACATGGAATCTATAACAAGTAAGTATGGACCATCAACAAATGCATTTTTTATACTACCATTGGTGGGAGCATTATTTATAGAGTTTTTTAATTCGGCTACTATAACCACATTTATTAATTTATTAGGATAAAAAAATTTATAACTTATTTAAAATTTAACACAAAAAATGATATAATAGAATTGTATATATGAAATTAAAAGAAGATGCTTAATATTTAAATATAAATCATTAGTAATTATGAGGAGATAAAAATGAACGAAACTAAAGATTTTAAAGATAGCAAACAGTTAATAGACGATATTCAAAAGCAGTATACAAGACTTAGTAAAGGTCAAAAACTTATAGCACAATATTTAATATCAAACTACGACAAAGTAGCATTTATGACAGCTTCAAAGCTTGGGGAAGAAGTAGGTGTTAGTGAATCTACTGTAGTTAGATTTGCAAACGCTTTAGGATTTACAGGATATCCAAAGCTTCAAGATGCCCTTCAAGAACTTATAAAAAATAAGTTAACTACAGTGCAGAGAGTAGAAATGAATCAAGAATATTCAGATGATTGTAAAATCTTAAATAAGGTATTAAAAAGTGACATAGATAACATAAAACATACATTAGAAGATTTAAATGAAGAAGTTTTTCAACAAGCATCAGATAAACTTCTTAATGCAAGAAAAATTTATATATTAGGAATGAGAAGTTCATTTAGTATAGCTCAATATCTAGGGTTTTATTTAGATATTATACTAGATAATGTTCATATAATAAGAATGGATATGGGAGATGCATTTGAGCAAGTAGTAAGAGTTACTGATGAAGATGTAGTAGTTGCCATCAGTTTCCCTAGATATTCAAAAAGAAGTCATCAGATTGTAGAATACGCTAAAGCTAAGGGAGCACATGTTATATCAATAACAGATAGCTTATTTGCGCCAATAGCAACTATATCAGATACAACTCTTTTAGTTAAAAGTAATATGGCGTCTTTTGTAGACTCATTAGTTCCTGCTCTAAGTCTTTGTAATGCTCTTATAGTATCTATAGGGATGAAAGAAAAAGAAGATATAAAATCTTACTTTGATGATTTAGAAAAAATCTGGGAAAGGTATGGAGTTTATGAGTAAACCTATAAATATACTGGTTACAAATGATGATGGAATTTACGCTTGTGGGATTTTAGAACTTGCAAAAGCTTTTAAAGAAATTGGAAATGTTTATGTGGTTGCTCCAGATACTCAAAGAAGTGCAACAGGTCATGCAATAACAATTCACGATCCTATAATGATAAAAGAAGAAAATATAGAAAAAGGAATTATATCATATTCTATAAGTGGAACGCCAGCAGATTGTGTAAAAGTTGGAATAGAATCAATTTTAAAGGATGTAGAAATTGATTTAGTTTTAAGTGGTATTAACAATGGGCCTAATTTAGGAACAGATGTAATATATTCAGGTACAGTATCAGCTGCAATAGAAGGATTAATACAAAATAAACCGTCTATTGCTATATCTTATGATTCTTATAATATTTGTAAAGATGATTATAAGAAAGCTTCAGAATTTATCGTTAAAATAGTTAAAAAATTAGAAAATAATATGAGTATATTTGAAGATTGTATACTAAATGTAAACATACCTGATAAAGATATAAAAGGTTTTAAAATGACTAAATTGGGGATAAGAAAATATGAAAATGATATAGATGAAAGATTAAGTCCACATGGAAAGAGATATGTATGGATTGGTGGAAGAGTAAAAATTTTAGAACAAGAAGAAATAAGTGATATATCAGCAGTTGAAGATGGATATATATCAATAACACCAATAAATATAGACATGACTAATATGGAAAAATTAAAAATATTAGAAGAACTAGATTTATAAAAATAGGTATATAATTATATACCTATTTTTATTATTTAATCAGAAAAATAAATTAATATATTTATAAATTAAAAATTAATATTTTTTTGGAGTTGCTAAAAATTCTTCAATTCTTTTAGATTCATTTAATTTTTTTAACTCTGTAGCTTTTCTTTCATTTTCCAATTCATCTTCATATTTTATATATTCAACTCCAGATTCTTCTAATAATTGTAAGCCTAAACCTGTAGGATACTCACCTTTAAAGACTACCTTTTTAATTCCAGCTTGTATTATTGAAATACAGCAAAATACACAAGGCTGAGTAGTTACATATAAAACAGCTCCATTACAACTAGTCCCATTTTTAGCACATTGTATAATTGCATTTGCCTCTGCATGTCCAGCCCTACATAATTCAAGTCCTTGACCTGATGGTATATTTCTTTTTCTTCTTTCACAATAACCAATATCAGAACAGTGTATAGCACCTGAAGGAGCACCATTATAACCAGTGCTAATGATTTGCTTATCCTTGCAAATTACAGCACCTACTTGTCTAGAAACACAAGTACTTCTAACCTTTGTTTCTTCTGCTATATTCATAGCCCATTGAGTAAATAAAATTCTCATAGTAATCCTCCAAAATTTCATAGTATATATTTATACTATAATACTATATATTTAAATTCGTATCAATCATAGCTAAGTTTAATATACTAAATAAATTTGATTTAATATAAATATTTGTGTTAGTATTTATAAAAAATAAATAAAAATAGGAGGGAAAATGTATATAGACTTTCATAATCATTTAGATTTTTATGATAAAGAACACATCAATAAGGTAATTTGTGAAATTGAGAATAATAAAATTATAACATTAGCTTGTTCAATGGATGAAAAAAGCTACTTATATAATAAGGAGTTGAGTAAATTAAGCAAATATATAATACCTATATTTGGAATACATCCTAATAAAGCCTATGAAAATATAGAAAATATAGATAAATATGATTCTTTGATAAAACACAGTCAGTTAATTGGAGAGATAGGATTAGACTTTTATTGGATTGAGGATAAAAATACATATAAAAGTCAAATTAAAGTATTTGAATATTTTTTAATCCAAGCTAGAAAATATAGTAAATATATAAATGTACATACAAAAGGAGCAGAAGAACTTGTATTAGAATTAATAAAAAAATATGATATTTCAACTCAAACTATAATTCATTGGTATAGTGGAGATATAAATGTATTAAAAAAATTAATAGATTTAAATTGTTTATTTACTGCTAGTATAGATTTAAAATACTCAGAAAAAAGTAGAGAAATAGTTAACTTAATACCAACTGAAAATTTGCTAGCTGAAACTGATGGGCCAACAGCATTACAGTGGATAAGCGGAGAATGGGGTATGCCTAAAAAAATAATGAACGTATACGAAGATATATGCAGAATAAAAAAAATTAACATCTGTGAATTTAAAAATAATTGTCAAAATCATCTAAATAAAATAATTAAATCAAAAATTTAAAATAAAAACGTTGTCAAAAATTAAAAATATAGTATAATTAAAAATATAAAATCAAAAAATAGGGGAGCTATTTTGCTGAGAGGAGATAATATCTCGACCCTTAACCTGATTTGGATAATGCCAACGTAGGGAAGATATTGAATTAAAATATTTTTATTTTTAATTAAGACCTAAAAAAGCCTTTTCCATTCGGAAAAGGCTTTTTATATTGGGGATTATAAAATAGGTAATAAAATAATAAAAAGGGGTGATTAAATATGGTAATAGCTGATATAGCTGTGATACCACTAAGACCAAATAAAGGAGAGGAGGAGATGTATAAGGTAGTTGATTATTGCATAGAGATTATAAAAAATAGTGGACTAAAATATGAGATAGGTGCAAACTCAACAACAATAGAGGGAAATTTTGATGATGTTTTTGATATTTTTAAAAAAGTACATAAGGCTCCATTTAAACTTGGATGCGAAAGAGTTATAACAACTTTTAGAATCGACGAAAAGCATGGAGGCATAACTATTAATGAAAAGCTTAAAAATCATAGGTAGAAAAAATGAATATATATACTCAATAATAACTTTTTTTATATTAGTTATTATATGGCAATTGTATGTAGATATTAAAGAAGTACCTCAATATATACTACCTAGCCCTATAGATATAATACAAATATTTTTTGATGATTACCAAAATTTAATTTCAAATAGTTTTGTGACATTATATGAATCTATAGTAGGTTTTGTTTTAGCATTAATAATAGCTATATGTATAGGAATATTAATGGATTTTTTGCCAATATTAAAAAAATGTTTTTATCCAATTTTGGTAGTTTCACAAACTATACCTACAATAACTATTGCACCTTTGCTAGTAATATGGTTTGGATTTGATACGCTACCTAAAATTTTAATGGTTTCATTAACTTGCTTTTTTCCTATATTTGTAAGTTTAGTTGATGGATTTGAAAATGTAGATAAAGATTATATAAATTTATTTAGAACTATGAATAGTAATAAATTACAAACTTTTGTTCACTTAAAATTTCCTATGAGCTTGGAAAACTTGTTCTCTGGAATAAAAATTTCAGCAACATATATGGTTGTGGCTGCCACTGTTGCTGAATGGTTAGGTGGAACTAAAGGATTAGGAGTATATATGGTAAAAGCTAAAAGTTCTTATGCATTAGATAAAGTTTTTGCATCTACTATAATAGTTATTTTATTTAGCTTAATTTTTGTAGGGATAACACAATTAGTTAAAAAGATTGTAATAAAGCACACTTAATATCAGGAGGATAATGTATGAAATTAAAAAAGTTAATTTCTTTAACTATAATGGGAATAGTTAGTATTAGTATGTTTACAGGATGTACAAGCGAAAAAAAAGAGAGCAAGGACAAAGATATAACTATGGTACTTGATTGGACTCCAAATACTAATCATACAGGTTTATATGTTGCACTAGAAAAAGGTTACTTTAAAGATGAAGGACTTAATGTAGAAATTGTACAACCATCAGAGGGAGGTGCAGCTACGCTAGTTGCTACAGGTAAGGCTGATTTTGGTATAAGTTATCAAGAAGAAGTTACATTTGCTAAAACTAGTAAAGATCCATTACCTATAAAGGCTGTAGCAACTATTTTACAACATAATACATCTGGATTTGCATCACCTAAAGAAAAAAATATTACTTCACCAAAAGATTTCGAAAATAAAGTTTATGGAGGCTGGGGTTCCCCATCTGAAGATGCAATACTAGATGCAGTCATGAAAAAGGAGAATAAAAAGTTTTCTAATTTAGATGTTGTAAATGTAGGAGAAGATGATTTTTTTACTGCTGTAAATAAAAACATAGATTTAATGTGGATATTTGAAGGATGGACAGGAATAGAAGCAAAACAAAAAGGTATAGACTTAAATTATATACCACTTAAAGATTTAGATGAAAGATTAGATTATTACACACCTTTAATAATAAGTAATGAAAAATTAATAAAAGAAAAACCAGAAATTGTTAGGAAATTTATAAACGCTACAAGCAAGGGATATGAATATGCTATAAATCATCCAGAAGAGTCTGCAAAAATACTTCTGAAGTATTCACCAGAAATAAATGAAAATTTGGCTATTGAAAGCCAAAAATTCTTATCTAAACAGTACAAATCAGATGCTAGTAAATGGGGAGAAATGAAAGATAGTGTATGGAATAATTATACTGAATTTTTAAAAGAATATAAACTTATAGAAAAGGATTTAAAGCCAAGTGATGCATATACAAATGAATTCTTACCACAATAATAAACAAAAGTTAATTATTGATAATATTAGTAAAAAATATGGTGAAAGTAAAATTATAGAAGATATAAGCTTACATGTAGATGAAGGCGAAATTATATCGATATTAGGACCTAGTGGGAGTGGAAAGAGTACTTTATTCAATATAATAACAGGATTGACCAATGAATATAGTGGAAAGATAGTTATAAATGGAAAAATTAGCTATATGCAACAAAAAGATTTACTACTTCCATATAAAAATATTATAGATAATGTTTCATTGCCATTATTAATAAATAATGAAAAAAAAACAAGAGCAAGAGAAAGTGTAAAAAAATATTTTGAAGAATTTGGGCTCAAAGGATACGAATATAATTATCCAAGTGAATTATCTGGAGGAATGAGACAGAGAGTTAACTTTTTAAGAACTTTTATAAATAGTAAAGATTTAATGCTTTTAGATGAACCTTTTGCAGCTTTAGACTCAATAACAAAGTCTAAAATGCAGGAATGGCTAATAAATGTTAAAAGAAAGTTTAACTCTACTATACTTTTAATTACACATGATATAGATGAAGCTATAAAGTTATCTAATAGAATATATTTATTATCGGATAAACCAGCAACGGTAAAAAAAGAATTTAATTTAAAAGATACAAATTATGATTTTGGAAATGAAAATTACATAAATCTAAAAAAAGAAATAATAAGCCTACTTTAAAGTAGGCTTATTTTGTATTGAATATACTAAAAAAAATAGAAAAAATTGTATCTAAAATACAATGACTATAATTATTTTTAATGGTATTATCTAGAGAAAAACGTATAAAGGAGGAAATATGGCAAAAATCCTTTTTAAAAATGCAAAGCTAAGAGGGCAAGCAGAATCAAAAGATATATTGGTAGTTGATGGAATTATATCAAAGATAGAAAATGAATTAAAATGTATAGATGAAAATAATAATGACATAAAAGTTATTGATTTAAATAAAAATTTGACTATACCGCCTTATGTAGAACCTCATATACATTTAGATTATGTATATACTGCACATACTCCAGGAGCTACAAATTCATCAGGAACATTATTCGAAGGTATACAAAGATGGTCGGAGTCAAAAAATAATTTAAATAAAGATGAGGTAAAGGAAAGAGCTAAAATAGCATTAAAAAAGCAGATTACTACAGGGATACAACATATAAGAACTCACGTTGATGTAACTGATAAAAAATTAACAGCTCTTAAGTCTATGCTAGAATTAAAAGAAGAATTAAAAGAAATTGTTGATATGCAGATAATAGCTTTTCCTCAAGAAGGAATGTATGCATACAAAGGTGGAGATGAGTTAGTTGAAGAAGCTCTAAAAATGGGGGCTGATGTTGTTGGTGCAATCCCACATTTTGAATATACTAGAGAATTTGGTGAAAAATCAGTTAAAAAGGCTATAGAGTTAGCATTAAAGTACGATAAATTAATTGATATACATTGTGATGAAACTGATGACGAACAATCTAGATTTTTAGAGGTTTTAGCAGCCCATTCATACATAGAGGGAATAGGTGAGAAAGTAACTGCAAGTCATACATGTGCAATGCACTCTTACAATAATGCATATACATATAAGTTATTTAAACTTTTAAAAGAATCTAAATTAAACTTTATAGCTTGTCCAACAGAAAATATACATCTTCAGGGAAGATTTGATACTTATCCTAAAAGACGTGGGATAACTAGAGTAAAAGAGATGGTAGAAGCTGGATTAAATGTATGTTTTGCACAAGATTCAATATCAGATCCTTGGTATCCATTAGGAACTGGGAATCTTATGAATATACTTGATTCAGGAATACATATATGCCAAATGATGAGTTTTGAAGAAATAAATAATTCTTTAGATTTAATAACTATAAATGGAGCTAAAACTTTAAATATAGAAAAAAATTATGGAATTAAGGTTGGAAATAAGGCTAATTTTATAGTTTTAAATGCTAAAAATGAGTTTGAAGCAATAAGAGAGAGAGTAGGTGTTTTATACTCAATTAGAAATGGGAAAGTACTATTTGAAAAAATTCCTGAAGTTATAAAAAGTAACTGTGACTTTATAAGATAGATTAAAAAGATAATATATGTATATATGCTATAATTAAAAAATAAACTTAATAGATTGAAAGGATATTTTTTATGATAAGTTGCAAAGATTTACTAACACTTAATGCATTTAAATATATTAAATTAGTTGCAGGAGAAGGTGGAATATATAAAAGTGTAACTTGGACATATATATGTGAAACTTTAGATTTTAGCAAATGGATAAATGGAGGAGAGTTAATTTTTATAACTGGAATGGGAATGGATTTAGGTGAGAATTCATTAACTGATTTAATTAAAGATTGTGCAAATCAAAATGTAGCTGGATTAGTTATACTTACTAATAGTGAATATATAAATGAAATACCAAAGAATTGTGTAGATATAGCAAATAAAGTTAATCTACCTCTTTTTAATATGTCTTGGGATATAAAATTAATAGATGTAACAAAAGAAATCTCAAATTATATAATAGAAAAAAGCTTTATTAATAACAAAGAAAAAGAACTTTTAAAAGAACTCTTATTTAATTCATCTTTGAGTAAAGAAAGAGTTTATAAACTTCTTAAACATTGTAACTTCAAATTTAAAGAAATATCATTAGTAGCCGTATTTAATGTTTTAAATGTTCATATATACAATTTAGATTATGTTGCAAATTATATAAAATTAAAATTATCAAAAGTAGAAGCATCTTTTATATTAGAAATATTTGAAAATAATGTTTTATGTATAATTAGCATAGATCAATCTAACAAACAAAAGATTAAAGAAACATTAAAATCTATAAATGAATACTTAAATGAAAATGTTTTTTCTATACTAAGCATTGGAAGGAATTATAAAGATATATTTAGTTTGAAAAAAAGTTATGAAGAAGCATTAAATTTAATAAGTTTTTATAATTATGAAGATATGAAATTGAAGTATATAGATTATGAGAATATGGGCTTTTATAAGCTACTGTTTGATTTTAATGATATAGATAAATTAAGTTTGTATAAAGAAGATATTTTAGGCAAGTTAATAGATTATGATAAAAGAAAAAGTACAAGCTTTATGAACACTTTAAAAGTATATATATTTAATAATTCTAATTTATTAAGTACTTCTAAAAAATTATTTATACATAGAAATACATTAATTTATAGGATAAACAAAATTAAAACTATATTAGAAAAAGATATAGATGATCCAATTATAAAAAATGAACTCATGAATGCAATTATGATAAATAATTATTTAAATTATTTAAAGAGTTAATTAGGAGGAATAAGTATGACTATAATGGCAGAAATGACATGGTATGAATTTGATGAAAGAAAAGAAAAGGATGTAGTGATACTACCTGTAGGATCAGTAGAACAACATGGACCACACTTACCTTTATTTACAGATACTATAATATCAGAAGGATTTGCTAAGTTACTTGGAGAGAGAATAAATGGTATAGTTATGCCTGCTATAAATTATGGATATAAATCTCAGCCAGCTTCAGGAGGAGGACCTTTATTTCCAGGAACTATAGATTTAAATGGTAAAACATTAATATCTTTAGTTATGGATATACTAGAAGAACTTATAAGAGATGGTGTTAAAAAAATTGCAATAGTAAATTCCCATTTTGAAAATCAAGCGTTTCTATTAGAAGCTATAGATTTAGTAAGTAAAAAAATGCCAACTGGAACTAAAATAATTATGATGAGTTGGTGGGATTTAATAAGTCAACAGACTATAGACGAAGTATTTGATGAAGTAGAATTTCCAGGATGGGCTCTAGAACATGCAGCTATAACTGAAACTTCTTTAATACTTAAATTTGCACCTAATTTAGTGCATATGGATAGACTTATAGATGAAAAAATTGAAGAAGTTCCAACATATCAAGTATACCCTATTCCAAAAGATTTAGTTCCAAAATCAGGTTTATTATCTATAGGAAGAACCAGTTCTAAAGAAAAAGGAGAATTAATTGTTAATGAATCCTTAGAAAATATGATTAAGATAGTAAAAAAAGAATTTATATAAAATTGTATAAGTTATTAGTAATACAATTAAACTTATTTGGAGGAAGATATGAGCTACGAAGTAATATTTAAAGCACTTGCTGATAAAAGACGATTAGAAATACTTAAAACTTTAAATAAAAGAGGTAGCATGTGTGTATGTAAACTTGTAGATGAATTTGAATTATCTCAGTCGAAGTTGTCATATCATTTAAAGTTATTATTAGACAGTAATTTAATAGTAAAAATATCTCAAGGTAAATGGAATTATTATGATGTAAATAAAGAAATATTATACAAACTTCTAAGTGAAAATTCGATAAAGGAATTATTAAAATAAAAGAGACTTAAAAATAAGTCTCTTTTATTTTAATAATTCCTTTATTTAATTATATATAGTTATATATAATTAATATATATACAATATGAATATTATTAAATTAAGACTAAATATAATAAACTATTAAATATTTATTAAGGAGGGTATTAAAAATGCAACTACTTGATTAAACCCCTGATTTTAGAAATTAATTTAATCAGGGGTGATAAAAATGAGAAAAAATTTAAATTTAATGTATATAATATCTTTTTTACAAGGGCTTATATTTTATGGACCGGTTAGTTTAATATATAAAATACAAAGAGGGGTATCTGTTAAGGAAGCTTTTTTTCTAGAGTTTTTTTTATTAATGATAACAGTATTCACAGAGGTTTTATGGGGATATTTTGCTGATAAATACGGATATAAAAAAACTCTTATAATATCATACTTTTTATTTTTTTTAAGTAGAGTTACTTTGATCTTTTGTAATAGCTTTGTTAGTTTTTTAATAGAGACCTGTATTAGAGGCATTAGTGTATCAGGAATTTCTGGGTGTGATATTGCATTTTTATATAGCTCTTGTAGTGAAAATGAAAGTGAAAAAGTTTTTGGAAGATATCGAGCTTATAACAGTACAGGATTTTTTATATCGTCAATTTTATCAGTATTTATAGTTGGAAAGTCTATAGAATTGGCTATTTTTTTAACTAGTATAGCTTACGGGATAAATGTTTTAATTATGTATTTTACAAGTGATGTTGAATATAAAGTAGATAAAAAGAAAGAAAGTTTTAATCTAAAAGATTCATTTAAAGAAAGAAATTTAATAAAACAAATGTTAGTTTTTGTGATAGCTACATCTTTAATTTGTGAGATAACTTATGGAATTACTATAAACTTATCTCAAATACATTTTGAAAATATTGGATTTGATTTTAAATTTTTTGGATTTGTAACAGCTTTTTCGGAATTAGCTTCTTTATTATCTAGTAAAACATATATTTTTACTAATAAGTTTGGACAAAGAAAAACTTTAAAATTTATTATAACATCAACCTTGATATTTGTATTTATTTTAATATTTACTGAAAATATAATTTTTAGTATAGTTTGCATAATTTCATTAAGTGGGCTAACCGCTATGTCTAGTCCAATAGTACTAGATATTCAAAATAAATTTATTAAAAAAAATAGAGCTACTATTTTATCTATATACTCTATGATTGGAAACATATTTGCAGCAATTATAAATATATTGATAGGATTTTTAGCTGATATGTATGTAAAATATTCATTTATGCTTTGTTTTTTTATTTTGTTGCTTGGAGTTTACGGAGTCTACCTTTACTTAAGTAAAACCCCAAAAATAGAAACTAAAATTATTAGAAGTAAGTAAGAGTCTATTTTAATAGGCTCTTTTTTATTTTAAGATTTTTTGAAGCATTAAAGAAACTTATAACGATTATATTAGTGAGGAGGGGAGTATATGAATGATGTGAATTTAATTGACAGGCTCGTACAAAAAGATGAGTCAGCCTTAGAAGAATTACTTGAAATTTATGGAGATTTAATATATAGAGCTTCAAATAAAATATTGAATAATAGGGAACTTAGTGAAGAATGTGTAAATATAGTTTTACTTAAAATATGGGACGGTATTAAATACTATAAAAAAGAAGAAGGATTATTTAAAAATTGGATTTTTACTTTATGTAAATATACAGCTATAGATATCATGAGAAAGGAAGCAAAGCATACTAAAAATATATCTAAACTAGAAGACTATGAGAGTAGAGAAGATAATATAGAAGACATGGTTTTGATGAAAGAGATCATAGGAGAAATAAATAAAAGATTAGATGAGTTAAAAGAAATTGATAAAGAGATTTTTAGAGAAAGGTTTGAAAATGAAAGTAAAGTTAAGGATATATCAAATAAAATAGGGATTACTCCTAAGGCTATTAGCCTAAGAATTATGCGGATTAAAAAGTTTTTAAAAGGTATAAATAGGGGGTAAATATTATGAAGAAAAAAGATGAATACAATTTTAAGATTGAAGAATACTCAGAACTTGACTTATGTCAAGATAGTATGAATAAAGAACAAAAAGAAAAGATAAAAAATAAAACTATAAAAATTATTGAAGAAATAAAATATTTAAATAGTCGATTTAAGATAGATGTAACAGTGGAAGAAATTTTGAGTTTGAAAAATAAATTAGGTGAAAAATCAAATACTTCAGAACATGGGATTGAAAATAGCAATTTATTAAAATATATTATTTTAAAGACTATAGAAAAAGATATGGAGAATTTAAAAAGTGAAATTATAGATGAACTTTTCGTACCTAGTTTTATATCACTGCCAGGTGTAAATACATCTTATATAAATTATAATGCAGCATATTTTTTTAAGATGTATTTAACTAAAGATAAGCTAATTTATTATGGAATAAGCGAAAGATTTAAAATAGTAAGTAAAAAAACTATATATATAAATGATATAAAGCTTATAGGTAAATCTATTAAAAATAAAAGATATTCTAAAGGACTAGCATATGGAGTCGATACAAGAAGTGGATATATGTCCTTTATAGAAACAAAAGATAAAAAGATTATATATTTAAATCATTTAAAAGGTAAGTATAGAAAAAATGTAGAAAGATTTATAAATAGTTTAGAAGAGGTATCGGGATTAAAGTCTGTTACTAAATCACCTTTAACTACAGAAGATAAATTTGTATTGGGATTTGAGGTTATAGTTTTTATACTTTTTATAATACTAGTAGTTCCAAAATTAATTCAATTATGTATGGGGATATAAATAACAAAAGTTTTGAAAAAATTTAATATCACTTTTGATATAGGAAATATAGATATAAATGATTTGGATTTACACTGGGATATTAGAAATATCGAAATAAATAAGTCGGAATTTGAAAATTTAGAAGCTAATTCAAACTTAGGAAATATAAACTCAAAAAATATTAATGTTAAAAATTTACTAAATGCAAAAAATAATTTGGCAAATATAGAGTTAAATTGGGTAAAAAATAAAAAGAGCAATTATGCTCTTTTTATTTTTTACCCAATTTATAGTATTAGAAAAGTAGCAAATATAAATTTGATAAAATTTGTAAATAATAAAAACTATAATAAATTTAAAAATAAAAGGAGTAAACTAAATGTCACATAAAAAGATTTTTTTGAAAGATATAGATATGGATAAAAAATTTAAAACATCACTTATGGTTATGAAAAAAATACATAGAGATAGCAATATGACAACCTATATATTAACGGATAAAAGTGAACAAATAAAAGCAAGAATACCAAATAAATTCAAGTTAAAACCTGGTCAAGTAATTGAAGTTGAAAGTAAAAAAGAACCTACTATGGATGAAGTGAAAAATATAGAAATCATATCTGAAAATTATGAGTTAGATGATTATTTACCAGCAGTTAAAAGATCTATAGAAGAGATTATGTTTGATATAGAAAACTTAACAGATGAATATATAAAATCAGATGATGCAAAAAAATTAAATGATTTCTTTTTTAAAGATGAAGAGTTTTCAGATAAGTTTAAAAAGGGTATAGGTGGGGTATCAATGCATCATAACTATATAGGAGGACTTGCAGAACATACACTCGGGGTTATGTACTTAACAAAAATACTTTGCGAAAAATATGGATGCAAAAATATAGAGATTGCTATGCTTAGTGCTAAACTACATGATATAGGAAAACTATATGAGTTAGATTTTAATGGACCTTTTAAGTACACTCTACAAGGGGAGCTAGAAGGGCATATAGTTATAGGAATTCAACTTATAGATAGAGCAATAAATGATATGAAACATGACTTTGATGAAGAATTTGTGAGAAGAATAAAAGGATGTATTGTACAACATCATGGAAAGTTAGAGTATGGTTCGCCAAGAGAGTGTAATATGGAGGAAGCTTTTATATTAAATTTTGCAGATGGAATTGATGCTACTATGAATAAAATAGAGCAAATAAAAACAAATTCAAAATCTAATGGATGGTCTGATTACGATAGAAGAATAGACACGAAATTATATTTATAACATTAAGGGAGATGGTCAATATGATAAATATAGACGAAACGTTTAAAGATATAGAAAATAAATTAGATCAGGAGCTTATAGGACAAAAAGATTTTTTCAAAGATTTGTGTGATTATTTTAAGCGTAAATTTATAGAAAATGAAAAAGGTATAATAGTTTTACTTGGAGAAAAGGAAACTGCAAAAAAAACAAGTATAAGACGTATATTTGAATATCTTGGAAAGTATGAGTTTTTAGAAAATAATAACGTAGATGAAATTGATTTAGGTTCATATAATTTTAATTTAGGATACAATTCTTTTTTAACAGACTTATATGAAAAATTAAGTTCTGATTCTGCTTGTGTAATGTTTAAGAATATAGAAAAAGCAAGTAAAGATATATTAAATATATTATCTAGTATATACCCAAATACATGCCTTAATTTAAATGATGAATATGTTATAAAAAATAAATTTTTGTTAGAAGCAACTATTAACGATACAGACAAAATAGATAAAATTGTTTGTCATAATAAGTTTTTAGTATACGTTAGTGATAATGAACATTTTGATATAAATAAATTTTTTAATAAAAATTTTGACAATAAAATAGATAAAATACTACATACTAAACCCCTTAATCGAATAGAAAGAAATAAAATTGTAAAAAGGGAAGTATTAAAAACTATAAGAGATAAGGAAACAGAATATGAAATAAAAATAATATTAGATATAAATGAAAATGATAAAAGTGATGAGTACTTTGGAATATGTAAATTTTTACAAGAAACATATAAAAAAGATTCTAATTTTGGTATAAGTGAATATGTATCTTATAAACTAAGTAAACCAATAACAAACTTTATAAGAGAAGAAGAAATCATAAAAGGAAGTAACATTTTAATATATGTAAAAGATAATGAAATATACTGTAAAGTTGATGAGGAAACATTTAACTTAAGTGAATATTCAATGCCAACACTTGAAGAGGCTGAATATAAACTAAATTCTATAATTGGAATAGAAGATTTGAAAAATTTTTTAAATAATATAAAAAATAATTATAAAGTACAAAAAATAAGAGAGAGATTAGGATTAAAAACTTCTACTATATCACTTAATATGATTTTTGCAGGAAATGCAGGAACAGGAAAAACAAATGCGGCAAGAGTTACATTTGAGTATTTAAATGCACTTGGAATATTAAAAAAAGGTGTTTATAGAGAGGTTAGCAAGGCCGACTTTGTAACTGAAAATATAAATGATACAGCAAAAAGGACAATAGACATTATAAATTCAGCAATAGGTGGGGTTTTATTTATAGATGAAGCTTATTCACTATGTGAAAGCGAAGATGATAAAGTTGGTAAAGAGATAGTAGATGCTTTACTAAAAGGTGTTGAAGATAATAGAGATGATTTAGTTGTCATACTTGCAGGATATGAAAAAGATATGGAAGAGTTTTTAACATTTAACTCAGGTTTAAAATCAAGATTCCCTAATATAATCCACTTTGAAGACTATACGCCAAGTCAAATGTATCAGATAGCTTTAAATATAGCTAAGTCAAAAGGTTATAGGATAGCAAAAAATGTTAAACATGACTTAATAGATTTATTTGCTAAAAATCAAATAAACGGGAAAAATGATTTAGGAAATGCTAGATTTGTTAGGAACATAGTTGAAAATGCTATATTAGATGCATCTAAGAAATATTTAACTGATAAATCAAAACAGATAGACTTATTAGAAAGAGATAACTTTAATTTTAAAGCAAAAACAAAATTTGATTTAGAAGAAAGACTAAGTAATATCGTTGGTTTAGCAGAAGTGAAAAATTTATTGAGAAGTCAGTATAAGTTAATAGTAGCTCAAGAAAAAAGAAAGTCAGCTGGAGTAAATACAAAAATTGAACAGAATTTAAATATGGTCTTTGCTGGTAATCCAGGTACAGGTAAAACAAGTATTGCTAGATTAGTGGCAGAGATGTTAAATAGTATGGGACTTTTAAAAGTAGGTCAATTAGTTGAGACTGATAGATCAAGTTTTGTATCTGAAATTCCAGGTCAAACATCAAGAAAAACAGAAGAAAAATTTAAAGAAGCAATAGGTGGAGTTTTATTTATAGATGAAGCTTATACTTTAGCTAATGATTCTTTAGGTAAAGAAGCTATTGAAACATTACTAAAATTAATAGAAGATTATGGACAAGATGTAGTAGTTATACTTGCAGGGTATGAAGATGAAATGGAAGACTTCTTTGATGTGAATATTGGACTTAAATCAAGATTTCCAATTTGGACTGTATTTAAAGATTATAATCCAAATGAACTTTTAGAAATGGCTATAAAATTAATAGAAAACAAAGGATTTAAATTATCTAAAAATGCATATATATCATTAAAAACAAGTTTTGAGACAATATATGAAGATGCAGATTCTCAATCAGGAAATGGACGAATGGTTAGAAATTATGTTGAAAGCTTAATAAGACATCAGAGTATAAGAATTGCTGAAGAAGATATAAGTGTTTATGAAATGAACTTAATAACAGTAAAAGATATAGAAAAAATAAGTACATTAGAATATGAAAATAATTTTGACTTAGAAGAAAAGTTAAAAAGCTTAAAGGGAAATGAATCTGCAAAACAATTTTTAAATGATCAATATAAATTGATTAAGATAGAGGAAAAAAGAGAGAAATTAGGTAAAAGAAGTAACATAAATAAATATAGAAATATTATATTTACAGGGTCTATAGGTACTGGTAAGAAAAAAGTATTAAATATATTATCTGATATGTATTTTAGTACGGGTAGAGTTAAATCTAAAAATATCGTAGAGATTGATAAAGATGAAATAATAGCAAGTATAAATAGTGGTTTATATTTAGATGATATATTTAATAAACATATTGGAAAGATTGTTTTAATTGATAAATTTGATTTAATTATAAATGAGTATAATTATAATGAAATAGTATCTATGTTAATTAAATTTATTGATAACAATAGAAATCGAATAATTTTAGTAATATCAGGTAGCAAACCCGGTATGGAAAAAATAATTTTAAATAATCAATCATTAAAATACAGATTTCCTCTTCAATTAGATTTTAGTGATTACAGTGAAGAAGAAATGTATGAAATTTGTATAGACACAATACAAGAAAAAGGATTTATTATAAATGAAGATAGTTATAGTTCTTTAAAAGAAACAATGAAAGAATTATACAATAGAAACGATTTAGTTTTAAAAAATGCCTTAATGATAAAAGGATATCTAGATTGTTTAATAAGAGTCCAGAGTTCTAGAGTATATGATGAAAAATTAAATTCAAAAGATATAAATATAATAGAAAAATCAGACATTATAAAAAGTAAGAAAAAATTTATAGAAACAAATAGTTTAAGTCAAAATGATAATAATTTAAAAAGTGTAAATAATTATGATTTAAAAAAATCTTTTTCTGATAGAGACTATAGCTTAGAGTATGAAGAGGAAAATGAAAACATTGATTCTAAAAATTATAATTTAATTGATGAGCTTTTGAAATTAAAAAACTTGCTTGATTTAAATATTATTAGAGAAGATGAATTTAAAGTTTTAAAGCATAAATTGATAAGTTTTATGTAAAAAGTTAGGCAAATTTGCCTAACTTTTTACATATTTAGGTTATAATAGTCTTATGATTTAAGTAGGAGGTATATTATGGCAAATATAGTAACAGATTATATATATGGTGAATTTGAGATAGAAGATATATTAGAAGAGTTAATAAATTGTAAGGCTGTACAACGATTAAAAAAAATACATCAAGTAGGAGCTACATATTTAGTACAAAAAAATCTTAATGTAACTAGATACGAACATTCTTTAGGAGTTATGCTTCTTATTAAAAGGCTTGGGGGTAGTCTTGAGGAACAGATTGCAGGATTACTTCATGATATATCCCATACTGCATTTTCACATGTTATAGACTTTGCTCTAGGTAATTATAATGAGGACTACCATGAAGACATATTAAATGAAGTTATCATAAACTCTGAAATACCAAAAATACTTAATAAGCATGGATATAACTATGAAGATATTTTACTAGATGAGTCAAAGTGGACGATACTAGAAAAGGAATCGCCAAAATTATGTGCAGACAGAGTTGATTATACTCTTAGGGATATGTATAGATATGGTTATATAAAAAAATCTGATATAGATAAGTTTTTGAAAAATATATGTGTAGTAAATGGGGAAATTGTTACAACTAACTTAGAAAGTGCTATGTGGTTTTTAGAAATTTACTACAAAGAGGTTGTAGATTTTTTTATGAATCCAGTAAATGGGTATTCATATGAAAAATTATCTAAGGCTATAAAAATATCATTAGATAATAATGAATTATCTATGCAAGATGTATTAAAAACAGATGAGGACGTTTTTGAGATACTTAAATCATCTAAAAATATAGAAATAATAAATTTAGTAAAAGATTTAAATCCAGATGTAAAGTTAAGAATTAATGAGAAAAAATATGATATACATATAAAAGGAAAAGTAAGACTTATAGATCCAGGAGTATATATAAATAATAATGTATATTCTCTCTCAGAGCTAGATAAAAATATAATAGATATAAATAAAGAAGTATCAAAGAAGATAAAAAAAGGTGTATATATAGAAATTTTATAAAATATAAATAAATATAGTAAAAATAAAATTAAAAAGTTTAAATAATTAAATTATGTAAACTTTTTAATTTTATAACAACTAAATTATAGAAAAAAGATATTAGTATGAATTCTAAAGAAATAAAAATATAGGATTATTTATATTTATTAAAAGGTTAAAGCAATTTTGCTTTAATCTTTTTTTATTGGGTATAATAAAATGTCAAAAAATAGTATAAAGCAGAGAATAGTATTATAATAATATAGGGGGTGAAATTTATCAAAAAATATAAATTAATTTTAAATATATCTTTAGGAATTATAATTACATTAATATTTATGATATCTATAAATATTAATAATAATAAAAAAAATATAAAAGAAGCTACAAAGAAAATTAAATATAATATAAATGAAGGAAACTATGTAAATGCAAGACGAATATGTAATTTAACATTTTCTAAAATACCTAAATATGAATATAATATTTTATTCAAAGATATAGCTAAAATGTCAAAAGAAATAAAAGATATACCATACGGAGAAAGATGTAATGAAAAAATATTTTTAGAAATGGAAAAATATAAATTTTTATCAAAAGAACATAGATTTAAAATATATGAAAATTTAGGGAATTTATATTTAATAGATTCTAATTATGCTAAGGCATCTGAATATATATTAGATACTCTTATAATGTCAAAAGATATGGAATATAATATAATTGAAGCAAAACAATTAATTAACTTAGGGGTTTTATTTTCTCAAATACAAGGTTATGATACGGGAGTTGAAACCATAAAAGAATCATTAAAAATTAATATTAAAAATCCAAAACAGGCTGAAATAATAAGGTTGTATGCATATGTAAATATATCAGAGATTTATTTGAGGATGGGAAAATATAAAGAATGTGAAAGATATTTATCTATGATAAATAAAGATAGAAAACATGTAGATATAAAAGATTATTCTGATATCGATGTTTTAGCAAATACTATTCAAGCTAATTTATATTTAAATGAAGGCAAATATGAGTTAGCTAAAGAATATATTGAGTTAGCAGAAAAGTTTTTGAAGTTTAATGATGAAAAAATATTTAAATATACAAAAGAACTTTTATATTTAACGAAAGGTCAATATTATAGTAGCATAGGAAATTACTATAAATCTATAGATATTTATAATAAAATACTTTCATTTTCAGATTATAAAAACAATAATTCTTTAAATGAAGAATATGTATTGGAAAAATTAGTTAAATTATACGATAAAACTAAACAGTATGAATTAGAGGATATCTATATAGATAAATTAATTAGTGCTATAAAAAACAATGAAAATATAAGATATAGGGATTATTCAAATTATGTATTAGAACAAGCAAAAGAAAAATATATAGTAAGAAAAGATAGAGAATCTATAAGGTTTTTAATGCTAATTATCTTATGTGGGACAATAATTATTGGATATATGTATAAAATTAATAAAAAAAGACTAAAGAAAATGAAATATATAACTCTACATGATAACCTAACAGGTGTTTATAATAGAGGATATTTTGATGAAAAATATAAAGAATTGATTAATAATAAATTTAAATTTTCTATTTTAATGATAGATATAGATAATTTTAAATATTTAAATGATACTTTTGGACATCAATTTGGCGATGAAGTTTTAAAAACTATAACATCAGTAATATTAAATTTACTAAATGAACGATGTGTTTTGTGTAGATATGGTGGAGAAGAGTTTGTTATACTTCATAAGTATAGTTTTAAAGAAGAGTCTGTACTAACTGCAGAACTAATAAGATCAGCTGTTGAGCATTTAAGTTGGAGTAAAGATATAAAAGTAACAATAAGTATAGGAATAGCATACAGACTAAATGATGGCTTGGACACGCTATCAAAGGCTGACATGAATTTATACAAAGCTAAAAATAATGGTAAAAATAAGATTGTAGTTTAACTAATGTTGCTATAACATAATAAATAGGAATATCTAATGATATTCCTATTTATTATGTTATAATGCTTATATTGATTAAGAAAGGGAGAGATAAATGAATAAAAAAACAGCATTAGTTACAGGTGCATCAAGAGGTATAGGAAAGGCTATTGCAACTTTATTTGCAGAAAATGGATACAATGTTTTAATTAATTATAATAACTCAGAAAAGGAAGCATTAGATTTATACAATGAGTTAAAAAGTAGAGGATTATCAGTAGATACATATAAAGCTGATGTATCTAAAAAAGAAGAAGTAAATCTTATGATTAATTATTGTATAGGTCAATTTGAAAGAATTGATATTTTGATTAATAATGCAGGGATAAGTAGAACTAATTTATTTAAAGATATAAGTTATGAAGAATGGGATGAGGTAATAAATACTAACTTAAACAGTGTATTTTATACAACAAAAAAAGCACTTCAGTATATGATTCCACAGATGAGTGGGAAAATAATAAATATATCATCTATATGGGGAATGGTTGGGGGTTCATATGAGGTACATTACTCAACTAGCAAAGCTGCTATAATAGGGATGACTAAAGCATTAGCTAAAGAATTAGGTCCTTCAAATATTCAAGTAAATTGTATAGCCCCAGGAGTAATTAAAACAGATATGCTAGATAATTTAGAAGAAGAAACTGTTGACATGTTAATAGAAGAAACTCCACTTATGAGATTAGGGACTCCAGAAGATATTGCTAATTGTGCTTTATTTTTAGGTAGTGAAAAGTCAAACTTTATAACTGGCCAAATTATAAGTCCTAATGGAGGGTTTGTTATTGTATAAATAAATATGGGGGTATAATAATGAAGTACAGTATAAAAAATATAGTAAGGCTAATTATAGGATTACTTGTCTGTGCATTTGGGATAGTTTTAACTATTAATGCAAACCTAGGACTATCACCATGGGATGCATTTCATCATGGACTATCTAAAAATTTAGGAATTACTATGGGACAAGCGAGTATGCTATTAGGAATTTTAGTAATTATAATAGACATTATATTAGGAGAAAATTTTGGTTTAGGAACGATTCTTAATATGTTTTTAATTGGAATATTTATGGACTTTTTTATGTTAAATAACATTATACCAATATCAAAAACTTTAATATCTGGTATTTTTATGTTACTTTCAGGAATGTTTATAATCGGACTAGGTTGTGTTCTATATATTGGTGCTGGATATGGAAGTGGACCAAGGGATGGTCTTATGATAGCTATTCAAAAAAAGACTAATAAACCTGTTAAAATGATTAAAATGTGTATAGAATCATTTGCTCTTATATTTGGATTTTTATTAGGCGGTAGTATAGGCTTTGGAACTGTAATTACAACTTTAGTATTTGGAATTTTTATACAATATGCATTTGATATTTGCAAATTTGATACTAAAAAAGTTATACATAGATATATAGTGGATGATTTAAGATATATAAAAGCAAAAACTTTAAAAAGTCAAAAAGAAATATATAGTGTTGAAAATATAATTGATGAAAATATAGAAAAATAAAAGGAAGCTTATGCTTTCTTTTTTTATTTTATAAGTTAATTTGTAGAAAAAACAACACAATTGTAAAAATCGTACATATAGTATAATAAGAATTTAAATATAAAGGAGGAATTAAGTTGAAAGTATGTATACCTATATATGATGAAAGAAGATTTCAACTATATCAAGATATAAATAATGCTCCTAATATAATTATATTTGATACAGATACTAATGAATACATTGTAAAAGATACTAGTAAAAATACATTAGGGGAGATAATACAATTCTTAATTGATAAAAATATATCTAGGGTTATATCAAACGTAAAAAATGATAATCATCATAAATATATGTCTTGTAAAGATATTGTAATATACAAACCTAATTTAAATGGAAATGCTTTTTTCAATATGGAACTATTTATGGTTAATGAACTAAAAATAGACAAAAGAGAGCATTGACATAATAAATAAAAGCTGTACGCTTTTAAATTAAAATGGGATATATATATCCCATTTTTACATAAAAACTAAAAGATTTGTAAAGAATATATAACATAAATATTAAATTATACTCATATATACAAATTAAATTATAAAAATGAATAAAAAGTAGTAGAAAAATGTCGAAAATAGTGTATAATATATTTAATACATAAAACTAAATAAAAAGGAGTAAGCTATGTCAATAATTTTAAACATTTTAGGAATCATAGTATTATTAGGTGGACTTTACCTAGTATCTTCTGACAAAGCGTCGGTAAACAAAAAACTTATAGGAAAGGCTTTGCTAATACAGTTTATCCTTGCACTTTTCTTAGTTAAATTCCCTATAGGAAGAACTGTTGTAGAAGTAGTATCTGATTTTGTAACTAAAGTATTAGGTTATGGAGTAGAGGGGCTTACTTTCGTATTTGGTCCATTAGCTGATGGTAGCAGTGGATTTATATTTGCAATTTCAGTTCTTGGAAATATAGTGTTTATAGGGGCATTAGTAGGAGCACTTTATTACTTAGGGGTTATAAACTTAGTAGTTAAAATAATCGGTGGTGCAATACAAAAAGTTTTAGGAACAAGTGCAGTAGAAAGTCTTGTTGCTGTTGCAAATATGTTCTTAGGACAAACTGAATCTCCAATACTTGTAAGTAAATACTTACACTTAATGACTACAAGTGAACTTATGTTAGTTTTAATATCAGGTATGGGAAGTATGTCAGCAACAGTTTTAATGGGATACGTAGGAATGGGTATACCTATGCAATATCTACTTATAGCTGGAGCATTAGTTCCATTAAGTAGTATAATAGTTTCTAAGATATTAATACCAGAAACACAACATGAAGAAGTTGTTGAGAAGGTTGAAATGGATAGAAAAGGAGCACATACTAATATAATGTCAGCTATTTCAGAAGGTGCAAGCAATGGTATGCAAATGGCATTTGGTATAGGAGCTGCATTAATAGCTATTACAGGATTAGTTGCTTTAGTCAATGGAGCTTTAGGAGTAGTTGGATTATCATTACAACAAATATTATCTTATTTATTTGCTCCACTTGGATTCTTAATGGGATTAGATTCATCTCATGCATTAACTGCAGGGCAATTATTAGGTAGTAAAATGGTTCTTAATGAATTTATAGCATTCGGAGATTTAGGTAAAATTATAAAGACATTAGATCCTAGAACTGCTTTAGTTATGTCAATTTCTTTAGCTGGATTTGCTAATATATCAAGTATAGGTATATGTATATCAGGAATATCAGTATTCTGTCCAGAAAGAAGAACGGAAATATCAGAAATAGCTTTTAAAGGTATGATAGGTGGATTCTTAGTAAGTACGTTATCAGCTATGATAGTAGGATTAATATTATTATTCTAATGAAAAAAGGTTTGAGTTTTCTCAAGCCTTTTTTTATTACAATAATAAAGGAATATGGGAAAATTTGTCGAAATATAGAAAAAAACATAGAAATATGTTAATATAACTATATAAAATTTAAATATGGAATAGTAAAAGGAGCGATTAAAATAAATATACTAAACTTGATTTTTATGGGAATACCTGAATCAATAGTAATTTTTTCTTCTATATCAATTATTATAAATAGTATAAATAGAAGAAGTATAATAACTATGTCATCTATATATCTTATTTTAATGTATTTATTAAAAAACTATGTAAGTAGTGGAATTGGCAATTTACTAGTATTTATATCAGTAGCTGTTTTAGTTAAGTTATACTCAAAGGCTAAGATAACTCAGTGTTTTGTTGTAACTTCGATAATACTAGCTATAAAAATGGCAACTGAGATGATGACAATATTCTGTATAAATTTCACTGGAATAAATCTTCAATATATACTGCAACATAGCAGTTTAAGAATACTACTATGTTATATATCCTTGATTATTATGGTTATCATAATGAAACTGCTTAAGTATAAGTATTTTATACATAAACTAGATACAAAAAGAATAACTGAAAAAAGTAAAACTGTTCAGCAAATGCTTTTATATTTAAGTATTTTAATTATGTCAATGATAGGAATTGGTATATTGCTATTATATAATCATAGCGAAGTTAACTATGATATGGAAGTTATTATGAGGATATTTTTTGTGCTGGCATTATTACTAATACTGGTAACATTATTATTTAGTGTGATAAATTATGATAAAAGAAAAATTTTAAATGACTTAGAAAAAAATTTAATGGAAAAAAATTTAAAACAGATGGAAGACAGTATAGATGCTTTAAGAGTTCAAAAACATGATTATATGAATCACTTGCAGATAATACTTATGCAAATGTCTAGTGGAAAAATAGAAGAGGCAAAAAGATATATATTAGGAATGGCAGAATGTGATAACAATGTATCTATAGATTTTTTAACAGGAAATCATTGTATAGATGCCATTTTAAATACTAAAAAATTTAAAGCTTCAAAAAATGGTATAGATTTAACTGCTTGTATAGATAGTTTACTAGAAAATATAGAACTTACAGATTCTGAAGTAAGTTCTATACTTTTAAATATAATAGACAATGCGATAGATGAACTTAAGACTATTGAAAAGGATTATAAATATGTACATGTTGAAATTTACGAAGAAGATGGATATTATAATATATTTATAAAAAACAATGGTTCTAAGATAAAAGATACTGAAAAAATATTTGAAATGGCATATTCATCAAAAGGAGAAAATAGAGGTTATGGATTGTATTCTATAAAAAAATTATTAGAAGAGTATAATTGTAAAATAGAAGTTGAAAGTGATGATATGGAAACTGAGTTTTGGATTCAAATTCCTCTAATTATTAGATAAAATAAAAAAGACTAATTTAATTAGTCTTTTTTATTTTATCTAATAATTAGAATCATCAATTTCATACCTTAAAATTAAGTTTTCATTTTTTACAGCATAAGCATAGAATAAGACAAATAAAATCAAAACAAAAGAAATATATATCATAATTATCCCCCTTAGATTATTAAATCTATTAATATAATATTACATTAATAATTAATAAAACCCTTCAAATCTTTAAAAGCAAATTGCGACTAAAATCTTTTTAAATTACCATTTAAAATTTATATGATATAATTTTTATTAAAGAGGGGGTATATACATGGAAAAAATTTTTTTAGAAACAGATAGATTGATATTAAGACAAATAAGCGAAAATGATTTTAATGATATTGCTAATATATTGCAAGATATTGAAATTATGTATGCTTGGGAAAAATCTTTTTCAGATGATGAGGTACTTGAATGGATTAATAAAAATATAGATAGGTATAAAAGAGATGGATATAGTTATTTTTTAGCAATAAATAAAATAAACAAAGAAGTTGTAGGGGTTATGGGGCCTTTAATAGAGAATATAAATGGTAAAGAATTTATAGGGGTAGCTTATATACTAAATAAAGAATCATGGGGGAGCGGATATGCAACTGAAGGAATAAAAGAATGTATAAGGTACATTTTTGAAAATACAGTTGCAGAAAAAGTTATAGCTCAAATACGACCAGAAAATAAATTATCAATTAAAGTTGCATTAAGATTAGGCATGGAATTAGAAGGAGAGTTTACAAAATTATATGAAGGTAAACACATGAAACATTTAATATATTCAATAAAAAAGTAAGTATTTAAATACTTACTTTTTTATTAAAAAAATTGTAAATCTATTTTGAAAAAAGTTAACTAAACTTCAAATTGGGTAATATTTACCTTAGAGGTGATGAGATGGAAACTTTAAGTAAGGAAATAAAAGAACATAAGCGTTATTCAAATAAGTTTAAAATTAAGATTGTATTTGAAAGCATTTTGGTTGGATGTGTAGCTGGATTTATAGTTTCACTATATAGGCTTTGTTCTAGTTATGCAGGATCTATAAGTATAGATATATATAAATTTATGTTAGATCATACTTCATATATAATTTTGGGAATACTAGTATTTGCTACTATAGGTTATATAGTTGGATATTCTGTTGAAAAAGATCCTATGATATCAGGTAGTGGTATTCCACAAATTGAAGGATGTATAAAAGGAAAATTGAAAATTTTACATTCATTTAGGATATTAGTAAGCAAGTTTATAAATGGAGTATTAGCTATGGGAGCAGGGTTATCACTTGGAATAGAGGGCCCATCTATACAGTTAGGAGCTAGTTTTGCACATGGAATATCACAAAAATTTAAATTAGAAAAAAAAGAACAAATGATATTATATTCAAGTGGTGCAGGAGCAGGTTTAGCAGCAGCTTTTAATGCCCCTTTTGCAGGTGTTATGTTTACTCTAGAAGAAGTTCATAAAAGTTTTTCGCCAATACTATTTGTTACATCTATAGCTGCATGTGTTAGTTCAGATTTGATGACATGGGTATTTTTAGGTGAGAAACATACAATTATAGTTGGAAAAGTTTTAGATATACCAGCAAAGTATTATATAGTATTGATTATACTAGGAATTTTAATTGGATTTTGTGGAGTTATATACAATAAAGGGTTATTACAAACTATGAAAATTTATTCAAAAATCAAGTTAAGTTTAAGATATAAGATGATTATACCATTTATGTTTGCCATTGGGTTTGGCATGTTGTTACCACAAGTTTTAGGAGGTGGTGATAAACTGATGAATAACATATTTTCAACAGGGATAACCTTAAAACTAGCTATAATTTTATTAGTTGGTAAATATATATTTTCTCTCATTAGTTTTGCTCCTGGTACTCCTGGTGGTATATTATTTCCAGTGTTAACTTTAGGAGGATTAGTTGGAGTTATATTTTCAAAATTGTCTATTATTATTTTAGGATTAGATCCTGCATTTATAAATAATTTTATATTGCTTTCTATGGCAGGTATGTTTTCATCGGTAGTGAGGGCTCCAATTACAGGCTTTATTTTAGTATTTGAAATGACAGGTTCTTTAACTCAACTAGGACCTATAATAGTAGTTTGTGGAGTAGCATATTTAGTAGCAAATTTATTAGAATGTCCTCCAATTTATGATTCTTTACTTGAGAATAAGATGAAAATACAAGAAAAAGTAGAAAAAACAAAAGTATTCTAATATAGAAAAATATTTGCTAATAAAAGTATTAAAAAACAAAACTTATTTACAAAAACTACTAAATATAAGAATAAAATAACCGTATTATTTAATATACGGTTATTTTATTGTAAATTTCATTATAAGTGAAATAAGGGAGATTTAAAATGGATGTAAATCAATTAGTTGCAATTAAACTTTTAAATGCAGTTGGACAATTAAATTCAAGAAATAGTTCTTATTCAAATGGTCAGCCTGATTTATTTGGAGCAATGTTAGAAAATGCAATGGGAAACTTTGGAGGAGGAACTTGCCCTCATTGTCATGGTAATAATAATCAGCAATTACTAGATAAATTAGATACATTAAATACATTATTAAGTTCTATAAACAATGCTAGGTTAAATAGTAACAAAGATAATGTATCTACATTAAGTGAACAAATAAAAACACCTACAAAGCAAATAAATTCAAATGAAAATAAATCTGTGAATTTTAATAATATAGGTAACATAAAATCTAGTAATAAAGATGCAGCAGTTAGATTAATAGAAAGCAAAATTGGTAATCAATATGTATGGGGTGCTACAGGTCCAAATACTTTTGATTGTTCAGGATTAGTTCAATATGTTTATAAAAATGCTTTAGGTAAAAATATACCTAGAACTGCTTATGAACAAAGTAAAGTCGGACTACCTATAAACCAAAAAGATTTACAGGTTGGAGATTTAGTATTCTTTGATACAATGGGAAAAGGTCGAGTAAGTCATGTTGGAATGTATGTTGGCAATAATGAATTTGTACATGCTGCTAATGAAAAAGACGGAATAAAAAAATCAAAATTAACAGGATATTATCAAACGCATTTTAAAGGAGCTAGAAGGCCATAATTTGTATAAAATATAAAGAGTAAGTGCTGAAAAAGTATAAAGCATTTGCTCTTTTTATTTTTTAGGATTATATTAATTTAGTATATCGAAAAAATATTGATTTAAAAGAACATATACGCTAAACTTATTAGTTGGAAATCTAAGTAAAAGGAGAGGGTAAACATAAAAACAAATAGCATTACATTTAAATTATTTTTATTAATATTTGTTTTAATTGTTTTTATAACTGGTATTATTAGTGCTTGGGTAATAAATGATAGTAATAAAATTGTTCAAGAAGAAATTCGTGGAATGAGATGTCAAGTATTAGATGAAGTTGCTAATAATATAACAATTTTACTATCTAATGTGGAAAGTATAGGAAACAATATTGTTGTAGATAGTAAACTGGTAGATATACTTTCTATACCTAAAGAAAAGCTTTACATAAATTCAGATAAATCAAAAGAAAATTATGACTATGTAGAAAATTTACTTATGGACCAAGTTTTTAAATATGGAAAATTTAATATGAAGCCAGAACTATATATAGTAGGAGAAAACGGTTTAAGTTATGGTACTTACTCTAAGAATAAATATAATTTAAATAGTATAAAAAGTGAAAAGTGGTATAAAGAAATAATAAGTGCAGATGGTAAAACTGTTCTTATAAATACATATAAAGATGAAGAGGGAATAGGCCCTTATAAAAACATATTAAAGATGGGAAGAGTCATAAAAGATTTAATAACAAATGAAACTTTAGGAGTACTAATAATAGATATAAGTGAAACTATGCTATACGATAGATATTCAAATTTACTAGATAGAGGTACATATATATATATAGTCGATTCTAAAGGAAATATAATATCTAGTAAAGATAAAAGATTAATAGGAAAAAATTATAAAAATAATGTAAAGGGAAAAAACGTAAATGATAAAAATATAGAAATTGCATCTAATATAGATTCATATGGATGGAGTATAATTCAAGAAATACCTTCAAATATAATGTCAGAAGTATCAAATCAAATAGCCCAAAGAACATTTTATATAATTGCATTAATTAGTATACCAGCATTAATAATTACCTATAAAATTTCAGCTTGGATTACTAAGCCTATTTTAAATATGAAAGATAAAATGGAAGAAGTAATGAAAGGAAATTTAAATGCAAATGTAGATGTTGATAGAGATGATGAAATTGGACAACTTCAAAATTCATTTAACACTATGGTAAAACAGTTAGATACATCTATTAAAGATATAAAAAAATATGAAAAACAAAAAAGAGTAGCAGAGTTGAGCTTTTTACAAGCGCAAATAAATCCACATTTTTTATATAATACATTAAGCGGTATAAGATTTTTAATATCTATGAATAAAACAGACATAGCTGAAGATATGATTTATAGATTTACCAAACTATTAAGAAGTATATTGCCAAAGGCTAGTGAAATGATTATTTTAGAAGAAGAAATAGAAAATATTAAGAATTATTCTGAACTTCAGAAAATGAGATATCCTGAATGTTTTGATATAAGTTATGAAATGGATGAAAGCATAAAAGACTTTAAAGTACCTTCCTTCATATTACAACCTATAGTGGAAAATGCAATTTTATATAGTATGGAAAAAGAGAATAATAAAGGGAAAATTAGTTTGAAATGTTATAAAAGTGCTAAAGGAATAAGAATCGTTGTAGAAGATAATGGAGTAGGTATGTCTAAAGATAAACTAGAAAATGTATTAAATAAAGAAGCTAGTATAAATAGGGTTGGAGTAATAAATGTACATGAGAGAATACAATTAAATTATGGTCTAGAATATGGACTAAAAGTAGAAAGTATAGAGGGAAAGGGAACTAAAATTACTTTTATACTTCCAAAATAAGGAGGAGAATATGTTAGATATATTAGTAGTTGAAGATGAAGCACCAATAAGAGATTGGATAGTTTATACAATCTCAAATATTTCTGATAAATTTAATGTAGTTGCTAGTGCACAAAATGGAAAAGAGGCTTATGAACTTTCACTAAAACTAAAACCAAAAGTAATTATAAGTGATATAAAAATGCCAATTATGGGCGGTATAGAACTTACAAAAGAAATTAAAAAGGTTTATTCTGATATTTATATAGTTTTATTAACAAATTATGCAGAATTTTCTTATGCAAAGGAAGCCATAAGTTGTGGAGTATATGAGTACTTAGTAAAATCTGATATAAGACCAAAAGAATTAAAGGAGATTTTAGAAAGAATTAATGACAGTATAAATATCAATGAAACTAAACCTCAAAATATAGTTAATGAAAATAATGAAGATGAAATAAAATATTCAAAAGCTATAAAAAAATCTTTAGAATATATAGATGAAAACTATAAAGAACATATATCTTTACATGATATAGCAAACTATGTTTATTTATCTCACGAGTATTTTTCAAGATTATTTAAGGAAGAAGTAGGTGAAAACTTTAGCTTATATCTTACTAACTATAGAATGAAAAAGGCAGAAAAACTTTTAAAGACTACAGATATGAAGATATCTCAAATTTCTATGAATGTAGGATATTCAAATGCTAGTTATTTTTCAAAAACCTATAAAAAATATAAAGGAATATCTCCTGAAGATGATAGGTAGATATAATTAAAATCTTGCTTATGTCAATTTTTTACACAAAATATCAATATATTTATACATAAGCAAGATTATACATATAAAAATATCAATATTATTAAAATACATATCAATAAAGTTTATAGAGTGAAAACGTTTTGTTTCGTATAATATTATTAAAGCAGAAGGGAATAATTAATAAATGAAATTAAACTACAAAAAGATAATAGTATTAACTAGTTTGATATTAATTATTATAATTGCTTATTTAAAAGAAGTTAATCAAACTAAAACAGAAATTAAAAATAATAAGGCAACAAAAGTAGCAATTATTTTTAATGAGTCTGGTTTAGGGGATAAATCTTTTAACGATTTATGTTATGATGGCATGTTAAAAGCACAAGAAAAATTAGAAATTGAGTTTGATTATGCCGAGTCAAAAAGTAAAAATGATTATGTGAAATTTGCTAGAGAATATGCAAAGAAAAAGGAGTATGATCTTATAATTTCTGTTGGAGGAGAACAAAAAAAGGCGGTACAACAAGTTTCCAGAGAATTTTCAAATCAAAAATTTACAATAATAGATTCTAAGTTAGAATTACCAAATGTAAGTTCTATAAGTACTAATTGGGCACAACAAACATTTCTACATGGTGTTATCGCAGGTCTTGAGTTATCTAAAGATTTAGATGAAAATAAATCTGCTGGAGTAATTCTTGGTAAAGAATTAAATCATTTAAATGAAGGATTTATAGGATTTGAGGCAGGTGTTAAATATATAAATCCAAATATAAATGTCATGAAAGCAGTGGTAGATGATTTTTCAGATCCTGCAAAAGCAAAAGAAATTGCTCTTTCAATGTATAATAAGGGAGCAGTTTATATACAGCAGTTAGCTGGACAATCTGGGTTAGGGGTATTTTTAGCAGCTAAACAAGTTAATAAATATGCATTTGGAGTAGATGGAAATCAAAATTCTTTTGCACCATATAATATTGTATCAACAGCAACAAGATACGCAAACGATATAATATACAAAGAAATAGAAGCTATAAAATATAACTCATGGAAATCAGGAGTACATAAAATTGGCCTAGGAGAAAACGTTATCGATTATACAAGAGAAGGCTCAAGTGTTGAATTAGATTCAAATACTATTGAAAATGTTGAAAAAATCAAAAGGGATATAATAAACAATGATATAAATATACCCACAACCAATAAAGAATTAAATAAATGGGTTAAGAATAATCATTATAAATTAAATGAATAAGGGGAGATAAAAATGAGAGTATACGATATAATTTCAAAAAAAAGAGATAATAAAGAATTATCTAAAGATGAAATAGAATTTTTTATAGAAAAATATACTAATGGAGATATACCTGATTATCAAGCATCTGCATTATTAATGGCAATATATATAAATGGATTTAGTAAAGAAGAAACAGCAAATCTTACTATGGCAATGGTTAATTCAGGTGATGTAGTAGATTTAAGTATGATAGAAGGAATAAAACTAGATAAACATAGTACTGGAGGAGTAGGAGATAAAACATCTCTTATATTAGTACCTATGGTTTGTGCAGCTGGAGGAAAGGTTGCTAAATTATCAGGAAGAGGTCTTGGACATACTGGAGGAACACTAGATAAATTAGAATCTATACCAGGATTTAATATTTCTGTTGAAGAAGAAAAATTTAAAGATATGGTAAAAAATGCAGGTTTAGTTATAGCCGGACAAACTCAAAACTTAGTACCGGCAGATAAAAAAATATATGCATTAAGAGATGTTACAGCAACTGTTGATAGTATACCTTTAATAGCTGCAAGTATAATGAGTAAAAAAATAGCTTCAGGTTCAGATGCAATATTATTAGATGTTAAATATGGTGAAGGAGCTTTTATGAAAACTGCAGAAGATGCTAAAAAATTAGCAACTGCTATGGTAAATATAGGAAATAGTTTGGGAAGAAAAACATCAGCTGCAATAACATTAAATGGAGAACCTTTAGGATATGCAATAGGTAATGCACTTGAATTAAAAGAGGTTATAGAAGTATTAAAAGGTGAAGGACCTGAAGATTTAAGAGAATTATGCTTACAACTAGGGGCTCAAATGCTTAAAATTGGTGGAATCGAGCCAGATACTAAAAAAGGAAGAGAAAAACTTGAAAAGGTTTTAAGTGATAATTCAGCTCTTTCTAAATTAAGAGAGTTAGCAGTTCTTCAAGGTGGAGATCCAAGTGTTATAGATAATCCAGAATTATTTGAAATAGCGCCTCTAACTTATGAAGTAAAAGCTAATAAAGAAGGTTATGTTTATGACCTAAATGCAGAAAAAGTAGGTATAGCATCATTACTTACAGGTGCAGGTAGACATACAAAAGATGATGAACTTGATTATGGTGCAGGAATAATTCTTAAAAAGAAAATGGGAGATTATGTGAAAGAAGGAGATGTATTAGCAACTCTATATTCAAGTGATAAAGATAGATTTGAAAAAGCTGAAGAGCAATTACAAGAAGCTTATGATATACAAAATGAAAAGCCAGAAAAAAGTTTTATTATACATGAAATAATTGGCTAAATCAAAAGGAGAAAAACAATGGATAAAAATGTAATTTTAAGTACAGTAGACCACACTTTATTAAAACAAACAGCTACTTGGGAAGATATAAAGGTAATTTGTGAAGATGCAATGAAATATGAAGTAGCATCAGTTTGTATACCTCCATCATTTGTAAAAAAGGCAAAGGATTTCGTGGGAGATAAAATGAAGGTTTGTACAGTAATAGGATTTCCAAATGGATATAATACAACTGCAGTTAAAGTATTTGAGACTGTAGATGCTATAAAAAATGGTGCAGATGAAATAGATATGGTTATAAACCTAGGAATGGTAAAAGAAAAGAATTTTGATGAAGTTACAAAAGAAATAAAAGCTATAAAAGAAGCATGTAAAGATAAAATTTTAAAAGTAATTATAGAAACTTGTCTATTAACTGAAGAAGAAAAAATTAAAATGTGTAAATGTGTAACAGATGCTAAAGCTGATTTTATAAAAACTTCTACAGGATTTAGCACAGGTGGAGCTACACTAGAAGACATAATACTTTTTAGAGAAAATATAGGTAGTGAAGTATTAATAAAAGCAGCTGGAGGAATAAAAGACTTAGACACAGCTAAAGTATTTATAGAAAATGGAGCAAAGAGACTTGGTACAAGTTCAATTATAAAAATAATAAATAATGAAGAAGTAATAGGGTATTAAGCTTTAACTAATTACATAATTATAAAAATATGACAAAAGGTGGGGTAAATATTATGAACAACTTATATGAAAAAATAATAGAAAGCGCAAACTATATAAAATCTAAAACGGATATAAAACCTACTATTGGGTTAATATTAGGTTCTGGACTTGGGGTATTAGGAGATGAAATAGAAAATCCAGTAGTAATAAGTTATAATGAAATACCAAATTTTCCAGTTTCAACAGTTGAAGGACATAAAGGTCAATTAGTAATTGGACAATTAGAAGGTAAAAATGTTATAGCTATGCAAGGAAGATTCCATTTTTATGAAGGATACAAAATGCAAGAAACAACTTTTCCAGTAAGAGTTATGAAAGCGTTAGGAGTAGAAACTGTTTTTGTAACAAATGCAGCAGGTGGAGCTAATAAATCTTATAAACCAGGAGACTTAATGATAATAAAAGATCATTTAAACTTAGGTGGAAATAATCCTTTAATAGGTAAAAATGATGATAGATTAGGGGTTAGATTCCCTGATATGTCTACTGCATACACTCCAAAATATATACAGTTAGCAAGAGATTGTGCTAAAAAATTAAATATAGATATAAAAGAAGGTGTATACGCATTCTTTACAGGACCAACTTATGAGACTCCAGCAGAAGTTAAAATGGCACAAATATTAGGTGCTGATGCAGTGGGTATGTCAACTGTTCCAGAAGTAATAGTTGCATCTCATAGCAATCTAAATGTTATAGGTATATCTTGTATAACTAATATGGCTGCAGGAATACTTGACCAACCTTTAAATCATGAAGAAGTTATCGAAACTACACAAAGAGTTAAAGAACAATTCTTAAATCTAGTAAAAAACATAGTTCACAATATATAACTATATAATTAAAAATAATATTTAGTTTAGACTGTCTCATAAATAAAATTAAAATTTGAGACAGTCATAAAACTAAAAAGCATATCTTGAAAATTTATCATATAGAAAAATGAGGGCGGATAAAATGTCGGTAATATTAAACATAATTGGGATAGCGCTATTACTAGGTGGTTTATATCTTGTATCACCTAATAAAAAAGATGTAAAAAAGAAAATGATATTAAAAGCTTTAGTAATCCAAGTTATATTAGCATTTTTATTATTAAAGTTTCCACTTGGAAGAATAGCTGTTGAAAAAATTTCAGATTTTGTAACAGTAGTATTAAGTTATGGAGCAAAAGGGTTAGGATTTGTATTTGGACCTTTAGCAGATGCAGGAGCTCCTACAGGTATGATATTTGGTATTCAAGTTTTAGGTAATATAATTTTCATATCAGCATTAGTTGCAGCACTTTATTATATAGGTCTTATAGGATTTGTAGTTAAAATAATTGGAGGTGCAATAGAAAAAGTATTAGGAACAAGTAAAGTTGAAAGCTTTGTTGCAGTTGCTAATATGTTTTTAGGGCAAACAGAGTCACCTATTCTTGTAAGTAAATACTTATCAGGTATGAGTGAAAGTGAAATAATGTTAGTTTTAATATCAGGTATGGGAAGTATGTCAGCGACAGTTCTTGGTGGATATGCAGGACTTGGGATTCCTATGCAGTACCTTTTAATAGGTGGAGCTTTAGTGCCATTAGGAAGTATAATAGTTTCAAAAATAATTCTTCCTGAAAAAGTACGTGAAGTTGTCACTGTAAACACTGTTACTGTAGACAATGGAGAAGAAGTTGATACTGAATCTGAAGTTGAATTTGCAGCAACTGTAATAAATAGTGATGAAGTTACAATAGATAATAAAGGTAATAATAGTAATATAATGGAAGCTATTTCTCAAGGAGCTAATGATGGTATGAACATGGCACTTGGAATAGGGGCATCTTTAGTAGCTATAATAGCTTTAGTAGCATTAGTTAATGGTGGACTTGGGCTTATAGGATTATCACTAGAAGGAATACTATCATATGTTTTTGCACCAATAGGTTTCTTTATGGGAATACCAAAAGAAAGTGTATTAACAGCAGGTCAATTACTAGGAAGTAAATTAGCTTTAAATGAGTTCGTTGCATTTGGAGAATTAGGACCTATGTTACCACATTTAGATTATAGAACTGGATTAATGATGGCAATATCACTAACTGGATTTGCAAATATATCTAGTATGGGTATTTGTATATCAGGAATATCAGTTTTCTGTCCTGAAAAAAGAGGTCAATTAGCAGAGCTTGCATTTAGAGGTATGATTGGTGGATTTTGCGTTAGTGTTTTAAGTTCATTAATAGTAGGAGCTATAGTAGCATTATAAAAAAACAAAAGGAGATATAAGACAATGAAAATATTTATAGATACAGCTAATATAGATGAAATAAAAGAAGCTAATACTTGGGGAATTGTAGATGGTGTAACTACAAATCCATCTCTTATAGCTAAAGAAGGTAGAGACCTTCAAGAGGTAATAAATGAAATATGCTCCATAGTAGATGGACCTATAAGTGCAGAGGTAATAAGTTTAGAAGCTGACAAAATGGTTGAAGAAGCTATGGAATTAGTTAAATTACATAAAAATATAGTTATAAAAATACCAATGTGTATAGAAGGATTAAAAGCCGTTAAAATATTAAGTGAAAAAGGAATAAAAACTAATGTTACATTAATATTTTCATCACAACAAGCATTACTTGCAGCAAAAGCGGGAGCAACTTACGTTAGCCCATTTGTTGGAAGATTAGATGATATAGGAACTACAGGAGTAAACCTTATAAGTGATATAGCTACTATATTTGAGGTACATGAAATGAATACACAAATAATTTCGGCTAGTATAAGAAATCCAATTCATGTTTCAGAATGTGCTATGGCTGGTTCTGATATTGCTACAGTACCATTTAATGTATTAAAGCAAATGTCTAAGCATCCTTTAACTGATATAGGTATAGCTAAATTTTTAAGTGATTACGAGAAACAAGGAAAGTAATATTAATTTTAAATAGATATAATTACATTTTCAAAGTAGAAAATCTAATTATAATATAATAAACTGATAAAAAAGACTCCTATATTGGAGTCTTTTTTACATATAAAGAAATTATCATATAGGAGAAAAAAGTGAGATTCACTATAGGATAAGTAGCAAAAATGTATGATATAAGTCATGACACTTTAAGATACTATGATAAAATTGGACTATTAAAACCAAATGTAAAAAAGATAACAGTTTAAAAGTTAAAATAAAATGATCACAAGATATTAAACTTAGAATATATCGGCGCTAAAGTATATGCATTTGAATTTATAATGAATGGATTTAATATATTTAACTCAGGTTATTTCACATCAATAGGAAATGCAAGGGATTCGCTGTAAGTAGGGGGGAGTATTTATTGGTATGAGCATTTTAACTAAAATTTTTGGAATAAATGGAGTTTGGATGAGTGTTGCATTTGCGAAATTATCAACTTTATTTATTATTTAATATTTAATAAAAAAAGAACAAAAACAAGAATGTTTAAATATAAAAAAGCTAAAGGTATAAGTATACTTTAGATTAACTTGATTATTTTAAAAGATTAATATATGATTCTAGGTATCAAATACTGATTATTTTAAATTAGATGAAATTAAAAAATCTATATAAAAGGAGATAAGTTATGTTTAAAGAAATGAGAAGGAAAAAAAGAGAACTAGAATTAAATGATATAGAAAAAATATTAGAAAATGGAGAATATGGTAATCTTGCAACTTTAAGTGAGGATGGATATCCATATAGTTTACCTATTAGTTATGTATATTATGACGATAGTATATATTTTCACTGTGCAAAAAAAGGCCATAAACTAGATAATATAGTATACAATAAAAAGGTTTCTTTTAGTGTTGTTGGAGATACTGAAGTTTTACCAGATAAGTTTAGTACAAAGTATGAAAGTGTTATAATATTTGGAGAAGCTGTGGAAGTTGATAAAGAAGAAAAAGAAATAGTATTATTAAAACTTATAGAAAAATATTCTAAGGATTTTTTAGAAGAAGGAAAAAAATACATATCTAAAGCTAAAGATGCTACAAATATAGTTAAAATTAAAATAATACATATAACAGGAAAAGGAATCAGATAATCACTAAGTTTAAAAATATTTATAATATATAATAAGAAATTATAAGTTATAGGAGGTATGGCTTATTATATATTTTGATTATTTGATACTTATTATATTATTCATATTGGGAGGATTTTCTATAAGTATAGCAAAATATTATTATATAATACAAAATATTTTAGGTATTATATTTATATCAACATGCATTTTAAGAAGAAAACTTGGAAAAAAATATTCTGTTTTAAACATTTTTAGAGTAATATCTGCACTGTGTATTTTATTTATTTGGTTATTTTAGAAATGAAAATTTTTCTATAGTATAATAATTAGTTGATGATATAGGGATATTTTTGCTTAATAAAAAAAATAAAGAATGGTATTTATACAAATAATAGGTAGGACTCTTTTAAAAGAACCCTACCTATTGTTATTACAAATAATTTTTATAGTACTTGACATAAGGTGTATATAAAGTGTATATATAATATATACACACTTTATATACACTTTTTATAATATAAAGAAAGAGGTGAAATTTTGAATATAAATATTAGCAATACCTCAACTATACCTTTGTATGAACAAATAAAAAGTCAAATACAAAATCAGATTCTAGACTCTACTTTAAATCAAGGAGATGGACTACCATCAATAAGGAATTTAGCAAAGGAATTAAAGGTAAGTATTATAACGATTAAAAGAGCTTATGAAGAGTTGGAAAAAGAAGGGTTTATAGAAACTGTAACAGGTAAGGGGACTTTTGTATCTATGCAAAATACAAGTAGGCTGAGAGAAATAACTTTATATGAAATTGAAAATAAATTAGAAATTATAGTAAAACAAGCTAAATCAGCAGGGATCTCTTTAGAAGAGGGATTAGAAATTTTTAAAAGTATATATGAAGAAGTTTAGGGAGGGATAAAAATGAATGCCATAGAAATTAGAGATTTGAGCAAAAGGTTAAATGGATTTGAATTAAATATAGATAAATTAGATATAAAAAAAGGATATATAACAGGATTTGTAGGACCTAATGGATCAGGAAAGACCACTACTATAAAACTTATAATGAATATGTTATTTAAAGATAGTGGAAGTATAAAAATATTTGAAAAAGAAAATGATATTGAATCTTTAAATATAAAAGCGATAATAGGCTATGTAGGAGAAACACCTGGTTATATGCAAGATTCTAAACTTAAAGCTATAAAAAAAGGGATATCTTGTTTTTATAAAAATTGGAATGAAAATATATATAAGCGATATATAAAGCAGTTTAAATTAGATGAAAATAAAAAATATAAAGAACTTTCAAAAGGCCAACAAAAAAAATTTGAGCTTGTTATGGAACTTTCACACAACCCTAAATTAATAATAATGGATGAGCCTACTGCAAATTTAGATCCATTAGTTAGAAATGAATTTTTAGATATTTTACAAGAACATATAGAAAAAGAAGATGCAACTGTGTTTTATTCAACTCATATAACTTCAGATTTAGATAAGGTAGCTGATTATTTAGTATTTATATTTGAAGGAAAAGTAATTCTTTATGGAGATAAAGAAAGCATATTAGAAAATCATAAAATAATAAGAGGAAATAAAGAATTATTAGATATTGAGACAAAAAAAGAACTTATATCTTATAATGAAAATTCATTTGGATTTGAAGGGCTAGCAAAAAATATAAAAAGTGCTTATGAAGTTTTTGGAGAAGAAGTAATTTACGATAATGCAAATTTAGAAGACATATTAATGTATTATACAAAGGAGTGTTAATTATGGAGAATATAATAAATCTTACTAAAATGAGTTTTAATAACTTAACATCTATATTTAAAAACATAGGTATTATTTTATTAATTTGGTTAGTAATAGCTATAATTAACCCTTCTTTTTTAAGTATGCTATTTGCTATGGGAGGGTATCTCCTTTTATATCAAATTATGGCTTATGAGGATATGTACAAGATAGATAATTTAATTTCATCACTTCCTGTTAAGAAAAGTGAATATATAATTTCTAGATATGTTTTAGGAATAACTATATCAGTAATTTCAATAATATTTTTGACTATATTTTACCTTATTGCAAATATGATAAATTCAAATAATATTCCCTTAGATATTTACATTTTAATAGGAGTAATTTCTTCAGTAATTTCAATATCCTCTATAATACCTATAGTTATTAAATTTGGAGTTACAAAGGGAAGATTAATAGTCTTAATAATATTTATGCTAATAGTTGGATTACCTATGGGAATAGTAGGAATATTAGGTGAAGAACCACAAATACTTAAACTAGTTTTAAGTATGGTGGATAGGTTGGGATTACCTTTAATAGTTTTATTATTAAGTTTTGTAATATTACTAATTTCAATTACAATAAGTTTTAAATTATATAATAAAAAAGAATTAGTATAGTATGTATTAAATAAAAATTTATTTTTATAATAAAGTTAATTGAAAATGGTATAGAATATTTTATTTAATAAAATTTTAATTATAAAGCAGGAAACCAACTTTTTTAGGTTTTCTGCTTTTTTTATTTTACTCAATTTGTAAGTTACTCTAAATTTTTTAAGTAATTGTCCGTATTAATAAATTAAAGAGAGGAGGCGTTTAAATATGAAAAACAAAAAAATAACAAAGTTATTAGCATGTGCTACAATAGCTTTAGGAATGAGTACTTCTACATTTACAAGTTTTGCTCAAGGGCCTAATAGTGAGGATATAGACAATGGTATAGCTAACTTAAAGTACAACAAAAATGAAGTACTAGCTGCAAATGGAGATACTATTGAAAATGTCGTTCCAAAAGAAGGTATAAAAACAAATAATAAATTTATTGTAGTAGAGCGTAAGAAAAAAACACTTACGACATCTCCAGTAGATATATCAATTGTAGATTCTGTAACAGATCGTACATACCCGGGGGCATTACAAACTGCAGATGATTCTTTTGTTGAAAATAGACCAAATATCTTAATGTGCAAAAGAAAACCAATAAATATTAGTATTGACTTACCTGGTATGAAAAAGGACAATACAGTTACAGTTCAAAACCCAACTTATGGTAATGTATCTGGAGCAATAGATGAATTAGTATCTAATTGGAGTGATAAAAACTCACAAACACATACATTACCTGCTAGAACTCAATATTTAGAATCTATGGTATATAGTAAATCTCAAATTTCAAATGCTCTTAATATTAATGCGAAAGTTCTTGACAATTCACTTGGAATAGACTTTAACGCAATTTCAAATGGAGAAAAAAAGGTTATGATTGCAGCGTATAAGCAAATATTTTATACTGTAAGTGCTCAATTACCAAATAATCCATCTGAGTTATTTGATGATAGTGTAACTTTTAAAGAGTTAGTTAGAAAAGGTGTAAGCAACGAAGCACCACCACTTATGGTTTCTAATGTAGCTTATGGTAGAACTATTTATGTAAAGCTAGAAACAAGCTCTAAGAGCAAAGATGTACAAGCTGCATTTAAAGCTTTAATAAAGAACAATAGTGCAAGTAATAGTTCTCAATATAAAGATATATTTGAGAACAGCTCATTTACAGCCGTTGTTTTAGGTGGAGATGCTCAAGCTCATAATAAAATAATAACTAAAGACTTTGATGAAATAAGAAATGTAATTAAGGATAATGCAACTTTTGGATTAAAAAATCCTGCATATCCAATTTCTTATACGAGCACATTCTTAAAAGATAATTCAATAGCTGCAGTACATAATAAAACAGATTATATAGAAACTACATCTACAGAATATTCAAAGGGAAAAATAAACTTAGATCATAGTGGAGCTTATGTTGCTCAATTTGATGTATCTTGGGATGAAGTTTCATATGACAAAGATGGTAATGAAATCTTAACTCATAAAGTTTGGGATGGAAGTAATCAGGATAAAACTGCTCATTTTGCAACAGTTATACCACTTGAAGCTAATGCAAGAAATATAAAAGTATTAGCTAGAGAGTGTACAGGACTTGCATGGGAGTGGTGGAGAACTATTATTGATGAAAAGAATGTTCCTTTAGCACCAAATGTTAATGTTTCAATTTGGGGGACTACATTATATCCAAGAACTAGTATAGATTATCAAACAAATTAATTAGTTTAAAAGGCATAAAGGATTTATATCTTTATGCCTTTTATTTTATATATTTTTAATTTATATAATACAAAAAAGCCTTTTAAAGGCTTTTTTTATTTAGGAATATATTTCCTAAAATATATAGAGTTTTTTATAAAAATATTGAGAATAATAAAATTATTATAATTTAAAAGGAGACATCTATGGTTAAGACAAAAATTTTAATTTTAATTATGAGTGTAGTAATATGTTTCACAACAGTATCAATAGGTGAATCAAAGAATGAGCTAAGTTTGATATTAGGTGGAAGGTATATAAAACCTTATACTATAAAACACGATAAAAGAAATGATGAGTACAACCAGATTAAAAATATGGAGAGGTTTTTCAGACCATCAAAATTACCAATACTAAATGATAAAATAGAAACATCTATATATGATTTATATGGTAGTGAAAATTTAAATTTTAAAATACCTGATAACCTTTTAAAAACTCCAAAAGATACTATAATAAATTATTTTAGTGTTCTAAGAGAAGCTGCAAATCCAAATAAAGATACCAATACTGGATGTGGATCTTTAGGAGATACTAAAGGACCTTATCCTGTTGCGTATAATTTTTTAACAAAATCATATAAGCAACAAGTTTCTTATAATGAATACTTAAAATCCTTTGAAAATAAGCTTCATACAAATTTAATAAAGCTTGAGAAAGTACCAAGAGATTTAGAGCATCCAAAAGATGATAAATATTTCGTTGAACTAGAAATTATCGAAGGAACGAATGAGAATAGAGGCGTTTTTGGATATTATTATGGATATATTTATGTAACTAAAGAAGATGGTGTATATAAAATAAATTATATGCAGTATTCTCCTGAAAATTATTTATGTGCACCATACCATGGATGGAATTATGATGCTGAGTTTGTAATAGATATTAAATATAAACAATGGTGCTCTTTAGTTAAAGGAGATATCAAAATTAATCAAGATGGTTATAAAAAGAAAATATATTTTAGTGATAAGAATGGGAATCAATATTATGTTTTGTTTTATCAATTAACTAATGGATATGATATAAAAATTGCTGATTATAAAAAAGATAAGAATGGTAATTGGAAATTAATATATATAAACCCTGAAAAATGTTTAGAGGATAAAAATAAATAAAAAGTATAGGCTTAAAATGTCTATACTTTTTATTTGATCTTATAAATATATAAATTTTAGTTTTTAATTAATTTATAACTGATTAAAGATAAAACAAATGTTAATATAGTAATTAATATTGCTGTTGTAAAATCATAAGAAATATAAATAGCATTTGGACCACCGTCTAATCCTTGTATTGTACCTAAAGAACTTTTAGAGTGAAATAAAATTGATAAACCAGCTAGACAAGAAATAATCCCAGATATTAACATATGTTTTTTAAAATTCCAATTATTAAACATTTTTTAAATCTCCCCCCATAGAATTTAATTAAATTGTATCATGAAATTTAATAAATTGTAGTATAAAATAATTTAAATGAATCAAATTTATATAATATATAATTAATTACAAGAAATAATAACAGCAATAAATAAATTTATATAATATAATTATTGCATAAATTTGTTAATTATATTATAATAAAATATCTATTGATTTTGAAAGTGAAGTTGATGGGGTAAATAAAATCTAAATAAAATATTGAACATAACTACTCTTTTATTAAGTGCTACCATAATTATTATGGTAGTATTTTTTTATGGATTAATATTAAATCAAGAGTTATAATATAGATTGTAAGTTGACATTATGGAGGATTAGATAATATGATAAAAGAAGAAAAGAAAAACAAAAAATTAGGGCTTAAAAGATTTGCTATATTTATGATAATATTAGCTTTCATTATAACAGCAATAGCTCCAATAGCTAGTTTTATTATGTAATTCATAAAGGACTGATTTTGTTGATAAGCAAAAAATTAAAAAGTGAAATTTTATTAGTTATATATTTTATTATTGTGCTTTTTATTTTGCAGCATTATATATATTTATCAGAATATAAAAGTTTTATATGGTTTGTATTTTGGATATTAAAGATTGTGGTTTGTATTGAAACTTTATCTACTGCTATAATATGGTATTATGAATTGATAGCAAGTGAAATATAAATTTAAATAATTTATATAACAGTCTAGTTAAAAATACATAGAAAAATATATATCTTGCTATACATCGTATTAAAAATATGCAATTAATTTAATTGCATATTTTTAATACGATATAAAAGACCAAGAGCATATATCTTTAAATCCAAGAGAATGATACATTTTTTTTGCATTATTACTAGTATATGTTAAACCAAAAAGCTTTCCTTCAGTATAATTAGATTTAATTAGCTTAGATACGCATTTAGAAGCATAGCCATTTAATCTAAAGTCTGGATGAGTTCCAACTCCAACTATTATTCCATAAGAAGGGGTATTAAGTAATAATTGAGCCATACATATCATATCTTTATTGTTGTCTAAAACACAATATCCTTTAACTCTTTCTGTTAAAATATCTAAATCAAGTTTGTTTGAATTATATATATTTTTAGGAAATTCTTCTATATGATTAGATAAATTAACTACTTTTTCACCATCTCCAAATTGAAATTCTTGAATAATATTAAGATTTGTTTTCAAACTTTTAATATTATTAATTACACATAGAGTAGATTTTTCTATAGTTTTGAATTTTATAAATGGTTTAAGCTTTTCTAGTATAGAGCTTTCACCACATATGTGGGTATAATTATTAGCATTTATTATATCTGAAAATTCTTTTGTAGAAAAATTATTAGATGAATAAATTATAAAAAAATTATTAAATTGAAAAAGTGCTGCTATTATTTTATTAAACTGATCAAACTCTCCATATATTCTTAGATAAGGAGCATTAAATCCATGAAATTCTAGATTAGTTAATATATATAGATTTTTTTCCTTTTCCTTATTTAAAAAATTTAAAATGAGATCTTTATAAGAATAGTCTAAACATTTAATCAACTAAGTCACCTCCAATATATAAAGATATATTCTATATAATGTATATAAATACCTTTATAATTGAAATGGTTGCAAAACTTAACTATAATTTAAGTAATAAAATTAGGGGGAATATTTATGGAGAATATAGATGAAGTATTTGATTTTTACAATAATGGAGCAGAAAAGGGACGGTTAGAAAGAGGATTAGGAATAGTAGAATTTTATAGAACAAAAGAAGTTTTAAGTAATTATATAGTAAAAAAAGGAAATATAATTTATGATGTAGGAGGCGGGATAGGGGTATATTCTTCTTGGTTAGCTAGTGAAGGAAATGAAGTCCATCTGTTAGAGTTGGCACCTAATGCAGTTGAATATGCTATAAAAAGTCAGTCCAAAGATAATTTATTTAAGGCAGAAGTATGTGATGCAAGAAATATAAATAGAGAGAATGAAAGTGCAGATATAGTTCTTCTTATGGGACCTTTATATCATCTTCAAAATAAAGAAGATAGAAAAAAAGTATTAAATGAGGCTAAGAGAGTTTTGAAAAAAGGAGGAATATTATTTTCAGTAGGAATTTCTAAGTTTAGTTCAACAACATGGGCTATATCTACTTATGGAAATGGAAATGAGTTTTTAGATGATCCTATATATTTTAATATGATACAAAATGAATTAATTAGTGGAGTTCATATAAGACCAAAAGAGTATTCAAATTTTATAACTCAAGCTTATTTTCATACTCCTAGAGAGTTACAAGAAGAATTAGAAGTAGTTGGATTTGAAACTATTCAAAAACACGCTATAGAAGGGGTTATTTGGTTCACACCTTTTTAAAATGAATATTGGAAAGATGAAGAGAAGCAAAATATATTGCTTAAAATTTTAAATCAAACAGATACAGAAGAATCTTTAATGGGTATGAGCCCTCACTTTATGATAGTATCAAAGAAGGTATAAATTAGAATTGATATAAATTAATTTATTCTAAATATTACAATTGAATTATATACGATTATATATACAAAATTTGAGTGAATAATTATTAGGAATTAAATAAAAATTTAAGCATAAATATATTATATAAAATAAAATAAATTTTCCATGTCAAAAATATTTAATATAAAAAATACCAGTAAAATTTCTACTGGTATTTTTTTTGAAATTATATCTAAATATTAAATTTATACTTACCTTAAAATATAAAAAAAATATAAAAATATAAGCTTAAAACATATTAAATTTAAGTTTTTATCAATAAAAAATTAAAAAAATTTTTTATTAAAATATTTAAAATTATCTAAGTTTTACTACTTATTTCCAATTTATTTACAAAAAAATTTAAGGATGTTATATTTAAAGAGAAGGCGAGAGTAATCGTTTTCACAAAGTAAGACACTACTATTTAATCAAAATCTAGGAGGAGAATTACTATGGAAAACTTAAAAAACAAGAAATTTGCTACAAGAGCGATACATGGAGGACATCACAAAGATCCTGTATCTGGAGCATTAACTACACCAATATGCCAAACATCAACATTTGTATTTGATAGTGCAGAACAAGGTGGAAGAAGATTCGCACTTCAAGAAGGTGGATATATATACACAAGACTTGGAAATCCAACTAATACTCAATTAGAAGAAAAAGTAGCTTTATTAGAAGGTGCAGAAGCTTGTATGTCTACTGCATCAGGAATAGGAGCTATATCTTCAGCATTATGGACAGCTTTAAAAGCAGGAGACCATGTTGTTGCATCAAAAACTTTATATGGATGCACATTTGCATTATTAAATCATGGATTAACAAGATATGGAGTTGAAGTAACTTTTGTAGATGCAACTAATTTAGATGAAATTAAAGCCGCTATGAAAGAAAATACTAGAGTAGTTTATCTAGAAACTCCTGCAAACCCAGACTTAAAATTAATAGATATAGAAGCTGTTTCTAAAATAGCTCATGAAAAGAAAGATTGTATAGTTATGGTAGATAATACTTTCTGTACTCCTTACATACAAAGACCTCTAGAATGGGGAGCCGATGTTGTAGTTCACTCTGCAACTAAATACTTAAACGGACATGGAGACGTTATAGCCGGTTTCGTTGTTGGGAAAAAAGAATTTATAGACCAAGTAAGATTATTTGGTGTAAAAGATATGACAGGTGCTGTACTTAGCCCATTTGATGCTTACTTAATATTAAGAGGTATGAAAACTCTACAAATTAGAATGGATAAACATAGTAAAAATGCACTAGAAGTTGCTAAATTCCTAGAAGGACATAAAAATGTAATAAAAGTTAATTATCCTGGACTTGAAAGTTTCCCTCAACGTGAATTAGCTAAAAAACAAATGGATTTACCAGGTGGTATGATAGCATTTGAAGTTAAAGGTGGCCTAGAGGCAGGTAAAAAACTACTTAACTCTTTAGAATTATGTACTCTTGCAGTTAGCTTAGGTGATTGCGAGACATTAATACAACATCCTGCTTCAATGACTCACTCTCCTTATACAGCTGAGGAAAGAGCTGAAGCTGGTATTTCAGATGGTTTAATAAGAATTTCTGTAGGACTAGAAGATTCTGAAGATATAATAGATGATTTAAAACAAGGTCTTGATAGATTATAATAAGTTTTCTTTTTACATAAATAAAAGAGAGGTTTCTACCTCTCTTTTTATATTAAGAATAAATTAGGTATTTTTTTACTTTTTTGTAAATAATTATAAATATCAGTTTGATATAATGTAAGTTAGACAATAAATCAAAGGGAGTAATATAATGATGCATTTGAACTTTATAACAATTGTGGGTTTAACAATTGTTGTATGGGCTATATTTAGGTTATATTTAGCTAAATTAAGGCGAACTTTAGATTTAACTAAAGAGGGAGCTTTGCTAATACTAGTAATATATTTCTTAATACTTATAAGATTGACCATTTTTAAATTTTGTATAATTATGATTTCAAGTCCACTAAATTCATATCAATATACTTTTTCAGGCGTAGATGGTATTATTAATATTATTCCATTTAAAGAGACGGTAAATATTTTAAAAGACGGAATACATAACAATAAAATTATTAAGGGCATAATTTTAAATGTAATTTACTTTATACCTCTAGGATTTTTGCTTCCATTACTTTTTAAGAAAATAAATAGCTTTTTAAAAATAATATTAATTAGTACAATTACATCAAGCTTAATAGAGATAATTCAATTGTTTACAATATTTAGTGTAAGTAATATCGATGATGTTATTTTTAATATTATAGGATCTGCTATAGGATTAATTTGCTTTAAATTATTTAAAAAAATAGTTAAAAAACTTAATATTGAGCAAGTGATTGAAAAGATAAGATATTGATAAATAGATATACAGGATTTTAATATATGTATATCTATTTATTGTGTTTATAAAAAGCACTATATAATCTTGATATATTAATATATCCTATCAAATCTTTAACTCAACTTAATAAAGTAGAGGTTATCAAATTTAAAATTTCATATATATGAAAAAATAAAAAAATATTTCATTATATTGAAAAATATTTAGTGGAATGATAATATTTATTAGGGTTATATATTTTTTAAAAAGGTGGTTGTGGAAATTATGGAGTTTCAAGGGAAAACGTATTCTAGGGTTAAATGGAGTATATGGTGGGTGCTTACAATTTCATTTGTGCTTGTTTTGTTTTTAAGAATGTCAACTGCGGTTATTTCTGATAACTTATCAAATGAATTAGGGTTTAACTCTATAGAAATATCAAATATAGCTTCATTTACTTTATACTCATATGCATTTATGCAAATACCAGCAGGAGTTATTATAGATAAGTTCGGAGCTAGAAATATAAGTAGTTTAGGAATGATAATAGCAGGTATTGGTTCTATATTATTTGGATTTATACAAAATATAGAATTGGCATATGTATCTAGAGTAATGGTGGGTGCTGGAACATCAGTTATTTTACTTTCTATGTTTAAAGTTCAAGGAAATTGGTTTAAAAAAGAAGAGTTTGCACCAGCTTCTGCAAAGTTTTCACTTATAGGGAATTTAGGAAGTGTATTTGCAACATTTCCGCTTGCATTATTTACAGAAATCTTAGGTTGGAGAAGTTCATTTATATTAATAGGTTTAATAGGGATTTTATTTGGGATAAGTATATACTTTGTTGTAAGAAATAATCCTCAAGAATGTGGATTTAATCTAAATAAAAATAAAGAAAAAATTACAAATAGAAATATAAAATTAGGCCTTAAATCTGTTTTAACAAAAAAATCAACATTATATAATTCTGTTATAATGTTTTCTTTAGTAGGAGTAACAACTGCTTTTAGTAGTTTATGGGGAGTTAGCTATATAGTTGATATTTATGGTTTAAGTAAAAGTGTATCTGCATTTATAGTTTCTTTTTTAACTTATGGACTTGTATTTGGGGCTATAGTTATGAATATTTTATTTAAAAAATATAATGGTAATAAGTTTAATATAGTCAGACTAGGTGGAGTATTAAACCTATTTATATGGACATTTATCGTAATTGCTAAAGATGTAAAACCATCCATAGTATTTTTACCTGTTGCATTTTTTTTGATTGGATGTATAAATATGACTCATTTACAAGCTTTTAGTGACGTTAAATATAAAAATAAGGAAGAATATTTAGGATTATCTACAAGTATAATAAATACTGCAGAATTTATGGGAAGTGGAATTATAAATTTATTTATAGGGTTTATGATACAAATTAATGGAGCTGGAATAAATGGATATAAGAAAGGCTTTATGATGTTTATAGTAATGAGTACTTTAACAATAATTGCAGCAACAACTGCAATCAAAGAAGATAAGTCTAAATATTATGATGAGTTACCTGAAGTTATATAATAAAATAAAAACTAATATTAGTTGACAGATGATACTAAATGAAACTATAATTTTTTTAGATAATAAAAAAGCCATGAAGGGTTTAGACTCTTTATGGCTTTTTTGTTTTATAAAATAAATATTTAAGGAGGTATTATGAATCAAGTAGAGTTTTTTAATAAAATAGCAAAAGAATGGGACTCTATAATAGAAGTAAATGAAGAAAAAATAAATTTACTGTTATCAAAATTAGATATAAAATCAAACGAAAGAATATTAGATGTTGGAACGGGAACGGGCGTAATAATACCTTTTATAAAAGCTTTAAATAAAGGGGGATATATAAAAGGAGTTGATATTTCAACTGGCATGCTAAATATAGCAAAAGAAAAATATAAAAATTTAGAGAATATAGAATTTGAAATAAAGGATGTAGAAGAAGAAGAAATATATGAAAAGTATGACAAAATCATATTATATTCAATGTTTCCTCACTTGGAAAACAAAACAAAAACAGTAAAAACTTTAATAAATAAAAATTTAAATAAAAATGGAAAACTCATTATAGCTCATTCAAATAGTAGAGAGTTCTTAAATAATATGCACAAAGAAAAAGACAAGTCTGTAAGTAAAGCTAGGTTAATACCTGTTAATAATCAAAGAAAAATATTTGAAAAAAATGGCTTAAAGGTTTTAGAAGCTTTTGAAAATGATCAAATTTATTATTTGGTTTTAGTTAAAAATTAATATCTGGAGGAGAAAATAAAATGAAAAGTAAAAAAATAGCTTTTTCATCAATGTTTATAGCTTTCGGAATTATATTACCGATGATATTTCATACTGTAAATTTAGCAGGAAATATATTTTTACCAATGCACATACCGGTGTTAATAGGAGGATTTTTATTAGGACCAGTTTGTGGGATGTTAATAGGAATTATCACACCAGTACTTAGTGGATTTATGACAGGGATGCCACCGATTATACCAGTAATGCCTATAATGGCCTTTGAACTATGTGCCTATGGTTTTTTAACAGGTTATATATTTAATAAAACTAAAAAAATATACATAACTTTACTTTGCACAATGTTAGGTGGACGATTATTTGCAGTAATTGGCGCATATTTAGTTTCTATAACTGTAGCTCCAAAAGTAAATCCTTTATTATTTGTATTTGGAAATATAACTATGGCCATACCTGGGATATTAATTCAATTAATCTTTATACCTATTTTTATTAAATATTTAAATAATAATTTAGAAATAAGAAGAGTTTTAGCATAAAAGACCTGGAAAGGTCTTTTTTAGTGTATAAAAGATATATATTAGTAAAAAACTGGAAAACTTAAATAAAAATATGATAAAGTTAAATAAATAAATAAATAAGGAAGTGTTATAAATGTCAATAAAATTATTTGGAATTATTTTTATTATTTTAGGAATAATTATGACTATTTTAACTATTAGCAATAAAAAATCTTATAATAGCAAAAAATTTAAAAATTTAAAAGTAAAAAGACAAGTTTACAAAAAAAATAACTTAAACTTAGTAGAAGGAATATTTTTTACTATATTAGGATTAATTATATATTTTGATATATTTTCTCCGACTATAATACTAGTAATATTAATATTATTCTTGTTAATTGCATTGAAATTAAGTATAAAAATAACCAAAGGTAAAAATTAATTAAATCTATTAATTAAGAGTAAGTTTTTTGTTATTTTGTTAAATTCTATTTACTTTTTAAAAAAATAGTGACAAAGTAGTTATTAGTAAGAAAAATTTAAGGAGATTGTCGTTATGAATTATTTTGAGGATAGTATAAATGAATATAATGAAAAAGATGCACAAGAAAAAGTAGAGTTAGCTATTTCATATATATTAAACGACTATGAAAATCTAGATTTTAAAAAAACTTTGATTTTATTAAAAAAATCAGCTTTGCAAGGAAATTCAGGAGCTCAATATTTACTAGGATTACTATATCAAGGAGGTATAGAAGCTCTTGAGATGTGTTTTGAAGTTGATATATTTACAAATGAAAATATAGATATAATAGATTTGGATAAATCTTTATACTGGTTTGAAAAATCAGCAAAACAAGGTAATCCAAAATCTCAGTGCAATTTGGGTTATATATATGAAAATGGTATAGGTGTAAAGGTTGATTATAAAAAAGCTATAAACTACTACAAACAAGCTGCAGTTCAAGGGGATGAAATTGGACAATGCAATCTAGGATATATGTATGAAAAAGGATTAGGAGTGGATATTGACTATAAAAAAGCTTTTAAATTTTATAAGAAATCAGCAACTCAAGGAGATGAAGTAGGTCAAAATAATTTGGGTGAAATGTATAGGGATGGATTAGGTACACAAGTAGATTACGATATAGCTATGCAGTTATTTCAAGAGTCAGCTATGAATGGATGTATAGAAGCTTTTTACAACATTGGATGTATGTATGAGAAAGGTCTAGGCGTAGATACTGATTATGAAAAAGCCATAAATATATATGAGAAAGCTTCTAATTTAGGACATGAAAAAGCGAAAAAAAAACTAGAAAGATTATTACAATTAAATAAATAAAAAATGACCTTATTGTAAGGTTATTTTTTTTGTTAATTTATATACATAATAGAAAAATTTATTTATAATATATTGAGTGAATAAAGTTATATTTAAAAATTAATCTATTTTAAGCAGATATAAAAAGCTATTGATTAAAATTTTAAAAATAAGTGTATATATTTAATTGGACAACTGAAATTTAAAAAACATGATTTAGGGGGCGTTTGTTATTTTGAATAATAAATTAATTGAAGCTAAAGACTTTTTAATGAGTAAAATATTTAAAATCTATAAAAATTATGTACCTGAACATATTAATGTTGGAACTAATGAAAAACATAATATAGTAATTATGGCAGAACAACTTTTAAATATAAGTTATACTATACCAAAACTATTTAGAGAAAGAATAATATCAGTAGATAAAATACATGATAAGCATAATCCAAATGAAATAATATATGAACTATTTGCAGATGAAAATAAAATGATTTTACTGCTTTGCGAGGATTTAAAAACAAAGGATATAACTATTAAGTGGGTTGATAAACTATGGCTATATTCAGCATAGGTATGGAAATGGAGGTAAGAGTTGAAAAGAAAAATAGTAATTTTAACTGTAACAGCTTTAATGACAATTAGCATGGTAGGATGCATGTCTCAAAAAAATAAAGAGATGCAAGATACTATGAATAATGTAAGTGATACGTTGAATAAAATTGATTCAAATTTTAATAAGAAAACGTTAACATATAAAGACTCTCAAAAATTAATAGAAAATATAAGTTCGCAGCTTTCTGAATTTAAACCAGAGGTAACACCTGATAAACAAACTATAATTTTAAACTTGGCAACTAGAGAAATTTCAGGTGAAATTGGACGTGAGTATATAATGATAAATATGGTAGCGAATAAAACTGATTATACCATACAAGTCAGTGGAAATATATTTAGAGATAAATATGGGAAAGTACCAAAAAATGATGCTACGGTAAGAGCTTTATACGATTTATTAATAGATACAAATAGTATTTCAGGATTAAATATTAATGAATATATAGAAATGCTTAATGATCAAAGTTTAGCAAAAAATAAAATAAAAGAAACTATAAGAAATTTTAATGAAATTGATTTTAATTATTATGAAAAAAATATAGTATTTGAAATGACTAAAACTTTAAATAGAAATGAGGAAAAAATAAACAAAATAGAAGTTTCACAAAATGAATTTAAGGAACAAAGGCTAGAATTGAAAAATAAACTATCAGATTATTCTAAAGAGTTTGCGAAAATAAACAATTTAAAATGTGTTGAATACAAGAATAAAGACATAAATAAAAACCTTACAACTTTTGGGGTTTTAGGAGATGGATTTTCAGCTTATATAGATGTTAATTTAGAAACTAAAATATCAAGTTCAAAATCAGCATCAAATATATGTAAATTTAGTATGGGATCAGATCAAATAGATCCAAAGTTGAAACAATTACATAGAGATTATTTAGTAGGTGCTATAAGGATTATTAATTCTATAACAAATTCTGACATAAATTATGGAGAAATAAAAGATGTTATAGACTCTAATGAAACAAGAAGCAAATACTCTTTAAAAAATACGAATCTTCAAACTGTATTTAAGTACTCAAATAATCTTGAAAAATCATTGATAGATGATATTTATACTTATAATCAAACAATAAAGCTAAAATAAATAACTGCCTATATTTAGACAGTTATTTTTGTGATTTGTTTAAAAAAAGATGAAAATTTAAAAAATTAGAAAATTTATCGTTATAGTTACAAAAAAAACAAAGAAGTGGTATGATTGTTATTAATAATATAAAAGGAGGTATGTTTATGAAAAGCAAGAAAAAGTTTTCCTTTCCGACAGCATACACTGTAATTTTAATTGTTATGCTGATAGTTATGGGATTAACTTATGTCATTCCTTCAGGAAAGTATGCTAAGTTAAGCTACGATTCTAATAGTTCAAACTTTGTAGTTGAGTTACCAAATGGAGATACTAAAGAGTATCAGGGATCTCAACAAACGTTAGATAAACTAGGGGTAAACGTAAACCTAAAACAATTTACAAGTGGAGCAATATCAAAACCAGTTGCAATACCAAATACATATGAAAGATTAGAAAAAGGAAACACTACAGTATTTGGAGCTATAACTACATTTTTAAAAGCTCCAATACAAGGTTTATATGATTCAATCGATATAATAGCCTTCGTTTTAGTAATAGGAGGATTAGTAGGAGTAATAAATAGTACAGGAGCTTTTACAGCAGGTATAAATGCTTTATCTAAGGCTTTAAAAGGAAAAGAAAAATGGATGATAGTAATAATAGCATCATTGGTAGCTTTAGGAGGAACCACTTTTGGCCTAGCTGAAGAAACAATAGCATTTTATCCAATAGTCGTCCCAATATTTATTGCAGCAGGATATGATGCAATTGTAGCTATAGCCACAATATTTTTAGGATCATGCGTAGGTACTATGGTATCTACAATAAATCCATTTTCTACTGTAATAGCTTCAAATATTGCAGGAGTTACTATTGCACAAGGATTACCATTAAGAATTTTGACATTGGTTATAGCAATGGCAATAACTTTGATTTACATAATAAGATATGGAGAGAGAGTAAAAAAAGATCCTACTAAGTCTTTAATATACTCTCAAAAAGAAGAAATAGAAAAGAAATTTTTATCAGAGGAAAATGATGAAGATTTAATTAAATTTACATTTAGAAAAAAAATAATGTTATTAATATTTGCAGTATCTTTTGTTATTATGATATTTGGAGTTAAAGAGTTAGGTTGGGGATTCATTGAGATGACAGCACTATTCTTTGGAGTAACATTTATCATGGTACCACTTGCTGGACAAAAAGAAAGTGACTTTGTATCTAATTTTGTGCAAGGAGCTGCTGATTTATTAGGAGTTGCACTAATTATTGCTTTAGCAAGAGGTGTTACTATAATAATGGATGGTGGATTAATAAGTGATACATTATTACACTCATTAAGTGGAGTTGTATCTAATATGGGTGGAATAGTATTTTCTGTAGTAATGTATTTTGTCTATATAATATTAGGATTCTTTATAAACTCATCTTCAGGTCTTGCAGTTTTATCAATGCCTATAATGGCACCACTTGCAGATGTTGTTGGAGTTAATAGAGATATAATAATAACTGCATATATGTTTGGACAAGGATTAATTGGTATAATAACTCCAACAGGACTGATATTGGCATCTTTGGCTATGGTAGATGTAACTTATGATAAATGGTTAAAGTTTGTATTGCCATTAGTTGGAATTATTATGGGATTATCGGTAGTCATGCTTTGTGTAGGATCATTTATTTAAATGTATATAAAATAAAATCAAAACAAATTTAAATAAAAATAGTCATCTATTAATAGATGACTATTTTTATTTAATCTACATTATATACACACTGTATAGATGCTTTTTTAAATCCATAAAGTTCTATAAGTTTTTCATGAATTATAAACATATCATTTCCATACTCATTGGCTATAACATCACAAATTTTTTTGAAATCTTCACAAGTTATAGATGATTCATTAATAGTCAACAGGTATCCTAAATCTTTTTGAACTACTACATATACGTTTGACGGCAAAATATTCCCCTCCAACTACGAACTTTTCAATAATATTAGTGTTAATTCCGTAATTAAACTTATGTAAGTTAAAAATAAAATATACGGATATATTTTAATAAAAAGCTTGTATTTGTATACTCTAAATACTTTTTATTAAACAATATAATTGAAAATCAATATAATTTTTTAGTAATTAGTATGTAATGCTTACGTTTATATAATATTTACCGATATATGTTAATATATGGATTAAAACATTTAAATAAAAAAGGAGGTGAGATAATGATTTTAGGAGATAAAACATATCTTAGAAATTTTGAAATAAGTGTTCAAGGAGACATGTTAAATCTAGTTAGAGTAGAACACCAAAATAAAAATAATAAAAAAGTAAAACGTAAAAAAGGTAAAAATCCAGGTAATAATATATATAGAGATTTAAAAAACAAAGTCAGTATAACTAATAACAAACAAAAAAGTATAAAAGAAAAATTAGAACTAGTTAAAGCTCAAGAAGAAAAAGTACATAACATGGAAAGAACTTTAAATGAAGTAAAATCTACTTATGAAAGAGCAATAAAAGAAGGAAAGCAAAAGCAAGCAAAAGAAAAGATAAAAATAAAAAAAATATTAAAAGAAACAAAGAACTTAACTAATGAGTATAATGTAGTTGATCATTCTTTAAATGATGATCAAAATATGCTATCTTGTATAGATGAAGCCTTAAAAAATATATATAATATAAAGAATAAATTATCTGAATGTAAATTTAAACTACTTAATATAGAAAAGTATGTAAATAGAAGTAAAAAAGATTTTGAATCACAAGAAAAGTTTATAAAAGAAAGTATGGATTCCCATGATTGTATAAATGAAAAAATATTAATAAACCCACTTGACTTTATTTTTGTAGAAGGAGATTTAGAGGTTGGAGTAGTTATAAATATATTCGTATAAAAAAAGAGTTTACTTAATTAAGTAAACTCTTTTTTTATTCAAATATATCTAAATCTAGATTTTTAGATAATTGTTGCAACATTTTAACTCCAGCTGAACTATTACCCATAGAATCAAGTGCTGGACCAAATATTCCTACACCCATTTTATTAGGAACAGCACCTAAGATTCCTCCTCCAACACCAGACTTAGCTGGTATGCCTATATGAACTGCAAAGTCTCCAGACTCATCGTATAAACCACAAGTAACCATAATTGATTTTACTATAGTGCAAATATTCATAGGAATTAAAGCTTCGTTGTTCCAAGGACAAACTCCTTTATTCGCAAGAACGGATCCGATTCTAGCTAAATCTAAAGCTGTAACAGCAATAGAACATTGTCTAAAGTATGAATCTAGGACATCCTCTACATCACCATCAATTAGGCCTACACCTTTCATATGATAAGCAAGAGATCTATTTATATCACCTGTTCTTTTTTCAGATAAATATATATCTTCTATTACGTATATGTCTGGATTATTAGTTAATTTTTTTGTGAAATCCAATATTCTATTGATTTTTTCATCGCTATTTTTACCTTTCACTAAAGAGTTAATGACTATGGCACCTGCATTTATAAAAGGATTAGATGGAACTGATTTATTATTAATTTCCATGTTAAGAATAGAATTAAAAGCAAAACCGCTTGGTTCGCTACCTACTCTTTTAAATACATATTCAGGAGGATTATCTAATAAGGCCATAATTAAAGTTATAACTTTAGAAGTACTTTCTATTGCAAACTTTTTATTGTAATCTCCTGCAAAATACTCGTTATAACTATTACCTTTTACTGTAGCTAGAGCAATTCCTAGTTGGTTTGGATCAACTTTAGCAAGTGCAGGAATATAAGTTGCAACATGACCATCTTTTATGTATTTTTTATTTTCAGTTACGAGGTCTTCTAGTAAATCAAACATTTAAATCGCTTCCTTTTTATGAAATTTGTAACTGTTAAGTTTTTACCCTAAAAAATTAATAGTAAAACTAATTAAGAAAATTAAATATGTAACTGTTAATTACAGATTTCATATTATATATTGTAACTAATTTATAAAAGTTACAATGGTGATTGATATGATTAGAAAAGTAATTAAATTTGCAATAGAAGAATTTAAAGAGTTTTTTAAAAATTTAGGAATAGTTTGTAAATATTTAACTGTTTTAGGTATAATTTCATTAATAGTTGTATGTATATCTATATTTCATCCAGAATTAGATGCTACAGGTAATCTTGTAACAATCAGAACTGCTTTTTCTTCAATATCAGGTTATATTTTGGAAAAGTCTACTAAAAACTGTACATCAGATACAAGGTTATTGAAAAATAAAATATTATTAGTTGGAAGTTTTTCTATAATAGCTATGATAATAATTACACTAGGTTATATTTTTAATATAGATGTTAATAATCCTTCACTTATATTAATTAAAAACTTATTATTTTCTTCAATAGGTTTTTTAACAAGTGCAAACAAGGATTTTTCAAAGAAAGATTCTTAAATAGTTTAAGCCTAGCATATTAATTATGGTAGGCTTATTTTTAATACATAAAGGAGTGATTATTTGAATAAATTAAGTGTTTGCATGATAGTAAGAAATGAAGAAAAAAATATTGAACGTTGTTTAATTAGTATAAAAGATATAGCAGATGAGATAATTATTGTTGATACAGGTTCGACTGACAAAACAACTGAAATTTGTAAAAAATTTAATGTGAAACTTATAAATCATAAATGGAACGATGATTTTAGTGAAGCTAGAAATATATCTTTAGATTATGCAACAAAAGACTATATATTATTTCTAGATGCAGATGAAGAAATATCAAAAGAAGACAGAACAAAATTAAAAGCTTTATTAAATAAAGGTAGTTTAGAAGAAGGATATTTTTTAAAATTATCAAATGTGATAAAAGGAAATGAAGTTGGAGATTACACTGTTTTTAGATTGTTTAAAAATAATCCTAAATATAGATTTAAAGGGAAAATTCATGAACAGGTGGCAACTACTATACAAGAGTTAAATGGTAAAAAATGTATTGGTACTTTAAATATTAAAATAATTCACTATGGATATGACCCAAACACAACTAATATAGAAAGTAAATATAAACGAAATATAAATATATTAAATAATTATAAAGAAGAAGAGAAAGATACTTATTACTATTATGTTTTAGGTAATGAATATTCAAGAATAAAAGATTTTAAAAATTCTATTATTTCTTATGAAAAAGCAATTAAAAGCATGAATAAGAAATATAATTATTTTTTTTATCCATATTTAGTTTTGAATTTAGCTAAATCATATTTTAATACAAATCAGTTTTTTAAGGAAATAAAATTTATTGAACATATAAAGAAAACTACACCAGATTTCAAAGATTTATACTTTATGGAGTGCTTAGCAAATATAGAGTGTGGAAAAATAACAAAAGCACTAAATTCATTAGATGACTATATAAAATGTCCTAAAAGTGATGTTTTTGAATATCCAGATAATAAGTTTGAAAATATCTATTATATAGATAGCTTGAAATCCAAATTAAAAAAGTCATGCATAAACAATGAAGATTGTAGTTTAAGTGGTTTAATGATTATAGAAGAATATGACAATAGTCTCATAGATACAATTAAAAGTTTCAATGAAATTTTAGTGAATTTTGTAGTAGTTACAAGTAATATGGACTTAAATTTAGATCCATTAAAAAATATAGGTGCACAAATTATATTCTCTAAAAATAAAAATAAAAATTTTACTTTGGCATTAAAAGAGTGTAGAGGTAAATATATATATATAGCTAACAAAGGAGAATTATGCTCAATATTGAGTCAAAGGCAAATAGTAGAACTTCTAGAAAAAAGTGATAAGGAAAGTTTTAGTTTTAATGTTATTTCTGTAGAAAATAAAACTTATCAAAAAGAAGTGAAAATTATCAAAAAGAAAAATATACAGTTTTTAGAAATGTATATACAAGAATTAATAAAAAAAGGATCTGTTGTAGATAGCAATATTTATATTCACAAAATTAAAGTTTAATGTTATTTATATAAAAAAAGAGTATATATATACTCTTTTTTTATATAAATAACATTAAAAAATTAAAAAACATTGAAGATAATATAAGTATTCTACCCATGTCATAATAATTACTTTTATAAATCGAGAGAAAAACTCCTATCAACCCTATTGCACCTATAAAAATACTTACTATAATTTGGAATATATAATTGCTAGGAAATGATGAGTAAGATATAGATGTAAGTAAAACTATATAAATTGTAATTGCATTTAATCCGCCTTTTTTCTTTATGAATATACCTTCTTTGTAAAATAAAGAGAACGATAACAAGATTAAGATTAATGCTAGTATAGTAAAAACTACTAAAAGTTCACCCATATTTATAATTCACCCTTTTTATTTATATATATGAGTAAAATTGGTGAAAATTTCATTTAATAAATTGGTATTAATATACAAAATAGTATATATTTTGAGATAAGAACTTAATTATATAACTTATACATAATTGAAATTTTTTGAACTTAAAATTTATATATTGAATATATTGTACAAATAGATTTTTAGGGGGGATTAGGAATTTTAAGAAAGAGAGTATCCTATTTTATTTGTATAGTACTAATATTTATTATTTTTACTAGTGGATGTTATAAAAAAGACAATAGTGATATAGAAGGACATATAGTTTTAGGAAGCGAGTGTGCAAGAAGTGCTATAGCTATGGCTATAGATAAAGAAACTTTTGTAACTACTATTTTAAATAACGGATCAATACCTGTAAATTATTATGTACCTAGGCATCTGGCTTTTAATGAAAGAGGTAAAGATTATAGAGATGTAGCTGGAGATATGGGATATAGTTATGATTTAGAAAAAGCTAAAAAAATGTGGGAAAAAGCTAAAGTAGAATTAGGTGTTAAAAAAGTAACTTTAGATGTAATATTATCAGATACAGATTTTAATAGAAAATTAGGAGAGTATTTAAAATCTCAGTTAGAACAATTAGATGGATTAAGTATAAATATTAAGCAAATGCCATCAAAACAAAGAAGTGAATGTTTAGCCAAAGGAGAATTTGATATTGCTTTTAGTGGATGGTCACCAGACTATCCAGATCCATTAGCATATCTTTCTAATTTTCTAGAAGGTCAAACTTATGCAGTTGAAACACATTATAATAGTGAAGAGTATAATAATTTAGTAGAGGATGGAAAAAAATCTAAAAATAATAAAGAAAGCTTTGAACTCTATAAACAATCAGAGCAAGTTTTATTAAAGGATGCATATGTTATTCCTATGTATCAAAGGTCATCTGCTTATTTGCAAAAGGATTATGTTAAGAATATAGTTACATCTACTTATGGAACTAAATACCATTATAAATGGGCAGATGTAGATAAAAGAAATAAAGTTTTAAGAATGACAAATTCATCTGATATAACTACATTGGACACTTGTAAATTAGTTGATTTATTATCTGGAGATATTGCTACTCATGTATTTGAAGGATTGACTAGAATGGGTGAAAATCAAAAGGTAACTCCAGGAATGGCTAAATCTTGGAGTGTTTCAAAGGATAAACTTACATGGACTTTTAATATAAGAGAAGATGCACTGTGGTCTAATGGGGATAGAGTTACGGCCTATGATTTTGAATATGCTTGGAAAAGAATTTTAAATCCTTCGACTGCATATCAAAATACAAGTGTTTTTTATGATATAAAAGGTGCTAAAGCTTTTAATATGGGTGAAAATAGTGATTCTAATAGTTTAGGAATAAATGCTTTAGATGAATATACATTTAAAGTTGAGTTAGAAAGACCTGTAACCTATTTTGATAAATTAGTAAGCATGCAGATGTTTTCTCCACAAAATCAAAAATTTGTTGAAGCAAAAGGTGATGAATATGGATATTCTATAGAAAATACGGTATTTAATGGCCCATTTGTTTTAAGTGATTGGAGATTATCAGACCAGTACACAATGGTTAAAAATCAAAATTATTTTGACAAAGGCTCAGTTAAACTTAATCAAATTAATACAAAAATAACTAAGGATTTATATACAGACTTAAATTTATATGAAGCTGGCGAAATTGATAGCGTTTTATTGTCATCTGAAGTAGTTGAAAATTACAGAGATAGCCCAGAATTTAATACTTTTATGGATGCAGCAATAAACTTTTTAATATTAAATGTAAAGCCAGATATATTAGAATAATAAAAAGTAGTCTTAAATCTTTATTTAATATTTAAGACTACTTTTTATGCGTAATATTAATCATTATATACATAATAATTACATAGGTCTTTAATAAAAGTTTTATAAGTGATAAACTAATATACAAGATTAACCAAAAGGAGAGGAACTATGAAAAAGTTAATGATAATAGAAGATTCTCAAGTCATAAGAGAAGAATTAAAATCACTATTAACAAGATATGGTTATGATGTAGTCGCAGTTGAGGAATTTGAAAATATAATAGAAAAAATAAAAAAAGTAATGCCAGACCTTATTTTATTAGATGTTAATTTACCAGTATTTGATGGATTTTATATATGTAGAGAAGTTAGAAAGTCACTAAATATACCTATAATAATAGTTACAAGTAGGGATAGTGAAGTAGATGAGTTAATGAGTATGAACTTAGGTGCAGATGATTTTGTTACAAAACCATATAATACACAAATTTTATTAGCAAGAATAAGTGCTGTTTTAAAAAGAACATATTCAGAATCTGATACATCAGATATATTAACACATAGGGATTTAAGACTTGATTTATCAAAAGGAACAATAACTGCTTTTAATAAAAATGTAGAGTTAAGTAAAAATGAAATGAAAATACTAGCATATCTTATGAAAAATAAAGGATCAATAGTATCTAGAGATGATTTAATGAATTATATGTGGAATTCAGATGTTTATATAGATGATAATACATTATCTGTAAATATTACGAGGATAAGAAAAAAACTAGAGGAAATAAACTTAAAAGAATACATAGAAACAAGAAGAGGGTTAGGGTATATAATGAAATGAAACTTATTGAATATTTAAAAGATCGAATAGTGTTTTTGACTATAAATGCAATTTTATTCTTTATAACTTATATAACTTTAGCAGCAACCAATACTAGCAAACAAATTATATTTTTAGCTTTTATATTATGGTTTGGACCACTTGTAACATATATGATTTTAGATTTTATACGTCAAAAAAATTATTATGAAAAAGTAATAGGAATATGTGATCATTTAGATAAGAAGTATTTATTATCAGAAGTAATAGATAAGCCAAAGTATTTAAATGAAAAAATTGTTTATGATTTATTAAGAGAATCTAATAGATCTATGAGAGACAATATAAATTATTATAAAAATATGCAAAATGATTATAAAGAGTATATTGAAACTTGGGTACATGAAATAAAAACACCTATAGCATCTACTATGTTGTTTATTGAAAATAATTCAGATATAATACCACAGCATATAAAGTCAGAAATACAAAAAATAGAAGATTATGTAGAACAAGTATTATATTACTCAAGAAGCAGTGATGTTAATAAAGATTATATAATTAAAAAATTTAATATAGAAGATATAGTAAGAAAAGTTATAAGAAAAAATGCTAGGGATTGTATAAATAAAAAAATTGCTATAAATGTTGAAAATATTGACAATATAATATACAGTGATCCTAAATGGGTTGAATTTATAATAAATCAGATAATGATAAATTCTATAAAATACTCTAAAAATAAAAATGCAATAATAGATATAAGTTCTGTATCAAATGATAACAATATTGTATTGACAATAAAAGATAATGGAGTAGGTATAGATGAGAAAGACGTATTTAGAGTATTTGAAAAGGGGTTTACTGGAGAGAATGGACGAAAGTATTCAAAATCGACAGGTATAGGTTTATATTTATGTAAGAAGTTATGTAATAAATTAGGACTTAATATAAATTTAACATCGAATAAAGATATGGGAACTACTGTAAATATAGTGTTTCCAATAAATAGCGATATACTTAGATAAAATTAAATATTTAAAAATAAGAAATAGACATGTAACTTTAAAGTTATATGTCTATTTTTTATTTTTAAATCCTATTGATATATAAGTAACATTTGTTATATTATAAATATAACAAATAATAAAATTTATTAATTTATATTTAATGTAGTAAAAGAGGTGATAATTTTGATATTAAATTTAGACTTTAACAGTGAAAAACCCATATACATACAAATAAGAGAAGAAATAATAAAATCAATAGCTAAAGGCGATTTAGAGGTAAACGAATCATTACCATCAGTTAGAGCATTAGCCGATGAAATAGGTATAAACTTACATACAGTAAGTAAAGCATATAATTTACTTAAAGATGAGGGGTATATAAATATAGATAGAAGAAAAGGTGCTATAGTAAATAATTTACCTATAAAAAAAGAAGAAAATAACTTTAATAATATTAAAGAACAAATAGAGCTTCTAGTTGCAGAAAGTTATTTAAAAGGAATAGAAAAAGATGAATTTATTAATTTATGTGAAAATTATTTTGAAAATTATGGGGTGAAAAAATAATGGAAAATATGGTAGGGCTTATGATATTAGCTCCAATATTAATATTTACACACCTATTTATGGTGTACGTACAGGTGATAAGTGGTAAAAATTATTTTTATGGAGTATACATTAAGAATGTAAATTTAAATGAAGATGACAAAAAGCGTATAGACAAAGAGTATAAAAGAAGGATGAATTATACTTTAATACTTATAATAATTTTAAGTATTTTATTAATTAAAACATTTGGACGTGAAACTATTATAATTCCAATAGCACTAACTATTTATATAGGTCTTAGTTATTGGTATTTAAGAGATAGTTATATAGAAGTAAAGAATATAAAAAGCCAATTAATATCTTTCACTAATGGTGAATCTATTCAAAAACAAAGCAATCAAACTATTACTATAGATACTAAATTTATAAATGAAAAAGAAAAGCTTAAAAGAAAGTTTAAAATATTGTTTGGTATATGTGTAGCTATATCTATAATATCATTTGTATATGTAGCTATTAACTACAATAATTTGCCACAAACAATACCTATACATTGGGGAATAGATGGAAAGCCAGATGCTTATGCTCCAAAAAATCTAAAAAATGTATTTTTCATAAATGTATTAGATATAGGTATGGTTTTAATGCTTAGCTATATGGGAGTAGGAACAATAGGGTATAGAAGTTATATAGATACTCAAAATAAAGAAGAAAATAGAAAGAAAGCTTTAAAATATTTAAATAATATAGGCTATTCGTTATTCACTATCACTATAAGTATGCAATTAGCAACTTCTATAAACCCTATGCTTACGGTTAATAATATGAACATGCCAATGCAATTAGTTTTTATAACTATATTTATACCAATAATAGGAGGTATATTCTTAACTTACAGCTTTATAATGTTATCAACATTAAAGTCAAAAAATAAGAATACTTACATGATAGAAAGTGATGATGAAAAATGGATATATGGATTTATATACTATAACAAAGAAGACCCATCATTTATGGTAGAGAAACGCATAGGTGCTGGATGGACATTTAATATGGCGCATAAATCAGCTAAAATTATAATTATATTTCTAATTTTAATACTTATATTTAGTTTAACAGCATTTTAAAATAAAAGAGCTATATCAATATAAGATTAATTATTTAACTTATATTTAGATATAGCTTTTTTTATGTATTAAAAATTTAATTATCAAAATCTTTAGACAAATTAACTTTAATAAGTTCTTTATCTTTAACTAAATAAGTTTCATCAGACTCAATAGCAATATCTTTATTATGAGTAACCATAATAACAGTTTTATTTTCATTTATAACAATATCTTTAAATAAAGCTATAATTTCTTTAGATGTATCTTCATCTAAGTTACCAGTAGGCTCATCTGCAATTATTAACTCACATTCACAACAAAGTGCTCTAGCTATAGCAACTCTTTGTTGTTGACCACCACTTAAAGTTAAAGTTTTTTGAATACATTGTTCTTTACTTATACCAACTCTTTTTAACATATCTATAGCAAATTGTTTATTATCATTTGTTTTTATACCCTTTATGCTCATAGCAGATGTTATATTTTCAATAGCGTTCATATAGTTAAGTAGATTATAGCCTTGAAATATTATTGAAACATACTTATTTCTGTATTTTTCAAGGGAGATACTCTTTAAACTTTTACCTTTATAATTAATATTACCGCTAGATGGATAATCTAATCCACAAGCGAGAGATATAAGTGTTGTTTTACCTGAGCCAGATTGGCCTATAATTGTATAAAACTTTCCAGACTCAAAATCTATATTAATTCCATCTAAAACTTTTTTATCTGAATTATAAGAATAAGATACATTTTCAAAACTTAATATATTTTCCATAATAACCTCCTAGCTATGTTTACTTAATATATTTTTAGGGTTTAATCTCATTATAAATGATGCTGGTATAATAGTTGCTACTACAGATATGGCTAGCGAACATAAAGACATTTTAAAAATATCTGTACTATTTACTTGTATATCTAAATCATTTATAGGATCGATATCTTCTAACGGTTTATTGGTATTCATGAATCTACCTTTTCCACCACCCCTGTTGCCTCTATCAAATTCAGGAGGATTTAATGATGATTCTTGCTGTGATTGGATAGATATTTCATTTTGTATAAGTTTATCTCCTACTACATTACTTATAGGTTTTCCACACAGAGTAGATATTCCTATAGCCACTACTAAAACTAGTACTACTTCAGTTAATAATTGACCTATAATCTTAATCTTTTTCTCGCCTAAAGCCATCAATATACCAATTTCATGGATTCTATCTTTCATAGAAAGCATTATAATAAGTGATAATATAATACCTCCAAATATAGCAATCACAACTAAAGTCGTTTTAGAAAATGATGCTACATTATCTATTGGACCCATCATAGATTCATAAGCTGTATCTCCTGCATCTAACTTAAATTGCTCAAAATCTATATTAGTATTTTTAGCTTCAGTTATAAATTTGTCTACATTTACAGGGTCATTTAATGAAAATGTCATAGAATCTACTGAATTTTTATAATCAGATCCTTTTAACTTATTAGCTAGTGTATATGGAACGTACATAGTATTATAAGGTAGCATAGATGTAAACCTGTAAGCATGTTCATCTATTTCACTACTATCTTTAAAAATTCCTATTATTTCAGACTCTATAGATACATCTTCATCTTCAGTAGAATCGAGCTTTATTTTATCTCCTATCTTTAGTTCATTTTCATCTGCAAAAGTTTCTTCCACTAATATTACATTTTTGCCTAAATCATCTTCATTAAAAGCTCTACCTTCTTTTAGTGTTATAGTTTGAGAATTTACTTTTTCTCCCATATTAAAGTCATTTAATCCACATATAGTAACATCACCAGTATTCTTCATATCCATAGGAGGCATATGACCTGATTCCTCTTCAGATTCATCTTCAGCTCCAACTGCTTTTAGACCATCCAAGTTAGCAGATGTATCACTTTTTAAAGAATAACTATCTACATATTTTGAATTTTTTAGTTCAGTTAAGTACTCTAGTGGAACTGGTACTTTTATTGGTTCAAATTTAGGCTTTTCTCCACTATTAAGGTCTTTGACATCTTCTTGATTTTTTTTCATTAATTTATCCATATCTAAAGATAAAGTAACATCAGCACCTAGTTTTTGCCTAGCCATTACAGAAGCTAAATTTGTAGCTGATTGAATGCTAAAACTAGTAAGTATCACTAAACATACTGTTAGCATTATAGCTAAAATGATTAATGTTTTTCCTTTCCTTTCTTTTAAAGATTTAATTGACCTAAATATAAAATTCATATATTTCATCCTTTCTTCTTTTGTTTGATAATAATTTATATTCCTTACCTTAAAAAATTCTTAAATAAGTAAATTAAAAAATTTAAGTTTAATTAAAGGTAATATGATTATAATTAAGTTATTGTAATGACAACATAGGAGGAATAAATATGAGAATTTTAGTTGTTGAAGATAATACTGTATTAGCAGATACAATAAAAGAAGAATTATCTAGAAATGTTAACTTAGATGTTGAAGTTTTAAATAATGGAGAAGACGCTCTTTATGATATTGAAAGAAGTATATATGACATAATAATACTAGATATAATGTTACCTGATTTAAGCGGAATTGAGATACTAAGGATTATAAGAAATAAAGGTATAAAAACACCTGTTATAATACTTACAGCAAAAGAAGAACTTGATGATAAAGTTGGGGCATTTTCAATTGGAGCTAATGACTATGTTACAAAACCTTTTTATATGGAAGAATTAGTTGCTAGAGTATATGCAGTTCTTAGAACTACAGGGTCTATATCAAATGAAAATATTTTAGAATTTAAGGACTTAAAAATGAATTTGGATTCTAGAACAGTTTACATAGGTAATCAAGAAATAGAATTATATAAAAAACAGTTTGATATACTTGAATATTTTTTAATGAATAAAAAACAAGTTTTACTAAAAGAACAAATATATGATAGGATATGGGGGATAGATTGCGATATACCAATTGAAATAGTTGAAGTACATATTAGTGGACTTAGAAAAAGTTTACTATCTAGTGGTTATAATAAATATATAAAAACTAAAAGAGGAATAGGATATATATTTGATGATGAATAAAAATATATTAAAAAAAACAAGAAAAAAACTTACAACTATTAATACCTTAGTTGTTGGAATTATATTTATATTATTCACTATATTTATATATCAATACTTTTATAATTTAACCTATAAAAGTATTGATAATGAACTTTATATTCAGTCTAAAAAGTTTACACATGATATAAATAGAGGAAGTTTAGGATTTAATAGAGAGTTACCACCAGATACAGTGTTAAGGGGAACAATGATTTACATATCAAAGAATGGAGAGCTTTTAAAGTCTTTTCCGGAGAATATGCCAAATTATATACGACCATTTAGTTTTAGCGAAGATTTAAAAGATGGAATAGTTACATATAAATATAATGGACATAGCTTTAGACAAATAAAAATTAATTATAATCTCTACACTATAGAAATAATAAAAATAGTAGATACTGAAGAAATGCTTTTAAATCAACTAAAATTTGTACTTATTATTTCAATTATACTAGCCTCAATAACTGTCTATTTTATTAGTAAATTTCTAACTAAGAAATCATTAAAGCCTATAGAGGAATCTTGGAAAAATCAAGAACTATTTGTACAAGATGCATCACATGAACTTAGAACTCCACTTACGATAATATTTTCAAAAATAGAAAGTATTATAAAAAGGCCTAAAAATAGTGTAGAAGAAGAAATGAATAATCTTGTTATAGTTATGAAAGAAGTAAGAAGACTTAGTAAACTAGTATCTGATTTATTAAAATTAACTAAAGAGGATGCTATAATAACTATAAATAAGTCAAAAACTAATATTATTGATGTAATAGGAGATATACTTATCCAATATGAAGATATATGCCAATTACAAAGTAAAAATCTAAAGTTTAATTACCACTTAAAAGATCAAAGTATATACACAGATAAAGAAAAACTAAAACAGATACTTATAATACTTATAGACAATGCCATAAAATATACAAAAGAAGATGACTACATAATTGTAAGATTATTTGAAGAAGGCTCAAATATAAAAATAGAAGTAGAAGATAGTGGAATAGGTATAAAAGAAGAGGAATTACCTTTAATATTTAATAGATTTTATAGAGCTAGTTCTCATAGGGAATCAAACAAAGACGGTTCTGGTATAGGGTTGTCTATAGCAAAAATATTAATAGGTAACTTAAATGGCAAAATAGCTGTAAGTTCTAAATACAAAAAAGGAAGTATTTTTAGTATATATATACCTAAAAAATAAATTTATTTTAAGATGATTGTAAAAACTAAGATTAATTAAATTTTAGGAGGTATGTATGAAGTCTAAGAATATTTTAAGTATAGTATTATCTAGTTTAATAATTTTGACTATGTTAAGTACAAGCATAAATGCACATACAAAGGTAATTGATAAATCAATAAGCAAAGCTAATATAGAGAAAGTTAAATTACTAAGAAGAGCGTGCTTTATTAAAAGTGTAGAAGAACTGAAAAATTCAGGAATTTTAACCAAAGAAGATGTAGATAACATCAATGACTATATAATAAAATTACAGGAAGAAAATAAAAGAAAAGCAAGTGTTAAAAATTATTATAGAGGGAACAAAGAAAGTAAAATAAAAGAAAAGAAATACACTAATAATAATGATAGAAAAAAATCTTTAATAGATGATATGGTTAAAGATAAAGTAATAACTAAATATCAAGGTGAAAAACTAAAAGAAAAGATTATAAAAAATAAAGAGAAGATGAAAAACTATATAGAAAAAAATTAAATATAAGTGTAATTAAAGTTACCTAAAGTAATGTATTTATAAATTATAGTTAGCTTTAATTATTTTACTATACTTACCAAATTGTAAGATTAGTTAAATTTTCCTGTAAGGCTTTTTTTCTAAAAAAGGTGTAAAATAAATCTATAATAATAAGCCAGGAGGAAAAAATGAAAAATATATTAAGCGTAGAGAATATAGAAAAATATTACGGAAATAAAGATAATATAACTAAAGCGATAGATAATATAAGTTTTAATGTATTTGAAGGGGAATTTGTTGGAATAATGGGCCCTAGTGGTAGTGGAAAAACAACGCTACTTAACTGTATATCTACAATAGATAATGTTTCAAGTGGAAATATAATAATAAATAACCAAGATATAAATAGGCTTAAATCAAAACAACTAGATAAATTTAGACAAAATGAATTAGGGTTTATATTCCAAGATTTTAATTTATTAGATACATTAACTGCTTATGAAAATATAGCATTAGCCCTTACTATTAAAGGTGAAGAAAGCTCTTTAATAGATAAAAAAATAAAAGAAGTAGCAAAATATCTTGAAATAGAAAAAATACTTAGCAAATATCCATATCAAATGTCTGGGGGACAAAAACAAAGAGTAGCTTCAGCTAGAGCTATAGTTACTAATCCATCATTAGTATTAGCAGATGAACCAACAGGAGCACTTGATTCTAAGTCTGCAAGGTTATTACTTGAAAGATTTGAAAGTTTAAATAAAGATTTAAAAACAACAATACTAATGGTAACTCATGATTCTTTTACTGCAAGTTATGCTCATAGAATTCTATTTATAAAAGATGGGAAGATATTTAACGAGTTGGTTAGAGGGAATGATACTAGAAAAGAATTTTTCAATAGAATAATGGATGTGATCACCTTACTCGGAGGCGATGAGAATGTATTTTAAAATTGCTTTTGGAAATGTAAAAAAAAGCTTTAAAGATTATAGTATATATTTTTTAACTTTAACACTTGCAGTTAGTGTATTTTACAGTTTTAACTCTATAGAATCCCAAAAAGCTTTACTTGAATTAAATAAGTCAACGGCTAGTTATATTGATACATTATCGGACTTAATAGGAGTATTATCTATATTTGTTTCTGTTATATTAGGAAGTTTAATATTATATGCCAATAATTTTCTAATAAAAAAACGCAAAAAAGAACTAGGTATATATATGACACTAGGTATGGGGAAATCTAAAATATCTAAAATTTTAGTGCTTGAAACGATTATAGTAGGAATTGCTTCGTTAATTAGTGGAATGTTAATTGGATTCATTATTAGCCAAGGATTATCGGCATTTACATCTACTTTATTTGATGTAAATATGAGTGATTATAAATTTATGATTTCAACAAGTGCAATTATGAAAACTATAATTTACTTTGGAATAATATTTTTACTAGTCATGATATTTAATAGTGTATTAATATCTAGATATAAAATAATAGATTTGTTAATAGCAAGTAGGAAAAATGAGAATATAAAATTTAATAACCCATTAGTATATTTAATAACTTTTATATTATGTATTTTAACTTTAGGATTTTCTTATAAATTTGTTATCGATGTAGGATTAGATATAAAAAATCCTAAATTTATTGTATCGATAGTTCTTGGTATTATAGGTACAGTATTATTTTTCTATAGTTTATCAGGAGTTTTACTTTACATAGCTAAAAAGAATAAAAATATTTATTTTAAAGATTTAAATATTTTTATAGTTAAGCAATTAAATAGTAAAATTAATACTAACTTTGTGTCTGTATCAGTAATATGCTTGATGTTATTTTTAACTATAGGTATATTATCCACAGGGATAAGCTTTAAAAATGCATTAGAAAGTAGCTTGAAAAATACTACACCTTTTGATGCAAGTGCAATTATGTATATAACTAAAGGTGAGAAAATTCAAAGTATAGAAGATGCTTTAAATGCTCTTGATTTTAAATTTGATAAATCTGAGCAGCGTGTATACTATGATATCTATAATTCAAATCTTAAATTTAATAATATATTTACAAAATATGAAACTAAATTAGATAAAAAAATATTAAGTACCGTGGGAAAACAAAATATAGAATTTATAAAAATCTCAGATTACAATAAAATAAGAAAATTAGATGGTAAAAATCCAGTTGATTTAGAAAATAATAAAGTTATATTAATGTCAAATAACAATACTATATTAAATATATTAAATAAGTTTTTAGAAAAAAATAATGATATAAAAATAGATGGAAAAAATTATACTATACAAAACAAAAAAGTTTTAACAGATGCTCTTCATTCTACAGGCTTAGCAGACAATTTTTTAACTTTAGTAGTTGAGGATAATTTGACTAATAATTTACCGATTCAATCATCTAACTTAAATATTAACTTTAAAGATGACTATAAAAATTCAGAAGAAAAGTTCTCCAAATTATTTAAAAAATATAAAGAGAATAAATTATCTTATGATAAGTTCGGATTTGTAAATGGATCTACTAAAGAAGAGATATATGCAAACAATAAAGGGTCGGTTACTATAATATTATTTTCAGTAATATATTTGGGAATAGTCTTTTTAATATCTAGTATGGCAGTTTTAGCTCTTCAGCAACTATCAGAAGCTAGTGAGAGTATAGAAAGATATAAAGCTCTTAAGAAGATAGGAGCAAATGATAAGATGATAAATAAAAGTATATTTGTTCAAACTTTAATATATTTTAGTTTGCCAGTATCACTTGCTTTTATACATTCTATTATAGGGATAAAAGTAGTTAGTGAATTTATAGCTATGTATGATAAACCAGATATAGGCGGGTCTTCATTAATGACAGCTATAATATTTTTGATAATATATATAGGATATTTTTATGCAACTTATACAGGATATAAGAATATAGTAAAAAGTTCATAAAAGATAAGTAAAAATCACTCTAGATTAATTTAGAGTGATTTTTACTTATCTTCGTAATTATAATCGTATATAAGAATAAAAGTGCTATAATTGTAATAGGAGATAAATTAATAAGGGGGTAGTGATATGTTTGAATCAAACCGTAAAAATTTAGTTAATAATATGAAAGAAAACTCACTTCTTATAATGTTTGCAGGTGATGCACCTTATAGAAGTGCGGACCAAAAGTATAAATTTACGCCAAATAGAAATTTTTATTATTTAACGGGAATAAATGATACTAAGGTTATATTAACTATATTAAAGACAGAAAAAGAAGTAGTTGAAACTATATTTGTTCAAAGAGAAGATGAACTTATGGCAAAATGGATAGGAAGAGCTATAAGTAAAAATGAAGCAAGTGAAGTAAGCAAAATAAAAACTATTAAATACTTAGACGAATTTGACAGCATAGTTTCATCATACATAAATAGATTAGGTATAAATAAAATATACCTTGACCTTGAAAGACAATCTATGGATATTCCATCAACACAATCTCAAGATATGGCAAACATATTAAGAATTAAGTATCCATATTTAAAAATTAAAAATATATACCCTAAAATAATTAAGCTTAGAACTGTTAAAAACGATTATGAATTGGAGAAAATAAAAAAAGCTATAGATATAACTAAAAGTGGTATAGAAGCTATGGCTAAAAACATTAAACCTAATATGCATGAATATGAAGTTGAAGCATATTTTGATTTTGAGATAAAAAGATTAGGAGCTTCTAGTCATGCATTTAATACTATTTGTGCTTCAGGAAAAAATGCTACAGTACTTCACTATGAAGATAATAATCAGGTTATAAAAGATGGAGATTTAATACTATTTGACCTAGGAGCAGAATTTGATTATTACTGTGCTGATATATCAAGAACTATTCCTGTTAATGGTAAGTTTACAGATAGACAAAAACAAATATATTCTATAGTATTATTAGCTTTAAAAGCTGTAGAAGAAGAAGCTAAACCAGGATTGACATTAAAAGATTTAAATGATGTTGCTAAAAAAGTATTATCAAAAGGATGTATGGATATAGGACTTATTGATAAAGAAGAAGAATTATCTAAATATTATTTCCATTCAGTAAGTCATTCTTTAGGCCTTGATACTCATGATGTTTGGAGTGCTGATAATAAGCTGGAAAAAGGAGCAATAATAACCAATGAACCAGGACTTTATATAGAAGAAGAAGGTATAGGTATAAGACTTGAAAATGATTTATTAATAGTTGAAGATGGATGTATTAATTTATCTAAGCATATACCTATAGAGATAGATGATATAGAAAATTTAATGAATTGATAAAAACTCTCAAGTGTAGTTAAAAATTATACTTGAGAGTTTTTTAATTAAAAAACCTATAATTTATAGCATAAAAAATGTTATAAATTATAGGTTTTTTGAAATTATAATATATAATGGTAATTTTTTATTAAAACTAGATAATTTAATTCATAATTATAAAAGGAGTATCAATAATGAAAAAAATGCTAAAAGAATTTAAGGAATTTGCTGTAAAAGGCAATGTATTAGATCTTGCAGTTGGGGTTGTTGTAGGAGGGGCATTCTCTAAAATAGTTACATCTTTAGTTAATGATATAATCATGCCTATAGTAGGTATATTAACTGGTGGGATAAATTTTTCTGAATATAAAATAGTTTTAAAGGAAGCTGTTGGAAAAAATCCATCAGTTACCTTGAATATAGGTAATTTTATACAAACATCTGTAAATTTTTTAATAATATCATTTTGTATTTTTTTATTTATTAAAGCCCTAATAAAATTTAAAAGCACAAATGACAAAGAGGTATCAACTACTAAAGAAGAAAATTTAAATAAAGTTAGTGAAGAGGTTTTATTACTTAGAGATATAAAGGAACTATTACAGAAATAAAATTAATATATTACATAGCTCTTTCTAATATCGTATAAAATTTTATAAATTTAAATAGTTTTTATTAGATTTAACGAATATATTTTATATATTAAATAAAAATTGAATATATTACTGGGAAATTTAAATTTATTTTTTGTATAATATATGGTATTATATAAATATTATTTTAATATAAAATATTTATAAACTGATATTATTATAAAGATAAAAAGGAGAGCTAAAAAATGAAACAAAGCAACTCAATGAAACGAACAATATCGTTTATAATGGTGTTTAGTATCATATATGCTATTTTTGAGAGAGAAGTATTATTTTTAACACCTATTCTAACAGTATTAATACCTTTTAAGTTTATGAAAAATAAAAGGGAGCATTATTCTAGAGAAAATCAAAGAATTTTAAGTAGATTATTACTATTTAACTTTATATCTATTGAATTAGTAAGTTTGTTAACTCAAAATGGTAATAATGTAACATTTAATTTAAGTGTTATGCTTTTAATATATTTTGTTTATTTTAAAATGATTTCATCTAACGAAAGAAAAGTTTTAGAATTAAAAAATGATCCTCAAGCTGTATATGATAAAATGAAATTGAGAATAAGTGCATTAGAAGATTTATATAGTAAAATACTAAGTGACATGGAAAATACAACAGATGAGAAAATTAAAAAATCCATGGAAGCTAAATTAAATAAATTAAATATAAAGATAGACTATTCAAAAAAACAATTGGCTATGATAGAATCTATGATAGATTCTAATGAAAATAATAAATAAAAAAGGTGAACTTAAAAAGTTCACCTCTTTTATTTGATTATAAATATTTTATTAAACTTCAAATCCTAAATAAATCTCACATATAGCAGATACTATAAAGTATATACCTATTATGTATGGAGTTGCTAGTAATGTTACTATTGGATTTGCAAGAATTAATAGTCCAAGAACTATAAGTAAAATATTATATAAAGTATTAAAATTAAATCCAATTTTTTTTCTTTTAATTGATATTATAAATAGATAAATACCTCTTATTACAGCCCATATACCATAGAATAAAATTAATGTTTCTGTAGTAGATATAGGTGCAAACCAAACAATAAGCCCAAATAAAATATTTATAATCCCACTGAATATATAGTATGCTTTTTCTGTAGTTTTAAATGCTCTTACAATTGTAAATATACCAGCTATTATAAGTAATATACCGGCTACAGTTGTAAAACTAAAGTAAGACTCTATTGGGTTTATAAAGAATAAAATCCCTACTATACCAAATAAAATCCCTTCTAAAATTAATGTTGTTTCTAAATTTGAATCTTTTTTCATACAATATCATCTCCTCACAGCATAATATACCCTTTAAATATATAAATATAAACATGAAAATCTTAAGTTTAAAAATTTTGATATTAAAAAAAATTTGGTAAATATGCTTAAATGAATATTCAAAAATAAATTAATTCAAAATAAAATAAAATTAAAGAAAAAACTGGCGTTTTTATAAAAAATAATTATTAATATGCATTAATTAAAAAAATAAATACAAAATACAAAAAAGTAAGTTTTTATTTTCGCTAGTTTAAAATAATCTATTTTAGAAAGTTTTTGAATAAACTTGATATAATACATGTAAAATATAAATTAGTATTAAGTATTTATTTAAACTTTAAATTAATTTATCTCTTAAACTATTGACACTTAATACCATTTAGTGTTTATAATTAAACGATATGAATTTACAATTACATAGGAGGAAAAAATGAAAGTAGATTGGAACAGTAAATATACAACCATATCTCTGTATTCATTTATAGTTATTTGCTGTAGTATCATTTTCTATCGTATTGTTTGGGATACAAGTGTATTTGCAGGAAAAATAAGTGAAATAATTTCTATATTGCAGCCATTTATAATAGGAGGCGTATTAGCTTATTTATTAAATTTTATACTAGTATTTGTTGAGGACAAATTACTTAGTAAGAATAAATTTAAAAATCTTAAGCCTAAGAGTAAAAGAGCATTAGGGCTTTTAGCTACTTACTTAGTGGCCTTTATCCTAATAGCACTATTTATACAGTTTGTATTACCACAATTAGCAGAAAGTATTATGGGATTAGTTAATGATATTCCAACATATGTAACAAACTTATCTGATCTTATAGCTACACATACAAAAGACTTAAATGTAGATCAAGAGTATTTAAATTTAGCAGTTAATAAGCTTACTGATTTTATCAATTATATAATAGGTCTTGCAGCAGGTTTAATTCCTGTACTAGGTGAAGCATTAAGAATAGTTGCTTCTAGTGTATGGAATATACTTTTAGGGCTTATTGTTTCTATTTATTTACTTATTGATAAAGAGAATTTTTGTGCGTTAAGTAGAAAAATGGTATGGGCTTTATTTAATGAAAAACATGCAAAAAGAATATTAGAGTTGGTAGAAAGAAGTAATGATACATTTGGGAAGTTTTTAAGTGGTAAAATTATAGATTCTGCTATAATTGGAGTATTAACATTTATAGTACTGACTATATTTAAAATGCCATACGTACTATTAATATCAGTTATTATAGGTATAACTAATATTATTCCATTTTTTGGTCCATTTTTTGGAGCAATACCAGCAACTATAATAATATTATTTGTATCTCCAGTAAAAGCTTTATGGTTCATACTTATAATTATAGTTATTCAACAATTAGATGGTAATATAATAGGACCTAAAATATTAGGTGATTCTATCGGTATATCGGCTTTTTGGATATTATTCTCATTATTAGTTGCAGGAAAGTTTTTAGGTTTAGTTGGTATGATAATAGGGGTTCCTTTATTTGCTATAATATATTCTGTTATTAAGGAAGTAATAGAAGATAAATTAGATAAAAAAAGTTTACCTATTAATACAAATGATTATAAAAAGAAAAATAATTAAAAAAATATCTATCTAAAAATTTTTAGATAGATATTTTTTTATTTTATAAATAATATATGGTAGATAACAAACGATTTTTAAAATAAAACTTATAAATTCTGTATATTTTCGACATTTTAATTATAAAAAAAATAAAATATATGTAGGAACATGAACATTGTGAAATTTGAATAAAAATTCAAATCTGATAGAATTAGTATTATCGTCAAATGAAACATTTATTAAAATAAGGAGAATATAATGAAAAAATTAATTTTATCAAAAACTCTATTGTTTATATTTATTCTAGTATTTATAAACTTATTTATATCGGGTTTTGGAAGTGAAAATACTCTAATAGGAGTTACGGTAATAACTGCAATGCTTATGCTTCTTGAAAGAGATTTAACTATATCCCCAATAAAAAATATGCTTAAATTTATATTCATTAATGTGCTTTTAGGCATACTAGCGTTTTTATCAGTACAAAATATATTCTTAGGAATATTATGTAACTTTTTAGCAATATTTATAGTTGGTTATATATTTAGTTATGATTTAAGAAGTCCACTTTACGTGGCATTTGGATTACAGTATTTATTTATGGTAAGTACTCCTGTAACTATAGACCAACTTCCAATGAGGATGATAGCCTTAATAAGTGGAGCAGTGATTATAATAGTAGCTCAGTTAATTGTAAATAAAAATAAACTAGAAAAATCTAGTAATAAGTTATTAAGTAGTATAAGCAATGATATATTAAAAAAAGTTGAACTTATAAAAAATAATGATTTTAATTTAACTAATATTGATTCAAAAATTGATACATCAATAAAAACATTAAAGAAAATACTTTATGACAACAGAAAAGAAGATTTTTTTATAACTCCAAAGGGAGTAAGTATTTTAAATATACTATTTAATTTTGAGAGAATTTCCATATTATTAAATAACTATAAGAATAATAATGATTTGGTAAATGAGGATTCTTTAGATAAAATGTATATAGAATTAAAAAAATTAAACTTATATATAAGTGAGAACTCAATAGAAAATCCCATTTCTTATGATAACTTAGATTGTATAAACCTATATGAATTTTATGACTCAATAGAAAGTATATATGATAGCTTTCAAGATTATAGACAAAACGAAATAAAAATGAATTTAGAAGATAAGCTAGATGTTCCAAAAGAATTTAAAAAACTATCAGTATATAAAAGAAATTTTAATACAAATTCTGCAAGATTTACTTATGCATTTAAGGTTGGGTTAGGTATAGCTATAGCAGGGTTTATAAAAGATTTTTTCCATTTAAGTGAAGGAAGATGGATAATGTTTACTGTATTTGCTCTTATTCAACCCTACTCTGAAATGTGTATCACAAAATCAAAGAAGAGAATAGTTGGAACTATAGTAGGGTGTTTTATTGTATTTATTCTATTTTCTATATTTAAAGAAAAAAGTATACGAGGAATTATTATAATTTTAGCAGGATATACTAGTTCTTACACTAAGGATTACAGAGATTTAATGATATGTAATACTATATCTGCAATAGGTGCTATTTGTGCTTTTGGGCCTCCTCAAATATTTATATTAAATAGATTTCTATTTGTTATTTTAGGTGTGTTTATTGCTTTAATAATAAACAAATTAATACTTCCATACGATGCTAAAAATGGATATAAATCTTTAATAAATATGTATAAAGAGGTTATATCAGAGATGTCTTTAGAAATCCAACTTTGTGTTAAAGATCAAAGTAACTTACACAAAGTTAAAAATTTAGTGCTAATATCAACTTTAATAGAAGATAAAATTATATCAATGCAAGATTTAGTTAAAGATTCAAACCATAGTAATTTGTTAAGAGATAAAAAAATTATGATGTCTAATATGTATAGTTTATATTTAAAGTTAAAATCTACAAAAGATAAATATGATGTTGAATCTGTTATAACTAATCCAGAAAATGCAATTACATTAGAAAAAGCTAAAGATATGATTATTGATAATATAAACTCTTCTAATGATAAAGATAATAAAATAGTTTACAAAAATTTATTATATATATTAGAAAACAATGAAAATACAAAATCTTATGCATAGAACATGTTTTAAGTATATCTAAGAGGGTATTATAAAATTATAATGTGTAGATTGTTTTGTATTTGACAAATGAAAAAGAGGGCGAATAATATTATTCGCTCTCTTTTTATGTTATCTATGAAAAATATATTTTAATAATCTAAATTTATTTATAAATATTAAAGTTAATTATATAATTAAAGGTAAATATTAAATTTATGTTTTTACATAATAAAAATATCTTAATTTAAAATAAAAGGGGAGAAGTATGAGAAAAAAACTAATTATAATAAATGGAGTTATGGGTGTCGGTAAAACAAGTGTAAGTAAAGCTTTGTATAAACAACTAGATAATTCATTTTGGTTAGATGGAGATAATTGTTGGATGATGAATCCTTTTGAGGTTACAAGTGAAAATAAATATATGGTAATAGATAATACAACTTATTTAATTAATAATTTTATTAAAAATTCCAAATCTGAGCATATAATATTAAACTGGGTAATTCATACAGATGAAATAATGGATTCTATATTATACAAAATAAATATGAATAAAATTGATTTATATAAAATAACTTTAATTTGTGATGAAGATACTTTAGTAAAAAGGATAAAAAAAGATATCAAATCTGGAATTAGAGATGAAGATAATATAAAAAGAAGCTTAGATAAGTTGAAATTATATAAAAATATGAATACCTTAAAAATAGATACAGCTAATAAAAGTATAGATGAAATAGTTGAAAATATAAAAAATATAATAAATAATTAAATTTTAACTTATTCATAAAATAAAAATAGATACATTTAAATGTATCTATTTTTATTTTATGAATAAGGATTTGTACTCTAAAGGAGTTAAGTTTAAATTTTTTTTGAAAGTTTTTGAAAAATGAGATTGAGATGAAAAACCAACTAAGTTACTTATTTCTGATACAGAATAACTACTTTTTCTAAGTAAGTCACAAGCTTTTTTTAATTTATACTCAATAAGATATTGCTGAGGCGTATTCATCATGTGAAGTTTAAATATTTTATAAAAATGACTTCTATCAATGTTTAAGTAATCTGAAATATCTGAAACAGATATATTTTTATCAAAATTTTTATCTATAAATTCTAAAGCATTAGATATATAACTTTGAGAGCTTGAATCTTCTTGTAATGAAGATATAGAATGCTCATTCATAAGTAAGGATAAAGTTTGATATAAATATCCCAAAGCTTTAAAGTGATAGTTGGAATCACAGTTTTTATATATAGATTCAAATAGTTTATCAAGTTGATCATCTTTATCATATTTAAATACATAATTATCATTATTAAAAAAACCACATAATGTAAGTAGTTCTTTAGCCTTAGAACCATTGATACCTATCCAACGATAAACCCAAGGATTTTTCGTAGAAGGATAATAATTATTATCAGTATTAGGAGGAATAACAAATCCATCCCCTGCTTTTAAATTATGAACTTGATCTTTTATAAAAAATAATCCTTCACCTTCTAGTATATAGTGAATTAAATAATAATCAATTTGTTCGTACTGATAAGGATCTCTAGGCTCACAATGTTCAAATCCACATTCAAATATATATAACTCTGAACTAATTTTTAAATCTGTAGAAAATATTCCTATTTTGCTCATAATAATCCTCCTAAGTTAACGTTTTCTACAACTATAAATTTAAAACAAAAAATTATTACTGTCAAATATAAAATGCAACAATAATACAAATTATAGCAACATTAGAACATTGAGATAGTTTATGAAAAGTTATATTATAAGGATATAACAAGAAAAGGTTTTCTTGGAGATTGGGTATATAAATAAATTTAAGGAGTTTGATAAAATGAGCGAAAGAAGAGGTAGTCTTAGTTCATCAGCATTAATGCTTATGACATTTACAGCTGTATTTTCATTTGGAAACATAATTGATAGTAGTGTTAATATAGGCCTTGCTACAATACCGTCTTATATATTTGGTACTATATTTTATTTCTTTCCATTTGCACTTATGATAGGAGAATTTGCATCTGCAAATGAAAATTCAGAATCAGGAATTAATAGTTGGATAAAAACATCATTAGGTGCTAAGTGGGCATTTTTAGGATCATGGTCATATTTCTTTGTTAACTTATTTTTCTTTACATCATTACTACCAAAAACATTGATATATGCATCATATGCTTTTGTAGGAAGAAATGTATTTGATGGAAAAACAGTTTTAATATCTATTTTATCGATAGTAATGTTCTGGGGGGTAACTATACTATCGACTAAAGGAGTAAGTTGGATATCAAAGATAACTAACATTTCTGGAGTAGCAAGGATGGTATTAGGTATAGGGTTTATAGTTTTATCATTTGGAGTAATAATATTTTTAGGAAAAGAACCAGCGCAACAGTTTAGCACAGAAACAATAATGCCAAAGTTTAACTGGACGTACTTTATGGTTTTAGCTTGGGTATTACAAGCAGTAGGTGGAGCTGAAAGTATAGGAGTTTATGTTAAAGATGTAAAAGGTGGAAATAAAGCATTTATAAAAACAATGTTATTTTCAACTATATTAGTAGGGGCATTATATGCACTAGGAGCAGCGGCTGTAGGTATAGTTGTACCAGAAAAAGTTTTATTTGGAAATTTCTCAAATGGTTTATTTGACTCATTTTTAATATTAGGTTCTCACTATGGTATAGGAAATATAATTACCAATATAGTTGGATTTATAATGTTACTTGCAAGTTTAGGTTCATTAGTATTATGGACTGCAGCACCAGTTAAAGTATTATTTTCAGAAATACCAGAAGGTATATTTGGAAGTTGGGTAGCTAAGACAAATGATGAAGGGAATCCAGTAAATGCATTATACCTTCAAGCTATAATAGTAACAGTTCTTTTAATAATACCAGCACTTGGTATAGGTTCAGTAGACAGTCTACTTGAAATGTTAATAAACATGACTGCATCTACTTCGCTAATACCAGTTTTATTCTTCTTAGTAGGTTATATAGTATTAAGAGCAAAAAAAGATTATATAGAAAGAAGTTTTAAGGTTGGATCAAGAGGTTTAGGAATAACATTAGGGATATTATTATTAGGTTTATTCTCTTTTGTATTTATAATATCATCTATTCCATCACCAGCAGATATAGCAGCATACTTTAATGGAACTTTAGCAGAAGGATCAACTAATCCTTTGTTTGTACTTGTTTATAATGTTGTTGGTTTAGTTGTATTCTTAGGATTTGCACAAATATGTTGGAATAAATATGAAAAGAAAGTTGGAAAAGATGTAGCTAATGAAGTTACAACTATAAAATAATATAAATTAAAAATAATTAGGTTAAGGGGAGAATTAGTATGAAATTATGGGAAAACATACATATAGATGGAATAAATAGATTAGATGCAAGAGCTCATTTTCTAAGCTTTCCATCCAAAAAATTAGCTTTAATAGGAGAAAAAAAGTATACACACAACTATAAAAATCTAAATGGAAGTTGGAAGTTCTTATTTTTAGATGCTCCAGAATACTCTCCAGAAGGATTTTATAAAGAGGAGTATAATACTGATAATTGGAATAATATAATTGTTCCAGGAAATTGGCAATTACAAGGATATGGAAAAATGCACTATTCAGATTTATGGTATAATTTTCCGATAAATCCGCCATATGTTCCAACTGAAAATCCAACAGGAATATACAAGAGAAACTTTACAATAGACGAATCTTGGATGGGAGAAAAAATCATACTTAAGTTTAATGGTGTAGATTCATCGTATAATGTATGGGTAAATGGAAAAGAAGTAGGATACAGTAAAGGTGCTAGAATACAATCAGAATTTGATATAACAGAATATGTAAGATGTGGAAATAATGAATGTACAGTAAGAGTATATCAATGGAGTGATGGAACTTACTTAGAAGATCAAGATATGTGGTGGCTAAGTGGAATTTTTAGAGATGTAGAACTTTATACTGAACCAACACATGGAGTAGAAGATATAACGGTAGTTACAGATTTAGATGAAAAGTATGAAAATGCAATGCTAAATGTAGATTTAAAGTTTAGAAATTATGATAATCAAAAAGTTCAATTTGAATTATTAGATAATAATAAACAAGTTATATTTGAAGAAATAGTAGAAGTTAAAGAAAATTTAAATTTCTCTAAGGAAGTAAAAAGTCCATTAAAATGGAGTGCAGAAGAACCAAACTTATACACATTAATGATAAGTGTTTATAAGGATGGAGAAGTAGTACAAGTCATACCTCAAAGAGTTGGATTTAGAAAAATAGAATTAAAAGGTGAGGTATTTACTGTAAATGGAGTAGCAATAAAATTTAAAGGTGTCAATAGACATGACTATAATCCTAAGAATGGAAGAGTTGTTGCCAAAGAAGAAATAGAAAAAGATATAATATTAATGAAACAACACAATATAAATGCAGTAAGAACTGCGCACTATCCAAATTCTCATTATTTATATGAATTGTGTGATGAATATGGATTATATGTAATAGATGAAACGGATTTAGAGTGTCATGGATTTGAACTAACTGGAGATTATGCTTGGATAAGTGATGATCCGGATTGGGAATTAGCTCATGTAAGTAGAATAGAAAGAATGATGCAAAGAGATAAAAATCATCCATCTATATTAATGTGGTCTTTGGGTAATGAATCATCATTTGGATGCAATTTTAAAGCTATGGCAAAAAAATGTAAAGATTTAGACTCAACTAGAATTCTACATTATGAAGGTGATTTTAATGTAGCAGAAGAAGATGGACCAGTTTCAGAAGTATATAGTACTATGTACACTTGGTTAGAACACGACAATAAGTTACTAATGGATAAAATAATAAATGATATTAAAAAGCCTCATATATTATGTGAATACTGTCATGCTATGGGTAATGGACCTGGAAATTTGAGAGAATACCAAGACTTATTCTATAAATATGATAAATTACAAGGTGGATTTATATGGGAATGGTTTGATCATGGAATTCACACAGTATCTGAAAATGGAGAAGTTTACTATAGATATGGTGGAGATTTTGGCGATGATCCAAGTAATATAAACTTCTGTATAGATGGTCTTATAATGCCAGATAGAACAGTTTCTCCAGGACTTTTAGAGTATAAAAAGGTTATAGAGCCAGCTGAAACATCTATAGTAGATTTAGAAAAAGGAATATTAAAAGTTATAAATAGATATGACTTTAGAAACTTAAATACTTTAGAATTAGTATATAATATAAAAGAAGATGATAAAGTTATTACAAGTAAAAGAGTTGAAATGCCTTCAGTTTTAGGTAGAGAAACTTGTGAAATAACTCTACCATACAGTTTAGATTTCCCTAAAACAGATGGAGCAACTTATTACTTAAATATATCTTATGTATTAAAAGAAGACTGTGATTGGGCTAAGGCTGGTCATGAGTTAGCTACTGCACAGTTTGAGTTACCAATAAAAACTGAAAAAGTTAAGGTTACGCCAAAAGGTAGTTTAGAAGTAATTAAGGATCACTGTACTTTAGTAGTTAAAGGTGAAAACTTTGAAGTTGATTTTGACTTAGTAAGAGGACATATACTAAATATAACTAAAGATGAATATAAATTAGTTGAAGAAGGACCAAGATTAAACTTTTGGAGAGCTCCAATAGATAATGATATGTATGTAGTTGAAGACTACAAGAAAAAATATTTCATGCACTTAATGCACGAAGTTGTAAGGAATGTAGAATATAAGTTAGAAGAAAATATTCTTACATTTAAGGTTGACACTATAAATGGAACAACAAATTCTGCATGGCATTTTAAATCTACTTATGAATATAAAGTATTTGGAAGTGGAGATATCTTAGTTAATGTATCTGGAATTCCTTCAGGAAAAATAGATACAGCTCCAGAAATGCTACCAAGAATAGGTCTTCAAATGAGAGTTAATAAAGATTTAGAGAATGTTAAATACAAAGGTAGAGGTCCAGGAGAATCATATCCAGACACTAAAGAGGCTAACTTATTTGGAGTTTATGACAATAATATTGATGGATTATTTACAAATTATGTAAAGCCTCAAGAAAATGGAAATAGAAGTGATTGTTCTTGGGTTAGCTTAAGAAATGATAGAGGTATGAGCTTAATGGCTATTGCCGATGATAAATTTAACTTTAGTGCTTCATATTATGAAGATACAGATTTAGAATATGCTAAACACACTATAGACTTAGTAAAAAGAGATTATATAGTATTTAATATAGATTACAAACAAAACGCTGTAGGTACTAACTCTTGTGGACAATGGCAATTAGATAAGTATAGATGCAAGTTTGAACAATTTAACTTACAATTTAGATTAACTATATTTAACAATAAAGAAGTTAGTGAAGTTAGCTTAGGAAGAGAAAGTATAAAATAATATATAAATTATTATAAATATAGTTAATAACTAAGTAGAAAATTCATAAGTTTAAAACGAATTTAATGCTTAGTATATTAACTATATTTTTTTATAAATATAAAATTATGATTTATAAAGGGGATACAATATGAGAGAAAATATTTTAAATTTATTTAAAGAAATTTTTGGAGAAAGAGAAAATATAAAAGTATTTTTTTCACCAGGAAGAGTTAATTTAATAGGAGAACATACAGATTATAATGGTGGAAATGTATTTCCTTGTGCGCTTAGCTTTGGAACTTATGGAGCTATATCAATGAGAAATGATAATAGCGTGAATATGTACTCTAAGAACTTTGAAAATTTAGGAGTAATTAGTTTTGATATTAATGAATTAAAAAATGAAAAAGAACATGACTGGGCTAATTATCCTAAGGGAGTTATTTCTGTACTTAGAAATCATGGATATAAAATAGATAAAGGTTTTGATATGGTTGTATATGGAAATATTCCCAATGGAGCTGGATTATCATCATCTGCATCAATAGAATTACTTATGGGAGTTATGATGGATAATTTATTAAATTTAAATATAGATAGAGTTGAATTAGTAAAGTTTTGTCAAGAAGCTGAAAATAAATTTATAGGTGTTAATTGTGGGGTTATGGATCAATTTGCGATAGGAATGGGAAAAAAAGATAGTGCAATACTACTTGATTGCAATACTCTAGAGTATAAATATTCTAAGATAGATTTAGATGATAAAGTAATTATAATTGGAAATACAAATAAAAGAAGAGGGCTTGCAGATTCTAAATATAACGAAAGAAGAAGTGAATGCGAAAAAGCTTTAGAAAATCTTCAAGAAAAATTGGACATAAAATCTCTAGGAGATTTAACAGAAGAAGTATTTGAAGAAAATAAAAGTTTGATACTAAATGCTACCAACCAAAAAAGGGCAAAACATGCAGTTTATGAAAACCAAAGAACTTTAAAAGCTGTAAAAGCCTTACAAGAAAATGATATAAATACATTTGGAAAGCTTATGGTTGATTCCCATAACTCACTAAAAGATGATTATGAAGTTACAGGGAAAGAACTAGATACACTTGTTGAACTAGCACTAAATCATGAAGGAACAATTGGATCTAGAATGACAGGTGCAGGCTTTGGAGGATGTACTGTATCTATAGTTAAAAAAGATATGAAAGATGATTTTATAAAAGACGTTTCAAAAAGATATAGAGAGATAATAGGATATGATGCTGATTTTTATGTAGCTAAAATAGGAGATGGAACTAGGGAACTAGTTTAGGGAGGCAATATGAGTATATATACAGATTTTGAAAGACTTATAAACTATGGATTAAAACATGAACTATTTTTAGAAGAGGATAAGATCTATATAAGAAATTCTCTTATAGAATTATTTAATATAGATGAATACATAGTTCCTACAGAAGTTTTAGGGGATGATAATTTAGAAGATATAATGAATAATTTATTAGATTATGCATATGAAAAAAATATATTGGAATCGAATACATCTGTATATAGAGATTTATTAGATACTAAGATAATGAGTTTACTTATACCAAGGCCATCTGAGGTAACAAAGGAATTTAATAAAAGGTATAAGAAAGATAAAGTCAGTGCAACTGATTATTTATATAACTTAAGTAAATCATGTGACTATGTTAGAACCAATAGAATAGCACAAAATATAAATTGGAAAACAAATACTGAGTATGGGGATATAGATATAACTATAAACTTATCCAAGCCAGAAAAAGATCCAAAGGCTATAGCAAAGGCAAGAGAATTGAAAACTTCTTCATATCCAACATGTTTATTATGTAAAGAAAATGTTGGATATAGAGGAAGATTAAATCATCCAGCTAGACAAAATTTAAGAATAATCCCATTAAATTTAAATAAAAGTAAATTTTATTTACAGTATTCACCATATTCATATTACAATGAGCATTGCATAATATTTTCTGATAAACATGAGCCAATGACTATAAGTAAAAATACTTTTGATAGAAATTTAGATTTTTTAGAACAATTTCCTCATTATTTTATAGGATCTAATGCAGATTTACCAATAGTAGGAGGATCTATATTAAGCCATGAGCATTATCAAGGGGGAAGATATGAATTTGCTATGGATAGAGCAAAGGATATATTAAAAATAGATTTAAAAGGATATGAAGATGTAAATATATCTATGATAAAATGGCCACTATCTGTAGTTAGATTAAACTCAAATAATAGAGAAAAACTTAGCATACTAGCAAGTTATATACTAAATCATTGGAAAGGTTACACAGATGCGGTTGTAAATATACACTCTCATACAGAAAATACATTACACAATACTATTACTCCAATTGCTAGAAGAAAAGGTGAAAATTTTGAATTAGATTTAGTACTTAGAAATAATAAAACTAGCGAAGAACATCCAGATGGAATATTTCACCCTCATAAAGAACTACATCATATAAAAAAAGAAAATATAGGACTTATAGAGGTTTTAGGATTAGCTGTTTTGCCCGCTAGACTAAAAGAGGAACTTGAAATAATTAAAAAATGTTTATTAAAAGAAAAAAATGAAGAATATATATTAAAAAATTTAAACTTACACTTAGAATGGTTTAACTATTTAAAGAAGAAATATGGAGATTTTAATAAAAAAACTATAGATGATATTTTAAAAGATGAAGTTGGATTAATATTTAAAAAAGTTTTAGAGGATTGTGGAGTATTTAAGTTTGATGAAGAAGGCTTAAAGGCTAGAAATAGATATATACAGAATCTAAAAGAATATATGGGAGTTTAAATATGATATATAAGAAAACTACAGTAGGGCATTTAAATGATAAAGAGATAATAGCTTATAACATTTCCTATGATAATGGTTTTGAAGTAGAGATATTAAACTTAGGTGGAATAATAACCAAAATAATAACTCCTGATAAAGATAATAACTTAGAAAATATAGTTGTAGGATATAAAGATATAAATGGATACATAGAAAATCCATCTTATATGGGGGCTATAATTGGAAGAACATCAGGAAGAATTTATAATGGAAAAATATCTATAGATAATAAAGAGTATAGGTTATCTAAGAACTATGGTATAAATCAAGGTCATGGTGGAAACGTTGGATTTAATAAAAAAATATATGATGTAAATTACATTAAAAATGAAGATGAATTTAAACTAATATTTAGTTGTAAAAGTAAAGATTTAGAAGAAAATTATCCTGGAAATCTAGATGTAGAAGTAACTTTTGAAATTAGTAGAAATTTTAAAATAAAACAAATGTATAAAGCTACTAGTGATAAAAAAACATTAGTTAATATGACTAATCACAGTTATTTTAATTTAAGTGGAAATTTAAAAAATCCAGTTACCAATCAATATATGCAAATAAATAGTGATTTTATATTAGAACTAGACACTACAAGTGTTCCAACTGGAAATTACATAGATGTAAATAATACTCCTTTTGATTTTAGAAAGTTAAAATTAATAGGTAGAGATATTGATAAAAGTCATAATCAAATAAATATTGGATGTGGATATGATCATCCATTTATTTTGAATAAAGGGAAAATACATTTAGAAGATAAGATATCTAAAAGAGCTATGGATATAAAAACGAATCAAGAATGTGTTGTTGTATATAGCATGAATTTTACTGATGATTTGGTTTTATATAACGATAAAACTAATCAAAGGAGATTTGGAATATGTTTTGAAACCCAAGCTCCTCCAATTGGACAAAATATGTGCTTTTTAGAAAGATCTATATTAGAAAAAGATAGAGAGTATACTCAAATAACAGAATATAAATTTTATATTACTGAGTAAATAATTTAATGCATAATAGTTAAAATAAAAATTATAGTAATATTTTAAACAGTGTATCATAAAATACAATAAAAAATATAATATAAAAAAATGTTCATTAAAAGTATTGAAAATGCTATGACAATGAACATTTTTTTGTGTTAAATAATTTCGGAAAACGATTTTAAAATGATATACAAATAAAAATGTGTTGCATTAATTCGACATAGTATGTTATATTTATAAAAAAGGATAACCGGTAACCCTAAATATAACATACTAATATAGATTGGGGAGAGGATATAGTTGATAACTATAAAGGATATAGCAGATTTAGCTGGGGTATCAAAAACTACCGTATCAAAAGTATTGAATAATAAAGACCAAAAGATTAGTGAAGCTACAAGACAGAAAATACTTGATATTATAAAAGAAACAAATTATGTACCAAATAAGATGGCACAAAGTCTAGTAACTAAAAAAACTAAAACTATAGGGCTTATAATTCCGGATATCAGAAACCCATTCTTTACAGATATAGCTAGAGGGGCAGAAGATAAAGCTGTAAATGAAGGATACAATATAATATTGTGTAATACAGATGAAAGCTTATATAAAGAAGAACTAGCATTTAATACACTAAGTGAAAAAATGGTTGATGGTATAATTTTTGCTCCATCATCAAAAACAGAAATTAGTTCAACATATAATATATCCAATAAGCCTATTGTATTGGTAGATAAAGAGATAGATATAAAAAATTTAAGAGGTGTTGTAAGTTTAGATAATGAAGAAGGAACTTATTTAGAAATAAAACACCTAGTAGATATGAATCATAAAAAAATACTTTATCTAAGTGGACCATTAAAAACACAAATAGCAAAAGATAGATTAAAAGGATATAAAAAAGCATTAGAAGAAGCAAAAATAAATTACAATGAAAAACTTGTCATACAAGGAGAATATTCGCTAGATTGGGCTTATGAAACTATACAAAGTTTAACTGATATAAACTTTACAGCTATTTGTGCAGCAAATGATTTAATAGCCATAGGAGCTATTAAGGCTTTAAAAGAAAAAAATATAAAAATTCCTAAAGATATAAGTGTAGTTGGATTTGACGATATTCAAACGTCAAGTATAATTGAACCTCAACTTACAACTATAAAACAAAATTCTTATAATATGGGATATGAATCAGCAAATATACTTATAAACAGTTTAGAAAATAAAACAATTAATAATATAGATAAAATAATATTTAAACCAGAACTTGTAATAAGAAGTTCAACATCTCAAAAACTTTAAGGAGGTCAGTTATGAAAAAAATATGTGTAATAGGTAGTTTAAATATGGATTTAGTTGTAAATGTAGAAAACATGCCTAAAAAAGGACAAACATTAATAGGAAGCGACTTTAAAGAAGTACCTGGCGGAAAAGGTGCAAATCAAGCTGTTGCTATGGCAAGACTTGGTGGAGATGTAACTATGGTAGGAAAAGTAGGAACTGATAGCTTCGGTGAAACATTAATAAATGCATTAAAAAAAGATAATGTAGATACAACTTACATACATAAAGAAAATGGATCAACTGGTGTTGCTATGATAACTGTGGATCAAAATGCAGAAAATGCAATAGTTGTTGCTCCTGGAGCAAATTTTAAAGTAAATCAAAATGATATAGATAAGAATGTAGAGGCTATAAAAACAAGTGATATAGTAGTGGTTCAATTAGAAACTCCTTTAGAAACTATAAAGTATGCCTTACAAAAATCTAAGGAATTTGGAAAATATACTATTTTAAATCCAGCTCCAGCTGTAAAACTAGAAGATTCTATAATTGAAAACGTAGATTTACTTACACCAAATGAAACAGAACTTGAAATATTAAGCGGAATAACTATAGAAAATGAAGCAGATATATTAAAGGCTGCAAAAGTAATGATAAAAAAAGGTGTAAAGGAATTAATAGTTACATTAGGATCAAAAGGAAGTTTATATATAAATAAAGATATAGAAAGATTTAAAAAATCATACAAAGTAGAAGCTATTGATACTACAGCGGCTGGAGATAGTTATACAGGAGCTTTAGCTGTAGCTTTTTCAAAAGGTGAAAATGTAGAATATGCAATGGATTTTGCATCAAAAGTAGGAGCTTTATGTGTTACTAAAGAAGGAGCACAAAGTTCACTGCCAACTTTAGAAGAAGTTAATAATTTTAGGGGGTAAGGTTATGAAAAAAGGAAAACTATTAAACAGTGAAATTTCATCAGTTATATCTCAAATGGGACATACGGACAGTTTGACTATTAGTGATTGCGGACTACCTATACCTAAAGATGTAAAGAGAATAGACTTGGCTTTAAAATATGGAGTCCCAACTTTTCTAGATACATTAGATACAGTACTTGAAGAGTTATGTGTAGAAGAAATAATAATAGCTGTAGAAATAAAAGAGGCAGCCAATGAAATGTATAATGAAATTTTAAAAAGATTTGAAAATATAAAAGTTACTATGGTAGAACATGAAGAGTTTAAGAAGTTGACTAAAAACTCTCATGCAGTAATTAGAACAGGAGAATGCACTCCATACTCAAATATAATATTAAAATCAGGAGTTGTATTTTAAAAAACTTTTAAGATAGAAAGGAGCATCTATATGAAAAGTCCAATTTTGCAGATGAAAAATATAGTTAAAGAGTTCCCTGGAGTAAAAGCTTTAGATGGAGTTAATTTAGAGCTTTATCAAGGTAAAGTAATGGCTCTTATGGGAGAAAATGGTGCAGGAAAATCTACACTTATGAAGGTATTAAGTGGAGTTTATAAAAAAGATAAAGGTCAAATTTATTACAACGGAAATTTAGAAGATATAAAAGGGCCAAAGGATGCACAAGAAAAAGGAATAGCGATAATACACCAAGAGTTAAATCTAATACAAGACTTAACTATAGGTGAAAATATATTCTTAGGAAGAGAGCCTAAAAAAGGATTAAGAATAGACTTTAAAAAACTATATGAAGAAGCTGATAAATACCTAAATAAATTAAATATAAAAACTAGTTCAAAAGAATTGGTTGGAAACTTAAGTATCGGACAGCAGCAAATGGTAGAAATAGCAAAAGCTTTATCTTTAGATGCAAAAATAATAATAATGGATGAACCTACAGATGCTCTTACAGATAAAGAAACGGAAAGTTTATTTAAAGTAATACAAGATTTAAAAAATGAAGGAAAAGCAATTGTTTATATATCACATAGATTAAAAGAAATTTTTGAAATTTGTGATTACATAACAGTTCTAAGAGATGGTAAGTATGTAGGAAGTGAACAAATCTGCAATCTAGATGAAGATAAAATGATTGAAATGATGGTTGGAAGAAAACTTACAGATCAGTTTCCAAGACAAGAAGTAGAAAAAGGTAATGTAGTATTAGAAGTTAAAAATATTTCTAATAAGCATATAAATGATGTATCTTTTAATGTGAAAAGTGGAGAAATTATAGGAATTGCTGGGCTTATGGGAGCTGGAAGAACAGAATTAGCTAAAACTATTTATGGACATATAAAAAAGGACTGTGGACAAGTCTTAGTTAATGGAAAAGAAGTAAATAATAAATCAGCTAAAGATGGACTTAAAAATAAAATAGCATATGTATCTGAAGATAGAAAAGGAGATGGATTAATACTGTCACTATCTGTAAGAGAAAACATGACAATCTCTTCTTTAGATAGTATATCTAGTTTGTTTAAGTTAAATAAATCAAAAGAAAACAATCAAGTAAAAGATTATATAAAGAAAATGAACATTAAAACTCCAAGTGAGGAACAAATAATTAAAAACTTAAGTGGGGGAAATCAACAAAAGGTGGCAATAGCTAAAGCTCTCATGACAAACCCTGATGTACTTATACTTGATGAACCTACACGTGGAGTTGACGTTGGTGCAAAAAAAGAAATATATGATCTTATAAACAATTTTAAAAGTCAAGGTAAAGCGGTAATTATGATATCTTCTGAAATGCCAGAAATACTTGGATTAAGTGATAGAATACTAGTTTTAAGTCAAGGTAGATTAACTGGAGAATTAGACATTAAAGATGCAACTCAAGAAAGTATATTAAAATATGCAGTTACAGTAAAGGAGGCTTAATCATGGAAGCGAAGATAAGTCAAAAAGAAAATAAACAAATGGATTTTAAAAACTTATTAATAAAGTATAAGTCATTAGTTGGACTATTATTATTAATAGTTGTAGTTTCAGTACTTAGTCCATCTTTTTTAAGCACTAGAAACATATTAAATATATTAAGACAGACATCAGTAAATGCTATAATAGCAGCGGGTATGACATTTGTAATCTTAACAGGAGGTATAGACCTTTCTGTTGGATCTGTACTAGCTATAAGTGGAGCGTTTGCAGCATCTCTTTTAGCATCAGGTCAAAGTATTTTTGTGGCAGTAATAGCAGCTGTTGTATGTGGTGCAGTGGTAGGATTTGTAAATGGATTTGTAATAGCTAAAGGAAAGTTACAACCATTCATAGCTACACTTGCAACAATGACAATATTTAGAGGTATTACATTAGTGTTTACAGATGGAAAACCTATAACTTTAGGAAGCAATGCATTAGCTATGTCATTTGGGAAAATAGGTGGAGGAACAATAATTGGTATACCAGCACCTGTAGTTATAACAATAGTAGTATTTATAGCATGTTATTATATTTTAAATCATACTAAAATGGGTAGATACACGTATGCATTAGGTGGAAATGAAGAAGCAACAAAATTATCGGGATTAAATACAGACAAAATAAAAATATGGGTATACACTATAAGTGGTATACTATCAGCTATAGCAGGTATTATAATAACTTCAAGATTATACTCAGCTCAACCTACAGCTGGTACTGGATATGAATTAGATGCAATCGCGGCAGTTGTTTTAGGTGGAACAAAGCTAACTGGAGGAAAAGGTAAAATAAGTGGAACTATAATAGGTGCACTTATAATCGGAGTACTTAGTAACGCTCTTAACATTTTAGATGTATCATCGTATTACCAAATGATGGTAAAAGGTATAGTTATATTAATAGCTGTACTACTTGATAGAAAAAGTAATTAAGAAAGGAAGATTATAATGAAAAAATTTCTTTCAATAATTTTAACTATAGTTTTAGCTAGTTTTATGTTGGTAGGCTGTAACCAAACAGATAAAAAAACTAAAAAAATAGGACTTATAGTATCGACATTAAACAATCCTTTCTTTGTTGATTTAAAAAAGGGTGTTGAAAAAGAAGCAAAAGAACTTGGATATGAAGTTGTAGTTTTAGACTCTCAAAATGATCCAGCAAAAGAAGTATCTAACATGGAAGATATAACAGTAAAAGATGTAGACTTAGTTTTACTTAATCCTGTAGATTCTGACTCGGCAGTAGCATCAGTTATGATTGCTAATAATGCAGATCTTCCTGTTATGACAGTAGATAGAGTTTCCAATGGAGGCAAAGTATTATCTCATATAGCATCAGACAATATAGCTGGTGGAGATATGGCGGCTAAATTTTTAATAGATAAGTTAGGTAATAAAGGGAATATAGTTGAACTTGAAGGTATAGCAGGTTCATCAGCAACAAGAGATAGAGGTAAAGGATTTGAAGATGGAATAAAAGGAAGTAATTTAAAAATAATAGCAAAACAATCTGCTGACTTTGATAGAACAAAAGGACTTAGTGTTATGGAAAACATAATTCAATCTAAGGGTGATATAAATGCTGTATTTGCTCAAAATGACGAAATGGCTTTAGGGGCATCAAAAGCACTTGAAGATGCTAATATGAACGATGTATTAGTAGTTGGATTTGATGCAACTGATGATGCTGTAGATTCTGTTAAGAAAGGCACTATGGCTGCAACTGTTGCACAACAACCAATATTAATAGGAGAAACAGCTGTAAAAGTTGCTAATAAGTATTTAAATGGCGAAAAAGTAGATGATTTTATACCGGTAGAATTACAATTAGTTACAAAATAAAAGAATTAAAAATGACCAAGGTTATTTAATAACCTTGGTCATTTTTTAAATTACATCAAAGTTTTTGTTATGCTATAATGTTTAAGGGGAGTTAGTCTATATAAGATTGGAGGCAAAACTATATGAAACACAAAATATTAAAAAAACAAAACATTAGCAGCCATTGTGTAGTTTGTGGGATTGACAATGACTTGGGACTAAAGGCCAAATTTTATGAATTAGAAAACGATGAATTATTAGCAATATGTGATACAAAAGAATGGCATCAGAGCTATCCAGGAAGAATGCATGGAGGTATGTCGGCAGCTATACTTGATGAAACTATAGGACGAGCTATAACTATATTAGATGGTGAAGTTTGGGGGGTTACAGTTTCTCTAGACTTAAAATACAAGAAACCTGTACCTACGGATTGTACTATAAAGGTAGTTGGAAGGATAACAAGAGATACTAGAAAGTTATTTGAAGGAAGTGGTGAAATAATACTTCCTAATGGAGAAATAGCAGTAACAGCTACGGGAAAATACATGAAAATGCCAGTTAATAGAATCATAGAAGATGAAAATGATATCGAAAAAGAGTGGTTAGAAGTAAAAGATGAAGAAGAATTGGAATATATAGAGTTATAATTTTACATATAAATTAATAAATGGTTAGTTCAAATTTTATATTGATCTAACCATTTATTAATTTATTTTCAAAATATTAGAGAATAAATTAGCATATCCAAAAGTCATGTATTTATCTATTTTACTTTTTATCAAGTTATAAAATTTCTAATATATAAAAGCATTTATAACTTAACTTTAGGGAATAATTTATATATTACAAATATAATTTGGAGGAAAATTTATATGAAAAATAAAGTTGTTATAATTGGAACTGGCATGGTTGGTATGAGTTATGCTTATTCTATGGTGAATCAAGGAACTTGTGAAGAACTTGTTTTAATTGATAAAGATAAAGATAGAGCTATAGGAGAAGCTATGGATTTAAATCATGGATTAAATTTTGGAAATAGAAAAATGAAAATATATGCAGGGGATTATTCAAATTGTGAGGATGCATCTATAATATGTATAACTGCCGGAGCTATACAAAATGAAGGAGAAACAAGATTAGACTTATTAAATAAAAATACACTAATAATGAAAGATATAATTTCACAGATAAACAAAACTAAATTTAATGGTATCTTATTAATCGCTACGAATCCTGTGGATATAATGACATATGTAGCATTTAAGTTATCTGGATATAAATCAAATAGAGTAATTGGATCTGGGACAACATTAGATTCATCTAGACTTAGATATATATTAAGTGAAATTTTAGATGTAAACTCTAAAAATGTTCATGCTTACGTAATGGGGGAGCACGGAGATTCTCAGTTTGTAGCGTGGAGTTATGCAATGCAAGGTGTTCAACCGATTTACCAGATAGTATCTAGAAATAATCAAAATATAACTTTTAAAGATTTAGATTTAATAGAAAAAGAAGTAAAAAATCTAGCTTATGAGATAATTAAAAGAAAGAAATCTACATATTATGGAATTGGTATGGGCCTTACTGCTATAACAAAAGCTATTCTTGAAAATGAAAATACTATACTGACGGTATCATCATATTTAAATGGAGAGTACGGACAACAAGAAGTATACATATCTGTACCTAGTATAGTTAACAAAAACGGAGTAAGAAATATAATAGAATTACCATTAGAGTTAAAAGAAAAACAAAAACTTGATAAATCTATAGATATTATGAAAGAAAATATTAAAAAACTTAATTTAAAATAAAAAGTAAGAAAAAGATATGAAATTTCATATCTTTTTTATTTAAATAATTAAATTAAAATTTTGAAATAAGATATGTAAATTTTTTTATATATCTTGCATATAATTTAAATATAATGAAAAATCATAAAAATAACTTGCAAAAAAAGAGGAGGGGTTTTATGAAAGATAATGAAATAGTATATTTTGAATATGAATTAGACTTACTTTACGATTATATACCTGATTATAAAACTGAATAAAAAATTTGAACTTGATTTAGAAAATGAAGTAAATAAAAAAAACAATTCAATATATGAATTTTAAAGAATATGAAAAATCAAAATACATATATGAGATATAACTTATATATGATAAAAATCAATTAATAACTTGTAAAAATAGGAGGTAAAATATATGGAAAACTACATTACTTTAGAGTATTTTGGATATGAGATGGAAAAAGACTATGATTACTCACCGGATTATGAAGTTGAATAGTTATGATAATTAAATTGATTATCCAAGGAGGATAAAAAGTGCACACCGAAAATATAAATACTTAAAAAGGTCTATCAAATTATTAACTGATAGACCTTTTTATTTATCTATAGCGTATTCAGTAGGCAATTGTAAATTATACTATATAATATTCTAAATTTTTCTATAAAAATCAATACTTTACTAAGAAGTGTTATTTTAGTAATATAATACTAAGAAATCATAAAAGGTTAATAATAGTAAATATATAGAATTTTTACTAAAAATATTAAAAATTTTAAGGAGTAATATTATGGATTTTAATAATAAATATGCAAAAGTAATTGGAGTAAGTGATGATGGAATAAAAAGTTTAGAATATATAGTAAATTATAAAAATAATAAAAATATACTATCTACCGAAAAGATATCAATTAATCAAGATATAGATAAGGATTATGCCGCAAAAATACTTGATGAAATAGAAATTGTATTTATAACATATAACTCTAAAGAACAAAGAACATGTGATATAGTGAAAGCTGTAAACTTTATGGCAAAAGAGAGAAGAATAGTATCTATAGGTTTAGATGTTAACAATGATGAAAAGAAAGTTGAATTTGATTTTAATGCAGAGTTTGTTATAAATGATGAAAATAGGGATTTAATTTGCGAGTTAATAAATCTTATGGTTGAATCTGTTTCAGAAGATTGTACTATAAATATAGACTTAACGGATCTAAAAGAAATATTATCAAAAGAAAAAGGATTAGCTCACGGATTTATTGAAAGTGATAAATCTATGGATAATAATGAGTTAGTTGAATCATTATTTGAGTCTATAATAAAAACTAATGAAGAACTTACTAAGAAAAAAGGAATAGTATTTATAAGCTTAGGAAATGATTACTGTAAAATTGAAGAAGTTTTATCAATTTTAAATGAAATGCTTGAAAATATACAAAGTAAAATAGATAGTAAGTGCGATTTAATTTTCACATTAGCTTTAAATGAGGATTTAAAAGATAAAATAAAAATGGGTATATTATATAATTAAACAAAAAAAGCTGTTGATTAACAGCTTTTTTTATTATCTAAAATCAGATAAATTGTTATCTATACTCATAAACTGAAGTATGCTATGTAACGGAAGCTTTTTGCTTTCTATACCCATTCCAAGTTGTTCAAATGAATGGCGTGCATTCATACTATATGTTTTTAATATACCATCTTCAAGTTCTTCTAAATGTTTATGCATATAAAATTTTATATCTTCAATAGATTTTAAAGAGTCTATTTCATCACCTCTTAAGACATGCTTAAATATTTCAAAACCTTCGCCTCTTGATCCCCATAAGAATATTCTAAAAGTTATTAGGGATCTTTCCAGATATATACCACAGCTTATAGAGTTCATGTGGTTTATATCTTCATATAGGTGTTGATTAAAGTCTACAAACCCACTTGGAGCTACCTCAAAAACTTTATCATCGCTATATTCTAAATCACTAGAGGATAATTTTTCATGTAAGTCAACATATCCTGAACTATCTACTAATAAATCTGCAAATTTAGTTGGTTGTAAAAAAATTTTTTCACTAGTTAAAAATTCTCTTTTCATGACTGTCTCCTTTGATATTGTAAATTTACTATGATATTTTAACATATTACTATAATATTTTAAACTCAAATATTTATGGTTTTTCAACTATATTATCATTATAACTAATCCAATCACTCATACTTCCTATATAAACCTTAGAATTATAGCCAAGTTCATCTAATAACACATAGTTTATACAAGCTTCTATACATGATCCACAATATAAAATAACTTCTTTATCCTTTAATGGTAAAAAATTATTACTAATCTCATCTAAACTTTTTACATAACCATTAGAAGATATATTATTATGCCAAGGAATATTTATTGCACTTGGGATATGACCTGGTTTTGAGTATAGAGGTTCAAATTCTCCAGTATATCTATTGTTATCTCTAGAGTCAACTAAAACAATTTCATTAGAGTTAATGGTATTTTTAACATATTCAATATTACAAACTAAACTTTCGTTTAAATTTTCTTTGAAGAATCCATTATAATTAAGTTTTGGAATTTCACATGTAGTTGGTAGATTATTAGATTTCCACGCATTAAATCCTCCGTTTAATATATATACATTTTTATATCCCATGTATTTTAACTGAAGAAATAGTCTAGGTGAACTATATATTTTTTCATCATAGACTACAATAGTGGAGTTCATAGTTATACCCATATTTATAAGTTTATTTGATAAAAATTTGATATCAGCAAGTGGACGTGTACCACCATGTATAGAAGGTTTTCCACAAATATCTTTATTTATATCTAAATAAAAAGCACTTGGAATATGGTCAATTTGATATAATTTATACCCTAAATCAGGATCAAATAAGTCAAACCTACAATCTATTAAAAATAGATTATCGATATTTTTAAAATCTGAGATAAAACAGCAATCTACAAAATTTTTCATATAAAACCTCCTAATATAGTTTATATATTTAAATATACCACTAAATATATAAACTATAAATAAAACTATACTAATACCCAATATATATTATTTGAAAAAGAAAAAGGAGAAAAAGAAAAAAATGCGTATTAAATATAAAAAGAAATGGAGGATATTTATGAAATATAAAAATTTATTAAATATATCTGCAAATCCTGAAATAAATTTATTAGATAAAAATCTTAACAATAAAAATAATACATTCTCTGATATGGGAGCATGGCACGGTTATTACCTTCCTCAATTAGAAAATAAATTATCGTATGGAGGATTTAAAGGTCCTTTAATACTAGCACAAGAATATCCTATAAATTTATCAAATGATATATGTAATATAGAACTTATAAATAATATTAATAATAAAAAATATAATTTAGGTGAATCTAAAAATGTAAAATTTGATTACTACCAAGGAAAATTGTATCAGTATTATAAACTAGATGATATGACATTAGAATTAGAATTAATATTTATATCACCTAGGAGTGCTTTAATAAAAACTACTATAAAAAATAATACTTTAGAAGACTTAGATTTAAATATTAATTTTAAAGGAGAGATATTTAATCAATATTTTAGTTTAAAAGACAATAAATTAAAATCTAATAAATTAAAATTATAGAAAATACAAAATGGAATTAAAGTTTTATTTTCTGATATATTAGATGAAAGTTCATTTTTATCTAATAAAGAAATGAGATTTGAAATTAATAATTCAGTAAATACGATAACATCTATATATGAAAATAGTTATCAAACTTATTTAAATAAAAAAATAAAACCTAAAAAAAATTTTACTATCTACTCTACACAATCATATACTTTCTCAAAAAAAGAATATGAAAATGAAAAATTGATTATTGAAAAAGTATTTAAAAATCCCAATAGTTATTTAAAATTAAACTCTAAGAGGTGGAAAAAGTATATAGATATTGTGGAGTCTAAGAAAAATATTTCGGATGAATATAAAAAGGTAGCGGTTAAGTGTATAAATACATTAATCACCAACTACAGAAGTAGTGCAGGGGCATTAAAACACGGAGGAATTACACCATCTTTTACATATCATTATTTTAATGGTTTATGGGCATGGGATTCTTTTAAACATTCTGTTGCAATTGCTGATTTTGATATAGAAATTGCTAAAGAAAATATAAAATCTATATTTGATTATCAAATTATTAAAGATGATGAATTAAGACCTTATGATGAAGGCGCTTTGATAGATTGTATTTTTTTTAATAAGTCAACAGCTAGAGGTGGAATGGGACTTAATTGGAATGAGAGAAATAGCAAACCTCCATTAGCTAGTTGGTCAGTTTATGAAATTTATAAAAAAAGTAACGATATAAAATTTTTAGAGGAGATGTATCCTAAATTAACAAGGTATCATAATTGGTGGTATAGAAATAGATGTAGTGGCGAGGACGCGGTAGTATCATATGGAGCTATGATAGACGAAAAAAATAACTCTGAAAAAGAAATAATTTTAGCAACAACCTGGGAGAGTGGAATGGATAATGCTATTAGGTTTGACCTAGAACAATCAGATGAGTATAAAGTTAAGGTAAATAAAAGTGTAGATGATAATGGAACAGTTATAGGTTACACTATAAATCAAGAGTCTGTAGATCTAAATTCATATCTATATAAAGAAAAACTAATTTTATCTAAAATTGCAAAAAAATTGGGAAAAGAAAAAGAAAGCAAGGTGTATATTGAGGAATCCATTAAAATAAAAAATTACATTAATCAGTATATGTATGACGATGAAACAGGATACTATTATGACATAAGAAGGAGTTTAGAAAAAAAGAAACTATTGATTAATAGTGGAAAAGGATGTGAAGGATTTATTCCTCTATGGGCAAATGTTGCTACATATGAACAAGCTAAAAAAGTTAGAGACAATATAATGGATGAAAATAAATTTAATACTTTTATGCCTATACCAACAGTAAGCAAAAATAATAAAAAATATAATCCTATAGATTATTGGAGAGGGCCTGTTTGGTTAGACCAAGCATTATTTTTGATAGAAGGTCTTGAAAATTATGGATATTATCAAGATGCAAAAATAATAGCTAAAAAGCTATTTAACAATGCAAAGGGTCTTATGGAAAAGGAGCCAATAAGAGAGAATTACAATCCTGAAACAGGAGAAGGATTAAATGCTACAAACTTTAGTTGGTCTGCAGCAGCTTATTATAATATATATAAATATATATTATAAAATAGTTTTTTATTAGCCATATAATTTATATACTGATATAATATTTACTAATATTATATCAGTATATAAAGGTGAGAGTATGAATATAAAAGAAAAATTAAAATTTTTACCTCAAACTCCTGGAGTTTACATTATGAAAGATAAATATAAAAATATTATATATATAGGGAAGTCTAAATTTTTAAAAAATCGTGTAACTCAATATTTTATGCCTTCTTATGCACCTTCAAAAAAGATTGTAAGAATGGTCAAGTTTATTGATGATATAGAAATTGTAAAAACTGATACAGAGCTAGATGCATTATTACTTGAATGTGATTTAATAAAAAAGTTTAATCCAATGTATAATACACTACTAAAAAATGATAGAGCATATGCATATTTAAAGTTAAATATTAATGAAAAATATCCATTATTAGAATGTTCTATGGAAAAGACAGATAATGGTTTATATTTTGGACCGTATTGTCATATTAAAAAATTAGATAATATCGCTAAAATATTATCTAATCATTTTAAAATAAGACAATGCAAAGGTATACAAAGCTTAAAAGGATGTATAAAAGGCGATATAGGTATTTGTCTAGAACCATGTAGAAAAGAAAATATAGAAGAATATAGCTTGGCTATAAAAAAACTTATAGACACTTTGAATGGTTATAATTTAGAAATAATAGAAAGATTGACAACTAAAATGGAAAAAGATACTGAAAAACTAAATTTTGAAAAAGCATTAAAATACAAAGAAGATATTGAAAATATTAAAAGTCTCATAAATAGAACTAGGGCTATAAATTTTATTAAAAATAAAAAATTTACTATATGTAGTATTAAAATTGATAAAAATTTAATTAAATTATATATATTTGAAGGAATAGAGAAAATATATTCTAAAATCATAGCAAAAGATAATCTAAATTTAAGTTATTTAGATTTAAAAAAATTTAATAAAGAAAATTTATGTTTAATAAAAGATGATATAGACTTATCAAACATAATATATAATTATTTAAATACTAAAAGTGAATGTAAATTTTTTCAAGCGGATAAATTAGATATCAAACAAATAAATAGACTGTTATTAAAATATTAAGCTAAATCTAAGCTAGATTTTATGTGAACACTTTGATATAATTAAATAGTTTCAACATATTATGTAATAAATTGATTATTTAATTTTAATTATGGGTATAAAAAGATTTGAAAAAATATCATAATAAAATAATAGTAACCCTCTTTAAAGATAAGTATATAGAAACTAATTTTAAAGAGGGTATTTTAGATAAAACATCTTAATAAAGGAGAAACTATGCAAAAGATAGAATTATTGGCACCAGCAGGTGATTTAGAGAGACTAAAAACAGCTTTTATATATGGAGCAGATGCTGTATATATAGGAGGAGAAATATTTGGAATGAGATCTGCTGCTAAAAACTTTAATAAAGAAGATATGGCAGAAGGCGTAAAATTTGCTCATGAAAGAGGTAAGCAAGTATTTGTTACTGTTAATATAATACCTAGAAATGAAGAGTTTGAACAGTTAGAAGCTTATTTAAAAGAATTAGATGAAATAGGTGTTGACGCTGTTATAGTAAGTGATCCAGGAGTATTTAGTGTAGTAAGAAGAGTTTTACCTAATATGGAAATACATATAAGTACTCAAGCTAGTACAACTAATGCTGCTTCAGCAACTTTTTGGTATAATCAAGGAGCTAAAAGAGTTGTTATGGCAAGAGAATTATCTTTTAAAGAGATACAAGAAATAAGAGAGAACAGTCCTAAAGATATGGATATAGAAGCTTTTATACATGGAGCTATGTGTATGTCATATTCAGGAAAGTGTGTAATTAGTAATTATACTACAGGGAGAGATGCAAATAGAGGAGCTTGTGCTCAATCATGTAGATGGAAATATACTTTAGTTGAAGAAAATGAAAATGGAGACTATGAAAAAGTATTAGATGATATAGATTCAGAATTTTTCTTTAATACGAAAGATATGTGCATGATAGAGTATGTCCCTCAAATTATAGAAAGTGGGATAAATAGTTTTAAAATAGAAGGAAGAATGAAAACTGCTTATTATGTTGCAACTACTGTAAGAGCATATAGAATGGCAATAGATGAATATATAAAAGATCCAGAAAATTGGAAGTTTAATCCTATGTGGTTAGAAGAATTAAAAAAAGGTAGTCATAGACATTTTAGTACTGGTTTTTACTTAGGAAAGACATCTACTAAAGATCAAAATTACGAATCGGCTTCATATGTTAGAAATTATGATTTTATAGGTGTTGTCAGAGGTCATGATAAAGAAAATGATTTAGTTATAGTAGAACAAAGAAATAGAATGTTTGTTGGAGATGAGATAGAAATAATAGGACCGTATAAAGAGACTATATATGCAACTATTTTAGAAATGTATAATGAAGATGGTGAGCCAATTGAATCAGCACCTCATGCTAAGCAAATAGTAAAAATGAAATTAGATATTGAGGTAGAAGAAAATTATATGCTTAGAAAGCCTATAACATCAATAAATGTATTATAAAAAAAAATCTGGGAATTTTTTTAAATTTCCAGATTTTTTTATTAGAAATAAATTAATAGAAAATTAAGTCTATATCATAACTTTAAATAAAAGTAATATGTATTAACTTTGTCTTATATATTATTAATAAAGAATTAAATTATTAATATATAGGAGTGATTGAAATTTTTAAAAATACAAAAGAAGTTATATTGTTATCTGGAGCTTATATATCTGTATGTATAGGCTCTGGATTTGCTACTGGACAAGAGATATTACAATTTTTTTCATCACATGGGAGCAAAAGTATATTATTAGGAATTTTATGTTTAATAATAATGGCGTACTGTGGAACTAAATTATTTGAAATAGGAAAATCCGTTAGTCTAAAATACAGTAATGATATCTTTGTTTATTTATTTGGAGATTTTATAGGCAACATATTTAAAATAATAATTCCTGTTTTTTCATTATGTAGTTTTGTAGTAATGATATCAGGGGCTGGAGCAACTATAAATGAATACTATGGAATTAATAAGATTGTAGGGTGCATTTTATTAGCACTAATTTCTATGGTATCAGTTATAATGGGTATTAATAAAGTTTTAGAAATATTAGGTAATATAGGTCCTATGATAGCTATAGTTGCAATTGTTGTAAGTATAATAACTATAACTAACAACTATACAAACTTAGATAACCTAAATTACACTGTAAACTCTTTGAATTTAACAAAACCTATAAATAGCTGGGTTTTATCATCTTTAGTGTATAGCGGATTAAATATAATATTTGCAGCACCTTTTTTAGTAGGAGCAGGAAAAACTGCAAAAAGTATAAAAGGATGTAGATATGCTGGGATAATTGGAGGCTCAATACTTGTAATATCGGCAATGGCTATAAACCTGGCGCTTTTATCTGATTTATCAAATGTATATAATAAGGAAATACCTACTTTATATATGGCTAAACAAATTTCTCCTATTGTTGGAAACCTATTTTCCCTAATTTTAATAGGTGGAATATATACAACAGCAGTTCCATTATTATGGAATGTATGCAGTAGTTGTTATATGGAAAAATCTAGGAAATTTAATATAATGGCAGTTAGTTGTACGATTTTAGGAATTTTAGCTGGCAATTTGCCTTTTTCATATCTAGTTAATTTTATGTATCCTATATCAGGATCAATAGGAGTTTTAATAATTTTATCTATAATTTTAAAAAGAAGATAGTTAATCTTCTTTTTTTATTTATATGAAATTAAAAACAAATTATTATGCATATATTAAAATTTATCAAATTATATAATGTTTTGCTGAAATATAGAAGTGTTGTTAAAAATATGTTAACATTAATAATAAAGGGGGAGGTGTCAAAAATTAACTTGAAAGAACTTATTTTCATGGCAATACCAGAGGGAATAGTAATATTTAGTGGATTGAGTATAATTATAGAAAAAAATATAAGAAAAAGAGATATATTTTATATGGGGGTAATATATGCAATTATATGTTTTTTTATAAGAAATATTACTCCAATAGGATTAAACTCCATAATTTCAAATATAGTAGTAGCTGCAATGATATATATATATTCAAAATCAAGCATTCTTAGATGTTGTATAGCTACTATTATAACCATGACAATGTTACTTTTTTTAGAGATGACATCAATATTATTTATAAATTTAATGGGAGTTAACTTAGATTTTATATTAAAAAATCAAGTACTAAAGATATTAGTTTATTACATTCCTATATGTGTAATGTTTATAATTATAAGATTATTTAGATATAAGAAGTTTTTGAAAGAGATAGATAATAATAGTAAATTATATAGAAGTAAACAAGTGGAAAGATTGGTATTTTATATTAGTTCATTTATTATAATTATAATTGGAATTGTTGTGTTACTTATATATAAAAATAGGAATTTAAAATTTGATACCGAACAGTTTTTAATATTATTTTTAACTTGTTCATTTATACTAATATTAATAGCACTAATGTTAATACTTATAAATTATAATAAAAAGAGAATTTTAAATGATATGGAAATAAATTTGATACAAAATAACTTAAAACAAATGGAAGATACGGTAGATGTTCTTAGACTTCAAAGACATGACTATATGAATCATTTACAAGTTATATTGATGCAAGTTACTAGTGGAAAAAATGAAGATGCAAAAAACTATATACTAGGTCTTTCAACCGATGATACTAGTGGATTTAATTATTTTAGTACAGGTAATTCATGTATAGATGCTGTTTTAAATACAAAAAATAGAAGAGCTTTAAAATATGATATTCAGTTAACTTCATGTATAGATAGTTTATTAGAAGAAGTTGAACTTTCAGATTCTGAATTAAGTGCTATTTTATTAAATATAATTGATAATGCAATAGATGAATTAAAAAAAAGCAAGGATGATTATAAATACATACATGTTGATGTTTACAAAGAAGAAGATTATCACAATATATCTATTAAAAATAATGGAAGAAAAATAGAAGATTTAAATAAAATTTTTGAACTTGGATATTCTTCAAAAGGAAAAAATAGAGGGTATGGGCTATATTCTATAAAACGAATTTTAGAATCATATAATTGTACTATAGAAGTTTATAGTGATGACATTGAAACTGAGTTTAATATAAAGGTTCCATGTCATATAAAAAAAGTATAGTTTTTACTATACTTTTTTTATTCAATAAAACGTAATAATTATCATAGATTTAAAATAAAACCTATTTTTTTAGGAGGATTATTATGTATAAAACCTGTGAATATAGAGAAAAAAATTTTTATTTTTTTGAAAATAAATTTACAAAAAATAGTGAGTTGATAAAATACGATATTAACTATCCTCAAATAAATATATCTAGCGAATCTCTATATAATAAAGATTATAAAATATATAATATACAAAACCTTAATAACAAAATATATAATGATGCGATAAAATTTAAAGAATTACTAGAAAAGATTGCATTAGAACATGAAGAAATGTATAAAGAAAAAGCTTTTAAATATCAGGTTGAAGGGTATACTCAGTTTTTTGTAACATATAATGAAAAAAATACAATAAGTATACTTGTTGAAATATTTACAATTACTAAAGGATTCAATAAAAAATTTTTTTTAAAAAGTTATAACTGGGATATATTAGAAGGAAAAGAATTAAAGCTAAAGGATTTATTTATAAGAAGCGTAGACTATAAAAAGCTTATAAATAATTATATAAAAAATAAAAATTTACTTTTTCATACAGAAAGTGGTTTTGAAGGAATCAGTGAAAATCAAAAATTTTATATAACTAATAATTTTATTATAATATACTTGGAAGAAAGTGAAAAATATCCAGAATATATTTGTATACCTAAAATCAGATTAGAAATCAAAGAGTTTAAAGACTATCTTAATAAAGACTATATTGATATTTAAACTATGAATATTAAGATAAAAAAACGATACACTAAATGTAATAATAAAAAAGGAGATAATAAAAAATGTTTAGTGTAGATTATATTGAGTATGTTGGATATTTAGCATCTATTATAATAGCTATATCATTAATGATGACATCTATTATAAGACTTAGAATAATAAATTCTATAGGATGCTTTTTATTTATTATATATGGTGTTAAAGTTTATGCATACCCTGTTGCTATAGCTAATGCAGTCATTATTTTAATAAATATTTATAATTTATACAAGTTAAAAGGTATTAAAGAATTCAAATAGTTCAAAATAAAAAAATTTATTTTGAACTATTTTTTAGTTAACAAGTAATAACTTATGGACATACTACAAATTTAAATTATCAACATAGATTATATTAAGACATATAAGGGGGGATTTCGGTTGAATAATAACATGCATTTAATGTATCTTAAATACTTATATAAAAGTGGAGTTATAGAAAAAGATACCTATAAAAGTGCCGTAAGAGATATAACTGATAAAAAAAATAAGCTAATTACTATAAAGTCTAATTTTAATGAAAAGTACGTATCTGTTGATGGCGAGTTTAATGAATTAGCAGCCAAAATAGACACTGTAGAACTTTCAGATAGATTTATACTAAAACAATTGGATGGAAAATTTTTAATACAAACAGAGGAAGGATATTATGTTATATTAGACTATAAGACTAAAAAACTTTTTGTAGTAGAACCGAATAAATATGATGCTACTAAATTTAAATTAAATATAATAAATGATAAAGAAGTTACTTTACAAACTGAAAATAATGATTATATACAGGTTAATGAGGATAATATTTTAGATGCTAAAGCTAAAACTGAAAATGAAAGAACTAAATTTAAAATAAAAGAAGTAACTAAAATAGCTTACGATAATATTGTAATAATTTCATTATCGCAACAAAGATTTGTAACTGCTATAAATGGTGGAGGTAGTTATTTAGCTGCAACTGAATTTAATCAAACTGTAAATGAAGAATTTACTATTCTTCAATTTTTAGATAATAGTTATGTAATTCAGACAAAAGGTGGATATTATGTAAGAGTTAAAGATGATAGGCTTTTAATTGCAGATACAAAAGAGTTAGAAGAAGCTAGTAGATTTTTGGGTGAAAATTTAAGTGGAGATACAATTATCTTAAAAACTCCAGATGAATATATAGTAAGAGTTAGAGATATAGATAAATACTTAATTGCAGACGCTAAAGAAATATCGGATAGTTCTAAGTTTAATATTTACATGTCTACAAACCCATATTAATACTTTTTTAAATTTTAGAATTATTCATATTAAGTTCATATGAAATTCATAAGCAAATAGTAGTATTTAATTAAAGGATAAATACCTCCCGAATAATTAATATTACAACCCTAAAAACAAAACATTAACCCTGAAAATAGATGCATGTATATGCATCTATTTTTTTATGAAGTTTAATTTTAATAATTATTGTATGGATACAAAGACTAAATAAATTCAAAGTGTATCATTAAATAAAAAAATCATATAAAATTTAAGTGTAGATATTTAAAAGGGAGTGATTATTTATGAATAATAAAATAACTTATATGCCAGGCCCAAGTAATATAAAAGAAAATGTTAGACAGGTTAGATCAAGTATAACAACAAACCCAGATGTAGATGGAAACTTTGTTGAATTTTATAAGAATACTTGTGATAAAATTGGGAAAATAATAAATACAAAAAATGATATATACATATTAAATGGTGAAGGAATATTAGGGTTAGAAGCTGCATGTGCATCACTAACAGAAAAAGGAGATAGAGTATTAGTAATAGATAATGGAATATTTGGAAATGGGTTTTCAGACTTTGTTAAAATGTATGGGGGAGAAGTAGTTTTTTTTAGAGGTTCTTATAAAAATGGTGTAGACACAAGTAAACTTAGGGAATTTTTAGAACAGGATAGTGATTTTAAATATGCAACGATAGTTCACTGTGATACTCCAACAGGAGTTTTAAATAATATAAAAGATATTTGCACAATGTTAAATAAACACGAAATAATTACTGTAGTTGATTCTGTTTCTGCCATGGTAGGAGAAGAACTTTTAGTTGATGAATGGAAAATAGATATTATTCTAGGAGCTTCTCAAAAAGCAATATCAGCTCAACCTGGATTAACTATTGTTGGAATAAGTGAAAAAGCTAAAGAATGTATAAAAAATAGAAAAAGTAATGTTATGGGATTTTACTGTAATCTTAAAATTTGGGAAAATTATTATGAAACAAAGGAATTTCCTTATACAATGCCAATTAGTGATATTTTAAGCTTGAATGTTGCAATAGATAATATACTAGAGGAGGGTGTAATTAATGTTTTAAATAGACACAATAAAATTGCTATTGCACTTAGAAAAGCACTTATAGAGTATGGGCTAGAATTATTTTTAGACTCAGATTATTCAAATACTGTAACTGGAGTTTTAGTACCTGAAAATATAGGAGCTTTAAATTTAAGCGAGTACATAAGGAAACAATATAATATTATAATAGGAACATCATTAGGTGAGTATAAAGATAAAATTTTAAGAATTGGACATATGGGTGAAAATGCACGACTAGAAAGATTAATATATATATTAAATATACTAGATATAAGTTTAAGTAAATTAGGATTTATTGGAAATGGGTGTTTGGTTGAATTGTTTAATAAAAACTATAAATAAAGGGGGGAGATTGCAAAATGGAAGCTCTAAATAAAAATAATCAAAAAATTAGAACAAGAGATTTGGTAGAAACCTCTTTACTTATAGCATTAGTATTTGTTGCTACAAGATTTATAAATATAAGATTACCTATAACATCTAATGGGGGTTTAGTTCATTTAGGAAATACTATGTTATTTATATCTGCAATAGTATTTGGAAAGAAAAAAGGAGCTTTTGCAGGAGCCTTTGGAATGGGTTTATTTGATTTACTATCAGAGTGGGTAATTTGGGCACCATTTACTTTTATAATTAGAGGTATTATGGGATATATAATAGGATCTATTGCTTGGTCAAATAGAAAAAAAGGGAATGATATTTTTACAAATATCATAGCTGTAATTGTATCAGGAGTATGGATGATTTTTGGATATTTTGTAACTGAACTGATTTTGTATGGAAATCAAATTCAAGCACTAGCATCTATTCCAGGAAACATAACTCAAATAATAATTGGGATTGTTATAGGAGTTCCTATAGCTAAAATATTAAAAAAATACATTAAATAAATTTAGCCTGTGTAAAAAATTACACAGGCTATTTCAAATTGTAAGAAAACCTAATAAATGATATACTTATAAAAAGGTTAATTTTAGAAATCAAATAAATTATATATATAAATTGGTAATTATTTTGAGAGTTATTAGGGGAGATGAGATAGCGTGGATTTTAAAAAATCATATAAGTTAGCTGGAAATGAAATTGGATGTTTATTAATACATGGATTTACTAGTACGCCAGCAGAGATGTATCCATTAGCTAAATTTTTAAATAATAATGGATATACAGTTTATTCTATTCTTTTAAGTGGACATGGAACTAATCATGACGAACTTCTAAAAGTATCTTATATAGATTGGTATAATGATGTTGAAAAGGCATATGAAGAGTTATTATTTGAATGTGAAGAAGTAGTTGTAATAGGACATTCTATGGGAGGTCTTTTAGCTTTAATGTTAGCATCTAACTATCATGTAGATAAACTTATATGTTTAGCGTGTGCACTTAAACCTAATAATAGATGGGTAAAATATACGGGCATTTTAAAATATTTTAAAAAGTATACTGAATGGAAAAGTACAAACAACTATATTGATGATGATTATAGAAAATATAAGTTAAATTATAATGTATTTCCTATACATTCAGTCTATCAATTGTATCTTGCGTCTAGGGCTGCAAGTAGTTGTTTAAAAGGTATAAATTCAGATACATTGATAATACAAGATAAAAATGATTCTCAAGTTAAAAAAGAAAGTGCATACGCATTATACAATGGAATCGCAAGCAAAAATAAAGAACTCGTATGGATAGAAAAGGGGACACATAGCTTAACTTTAGGGCCAAAACACGAAGAGGTATTTGAACAGATTTTAGAATTTATAAAAAGCAATTATCAGAATAAAGTTGAAATAAAATAAAAATAATGAGTGATATCTTATGAGATAGCACTCATTATTTTTATTTTATTTCAGTAAAAAATTATTTTTACAAATAAGTTAAATAAATATGGTATAATAAAAAGATGCCAAAAAATGAGAGGTGAGAAAGTTGCAACTTAAAGAATTAATAGATGTAGTAATGGAAAGTACAACAAAGTCTATGTGGGCTAGAGGTTATACTTACTATAAAAAAGGAATAGTAGATCAAGTTACTCCACAAATACAAAATGGTATACTTACAATTGATGGAATAATAGGTGCAGATTTCTCAAACGAAATTTACTATACATCACTTGAAATAGATTTGAAAAGAAAGAAAATAATAAAGGCTAGATGCAATTGCATAGATTTTATAAACAATGAAGGGGAAAACTCAAATTTTATATGCAAACACAATGTAGCAACTTTTCTGCTTTATATAGATATGTTACAAAAACAAATAAAAAAACAGAAACAAGATAAAAAGAAAAAGGAAAAAGAACTAGATCCATCTAAACAAATTATTCGTCTTGCAAAGGAAAGATTGACCAAAAGTAGAAAAATAAATATAGATGTGTATCTTTCTCAAAAAAAGGGGAATATAGGGACCTATTATCAAGTTAGCTTTAAAATTGGTAATGAAAGAATGTATGTATTAAAAAGTATTCCTGAATTTATATATTCAAGAAAAGAAAAAAATAATATAAAATACGGAAAAGACTTTGAATACAACCCTATAAATGATTACTTTTCTAAAGAAGATGAAGCAATTGTAAATTTAATGGAAGAATATATAAATATAGATCAAAAGATATATAAGGAATCAAAAAATGACATTAAACTTATAGATGGGAAATATTTAAATATACATGAAAGTGGACTAAAAAAATTATTATCTACGTTAGTAAATAAGGAAATTTTATTTACTTATGATAATACAGATATTTCAAGTATTGTAAAATATGATGATATAGACTTAGATTTCTTTATAAGTGAATCAGAAAATAAATTAATGTTACAATCTAATAGTAATAAAATTATAAAATTAAATGATAAGGGTGATATACTATTTTTCAATAATATTATATATCTTATCTCAGATAAACAATGCTATAATTATATACCTTTTTATGATGTTTTATGTGAGAATGAAAAAATTGAATTTAAAAATGAGGATGTAGATGGATTATTAAATGGTCTTTTACCTGTACTTAAAAGGGCATCTAACAATATAAGATTTGATGAAACTTTAGAAAATCAAATAAGAAATAATTTAGATGTTAATTTTTATTTTGATAAATCAAATCATGGTATAACTTGTTTTCTTGATTATATATATAAAGATGACAATGAAAATAATAATAAGGGTTATATAATAAGAAACTTTAAAAAAGAAAATGAAATAGAATATATAGTTTGCTCATATGGGTTTGAAAGATCTGGAGAGAAACTTATTTGTAAACTTAGCCCAGATGAACTTTATGAGTTTTTTAAAGAAAAAATTTATGAACTTAAGAAATTCGGAGAAATATATTATTCAGATAAACTAAAAAAGGTTAAAGTTTATAAAAGTAGTGATATAAAAGCAAGTTTTAATTTAAATAAACAAAATTACTTAGAATTTAACTTTAATATAGATGATGTAGAAAAATCAGAAATAGAAAATATACTGTCTGCTCTAAGAAATAAAAGAAAATACTATAAGTTAAATAGTGGAAGTTATATAGATTTAGAAGAAGAAAAAATGGTTAAATTCTTAGAATTAGTTGAAGATGTTAAAGATAGAAAAGTAGAAAATGATATAAATATTAATGAGGATAATAATATAAATGAGGTTTCTTATAATTTAGGAAATGAGAATTCTTTATATTTAAAAAACTTTATTGAAGAAAATGAGTTTAATTTTATTGAAGGTTTAGAAAAAATAAATGAAATATCAAAAAAATTTGAGACTATAAGTAAAGTAAATATAGATGCTCCTAAAGAACTAAATGCAAATTTAAGAGAATATCAATTACAGGGTCTTAAATGGTTAAAAACTCTAAGTTACATGGAATTTGGAGGGATATTAGCTGATGAAATGGGATTAGGAAAAACTATTCAAACTATATCTTTTTTACTTTCAGAAAAATGTAAGAAAAGCTTAGTAGTAGCACCTACTTCTCTTATATATAACTGGAAAAATGAATTTGAAACTTTTGCACCAGATTTAGATGTTTTAGTTTTACATGGGAATAAAAATGAAAGAAAAGAACTATTAAAACAAATTGAAAGTAAAGATGTTATTTTGACAACTTATACAATTTTAAAAAATGACTTTAATCAATTACAAAATTTTACATTTGATTATTGTATAATAGATGAAGCTCAAAATATAAAAAATCCATATTCACAAAATTCAGAAGCTGTAAAACAAGTTAATGCTAAAGTTAAATTTGCTCTTACAGGAACGCCTATTGAAAATAATTTATTAGAGCTTTGGTCTATATTTGATTTTATTATGCCTGGATACTTATACTCAAAAAATAAGTTTCAAGAAAAATTCATAAAGAATCAAGAAAGTTTATGTAATTTAAAGAAACAAATACAACCATTTATGCTAAGAAGATTGAAGAAAGAAGTTTTATCGCAACTTCCTGACAAAATTGAAACGAAATTCTTTATAGAAATGTCAGAAGAACAAAAGAAAGTATATAAAACATATGTGGAAGATATAAAAGAAAAAATGAAATCAACTGACTTTGATAAAGATAAAATTACAATTCTTTCATATTTAACAACTCTTAGACAACTTTGCTTAGATCCAGCTATAAAAGTAGATAATTATAAAGGTGATAGTGGTAAAATAAATGTTTTAAATGAAATAGTAAAAGATAATATAGAAAATAATCATAAAATACTTATATTCTCTCAATTTACATCAGTATTACAAAATATAGGTAATGAATTACAAAAGGAAAATATACAATACTTTTATTTAGATGGTAAAACAAATCCAAAAGAGAGAGTTGATTTGGTAGATAAGTTTAATAAAAATGAAAATATAAGAGTCTTTTTAATTTCATTAAAAGCAGGTGGAACCGGGTTAAATCTTACATCTGCAGATGTAGTTATTCATTTTGACCCATGGTGGAATCCTGCTATTGAAAATCAAGCTACAGATAGAGCTCATAGATATGGGCAAAAGAATGTAGTAGAAGTTATTAAATTAATAGCTAAAGGAAGTATAGAAGAAAATATATTAAAACTTCAAGAAGACAAGAAAGAGCTTATTCAAAGCATAATAAGTGAAGATTTTAAAAACGAAAGTTTAATAAAAATGTTATCTAAAGAAGAATTAATTAATCTCATAAGCAACTAAACTACTAATTAATCAATATTTTAAACAATTATTTGGTAAAACGCTTGTATTTAACAAATATATATGCTATTATTATAGTAAATAGTAAAGAAGTGCTGAAAGATTGTGCTTTAATTTTTAGGAGGATTCCATAATGAAACAAGGAATAGTAAAATGGTTTAACAATGAAAAAGGATTTGGATTTATATCTGTAGAAGGTGGAGATGACGTATTCGTACATTTCTCAGCTATACAAAGAGATGGATACAAATCATTAGAAGAAGGTCAAGCTGTTAACTTTGAAATAGTTGAAGGTGCTAGAGGACCTCAAGCTGCTAACGTTACTTTAGCATAATTTATATAATATAGTATATAACACTCCTTAAGTATGCTTGCATATTTAAGGAGTTTTCTTGTTTTTGAAAACTTTTGTTATGAGAATAACGTCTCTTAAAATATACAATTTTTATTCATTAGGAGTTGATAAAATGAATTTAAAATCATTAGATATATTGAAAAAATATTATGGATATACAACATTTAGAAAAGGTCAAGAAGAAATAATAAATAACATTTTAAATGGAAATGACATATTAGCAATAATGCCAACTGGTGGGGGAAAATCTATTTGTTATCAAATTCCAGCACTTATGTTAAATGGTATAACAATAGTTGTTTCACCTCTTATATCTTTAATGAAGGACCAAGTAGATACTTTAAAATCTATGGGAATTAATGCTACTTTAATAAATAGTTCTTTATCTAGTTTAGATTTTAACAAGGTAATAAATGGAATAAAAGAAGACGAATATAAAATCATATATATAGCTCCGGAAAGATTAGATTCTTATGAATTTACAAGTATAATAAGATATAAAACTATAAGCCAAATTGCTATAGATGAAGCTCACTGTGTATCGCAATGGGGACATGATTTTAGAGTAAGTTATAGAAAAATTTCTAGTTTTATAAATAGCTTAGAGTCTAGGCCTATTGTAACTGCATTTACAGCAACTGCTTCTATTGAAGTTAGAGAAGATATCATAAGGTTATTAACATTAGACAATCCTAAATTGTTTATAACTGGGTTTAATCGTGAAAATCTTAATATTAAGATAGAAAAATCTTCTAGCAAAAATAAGTATTTACTATCTTATTTAGAAAATCATAAAAGTGAAAGTGGTATAATCTATACTGCAACAAGAAAAGAAGTAGATAAAATTTATGAAGGACTAATTAAAAGAGGATATAGTGCTTCTAAATATCATGCTGGCTTAGGAATTGAGGAAAGAAGATTAAATCAAGAAGCTTTTACAAAAGACAACGTAAGTATAATGGTCGCTACAAATGCCTTTGGAATGGGTATAGATAAACCAAATATTAGATATGTTATACATTATAATATGCCTCAGAGTATAGAAAACTATTATCAAGAGATAGGTAGAGCTGGTAGAGATGGTGAAAAAAGTGAATGTGTATTATTATTTGCTCCAGGTGATGTTCATATACAAAAATATTTGATTGAATTAGGAAGTGAAAATCCAGATAGAAAAAATCTACAATATAAAAAACTGCGAGAAATGTTAGATATAATATATAGTAATGATTGTTATAGAAAAAGTATAATTAATTACTTTGGAGAAGAATTTGAAGGCAATTGTAATAATTGTAGTAATTGTTTAGATACAGGAGAGTTGATTGATAAAACTCTTGATGCACAGAAAGTTATATCATGTATAGCTAGGATGAAAAGAAGTTTTGGAATAACTATGATAATAGATGTATTGAGAGGATCTAAAAATAAAAAGGTGTTACAGTTTGGATTTAACAAATTATCTACATATGGGATAATGAAAGATTATTCACAAGAGGAATTAAAAACTTTTATCAATACATTAATTTCTCATGGATTTATAGATTCTATAGATGGAACATATCCAACTATAAAATTAAATGAAACCTCTATGAAAATTATAAAAGGAGGTATAAAAGTAGAATTTAAGGAAAGTAAAGTTTCTAAAAATCTAGAAGTCTCTAATGAACTTTATGAAATTTTAAGAGAAGCTAGATTTAAAATAGCTAATGAAGAAAAAATTGCACCATACATGATTTTTGGAGATGGAACACTTAGAATTATGGCTAGTAAATATCCTACAAATAGAAATTCTATGCTAAATATATCTGGTGTAGGTGAAATTAAGTATGATAGGTATGGAAAAGTTTTTGAAAGTATTATAAGCAAATACGTTGACGAAAACAATATAAATAAAACTGTAGATACAAATGAAATTGATTTTATGGAAATTACCACAGATAAAGATTTATACAATATATTATATGATATTAGAAGTGATATAGCTAATAAAGAAAAAATATTACCACCAATGATAATATCAAAAAACTCTCTAAAAGAGATTAGTGGTAGATACCCAATTACAGATGAACAATTAAAGGACATTAGTGGTTTTGGACCTGTCAAAGTTGAAAAATATGGGAGTAGAATTTTAGAAGAAGTAGTAAAATATGTAAAAGAAAAAGAAATTGACCCTAACTGGACATATAAAAAGAGATTAAAACTAATAATCGATGGAGATAGCAGAAGCAATGAAGAAATTGCTATAGACATGCTAAAAGATGGTGAAAGCCTAGAAAATGTATCTAATGAATTAGAAGTGTCAATTTCTACGATATTAGGTTATATTTCAGATATGCTAAAAGAAGGAAAGTCAATTGATTTTGAAATTAATTTAAATAAATATTTTACAAAAGAGGAAGAAGAATTAATAATAAATGTTTGTGAATCACAAGGTATAGATAAAATAAGTATTATAAAAAAGAATTTGCCAGATTATATACGCTATGAATCAATACGTTCAGTTATATTAAAAAAATATTATTCTTTATAAAATACAATCAAAATTGATTGTATTTTTTTATTTTTAAAAAATTCAACAATTTTGAATATATAAATTTTATTTTTTTAGGAAAATACAATTGACATTTTCCTAAAAATGTTATACAGTATATTGTATACAATATGTAAATCGAAAGGGGATTTTGAATATGTTTAAAAAATTAACAGTATTATTAAATGGAGTTTCAAGACAAATATTAGCACTAGAAAGAGTTAATAGTCAAAGATGTATAGCTAAGGAATTAGATACAACAAAAACTATTTTTGAAAATAAAAGATAATACTATGGCTTAGCCATAGTATTTTTTTCAATTCTTTTTATTAAATTTTTGCAAGTTCTTTGTTTTTGTAAGAATAAACAAAATCAACAACTTTACCACTTACGCTTACAGCTATTAAAGATAAGGCTATTTGTGATAAAGATAAATAAACTAAAGATAATCCTAAAACAAAAAAATCAGTAATCATATAAATTTTACCAATTTTTAAAGATGTAGTCTTAGAAATTACTAATGCTAAAGCATCATCTCCACCAGCTGCACCTCCTGCTCTAACAACTAGTCCTGAGCCTAGCCCTACAAATAAACCAGCAACTATGCTTCCTAGTACTAGATTGTCGAACTTAGGTATAATAGGTCCGATACTTTCAAAAAAACTATAAGATAATGAGAAACTTATTGTAGCGAGTATAGAATACTTTATAAATTTTTTCCCAAAAAACTTATATCCAACTAAAAGTAATGCAATATCTATAATAAGATTTGCAAGAGAAAGTTTTATATCGAATATATTTTTTAACAGTAGTAAAAATCCTAACACTCCACCTTCTGTAATATTATTTTGGTAGTTAAAATTATATAACCCAAATGATAGTATTAAAGAACCTATTAATACTAATATAATTTGCTTTACTGATCGCCGCCTGGCCATAATATCCCTTCCTTTTTTCTTGATTTATTACTATTATATATAAGAAAATTATATTTGTATACATCAAAAAACCAAACTTAATATTATACGAAAAAAAACGGATTTTTGCAACTGTTTTTTTGTTTTTTTAAACGAGTATTATTTGAGTTAGCTAGAGCTTAGTAATTTCAAAGGTTTAAAGTATATATAGAAAAATAAAAATTTATATTAATTGTTATTTAGTTTAGTGATTCTAATCTTTTGTTTATATTAATTTTTGTTTTATTTAGTAAAACTAAACCTAATTTAAATGATTTTAAAAACTTAAAATTATAATTGACAGATTTATTATATATGATATAATTATAAAAACTTTAAGTTAAACTTTGTATAATCCTAATAATATGGTTTAGGAGTTTCTACCAGGGTCCGAAAAATCCTGATTACAAAGGAAGTATTTTTACTTCCTTTGTAATCAGGATTTTTTTATTTTATAAAATAGTTTAAAGGAGAAAAAATATGAATTTCAAATATTTACCTAAAATAGAATTACATTGTCACTTAGATGGCAGTGTTAGACCAAGTACAGTAATAGAGTTAGCAAAAAAGAAAAATATTGAGTTACCATCTTTAAATGAAATTGAAATACAAAAACTTATGGTAGCTCCAAAAAACTGTTCATCTCTAGATGAATATTTAAAAAGATTTGATTTACCTGGACTTGTTATGCAAGATGAAGAAGGGTTAGAAAGAATTGCATTTGAACTTATGGAAGATGCTTTTAGTGAAAATATAGTTTATATAGAAATAAGATTTGCACCTCTACTACATGTAAGTAAAGGTCTTACAGTCAAACAAGTTATCTCAAGCGTATTAAAGGGTATAAAACGAGCAGAGAATCAATTTGATATTAAAGGAAATTTAATATTATCATGTATGAGAACTATGAGTGTAGAAAGTAGCTATGAAGTTATTGAATCGGGAAAAGAGTTCTTAGGAAATGGTGTTGTAGCTGTTGATTTATGTTCTAGTGAATATGATGATTTCTGTTTTAAATTTGAAAAGCCTATAGCTTTAGCAAGGAGTTATGGATACAGAGTAACTATTCATGCTGGTGAAACGGGAATAGGTAAAAATGTATTAGATGCTATAAATATTTTAAAAGCAGAAAGAATTGGACATGGTATATTCATAAAAGATAATGAAGAAGCTTATAATTTAGTTAAGGAAAAAAATATTACACTTGAAATGTGCCCAACAAGCAACTTACAAACTAAAGCAATAGATCATTTATTTAATTATCCATTAGAAAAGTTTTATAAAGATGGCATAAAAGTAACTTTAAATACAGATAACAGAACAGTATCAAATGTAGATTTAACTAATGAATATAGTGTTATTATAAATGAATTTAATATGGATGAAGAAGATTATAAAAATATATATTTAAATAGTGTAAAAGCTTGCTTTGCAAATGATGAAATAAAAAATAAATTAAAAAGATATATCTAATAAAAATAAAAGTATTGTTTTAACTAGCAATACTTTTATTTTTTGATATATAATATATTGTAGTTATATTATAAGAGTGAAAGGTGGTAGGTCTTATAAATAATATAAAAAATAGTATAAAAAGTAATGTTCAAAATAGTATCATATATAAAAGGATTAATTTAAATGATATAAATTCTAGGGCTGCAGCTATGTCTTATTATTTACTTCTTTCTATATTTCCTTTTTTAATTTTCATGATAAACTTGTTAGGATTTATACCTATAATACATATAAATAAGTTTTTATATTCTTTTGATGATTTAATTCCACGTACTGCCTTTATAATGGTTCAATCTATAATAGATTCTGCAGTAAGTCAAAAAAGCATAAGCTTAACAGTAATGAGTTTTACATTTACATTATGGAGTTCTTCTCGTGCTGTTAGAGTTTTTATAAAAGGTATAAATAAATCCTACAATGTATTAGAAACTAGATCTTTCTTAAAATTAATAATTATTTCATTTTATTTTACAGTAGAACTTATAGTACTTATAGTTTCATCAATGGTATTTTTATTATATGGAGAAAAAGTAGGATATGTAATATTTAAGTTTTTGGGATTAAGTAAGATTTTTATTCCAACATGGAATTTATTTAGATACTCTTTTGTAATTGCAATAACTATATGGATAGTTAGTTCGCTTTTTAGGTATGGACCTAATAAAAAAATTCCTTTGATAGAAGCTATGCCTGGAGCTATTTTATCTATTTTTGGATGGATATTAGTTTCTGTTGTATTTTCATTTTATACAAACAACTTCTCAAATTATCAAGTTATATATGGAAGTATAGGGGGAATAATAGCTCTTCTTACTTGGTTTTATTTAAGTAGTTGGATAATGCTTCTTGGATGTGAAATCAATGCACTAATATATTATAGAAGGCAAAGATATTAAAAACTTTAAAAAGGGAGATTATATTATGGATAATAACTTAAAATGGGTAAATGAAAAAAAAATTGAAAGAACTATTAAAGCTTTAGAAAAAAATAATATGCATGGCTATTTTGTAAATTCTAAAGAAGAAATATTAGAAAAAATAAAAGAAATAGTTAATGAAGGTTCTTTAGTAAGTTGTGGAGGTTCACAAACTCTTTTTGAAACTGGAGTAATAGAGCATTTAAGAAGTGATAGATATGAATTTTTAGATAGATACAAAGATGGATTAAATCCAAAAGAAATTAAAGATATATATAGAAAAGCTTTTATATGTGATGCATATTTTACGAGTACAAATGCTTTAACAGAAAATGGAGAACTATATAATGTAGATGGAAATGGTAATAGGGTAGCGGCTATGCTCTACGGGCCTGATAAAGTTATAGTTATTTGTGGAGTAAATAAAATAGTAAAAAATATAGAGGAAGCTATAAAAAGAAATGAATCTATATCAGCACCAGCAAATGCAAAAAGAATAGATACTAAGACTCCGTGTAAAGTTACTGGGTATTGTATGGATTGTGATAGTAGTGATAGAATATGCTGTGAATACACGCTTATAAAAAGACAAAGAAATAAAGAGAGAATTCACGTTATAATAATAGATGATAATTTTGGATATTAGGGTGCAAATAGGCAATGAATAATTAATTATTCATTGCCTATTTTTTATGTAAAATGCTAAAAATTTTAACCTTAGGAATAATTTGTAATTAACTATGAAATAATATATAGATAGTTATTACTATACAGAGGTGAAGATATGATAAGAGAAAGAAAGGTACAAAAACCAATAGTTTCCATAGAAAACGGAATAAGTGAAGGGAAAGCTTTAGAGAAAGCACTTAATATGTTACCTATAGATAAAATTATAACTAAAAATGATAGAGTAGTAATTGCACCAAATTGGGTTAAAGACTATAAACCAAATTCAGGAAGTGTTGTAGGACCTAAAACATTAAAGAAATTAATTAGATATATAAAAACAAAGGGACCTAAAAGTATAACTATAGCAGTTGGAGCTGGTGGAGCAAAGACTTTAGATGTTATGAAAAACGTTGAGTATGACAAAGTGTTAGAAGAGGAAAATGTGAATTTTGTGGATATGAATTATGGTCCATATACAGAGTTAGTTTTAAATCACAGTATAATAAAGTCAACTCCTATAAATAATATTCTAAATGAAGCGGATGTAATTATTTCATTTACACAATTAAAGATGCATGAAGAAGCTACTATAACAGCTAGCATTAAAAATATAGCTATGGGTTGGCCTCCAGCTGAAATACATGGATATCCTAAAAAGAAAACAGGAATTCATGAAGACTTACATGGATTTATAAGTTCGATAATGAATCAAATTCCAATAGATCTGTCTATTGTAAGTTGTGATAAAGCTATGATAGGAACAGGTCCAACTGATGGAATTCCAGTAGATAATGATGGGTTAATTATAGTTGGAACAGATCCTGTAGCAGTAGATACTGTAGGTGCTAGATTTTTAGGATTTTTACCTCAAGCAGTTGCATACTTATATAAACTATACAATGATGGAATTGGAGAAGCTAAAATTGAAAATATAGATTTAAAAGGCATAGATATTTCTAAAGCTGAAAAAATATTTTCTAAGAATGCATATGGGAAAGCTGTTGTGTTAGATAACAAAAACATTAAAGACATACATGGTACTCAACCTAAATAAAAGGATATATAAAGGAGGTATTGTATGGGATATATAAACTTTAAAGAAGAGGTTTTTGTAGCTAAAAAACAACTTAAAAAAAGAAAACACAACAATAATAGCATAATTTCCAACCTTGGCAAGAAAAAAGAATTAGGCGAAAATTATAACCCATGTACTAAATATAGTTATAAAACTTTTAATGATGAAGTTTTTGGTCAAAATAGTATTTTAGATGAAGAAAAATTTATCAAAATACAAAATAAAGATATTGTAGGAAGTAAATTTTCAAACTGTAATTTCTTTAATATAACCTTTAAAGAATGTAGGTTTATAGGGTGTATTTTTGAAAATTGTGAATTTGGCAAAGGTGGAGTAACTTTTGAAAACTGTAGCTTTTTAAAAGAAGATAGTAGTAAGTCTCCTTCTTTGAATAAATATGAGAATTTATCCTGTACATTTTTAAACTGTTGTATATATTCAAAATTTTTAAATTGTATACTGTCATTTGCCATATTTGAAGATTGTTATATCAAAGATACCAATTTTGAGCAAACAGATATGACAAATATAATAATTTCAAAATGCGATTTAAAAATGATAATCATATCAGATTGTGATTTATGTGGCTGTAAAATAGTTTCTACATATATAGAAGACATAGAATTTAAAGATAAGTTTAAAAGTAAATTAGATGAAAAAAGCTTCATAGATAAAATACCTATTAGATACAAAACTAGAGAAGAATATGAAGGTTTATACATGGTATATGAAACTATTGCAGATAAATTCAAAGAAAATACTTTAAATAATAACTTTGGAGAATACTATTACCTATGTAAATGTATGCAAAGAAAAACACTTAAATTTTTTCCAAAGGTAGAGTCATATATATATTTTTTAACTTGTGGATATGGAGAAAGACCTGAATTTGCAGTATACTCATCATTAGTTATAATTATATTCTTCGCATTTGTATACTTAATTGTAGGTATAGAAATAGATAATAAAGAAATAATTTATAACATAAATACCATAAGTAAATTAAATTTTTTTAAATTTATCAATGATTTTAATGAATCATTAACATTAAGTGTAGGTGCATTTGGAGGTCTAGGTACAATAAATTGTAAACCAGTAACAAGTAGCTATATATTTTTAGATATTGAGATTTTAATAGGAATAGTAATGATGGGTCTAGGTATTGGAACATTAACTAGAAAAGTTGTAAGATAAAAAAGTATATAATAAAAAAGGAAGCTATTAATAGCTTCCTTTTTTATTATATATATGACTAGAAATAGTATAATTTAAATATCGACTTAATTTTGTTATCATGCTAAATAGTGTATAATAAAAAAGAAGTAGGAGGATATGATATGCAAAATTATATACAATTTGAAAATGTAAAAAAAACGTACATAATGGGTGAAGTTAAAATAAATGCACTTGATGGTGTAAACTTTTCTATAAATAAAGGAGAATTAGTTATAGTTGTTGGAGCTAGTGGAGCTGGAAAAAGTACCATACTAAATATCTTAGGAGGTATGGACTCACCAACATCTGGAACTGTGCTTGTAGATAATAAGAACATTAGTAAGTATAATGAAAAAGAACTAACTAAATATAGAAGACATGATATAGGTTTTGTTTTTCAATTTTATAATTTAGTTCAAAATTTAACAGCTATTGAAAATGTAGAATTAGCTACACAAATTTGTAAAAATCCACTTAATCCAAATGATGTCATTAAGTCTGTAGGACTTGAAAGTAGAAAAAATAATTTTCCATCTCAATTATCAGGGGGAGAGCAACAAAGAGTAGCTATAGCACGTGCATTAGCAAAAAATCCAAAACTGTTATTGTGTGATGAACCTACTGGAGCTTTAGATTATAATACGGGTAAGTCTATTCTTAAGGTTTTACAAGATACAAATAAGACTTTAGGAATGACAGTAGTTATAATAACTCATAATATGGCAATTGCGCCTATGGGAGATAAAATTATTACCGTAAAAAATGGAAAAGTAAATGATATAGTAAAAAATGAAAATCCTATAGCAGTAGAAAGGATAGAGTGGTAATATGAAAAATCCTTTAATAAAAGATACCTTTAGAGAAATAAAGAAATCAAAAGGTAGGTTTATATCTGTATTTGCAATAATAACGTTAGGAGTTGCTTTTTTTACAGGAATAAAAGTAGCTTCTCCAGTTATGGAATTAACAGCAGATAAATATTACGATAGGCAAGCCTTTATGGATTTAACAGTTATATCACCTTTGGGATTAAATGATGAGGATATAAAAGAACTTTCAAATATTAAAGGGGTTAAAAATGTATATCCAACTTTTTCAAAAGAAGCCTTAACTAGTATAGATAATAAACAAATGGTATTAAAGATTCATGGACTACCTAAATCTTGTGAAAATTATATAAATAAAGTAGATATAGTTGAGGGACATTACCCAAATAGTCCTAATGAATGTTTAGTTGATGATTATCTAAATATTCCTATAGGAAGTACCATAAAGCTTTATGGAGATAATGATGAGAATATAAAGGATACATTAAAACGTAATGAATATAAAGTTGTTGGAAAAGTAAAAACTCCATATTATGTATCAAGAGCTAAAGGAAGTAGTTCTATAGGTAATGGACAACTAGATAGTTTTATGATGGTTTTAAATAGTGAATTTAAGCAAGATGTATACACAGAAGGATATATAACATTAAAAGAATCTAATAAGATTAATACATATTCAGATAAATATAAAGACTTTGTAAATAAAGTAAAAAAAGAAGTAGAATCACTAGGAGAAGATAGATCTAAGCTAAGATATAATGAAATTTTAAATACTGCTAGAAATGATTTAAATGAAGGAAAGGAACAATTAAAACAAAAAAGAGTTGAAGCTTATAATGATTTAAATGATGCTGAAAATAGGCTTAATTTAGCAAAAAATGAACTTACTGAAGGAGAAAATGACCTTAATAATAAGCAAAAACTATTTAATGATGAAATTTCAAGTGCTAAATCAAAAATTAAAGATGCAGAAGAGCAGTTAAATTCAAATGAAAATGAACTAAATAAAAAATTAAGCGAATTTGAAAAAAATAAACAAACTTTTAAAATTTCTATAAAAGATGCAAAAAATGAAATACATATACAAGAAAACAAAGCAAAAGAATTAGAAGAATATATTAAAAGCATTGAGGAATTGCTTTCAAATGAATATTTAGATGACAACAAGAAAAAAGAGTTGGAAGAAGTTTTATCTCAAAGTAAAGAAAAGCTAGATAGACTACAAAGTGGTATAGTGTTAGCAAATAATGAGTTGCAAGCTAAAGAAAATTTACTTAATGATACTGAAATTAAACTTAATTCAGCTAAAGATATTTTAAATAATAGTAAAAAGGATTTAAGTTCTAAAAAACAAGTTCTAAATGATAAAGAATCACAGGGATTAAATCAGTTCAAAGAAGCTAGAAAGAAAATTTCAAATAATAAAAAAAGTTTGGAAAAAGCTGAAAAAGAGTATGAAAAAAACAAAGAAAATGCAGATGAAGAGCTATTAAAAGCAGAGAATAAAATTAAAGAAGAAGAAGATAAAATCAAAGAAGTTAAATCTGGTAAGTGGTATGTACTTGATAGATATACAAACTACGGATTCGTTGATTTTAAAAATTCTGCAGATAGTATAAATTCTATATCTAAAATTTTCCCGGTATTTTTCTTTTCGCTAGCGGCATTAATATGCTTAACTACCATGACTAGAATGGTTGATGAACAAAGAATTAATATTGGAACTATGAAGGCTCTAGGATATAATCAATTTACTATAATGAGTAAATATATATTATATTCACTTACGGCTAGCTTAGGAGGGAGTATAATAGGAAATATTATCGGACTTACAGTATTTCCTACTATAATATATGATGCGTATGCAACAATGACCTATAAGTTACCAAAAGTTTCCTTGCAGTTTGATTTATATTTAGTGCTAATATCAACATTAATAGCTATATTAACAACTACTTTGGCAGCTATATATTCTTGTTACAAAGAACTAAAAGAAGTTCCCTCTACTCTTATGAGACCTAAAGCTCCAAAAGAAGGTAAAAGAATTATTCTTGAACGTATTACATTTATATGGAATAAACTAACTTTTTCACAAAAGGTAACATATAGAAATATTTTTAGGTATAAAAAAAGATTTTTTATGACTATAGTTGGAGTGGCTGGATGTACTGCTCTTTTGGTTACTGGATTTGGAGTAAAAGATTCTATTTCTTCTATTGTAGATAATCAATATGGACATATTATTAAATATAATATGACCTTAACTTACAATAAGGAGATAGAAAAGAGTGATAAATCAAAAAATTTAGATAATGATAAGAGGATACAAGATTATTTAAATGTAAAAAATAAAAGTATTAAAATTTCAAATGGATCAAATGAAAAAGATGCAAATATTATAATCCCAGAAGATAAAAATAAAATAAATAAATTTATAACTCTACAAAATAGGGTAAATAAAAAAGTATATAAGCTAGAAGATTCAGGAGTTTTAATAACTGAAAAGTTAGCTAGACTTCTTAAGGTTAAAGCTGGAGATTCAATAGCATTAGAAAGCGGAGAAAACAAAAAGCACATAGTTAAAGTTAATGGAATAGTAGAAAATTATGTCGGTCACTATATATACATGAGTCCTAAATTATACAAGGAGATATTTAATCATGAAGCTAAATTTAATCAAGTTTTCACAAATGTATCAACTAAAAATATTTCAGAAAGTGAGTTAGTAAAAGATATAATTAATAAAGAAAATATAAGCTCTGCTGCTTTTAATACTACATCAAGACAATCCTTTGAGGATATGATTTCAAATTTAAATAGTGTAGTAATTCTTATAATCGTATCAGCCGGAGCGTTAGCATTTATTGTATTATATAACCTAACTAATGTTAATATTAGTGAAAGAATACGAGAAATTGCAACTATTAAAGTTCTTGGATTTTATGATAACGAAGTAGCTTCATATGTATTTAGGGAGAACATAATTTTAACAGTAATAGGAACCTTTTTAGGATTGTTTGTAGGAGTATTTTTACATAAGTTCATAATGACAACTGCAGAATTGGATTTTATAATGTTTGGAAGAGAAATAAAGCTTTTAAGTTTTACACTTTCTGCTTTACTTACACTTATATTTGCAGCACTAGTGAATTTATGTATGTACTATAAACTTAAAAAGATAAAGATGGTTGAATCTTTAAAATCTGTAGATTAGTAGAGGTTATAAAATGATATACGAAAATATAGTGGAAGCAATATTTATAGAAAGACCAAATAGATTTATAGCTCATTGTATAGTAAAGGGCAAAGAAGAAGTTGTACATGTGAAAAATACAGGTAAATGCAGAGAGCTATTAATTCCCGGGTGTAAAGTATATTTACAAGAACATGACAACCCCAAAAGAAAAACTAAATTTTCATTAATAAGCGTAATTAAAGGAAATAGATTAATTAACATGGACTCACAAGCTCCTAATAAAGTGGCTTATGAAGCTTTGATAAATAACCAAATAAATTTACCAGGATTAAAAGGAGATATAAAGTATATAAAGCCAGAAAAAACATATGGGGATTCTAGACTTGATATATATATTGAAACAGATACTGAAAAAGCATTTTTAGAAGTAAAAGGTGTAACTCTAGAAGAAGATGGTATTGTTTTATTTCCTGACGCTAAAACTGAAAGGGGAGTAAAACATATTAATGAGCTAATAAAAGCTACAGATGATGGATATTTAAGTTATATACTATTTGTAATTCAAATGGATAATGTAAAATATTTTACTCCAAATATAAAAATGCATAAAGAGTTTGGCCAAGCTTTAAAAAATGCTTACTCTAAGGGTGTTAATATATTAGCATATGATTGTGACGTAACATTAAATTCTTTAGATATAAAAAATAAAGTAGACATTGTATTGTAATACATGGAATATAAAGAGAAGTTCAGAAAAAACTGAACTTCTCTTTATTTAGAATTTAAATAAAAATTAGAAAATTCAGGAAATCAATTGAAATGAAAAATAAAAAAATATATAATTATAGAAATTAAAAAATTAGGGGGATAAAAAATGAATAGTCAATTAGATATGTTTAAAAAACTTACAGAAGCAAAGGGAGTAGCTGGAAATGAAAAAGATGTAAGAAATTTAATGAAAGAATATATAAGTGATTATGCAGATGATATTTATACTGATAAATTAGGAAGTTTAATATGCAAAAAAGTAGGAGAGAAAAATGGTCCCAAAATAATGATTTCGGGGCATATGGATGAAATTGGTTTTTTAGTTGCTAACATAAATGATAATGGATTTATAACGTTTCAGACACTAGGGGGATGGAATGGTAAAGTTATGCTAAGTCAGAAGGTTGTAATAACTACATCTAAAGGTCATGAATACATAGGAATTATAAATGGTAAGCCAAGTAAAGATGCCAAAGCAGCTATAGATAAAGAGAATATGTTTATTGATATAGGAGTAAACTCTAAAGAAGAGGTTGAAAAGTTAGGTATAAGACAAGGAGATATGATAACTCCTTATTTTGAATTTTCTCAAATGGCTAATACAAAATATTTACTTGCAAAAGCTTGGGATGATAGGGTTGGGTGTGCTTTATGTATAGATATTTTAAAAGATTTAAAAAATAAATCTCATAAAAATATAGTTTATGCAGTAGGAACAGTTCAAGAAGAAGTTGGATGCAGAGGTGCAAAGACTGCATCTAATGTAGTGAATCCAGATATAGGATTTTCTCTTGATGTAAGTGTAGCTAATGATACTCCAGGAAGTGATACTAGACTTGGTGATGGAAAACTTGGAAATGGACCTCAAATTCATATATTTGATGGAGGATTAGTAGGACATGTAGGTTTGAAAAATTACTTAATAGACTTAGCTGAAGAACTACAAATACCATATCAAATAAATGCACTTCCATTTGGGGGTACAGATGCTAGTCAAATGCATGTAGCTCAGGATGGAGCTCCATGTATAAGTATTGGCATACCTACAAGATATATACATTCTCATGCAAGTATTATCCATAAAGATGATTATGATAATACAGTTAGATTGTTAAGTGAGTTTATACAGAAGATAGATAATGATGGATATAATAAAATATTAAATAATTAAAATTAGTTTTATATAAAAATCATTATATATATTGTACATCAATTTACCACCCTATTTTGTTATTAGGGTGGTAGTTTATTTTAAATTGAAATATAATAGTGTTAAAATTAAAACATGTAAGTTAAAGAGGGTCATCTTATATATTATAAGGCTTATCCAATAATATTAAATGTTTATTACTAAATAAATATTTAATATAATGTTATTAGAATTATAAAATTAACTAGTTTATCGGGGGATAAAAAATGAAAAACATATTAATAGTAGAAGATGATACTATACTTAATCATGGTATATGTTTTAATCTAAATGCTGATGGATTTAACGTCATACCAGTATATAATTTAAACGATGCAAGAGAGATTTTGAAAGAAAATAATATAGATTTAATTATCTTAGATGTAAACTTACCAGATGGTAATGGTTTTGAATTTTGCAAAGAAATTAGACAAGTTTCGAATATAGGAATATTATTTTTAACAGCATGTGATATGGAAACAGATATTATAAAAGGATTTAAACTAGGAGCTGATGATTATATCACAAAACCTTTTAGTATAAATATCTTAACCCAAAGAGTAGGTGCGCTAATAAGAAGATGTGGCAATAAAGAACTAGAAGATGAAGTTTTAATTGATGGAGATTTTACTTTTAATTTTGACAAAATGATAGTAACTAAAAGTAAAGAAAATATAGTACTATCACCAATAGAATATAAGATACTAAAAAAATTAGTTCAATGTAAAAAACAAATAGTTACAAGACAAGCTTTAATAGACTTTATTTGGGATAATGATGGAGAATACATAGAAGAACATGCTTTAACGGTAAACATAAATAGATTAAGAAGAAAAATAGATGATAAAACAGCTACTCATAAATATATAAAAACTATTTATGGAATGGGATATATGTGGGTTGGTGGGAAAAGATGAGTTATAAAAAAATTAATAAAAGCAATCTTTATATAAATTTCTTTATTATATATATTATAATATCATGTACTTATTTATTTTTAATAAGAAAACAAACAAAAGATATTATATACATGTATCCAAAATCATATGATTTAATTAAAAACATCAACTTAATAAGTTTATGCTTTATAGTAGCATTACTAGTAATTTCATTTTTATTTGTATATGTCATAAGATATAATATAGTTGAATTTAGTGATAAACTTATAACTAGCATAGACGAATTTATAGCTGGAAATAAAAATCAAAATTTAGAATTAAATAAAGATACCTTAATATGCAAGGTTCAAAATAAATTTAAAAACATGGTTGAGATTATGGAAAACAAAAACAATAGGTATCTAGAGGAGAAAGACAGTATAAAGACATTAATATCAGATATTTCACATCAAATAAAAACTCCTATAGCAAATATTTCAATATATAATGAAACTTTATTAAATAGAGAACTAGATAAAGATAAACAAATTTACTTTTTAAACAACATGAGACATCAAGTAAATAAGTTAGAATGGCTAGTAAAATCACTTATAAAGATGTCTAGACTAGAAACAGGTATAATCGAATTAAACATAACAAAGTCTAGAATAAGTGATACAATTGCCAGTGCACTAAGTGGAATATATTTAAAAGCAGAGGAAAAAAATATATCTTTAGAAATTGATATTGATGATAAATTAGAGCTTTGCCATGATAAAAAATGGACTACAGAAGCTATATTTAATATAATAGAAAATGCTGTAAAATATACTAATTACAATGGAAATATAAAATTAAATCTAGAGAAAATGGAGTTATTTAGTAAGCTTAGTATAATAGATAATGGAATTGGAATTGATGAATATGAAATTAATCATATATTTAAGCGTTTTTACAGAAGCATAGATGTTAGTGATACAGAGGGAGTAGGAGTTGGATTATACTTATCTAGAGAAATTATAAATAAGCAAAATGGATATATTAAAGTAACTTCTAAAAAAGGTGAGGGAACTACTTTCGCTATATTTTTTAAAAACTAAATCAATAAAAATACACTGCAAATTTAAGCAGTGTATTTTTTTATTAAAATATCTCAAGATTGTTATAATTTAAAGTTAAAATATCTCAACACTGTGAGGATTTTAGAAATATTTATATGATAATATTTAAATAAATAAACTAATTGATTTAAAATATAATTGTTAATTTGGGAATGGGGGATTAAATATAAATGAAGATATTAGAAAGTAAAAACTTAAAAAAATATTATGGAAAAGGTGAAAACTTAGTAAAAGCATTAGATGGTATTGATATAAGCATAAATAAAGGGGAATTTGTTGCTATAGTAGGTACATCTGGTAGTGGCAAAAGTACACTTCTTCATATGCTTGGGGGACTTGATAGAGCAAGTGAAGGAAAAATAATAATAGAAAATAATGATATTTTTAATATGAATGACGAAGAACTTACAATATTTAGACGTAGAAATGTTGGATTTATATTTCAAAGCTATAACTTGGTACCAATATTAAATGTTTATGAAAACATAGTACTTCCAATAGAATTAGATGGATGTAAAATAGATGAAAAATATATAAATGAAATAATAGATATACTAGGACTTACATCAAAAGTAAATGAACTTCCTAATAATCTATCGGGAGGACAACAACAGCGTGTTGCCATAGCAAGAGCTCTTGCAACAAAACCATCAATAATATTAGCAGATGAACCAACAGGAAACCTAGACAGTAAAACAGAACAAGATGTATTAGGTCTTTTAAAAATAACAAGTCAAAAGTTTAGTCAAACAATAATAATGATAACTCATAATGAACAAATAGCTCAAATGGCTGAAAGAATAATTAGAATTGAAGATGGTAAGGTTGTAAACAGAGGTGAAAACTATGCTTTACAATAATAATCAAAAAATAATAAAAAAATTAAGTAAAAGAAATTTAAAAATAAATAAAATGAGAAATATTGTATCTGTAATTGCAATAGTTTTAACAACTGTACTTTTCACTTCTTTATTTACAGTGGGCTATTCTATGTTAGAAGCATTTAATAGTTATAAGTTTATGGAATATGGAATGTTTAGTCATGTTCAATTACAAGATATATCAAAAGAACAAATTGAAAAGCTAAAAAATCATGATTTAATAGATAAAAATACAATCGGTATAGTAAAAAATATTGAAAGTATAAAAAATCCAGAACTATCAACACAAACAGTAAATCTTACTATATACGATGAAAACAGTATAAAAAACACTCCTCACATAGAAATGGTAGAAGGAAAGCTACCTGAAAATAAAGATGATATAGTTCTTCCAACTATAGTTTTAGATTTATTAAAGTTACCACATAAGATAGGAACAGAAGTAAATTTAGAAGTACCAAAAGTAAAAGATGGTAATCCAACAGGTGAAACTGAGACTTTTAAGTTTAGATTAAGTGGATACTTTAAGTATAAAGTGTCAAATGTAATGAATTTACATGATGTTTTTGCAAGTGAAGCTTTTTATAATGAATATAGAAAAAATAATGAAGTTGGACCAACTTGTGTATATTTTAATTTTAAAAATAATAAAAATTTAGAATCACAATTTAACCAAGTTATAAAAGATTTAAAACCTTATAGTGGAAAAACTAGTTTAAACCCTGCTTATTTAGGTACACAGGTAAATAATACAAGTGAATTAATAAAAAATGTACTGCCTATAGTTCTTATGATAATACTAATCCTTTTAAGTGGATACCTACTAATATATAATATCTTTTATATTTCAGTTGTTAAAGACATACAACACTATGGATTATTAAAAACTATAGGAACATCACCAGCACAAATAAAAAAGCTAGTAATAACTCAGGCTAATACTTTATGTCTAATAGGTATTCCAATAGGCCTAACAATAGGTTATTTATTAGGAGTTATATTTGTGCCTATAGTTGGGAATATGCTAGATGGATTAAATATAAGCTCATATAATTACTTTAATCCAATAATATTTATATTTGCAATAATATTTTCATATATAACAGTAAGATTATCTTGTAAAAAACCTGCAAAAATAGCAAGTACAGTATCTCCAATAGATGCAATTAGATATAGTGATAGAGATAATAATATAAAGAAAAAATCTAAAAAAGGTAAAACAGGTTCTAAAATTCATAAAATGGCACTTGCTAATATGTTTAGAAATAAGAAAAAAGCATTTTTAGTTTTAGTATCAATGTCACTAAGTTGTATGATATTTTTAGGGGTAGCAACAATTATTAGTAGTTCAGACCCAAATAAAGCAGCAGATGGACAACTTTTAGGAGATATTGAAATACAACATGGTGCAGTTAGGCAAATTGATTATGAAGAAGATCCAAGCATACCAATGGATGAAAATATTTTAAAAGACCTAAAAAATATAAGTGAAGTAGATAATACATATACTATTTACAATGGAAATAATAGAGTGATATATGAAGGAGATTTAAAAGAGGAAGTGTTAACTCAAGAAGTAGAACAATCGTATAAAGATTGGCTTTATGAAGGAGAAGATCCAAAAGATATAGTTGAGCTTCAAGGTGCTCTTCCTGTTGATTTAATAGGGTTATCATCAGGTATATTAATGAATCGGATGATAGAAAGTAACGATGCAGGTTTTTATGGAGACATAAAAGTTATAAGTGGAACAATAGATGCAAAAAAGTTTAATAAAGGTGGATATATAATAATACAAGGGCATGAAGGTAGTAAAATAAAGGTAGGAGATAAAATTAGTTTTAAATATCTTAAAAATAACCTTGTAGAAGAAGGTTACACTGAAAATGAGTTTGAAGTTATGGCAATTCTAGGTGGTGCTAAAAACTTTAGCATTTCATTATATGTTAATGATAATGATTTTAAAAAGGTTGTAGATAAGCCATATATAGAAAAGGTAATAATAGATACTAATACTAAAAATGATGATAAATTAGAAAATGAAATAATTAATATTAATGAAAAATATAATAATCCATATACTAAGGTTTACTCAAAAAAATTTTTTATAGAAGAAGCGAAGGAGTTTCAATTATCAATAACTATAATAGGTATGAGCGCGGTAGTTATAATTGGATTAATAGGAGTTTTAAACTTTGTAAATACAATGATAACAAATATAATATCAAGAAGAAAAGAATTTGCAACTATAGAAGCAGTGGGTATGACTAAAAAACAGCTTAAGAAAATGCTTATGCTAGAAGGTTTTTATTATGCGTTAATAATAACTATTTCAAATCTTACTTTAGGAGGGGTAGCTTCTATACTTGGTTTTAATATTATGAAACTTAGATATTCAGTATATACTTATCCAATAGGAGCTTTGCTAATTTGTACAATAGCAGTGTTTTTAATAAGCTTAGTAGTACCATTAATAGTTTACAAGAGCTTATCTAAAGAAAGTGTTGTAGAAAGAATTAGAATAACTGAATAAATTTAAAAAATCATATCTACATTAGATATGATTTTTTATTCAAATAAATAACAATAATATTCCTAGTAGGAACAAACATAAAATTTAATAATAAAAATAAAATACTATAACTTCTAAGTTTATTTTAGATGATATAACATAATTTAATTTTATATATTATAAAAAAATTTTAAATAGAGTCATATATTTTATAAAAATGGTTAATATATAATCAGATAGTTAATGAAAGTTAATTATCTATCAACACTTACTATGCAAAAGCTAGATTATAACTATCCTTTTGATAGTATCTTTGGAAGTGATGGTGACTAGATATTTAACAAATATCATATTAAATATAATGAATCTACTAGAAAGCCTCGGTCTACTAGAATACAACTATCTTAAGTCTAATTACCAAAGGTTAGAATATAAGTTAGCTTGTAAACTATATTTAATAATAGTCGTAAGAGGATAGGATGTAATTTCTATTACTATCCTTAAAAAAGCACTGAATTTGAAGTCTTAGGATCTCAAATCAGTGCTTTTTTCATTCAAAACAATACCTTTAGGAGGTTATACGAATGAATGTACAAGGTATTATATCCCAAAATGATGTTATAGTAATTGCTACAGCTATTATTATGGGAACTATGGCTAGAGTAATGACTTTAAAGGAAGACTATAGACAATATCCTAGTTATCCTAATGGATATTTTACACATGTTGTATTAGGAGTTATAGCATCAGCTATTGGAGCAGTTGCTATTCCGGCTTTACTTGCTAAAAATTTTACTGCGGTAACTTTTTTGACAATAGCTATTCAACAATTCCGTGATGTAAGAAAAACTGAAATATCGAGTTTAAAATCTCTTGAAAATACAGAGTTTACTACAAGAGGAGATGCTTATATTGATGGAATTGCAAAAACTTTTGAATCGCGTAATTATCTAGGACTTACTGTATCATTTATAACAAGCTTATCAATGATAATAACATCAAATATATCAATACTGTATAGGATTTTAATCGGAATATGTATTGGGAGTATTACATATATAGGTATACGAAATTTTACAAAAGGCAAACAAATTCAAGATATAGCTGATGTAAAAATTGCAAAAGTAGATGTTAGAAATTCAGAGTTATATGTAGATGATATTTATGTAACAAATAGCTTGGGAACTGAAAATAGCAGAAATATTGTCAGGAATGAAGCAATGGCTGCTATTATTACTCCAAAGTCTAATCATTTTAGAATTACACTAGATAATTATGGACAAAGACAAGCTATTTTATTTGAAGCTTGTAGAGCTCTAGGAGTAAAAAGATATCAATTTACAAGAAAAGAATACAATAGCGGAAAAGTTGTTATTGTATTAGTTCCTATAATTAGAGATGAAGAATTTTTTATTAAAGTGGTAAAAGAAACACCATTATTAGAGAACGTAAGGAAAAGTCATAGATTAATGAAAGAAAATATTTAAAATTATAAGGAGTAAATTTATGAATGATAAAGGATTTCAGTTGCTAGCTTATATTACAGGTGAAAAAAGTAGGGTAATTGGTGGCGCTAGTATAGCTTTGTTTGAAAAGGATGAAGAACTTAGATCTTTATTAAGTGTAGATTTAGCAAAAGCTATGAAATGTGATGTTGTACAATTAAAAAATAAAGATTATTTACTAATTAAAAATAGATAATTAACTGAGTTTATTAATATATAATGAGATAATTAAGTAAAAGTAACTATAATCAGCACTTACTAAGCAAAAGATAGACTTTATCTAACTATCTTTGTAAGTGATTAGGACTAGATGTTTGAAAAATATCGTATTTAACTTTAGTCTAATATCTTAAGATTGCAATTTAAGTTTTATAAGCTATACTTAGTAATAGTAATATAGGGTAATTATATAATTAATATACTACTTAAAAATTGATGAGTTTACAGTTTTAGTCTATCAATACGGTTAAGATATAATGCTTATAAAAAGTGTCTAGTTGAGATGTAAAGTCAGTTTTGATATAGTAATTGAATAATACAAAATTCTAACTATATAATTTACAATGACAAAACAATTTTAGTATAAAAAAAGCGTAATTAATTTTACGCTTTTTTTATCAATATTATAAATTATTGTAAATTATAGAATGTATTTATATAAGACACCATTTGATCTCCTAGATTTAAATAATAGTATATATAAATTAAGTAATCAGAATAAAATAGTTTAGATGCATCAAATTCATTATTTATAAGTGCATCTACTAAATTCAATTGCCTATTTAAACTCATTTTATATGCATTTAATAAATATTTAAGTTGTTCTGAGAACATTAAATCAGGTTGAGATTGAGCATATTTTTTTTCAAAATCTACTATTGAATTTTCTAACTCAGATATTTCAGTTAAGTAAAAATTTATTTGTTTTTTTATTTCCGCTGCTTTATCTTTTGCTGTAACCGTATTTATATTAATTGTACTTATATTTGATCTAATTCTTTTTATTTCATTAAAAAAATTTACTAATTCATCTTTTCCTTTTATGTCTTGAAGCATTGGAGGAACTGTTAAATTAGATTGTTGTGCACAAGCGACAGAACTATTTATTACTATAAATGAAAGTAATAATACAGCTATAAGTGCATATTTTTTCTTCATCTTTATCTCCTTTCACATATTATTTATGTAGATATATTTTATCCTTAGCATTACAATTTATTCAATTATGTATATATTATATCTATTAAATATAGAGTTAATAGTATAGTTTTTTAAGTATAAATATAATGTTATAGATATATACTGGTTACAAAAAAGTGTCTAGTTGAGATTAAATATTAAATTTGATATATTGATTTTAGGGTACAATAATTCCAAGCGTTTAATATTTAAATTACAAAACAATTTTACAAAAAAGCGTAGTTAATTCTACGCTTTTTTTGTAACAAATATTATATAACTTAGGAGATGAGAAAATGTATAATATAGACGAGATAACATACTATTGTCCACTGTAGAAGTTTTATCAAACATATTGGGTAAAAAATAAGTTGCTATAATAATATGGGAATTAAAAAACAATAAAAAAATGGGATTTGGAGAGTTACAAAGAGCTATAGAAGGATACACTAAAAAAATGCTAACACAGAACTAGATTTATTGATAAAACATAATATTGTAATGAATGAAAAAAAGGCATATAAAGATACAGTAGAATTAACTTATTATTTAAGTAAAGGTCGATTAAAACTACTTACTATAATATGGAAACTATGATAATTTGGAGTAATAATAATTTATCTTGTGATAAATACTTTTAAAAGTGTCTTAATTATGTACTTTTTTAATGTATAAATTTATATGAAAATTAAAATTACAAAAATATATAGGATACAAAAAAGTAACTAATTGAGCAAAAAATATAATATTGATATATTATTAAATAGTAGAAACTGATGGGTTTATAAAAATAGTTACATACTAAGATAGTGAGAAAATCCTATTAGTAACGATGATATATAGAGAATCCAGCAAAATAATGAATTTAACACGATTAACAATGTATATGAAAGTGAAATACTCTTATTTAAGAGATCGAAAATATGTTTAGTCAGCTACGATATAGGCTCTTAATGAGGTATTACCACTTAATATGATAAAAGAATTATAAATTAATTAATAGGGGGAAGTTAATGGAAAAATTAAACTTAGCAGTAGTATTTATAGAAGGATTATTATCATTTTTATCACCTTGCATACTACCAATACTGCCAATATATTTAAGTATGCTATCAAATAGTAGCATAGAAAGTTTAAAAAATGGTAGCTTTGCCAAAAGTTCTTTATTTAGAAATACATTATTTTTTACATTAGGTATTTCAACGACTTTCTTTATATTAGGGTCATCAGTAAGTGCTTTAAGTTCATTTTTTAATACTAATAAAGATTTTATAATGATAATAGGTGGGATTATTATAATATTTATGGGATTATTTTATATGGATATTATAAAATCAAGTTTTTTAAACAAAGAAAAAAGGTTCCAGCTAAAAGCAAAGGAAATGAACCCGATAACATCATTTTTATTAGGATTTGCATTTAGTTTTGGATGGACTCCGTGTATAGGTCCTATATTAGCATCTGTACTTATTATGTCTTCAAGTGCAGATAATACATCAACTTCTTATTTACTGATAGGGGTATACACTATAGGATTTATTTTACCATTTATAATGGTTTCCTTATTCTACAATAAACTTGTTAAGAGTATAGATAAGGTTAAGGACAATATGAGCAAAATAAAAAAATTTGGAGGTATAATTCTTATAGTTTCAGGACTAGTTATGCTGGTTCATGGAAGTATAAACAAATTAGAACACTCAAGTATGCAAAATAATAGGAAATCAGAAAGTAATCAAAGCTCAAATAATAAAGAAGAAAAAACAAAAGCTTTAGATTTTACATTATATGACCAATATGGAAAAGAGCATAAGTTAAGTGATTACAAAGGTAAAACTATATTTTTAAATCTATGGGCTACATGGTGTCCTCCATGTAGAGATGAGATGCCTTACATAGAAGAATTATATAAGGAGTACAATAAAAATACTGATGAAGTAATAATTCTTGGAGTAGCTTCACCTAATCTAGGACAAGAGGGAGATGCCAAACATGTAAAAGATTTTTTAAAACAAGAAGGATATACATTCCCAGTTTTACTTGATGAAGGTGGAAGTTTAGTTTATCAGTATGGGATTAGTTCTTTTCCATCGACTTTTATAATAGATAAAGATGGATATATAACTCAATATGTTCCAGGTGGAATGGATAAAGATACTATGAAGTATCTTATAAATAGTGCTAAATAAAATATATATTAAACAGTATATGTCAATAATTAAAAATGATATATACTGTTTTTTAGTTTCTATATTAAAAATTTATTATAAAATGCTAAATTTATGTAAATAATTCTAAAGAAGAATTAGAATAAGGAGCATAAATTATGGCAATAAAAAAAGGAAGATCAACATTTGTTAACCAATTTTCAAAGGAATCAATAAAAGAACAAAAAATAAAAGATAAAGAAGTTGAAAAACTCAAAAAAAGATATCAAAAAGAATTAGAAAAACAGCAAAAAGAAGATTACATAAATAGTAGATATAAAGAAGTAAGTAAATTAAATTTATCAATAAATAATGAAATAGATGAGTTAAAAAACTTAATTTTAAATGGAATAAATGAATATAAGCCCATACCAATAGATACTTTTATAAAAAAAGACATACAAGAATTTACAATACCAAAAGAACTAAATACAAAATATGAAAAACCAAATAAGCCTATCATAAGAAAAGCCAATATATTTGAAATATTATTTAAATCATATAGATTAAAATACAATTCTTATGTAGATGAATTAGAAAGAAGATATGATAGAGAATATAAATTATATGAAAAAAATGAAGTAAATAGAAAAAATGAAATTAAAAATTTAAAAAAATCCTATGAATTAAAACTAAACGAAATAATAGCTATTAAAAAAGATTTGTATATAAATGGAGATGTAGGAATGATAACCTCCTATAAAAGAGAACTTTTAAATAATTCAAAGTATCCATTTAAACTTAACAAAAAAATAAATATTGGTTACTGTAAATATACTAAAAATTTATTAATAGATTATTTATTACCTAAAAAAGATATAGTTCAAAGTATAAATAAATATAAATATATGCCTAAGTTAGATGAAATAAGAGAAATACAAAGAAAAAATAAAGATATAAATAGTATATATAATGAAGTAATATATTCAATAGTTTTAAGATCTATGGATGAAGTCTTTAAGTCGGATATATATGGCAATATAAAAAGTATTGTATTTAATGGTTATATAGAAGATATAGATTTATCAACAGGACAAGATATAAAACCTTATATAATATCGTCAATGATAGAAAAACAGGATTTTAGAAAAATAGATTTAAAAAGGATAGATAAGTTAACATGTTTAAAAGACGCTATGCAAAGTAGAATAAACCTTGATTCAAACTTAGAATTTAAAAGTATCGTACCTATATACAATTATGATTATGTAAATAACTCTATTATAAGTAGTGAAAATATTAATCTATTAGAAATTAATCCTTATGAGCTAGAAAGGCTAGTTACTATTTTATTTAGAAGTATGGGATATAATGTAGAAGAAACTAAAAAGTCTCATGATGGTGGAATTGATTGCTTTCTAAATTATAATGATCCTATAATAGGTGGTAAGGTTATAGGACAAGTAAAAAGGTATAAAAATAACATTGATATACCAAAACTTAGAGAGTTTGAATCAGTACTAAGAAATTCTGATGCTATGAAAGGATTATTTATATCTACTAGTAACTTTAGTCCACAATGTGAAAAATTTGCATTAGAGAATAATATAACTCTTATAAGCGGATGTACTTTATTAAAATACTTTAATGAATATGGAATTAATTCTTATATACAAGATAAGTTTTGATATTTATATTAAAGTTATATATAAGACACAATAGAAAAGGAAATCTTTAAGATTTCTTTTTCTATTTTTAGCAAATTTAAAGTTTAAAAACATATAATTTATTAATTTATAATAAATTGGATATAAAAAATAAAAGTATTTTTATATGGGGGTAAAGATATGAATGAATTAAATCAATGGATTGAATTTATTAATACTGAATGTGAAATTGAATTTATTTATAAGGAAGAGATATATGAAGTTAAAAGTTTTAATGGAAAAAGATATATAGTTAAAGATAAAATTTCTTTATCAGATTACTATGAGTGTGAAGAAATATTAGAAAAATTTTTTCTAGATGATGTATCTTTAAAAAATCTTATAGAAAGCAATGAAATAAAAATACTTACTATCTTATAAAATATTACATAAAAATAAAACGATAATATCTTTCTATGGTAGCTTTGAAAGTGATTCTCGAAAATATACGATTAACTAATGATGTAACTGAAATAATTATATTTACTTATTTTTTAGTGGGCTCGATAAGTTATTAGACTATTTAAACTATGGAAAAAAATTGTTAGAAAAATATGGAGGAGCAAAAGATATTTCAATTAAGTTAATTGATTAATAGATAAAAGTATAGTTAAAAGATTTTATCCTTCTGTTAAGTAAGTAGAATTAAATTAGTTAAAAAATTGTAAAAATTAAATAATTTGCATATAAAATACCTAATGCTATTATAGTTTCAGGTATTTTCTTTTATATTGACATAATTATTTTGTTTAAACTTCAGAAAAAAGTATATTAATATAATAAGGAAATTACATTAAAAAAGCAGTAAAAAAGGAAGGAAGAACATGGAAGAAGCAAAACTTATTAAAATGATATCAAATAATCCTAATATTATATCAACAATAAAAAATCCAACAGAAGAAATGAAATTATTGGCTCTTGAAAAAAATGGACTAGTATTAGAATATATAGACAATCCAACTATAAAAATGCAAGAATTAGCTATTAATAATAATATTAGGGCAATTAAATTTATAAAAAATCCAACAGAAGAGATGATGATAAAAGCTATAAAAACTGGATGGAGTTTATTAGATTATATAAAAAATCCAACAGAAAAGGTAATAGAATTAGCTATAAATCAATCTGGATGGGCTATACAATATGTTAAAAATCCAAGTGAAAAATTACAGTTATTAGCAGTGAAAAAAAATTACGATGCAATAAAGTATATAAGAGAACCTTATGAAAGTGTTCAAGAAGAAGCTGTAAGACTTAATTATAGTGCAATAAGGGATATAAAATCACCAAGCCATAAAGCGGAACTTATAGCTATTAAAAATGATGAGGCGGCTATAACTTTTATAGATGATTTGAACAAAGAAAAAATGCTTGAATTTTTAAAAGAAAATATTTTAGTAATTAAATATATAGATAGAAAAATAACTAAAGAAGATTTAGAAGATGTTTTAAAAGAAGTATTATCAAAAGAAGATGTAGATGAAAAATACGTAAGAGACTTTTTAAATTGCAGTATCATAGATAGAAGCAGTGATACTATGCCAATGGACAAGATGATGTTCATTTATAAATATGGAAGTAAAAAAGCTAAAAAAATAGCTGTAGATGAAAAGTTAAAAATGATATAGGAGAGATAAAAATGAATTTTATAGAGACATTAAAAAGCGTTGACTTAGTTCTAGCTACTAAAGAAGTACCCTTAGTAGTTGGAGAAAGTGGTATAGGAAAGACCGCTTTAGCAAAAAAACTTGCAAAAGACAATGATTGGAGTTTAATTGTTATTGATGGGAATCTACTTAAGGAAGGTGAAATAGGAGGCTTACCAACTGTAGAATCCTATATAATAAGTAATTCTAATGGAGAAGAAATTGTAAAGAAAGCAACAGTATATGCTGTTCATAATAAATTAAGAGAAATTGATGAAGAACTATCAAAAGGAAGAAGTGTTCTTTTATTTATAGATGAGATAAACCGTTGTGAACATACAGTACAACAAGAACTTATGAACTTAATATTAAATAAAGAAATAAACGGTTATAAGTTAAGTGATGATGTAAAGATACTAGCGGCAATGAACCCATCAAGTAAGTACGGTTCAGATTTTGATTATCAAGTTGTAGATATGGATGCGGCTCAAGAAAATAGATTTGTTTGGTTAAATATGGAACCAGATCATAACCAATGGATAAAATGGGCAATAGGAGCTGGTATTGAACAAAAGGTTATAGAATTTATTTCTACCTTCCCAGAATATTTAAATAAGATAAATGATGAAGATGTAAGAGCAACTCCAAGAAGTTATGAAAGAGTTTCTAAAAGCTACAAAGTATACAAAGAACAAAAAAATTTAATACCACGAGGTGTATTTCTAAATGTTATAAAAGGAAATGTGGGAAAGGTAATTGCAGAAGAATTTATAAGTTTTATCGAAGCTGATTGTGATCCATTAATATCGTATGAAGATGTTTTTTCTGGAGAAAAATTAAATGAAGGTGTTGTAGAAAGAGTAAAAAGTGAAAGTCATACAAGACTTTACTTAGCAGCAATGAATATTTTAAGAGATTTAGAAGCTAATATTAAAAGTAATAATTATGATTCAAATTATGACATAAATAGATTTGTACAATTTTTAAAAGAATATCCTATAGATTTAATGGTAGGAATTATGAAGGATATTAAAAATAGTTATAAATCAGTTTATGAAAAAGCTATAGAAAATGAAGAGTTTGTTAAAGCTTATTTTGAATCTTATAGAGAAATAAGAGGATAGATTATGGAAAGTTATTTTGATAAACAGAAAAAAGAACTTTATAAAAAAGCTGAAAAGATAATAGATACTTATGCTGTGTTAAAAGCAAATCACAAAAACGAAAAATTTGAAATAGATATCCCTAAAGATTTTAAAAATGAATTTTTTAGCTTAGTAGATAAAGTAAACTTAAGTCTTATGGAGGAAAAAGATAACTTTTATGGATATTTTCTATTTCAAACATCAAGAGAAATAAGATTTGATATAAGTAGCCCTACAGCTATAAACTTCAAAGGTGCTAAGTATGTTATATACTTTAATCCAATAATTTTTCTAGACCTTAATATGAGGCAAATGGAAAGCACAATCAAACATGAAATTCTTCATGTATTATCTATGCATCTAATAAGAGCAAAAGAATTAAAAGGAAAATATAGTACCTTAGCTATTAATATGGCTATGGATATAGTAGTAAATAAATACTTAAATAATTTGCCACCATATGCAACTACATTAGAAAATACAAATGTTAAATACAATTTAAAACTGGAGCCTTATGAACCTTTTGAATATTATGTAGAAAAAATACAAACAGAATTAGATTTACAAGAGAAAGATGAAGAAGGTGAAGTAGATGATACTCGTCAATCTGATGATATAGAAACTGAGTACAATCCAGAAAGAACTCATGATATTTGGGAGGATTCTAGCAATATAGATGAAAAAACTCTTAAAGACTTTACTGAAAAAGCTATTAATAATTCTCAAAAAGGTAAAAATCCAGAGTATTTGGATAGTATGATAGCTTCACTAAAAAATAGTAAAGGGGAATTGCCTTGGAACTTGTACTTAAGTAGGTTAATGGGAACAGTTGAAAGTAATAAAAAGAAAACTATAACGAGAAGAAATAGAAGACAACCAAATCGATTAGATTTAAGAGGAGAACTAAGATCTCATAAAGCTGAAATAGCTGTTGCAATTGACATAAGTGGAAGTATTAGTGACGAAGAATTTAAACAAGCTATAAAGGAAGTTCTTAATATAGTAAAAAATTATAATCATGAAATTACTATTATAGAATGTGACAATGAGATTAGACGTGTATATAAAGTTAAATCTGTAAAAGATATAAAAGAGAGATTAAAAAGAAGAGGTTCAACTAAATTTAGTCCTGTATTTGAATATGCAAATAATAAGAAGGTTAATTTATTAGTTTATTTTACTGATGGTAAAGGTGAAGATAAGTTAAAAGTTGTGCCTAGAGGATATAAAATTTTATGGGTTATATCTGGTAGAGGAGATAGACTTTCACTAAGAGAAGCTTATGGAACAGTGAAAAAACTTAGCAAAGTTGAAATAAAAGATAATACTATTGATATGAATGATGTTAGAAGCGACGGATACTCAATGAACAATCAAGCTCCAATTTTATAATAAATTATAAAGGTCATATTGAAAAATATTCAGTATGATCTTTTATTTTTTTAGTAAAAATAATGAAGTTAGAATAAATAAAAATATTAATATAGTTATATATAGAATATCATATACATGTATATATAGTGTTTTTAAAAAAATATGATGAAAACTTAATGGTATTTATTGGAAAAAGTATAGCATAAATGATTAATTATTTAAATTAAATTTTAATTATTTTTATAAAAAATTGCAATATACTCTTAAAACCTAGTAAAATACACTAATTAAGAAGTGTTGCAATTGATAAAAATATATGTTAATATTATCCTTGTCTTAAAATGTCGAATGAAACGAACAGATTAATAATAATGAATCTGCAAACGATTTTGAAGAAAGACTAAAAATGAAAAAAGAATAAAAGAGGTGTACAACATGGAAAATTCACTTAATACTTCAAAGGAGATGGAGGAGGTAAACATAAAAAAAGCAGTACCTGCGGTATTAGCTTTAATGATTTTCGCACTAGTTATAGACAACTCATTTAAAATCATTTCTGCTGATTTAGCAAGCGCTTTTAATTTATCAGCTACTGCAGTTAGTTGGCAAGTAACTTTAGCTGGATTAGTTATTGGTATAGGAGCAATTGTATATGCTTCTTTAGCAGATTCAATAAGTATTAGAAATTTATTAATACTAGGAATTTTCTTGATTTGTATTGGATCACTAATGGGATTTATTTTCCAAAAATCATTCTTTATGATAATTATTTCAAGGATAATACAAGCAGCAGGATTAGGAAGTGCTGAAACTTTATATGTAATATTTGTTGCAAAATATTTTAAAGATAGTGAACAAAAGAAATATTTAGGATTTAGTACAAGTAGTTTTGCTATATCGCAAGTAATTGGTACTCTTACAGGTGGATATATATCAACATATTTACATTGGACAGTACTTTTTTTAATTCCACTATTAACTTTATTAATACTACCATTCATATTAAAGTATATACCAAAAGAAAAATCTAAAGGTAGAAATATAGATTTTATAGGATTTATATTAGTTTCATCAGTTGCAGCATCATTAATGCTTTTTGTTTCAGACTTTAATTGGATTTACTTGGTAGCTTTAATAATTGCGCTTATATTATTTGTTACATACATAAGTAAAAATAAAAAGGCTTTTATCAGCATTGAATTCTTTAAAAATAGAAACTTTATATCAGTACTACTTGTAGCATTCGTTATATACAGTGTTCAACTTGCATTTATATTTATGTTCCCATTTTTAATTGAATACATATACAACTATAGATTAGATCAAGTTTCGCTACTTTTAGTTCCATCTTATGTTTTAGCAGCTATTGTAGGAGCAATGTCTGGGAATGTTGCAAAAAGATTTGGAAGTAAGCAATGTATTCAAATGGCGATAATAGGCATAATAATAAGTCTTGTCTTTGGTAGTTTATTTATACAAACATCAGTATACGTATTTGTATTTGTAATGATATTATTCTCTAGTTCATTTGCATTTATGTATGCTCCTATGATTGATACATTAATAAAAACAATACCTAAAGAACATTCAGGAACTGCTATTGGGTTTTATAATTTCTGTTTAAATATAGCTGCATCAATTGGTATAACATATGTAGCTGTATTAATGGAAACGAAATCTTTAGGAAAAAATATTATGGGTCTTTTCAATAATGCAATATGCATACAATATAGCAATGTATTAATAGCATTAGCAGTTATTTCTGTAGTGGCACTAGCACTATATTGGAGTTTAATTGGAAGAAGAGAAAAATCTGAAAATAGATAATAAAAATTTTATATTTATTATTAAATTTACTAAAGGATATTGACATAATTTTATGTCAATATCCTTTTTTGTATATAAAAATATAATTATTAGGCCAATAAATTACATTTACTTTAACAGGTGTGCTAATATTTTATTAGAGAATTTAATAATTTAAGGGGGATTACAATGTCTAATGATATCAAACTTGTAAAAAAAGAAATAAATTCTTTTTTAATAATCAACTTTGCTCTTATTGCATTCATATCTATATTTATATTTATGGTTAAGTCAAAATCAGATAGTGTGGATTTTATATCAAATTTTGCTGTATTATTTATGTATATTCCTGCTTTTTCAGTAATAGTTGTATTAAAAAAATTGAAAACTATAGTTTTACACCTACTGTAGATAAATTTTTAAAAGTATTTGTAATAGCAACGATTCTAAGAATTATTATTTCTATAGTTGAGGTATTTTTAATTGATGGGATTATACTTTCATCTTTAATAGACACATTTGTTTCTTTATATCTTTTATATCTTACTTTATATAATGCATCTGAATTTGAAGCATTAAATTTATCTATTACAAAAAATTTTAAAAAAGTACTGTTCGTAATATTAATATTTACAATGATAAAACTAATTGGATTAATACCTAATTTTTTTGACATATCAAGTAAATCAGTAAATATAGGTGAAATCATAGTAATGGGATTAATAGGTTTAATAAGTAATTTTTTTATTGGATTTAGTTTGTTTTTTGGTGAAGAATTTGGATGGAGATATTTTTTACAACCTAGACTACAAAAACTTTATGGTAAAAAAATCGGTGTATTAATATGTGGGAGTATATGGGGTATTTGGCATTTACCATTGTGTATAACTTTATATAGTCCTAAAACACCAATTTATTGTATAATTAATCACTTAGCTTATTGCATATTACTAGGCATATTCTTAGGGTATACTTATATGAAAACTAAAAATCTTTGGGCTCCAATACTAATTCATTTAGTGAATAATGTTATTGCTATAGTACTTGGCGGAGGATTTGAGGCTGTATTTACACTACAATTACTTTTAGAGAGTATTATATATAGTATGATTTTCTTTTTACCATTTTTATTTACTAAGGAGTATAAAAAGAATTCTGATGATGAAAAATTATCAACTGATATTTAATATGAATAACTATAAATAGTAATTACTTAGCAAGATATATAAAGAAGCATTTAAAATATTATTAATTTAGAAAAAGATAGATTAATTTCTATCTTTTTTATTTCTAAATATATTTTTATAATAAATTCTCTTAAAGTTATTATTAAATAGGGAAAATAAACTTAATAGCGTGGAAAAATTTTCATATTATGATAGTATTAAATAGGATAAAAAATAAAAATGAAATACAAATGGAGAATTAAAAGATGTTTACTATAATGATAATTGATGACAATGAACAATTACAAATTGAAATTGGAAACCTTCTAATATCTAATAGATATAATATTATAAAACCGAAAGAGTTTAATAATATACCTAAATTGATAAAAGAAGAAAATCCAGATTTAATTTTATTAGATATAAATTTACCCCAAGATGATGGATTTAAGATATGTACAGAGGTAAGGAGTTTTTCAAAAGTTCCTATAATATTTATAACAAGTAGAAATACAAATATTGATGAACTGATGGCGATAACATTGGGTGGTGATGATTTTATTACAAAACCATACAATACTCAGATACTTTTAGCAAGGATAAACTCTATTTTAAAAAGAGCTTACCCAGATGATAAAAATATGAATGTAGTTGAGCACAATGATTTAAAACTTAATATACTATCAAGTACAATAGAGCATAATGGAAATGTTTGTGAACTTACAAAAAATGAACTAAAGATATTGCATTACATGTTAATGAATAAAGGGAAAATAGTATCTAGAGTAGATATTATGGAACATTTATGGGATAGTTCATTATTTGTAAATGACAATACGCTTACAGTAAATATAACAAGGATAAGAACTAAAATAGAAGAAATAGGTGTAAGTGATTTTATAAAAACTAAAAGAGGACAAGGGTATATAATATGAGTTTAAATGATTATCTAAAAGATAGAATAGGTGTGGTATTTTTAAATATTATAGCTCTAATCACATTAATTATTTTCCTTTTTAGCGTAGGAAATAATTTTGAAGTTATAAAAACAGTAGCAATAGTATGGATATCGGTTTTAATTATATTTATTACATATGAGTATAAAAAAAGAAAGGTATACTTTGAAACTTTATTAAAGTATATTGATAATTTAGATAAAAAATATTTAATAAGTGAGATTATTGATATTCCCCCATATATAGATGCCATACCTTATTACTACTTATTAAAAAAAGCAAGTAAGTCTATGAGAGATGAAATTAATAATGAAAAAACTAAACGTATCAAATATAAAGAATATATTGAACAGTGGGTTCATGAAGTAAAAACTCCTATATCATTAATAAAGTTAATAGAAGAAAATAACAGGACTACTAAGTCATCAGCAGTACTTATGCAGTTAGAAGATATAGATAGATACGTGGAGCAGGCTTTATTTTATGCTAGAAGTGAAGATGTAGAAAAAGATTATTTTATAAAAGAAATATCTTTAGAAGAATGTGTAAATAGTGTTGTTACTAAAAATAAACAAGGATTCATTTTAAATGGAATAGATATTGAAATAAGTGATATAGATAAAAATATTTATTGTGATATTAAGTGGTTAGAGTTTATACTAAATCAAATAATCGTAAACTCTATAAAATACAAAAATAATGAAAATCCTATGGTTAAAATAAACTCTATTGATATAAAAAATGGTATCCAATTAATTATTGAAGATAATGGAATAGGTATACCGCAAAATGAAATAAGTAGAGTGTTTGAAAAAGGATTTACAGGAAATAAGGGTAGAATAAACAGCAAATCTACAGGAATAGGACTATATTTATGTAAAAAATTATGTGATAAATTAGGGTTACTGATAAGCATAGAATCAAAGGAAAAATTATATACAAAAGTAATAATTACTTTTTCAAAGGGTAGCCTTTGTAAGTTTTAATAAAACGAGTCTTATAAGGCTCGTTTTATTTTTAATAATAAGTAGATTTTAAAACCTTACAATAATGTAACATAAAAGTAACATTAAATCGAATCAGGTAATATACAAATAAGTTAGAATGTTTTTGAGGTGATAATAGTGAATGAAATATTAAAAATATGTAAATTAGAAAAGTATTATGGAAGTAAAGGCAGCATAGTTAAAGCTATTGATGATATAAGCTTTAGTGTATCTAAAGGTGAGTTTATTGGAGTAATGGGACCATCAGGTTCAGGTAAAACAACATTATTAAATATGATAGCAACTATTGATGAAGTTACATCAGGAAATATTTATTTAGGAGGTAAAAATTTAACAGACATAAGCCCAAAAGATATAGCTAAGTTTAGACGAGAAAATTTAGGATTTATATTTCAAGATTTTAACTTGCTAGACACATTAACTATTCATGAGAATATAGCTTTAGCATTAACCATTAATAAAACTAAAAAAAGTGAGATAGATAAAAAAGTATTAAATGTAGCAAAAGAATTAGGTATAGAAGAATTACTTTCAAAGTATCCATATGAAGTATCAGGAGGTCAAAAACAAAGAACTGCTTGCGCAAGAGCCTTAATAACCAATCCAAAGCTTATTCTTGCAGATGAACCAACAGGAGCATTAGATTCAAGATCAGCACAAATGTTGATAGAAATGATTTCTAATATGAATAAAGATTTAGGAGCAACTATTTTAATGGTAACTCATGACTCATTTACAGCAAGTTATTGCAGTAGAATTTTATTTATTAAAGATGGTAGGATATTTACTGAACTAACAAGAGGAGAAAATACAAGAAGACAATTTTTCAATCAAATATTAGATGTAGTTGCTTTGTTAGGTGGTGATGTAAGGGATGTACGTTAAGCTAGCAATAAGTAATGCAAAAAAATCTATTAAAGATTATTTAATTTATTTTATAACTATATCAATATGTGTAAGTTTATTTTATGCATTTACATCTCTATCAAGTTCAAGTTATGAACTTATAACAGAAAAATCCTATAATTTTGAAAATCTAGAGAAAATGTTAAAATACTCAACCTATGTTATAACAGCCTTGCTAGTACTTCTTATTGGTTATGTAAATAGATATATGATAAGGAGAAGGCAAATTGAATTTGCAACTTATATATTATTAGGCGCTGAGCAAAAAAGTGTTGCTTTAATGTTTTTTATAGAAACTTTAATAATAGGAATAGCCGCTATAATAACAGGAATATTTGTAGGAACTTTATTTTCACAAGCTGTTACGGCAATAGTTCTTATAACAGCAAAGCAAGAAGTAGTATTTACTTTTAAGTTATATATGGATACATTAGCGATAACATTTATATTTTTTATATCTATGTTTTGTATAATCGGAATGTATAACATTAGAGTATTAAAAAAACTAAAACTTATAGATATGATAAATGTAGAAAATCAAGTAGAATTTCAATTCAAAAGAAGTAAAAAAGTATATTGTATAGTATTTATTATGGCTGTAGTTTTATATAGTGGTTGTGGATATTGCACATTTAAATTAATGGAAGCAAGTAATAATCCTAGTGTTGATTTACCTAATAAATTGATTATTGAAGGTATATCCTTGCTAACTTTTATAATTGGGACCTATGCACTATTTTATTCTATTTCTTATATAATGATATACATAAAAAATAAATGTGTTAATTTAAAATATGAAGGTACAAATCTTTTCTTAATTGGATCGATAGTATCAAAAATCAAAAGTGCTCCAATTTTAATGGCTACAATATCATTAACCTTTTTAGGGGCAGCAATTAGTTTTACATTAACTCTTATAATGTCTCAGTGGAGTTTAGGATACCTAGATTATAGAATTCCATTTGACATAGATATAAGAAATGAATATAGTTACAGATTTAAAGAAGAATATAGTCTAAATGACATCAAAGATATACCAAAAATTGATTACAGTGAGGTTGTTAATTATTTAAATGATAATAACTACGATGTAGAAAGCTACTGTCAATTAGAAAAATATTTTATTAATAAAGATGATTTTTACATAAGAGATGAAAATAATATACCTATAATAGCAATAAAATTAAGTGACTTTAATAAAATGAGAAGCATGTTAGGGCATAATCAAATAAAGCTTAAAGATAATGAATTTACTACACAGTGGCATAAAATGAAATCACAATCTGATATAAATAAGTATATAAAAGAAAATTCAAGTATAAAGGTTGATGGAAAAACATTAAAACTTAGTCCAAAACCTTACTATAAGGAATCTCTTGGAGAAAGTATTTATAATTTATATTCAGATAATATTATAATTTTACCGGATAAAATATGCAAAAACTTAACCATAGCAAGTACAGACTTTATTGCTAATATTAACAATGAGGTTAGTCCTGAAAAAGCTGCAGAGATTGGAGTAAATTATATACCTAACTGGTTTAAAAAAAATAATGAAAATTTAATTAAAAAATATAGTAAAGATAAAGATATAACTGAGTATCTTATTGAGACAAGAGTAAAATCAATAGAGACTAATACAATTTTAAATATAACTTTGGGGATGCGAATCTTAGGTATATACTTAGGTGTCGTTTTACTTATGATAAGTTTAACAGTACTTTCACTTACGCAACTTTCTGACTCTTTAGAGCATAAAGAAAGGTTTAATGTTCTTAAAAAATTAGGAATTGAAGATAGGGAAATAAATAAAATTATTTTAAAACAAATATCTTTATATTTTGTAATTCCTATAGTTATTGCAGTAGTAGGATATATAATTTTTATATATAATTACTATACTTTAAATACTCAAATTATTAGTTCTTATGTAGGGGATAAGGTTTTTATATTAAATATATTTATAGCGCTAGTTTTAATGATATTTATTTATATTTGTTATTTCACAGGCACATATTATACATTTAAAAGAAATATAATAAGTTAGTTAAATAATAGTATAAATAGATATAAAAAAAGTTTTACTTACATTGAAATTTCTAAATGTGATAAAATAATATTATACAACGAGTAGTTTTGATAATGTAAGCCCAGTTGTCAAAACTACTCTTTTATTTTATTAAGGATGGTGAGACTTATGTTTAATATTAATGATTATATAATGTATGGAACAACAGGAGTTTGTAAAATTTCAGATATAACTAATGAGAAATTTATAAATGGAGAGCATAGAAAATATTATGTACTAACTCCTATTTATTGTAATGACACAATAATAAAGACGCCTGTAGACAATAAGAAAGTTTCTATGAGGAAAATAATATCTAAAGAAGATGCGCATTTATTAATAAATAGTATTCCTAATATGGAAACTTTATGGATTGACGATGATAGAAAAAGAAACCAAAAATTTACGACCCTGCTTAAAGGTGGAAAATGTGAAGAACTAATTAAAATGATAAGGAGTATATATATTGATAAAGAACAAAAAAAATCTATAGGAAAAAAATCATATCAAGCAGATAATGAAATTATGAAAGAAGCCGAAAGATTAGTAAATGAAGAATTTGCAACTATCTTAAATATTTCTCCAGATGAAGTCATATCATATATATCAAGTAAAATACCTAAATAAGGTATTTTAGATAATCTAAAAATATCTTTTGTGATATAATCAAAATATATAAAATCTAAAAATTATTTTTTTACAATGTATATTAAATTTAACACAAAATATAAGGGAGAGAAAAGTATGAAAGTATTATTAGTAAATGGAAGTCCTCATTTAAAAGGATGTACTTATACAGCGCTTACAGAAGTAGCTAAATCATTAGAATCAAATGGAATAGAAACAGAAATATTTCAAGTAGGTACAAAACCAATCTGTGGATGTATAGGTTGTGGTTCATGCTATAAAACTGGAAAATGCTTTATGGATGATGTGGTAAATGAGTTTGTAGAAAAAGCAAAAGAAGCAGATGGATTTGTATTTGGATCACCAGTTCACTATGCAGCAGCATCTGGTGCACTAACTTCATTTTTAGATAGAGCATTTTATAGTGGAGGAAAACACCTTGCGTATAAGCCGGGAGCATGTATAACAAGTGCTAGAAGGGGAGGAACTACTGCAACTTTTGACCAAATTAATAAATATTTTACTATAAATAACATGCCAGTTGTAAGTTCTCAATACTGGAATATGGTACATGGAAGCAACCCAGAAGAGGTTAAAAAAGATTTAGAAGGTATGCAAACTATGCGTGTTTTGGGAAGTAATATGGCATGGTTAATGAAGTGTATTGAATTAGGAAAAGCAAATGGCATAAATATACCTAAAAAAGAAGATAGACTAAGAACTAATTTTATCAGATAAAAAGTTAACTAAATAATAATATAAGATAATATAAAAATAACCTATAAAGTTTTATAGGTTATTTTTATATTATTAATTAATTTTAATTTACACTTATGGCTTTAATACAACTTTTATACAATTATCTAATTTACCATCAAATATATTATAAGCATGTTTACCTTCTGATAAGGAAAGTTTATGAGTTATAATATCAGTAGGATCATACTCGCCTTTTTTTATAATATCTAGAATTTTCGACATATAAGCTTGGGCAGGGCATTGTCCCATCTTTAATGTAATATTTCTAGAAAAGAAATCACCTAATGGGAACATATTATATCTTCCGCCATAAACACCAACCATCATAACAGTTCCACCTTTTCTAACGGCCTGAGAAGATAGCTCGATTGCTGACTTTGAACCTCCTTGGAGTTTTAATGCAGTTTCAATTTTTTCAAAGTTTGTCATTACACCATCCATACCTACACAATCTATAACAACGTCAGCTCCGCCATTAGTAATTTCTTTTATGTAATCACCTGTATATTCATGATCTTTAATATTAATTGTTTCAACGCCTTTATATGAAGAAGCATGATTAAGTCTGTATGAAATCTTATCTACTGCAATAATTCTTTTAACATTTTTCAATATAAGCCATTTTATAACAGAAAGACCTATAGGGCCACAACCAAGTACAACAACTGTATCACCTTTTTTTACACCTGAATTATCTACACCCCAGTAAGAGGTTGGCAAGACATCAGTAAGAAAAAGAACTTGATCATCAGATAATTCTTCAGGGATTTTTATAGGACCTACATTAGCATATGGAACTTTTAAATATTCTGCTTGACCTCCATCATACCCACCAAAAGTATCACTATACCCAAATATTCCACCGCATGAACCGTATTCATTGGAATTATCACATTGACTATATAATTCATGATTGCAATAAAAACAATGTCCACAGGCTATAGGAAATGGAACAACAACTCTATCACCTTTTTTTAAGTTAATAACATCCTTACCTATTTCTTCTACTATTCCCATTGTTTCATGACCTAATATTGAATTTTTTTTTAGATTAGGAATCATGCCATGAATTAAATGAAGATCTGATCCACATATAGCAGTAGATGTAACTTTAATGATGATATCATCATTTTTTTCTATTTTCGGATCTTCAACATCACGAATATTTACATTTTTAATTCCTTCATATACAATAGCTTTCAATGAATTAACCTCCTAATAAAATTAAATTTATACAATTTAGTTTTAGTTAAACTAAGGAAAATTATTCCTTAAAGCTTTAAATTTAAAATAAATAATTGAATTTTTTATAAAAATTAAATTATCATAACTAACTATAAGTATTAATATAATTTATATTAAATTAAGTTTTATATAAATAAAGGTGGTGTTATATGTATCCAGTTTATAAAAGCATTGGAATAATGGAAAAATGTGAAAGAGTAAAAATATTATTTCCACAACAACATCAAGACTCTCAACCCGGCTTAGAGTATATTATGGAACCTAGACCTATCTCAGATAATCCATATTATATAGGTAGCTGTAAGTTACAAGGAAAGGTAGCGATTATTACTGGCGGTGATAGTGGAATCGGGAGAGCTGTAGCTTATGCATTTGCAAAAGAAGGTGCAGATATTGCTATTTCATATCTTTGTGAACATAAAGATGCAAATGAAACTAAGGAAAATATAGAAAGATTAGGTAGAAAATGTATATTAATACCTGGAGACTTAAAAAAAGAAGAAATGTCTAAAGTTATTGTAGAAAAAACCATAAAATATTTTGGCAAAATAGATATATTAGTTAATAATCATGGAGTACAATTTATTCAAGAAAGTATACTAGACATTACAGCCGAGCAATTAGACGAAACTTTTAAAACTAACATATATTCTTTTTTTTATATGACAAAAGCAGTACTGCCTCATTTAAAAAAAGGAGCATCTATAATTAATACAACTTCTATTACTGCTTATCAAGGAGAACCTCTACTTATAGACTATAGTGCAACTAAAGGTGCTATATTAACATTCACTAGATCACTTTCCCAGTCATTGATAAGTAAAGGTATAAGAGTAAATGGAGTAGCCCCAGGTCCTATTTGGACTCCTTTGATACCATCTTCTTTTTCTGCTAAGCAAGTAGAAACATTCGGTAGTAATACTAGTAAAGTCCCTATGAAAAGAGCGGGTCAGCCATTTGAAGTTGCTACTAGTTTTGTATTTTTAGCTAGTGATGATTCTAGCTATATGTCTGGTCAAATTCTTCATCCTAATGGAGGAGCTATAGTTGGATCTTAATTTATAAATAATGAAATAAAAAACACTCATACATTATGTATGAGTGTTTTTTATTTCATTATTAGTTTGAACTTTGAACTTCATTATAAAGAGATCCAACTTTATTAATTTCTGTTTGAGGTGCAGAGCATAATGGATAAAAGCCTCTTTGAATTAACCATTGAGCAACCTCATAAGCATGATTACAAGCCATTGTGAATGCATCTTTTAAAAATTCTCTTAACACTGGATTAGTTGCTTCCATTGAACTCCATGCATATTCTCTACCGGCTCTTTTTAAAGTTAAAAGATATCCTGTAGCTATTTCTCTATCGTTTAATTGTTGAATATTCGTTCTAGGTGTAACTGGAACTGCTTCCATAGGTGAACTAGTAAAATCTTGTAGATTTATTTTTAACTGGGGTACATTTAACTTTTCGCTAGGTGCATTAGCTTCTTTAATAAATCTAACCTTCATATTATAATCCTGTATATGAACAGGAAATTGATTTTCTATCATAGATTTTAGCTCTGGATCTGTAATTTGATTTTTATATAGAGCCATATTAGTAATAGTATTTACACAACTTAATATTAATTCATGTAAACTATGTAACTCTGCTGGTGTTAATTGCATAATTTATTACCTCCTACATATATAATTTTTTTACATTATTAATATGTCCATAGAAAATAAAATTATTGCGTGGTAAATGTTTCTTAAATTAAAATATTTAAATTTAAAAATTAAAGAATTATCAAGATGGATTATAAAGATTATCAATTTAACTTGATAATGATTATTATTTATGCTAGATTATTATTGAAGGAAAAACATAAAATGGAAAGGAGGATGAAAAGTGGGAAAAATAAAAAAAATTTTATTTATAACAATTGGACTAATATCACTTTCAATAGGTAGTATAGGTGTTATACTTCCTGTAATACCAACAACACCTTTTCTATTATTAGCATCTTATTGTTTTGTAAAAGGTTCGGATAAATTTAATGAATGGTTTAAATCAACAAATATTTATAAGAAGCATTTAGAAGGTTTTGTTAAATCAAAGGCAATGACACTAAAACAAAAGATAACAATATTATTATTTGCAGATATTATGCTGATGTTTCCTATTATATTAATAGATAGCATTCATATGAGGATATTTTTATTATTACTAATGTTAGTTAAGTTCTATTACTTTATGTTTAGAATCAAAACAATAAATCCTAATAAAAAAGAAATAAAGGGTATATCATAAATAAACAATGATAATGATATTCAATATTTGTTAATAAGTAAGAAAGGAGAAATTAATGTTACATAGTATTGGAGCAACAGGATTTTCATTAGCATTAATGTGTTATTTTTTTAAGTATATAAAAATTATAAATAAAAAGATAAGAGTTAAACTTCATATATACACAGGAATGGTAGGAGCTTTAGCCATGATTTTATACTCACTAATTGATTTTATCAAAGAAAAAGAATGGAGTATATTGCTAATGGGGTTTGCTAGTTTATTAATAATAATATCAGGTAATGATAAAATCAGAAAAAAATATAAGAGGCTACACTTAATATCAGTTTTTATTTTTGTATTTAGTTTAACCTATAATATAATCAGTTAAAGGAGGAGTATTATGGTAAATAAAAGGTTACTTTCGCTAAGTAAAGAATCAAAAAAATACATATATTTAACAGTTTTAATGAACTGGATATCGATAATTTGTAATATCGGAATCGTATTGTTTGTAGGGAATATAATTGATAAATTATTTAATAAGGACTTTAATTTTAATATAGGTATATATACAGTCTACATAGGATCTTTAATATTAACTAGATTTTTATGTAACTATATGTCTGGAAGATTTTCTTACTACTCATCATCTAAAGTAAGATCTTCAATAAGAGAAAGTATTTATAAAAAATTACTAGAACTAGGTGTAAATTATAATGAAACTGTATCTACATCATCAATTGTTCAAATCTCAGTAGATGGAGTAGAAGCATTAGAAGTATATTTTGGAAGATATTTACCGCAATTATTTTATAGTTTATTAGCACCACTTACACTATTTTTAGTAATAGTACCAATCAATTTTAAAGCAGCAATAATCTTATTAATATGCGTTCCGCTAATACCAATATCTATAGCAGCAGTAATGAAATTTGCAAAAAAATTATTAAGTAAGTATTGGGGAATATATACAAACTTAGGAGATTCATTTTTAGAGAATCTTCAAGGTCTTACTACATTAAAAATATTTGATTTAGATGAAGAAAAAAATAATGAAATGAATAAAGAGGCTGAAACTTTTAGAAAAATAACAATGAAAGTTTTATCTATGCAGTTAAATTCTATAATAATAATGGATATAATCGCATTTGGAGGTGCAGCTATAGGTATATTAATTGCCATAAGTGAATTTGGGAAAGGCAATATAACTATGGGGCAAACTATAATTATTATATTACTTTCATCAGAATTTTTCATACCAATGAGACTTTTAGGTTCATTTTTCCATGTAGCTATGAATGGTATCGCAGCAGCTGATAAAATATTTAACCTATTAGATACTAAAGTTGAAAAAGAAAAAGAATTACCAGTAGAATTAACAAATAAATTAAAAGATATATCAATATCTATAAGTGATGTTGACTTTAGTTATGATAAAGAAAGAACTGTTTTAAATAATTTAAATATAGAAATTAAAAATAAGTCGATGGTAGCTTTAGTTGGAGAAAGTGGATGCGGTAAGAGTACAATAACAAATTTACTTTTAAAATTAAATAAACCAGATAAAGGTAACATAATATTAAATGGAATTAATTTAAATGATATTCCATTTGATGAATTGAGAAAAAAGGTCAGCTTTATAAGTCATAGTTCTTATATTTTCAATTCAACAATAGAAGAAAATCTTCGTATGGGAAAATTAGATGCAAGTGAAGAAGAGATGTATAGGGCTCTTAAATTAGCAAATCTATATGAGTTTGTAATTAATTTAGAGAAAAAATTACAAACTCCAGTAGGGGAAAATGGTTCATTTTTATCTGGAGGTCAAAAGCAACGTTTAGCATTAGCTAGAATGATACTTACAAATCCTGAGGTATACATATTTGATGAAGCAACATCAAATGTAGATGTTGAAAGTGAAGATTCAATACTAGAAGCAATTTATAATATTGCAAAAGAAAAAACAGTAGTAGTTATATCACATAGACTTGCAAACATAAAAAACGCAGATAAAATATATGTTCTAGACAAGGGATATATAGTTGAAAGTGGCAATCATGAAAGCCTTATGAATAATAATTCTACATATGCAAAGTTATATAAAAATCAAGAAAATCTAGAAAATATATATAATGAAGAAGTTATAGAGGAGGTGGCTATAAGTGAACAGTAAAACACAAAGATTATCAGGTGGTAAAATAATGTTTAGACTTATAAAAATACTAAAGCCACTAGTGCCTGTAATGATAATTACAATAACTTTTGGGGTATTAGGATTTTTAGCTGGTACAGCAATAACTACTTTTGGAGCTATTGCTATGGGAGATATTTTAGGAATAGAAATGAACTACAGCTTTTCTACTGCTACAAAGATAATAATAGGATGTGCAATATTTAGAGGAATATTAAGGTACATAGAACAGTATTCAGGGCATTTTATAGCTTTTAAAATATTAGCTATACTAAGAGATAAAGTTTATAAATCATTAAGAAAACTAGCTCCAGCTAAGTTAGAGAGCAAAGAAAAGGGTAATTTAATATCTATTATAACAAGCGATATAGAACTATTAGAAGTATTTTATGCACATACTATTGCACCAATAGCTATAGCTATACTTACATCGTCAATAATTGCATTTGTATTATATAAAATAAATCCATACTTTGGATTAATTGGATTAATATTTTATACTATAGTAGGATTTATAATACCAGTTTTATCTTCTAAATTAGGAAGTGACGCAGGATTTGAATATAGAAATGAATTTGGTAAAACTAACAGCTTTTTATTAGATTCACTTAGAGGGATAAAAGAAATTTTATTATTTGGTCAAGGAGAAGAAAGACTTAAAGCTATAAATGATAATAGTGAGAATTTAAATAAGAAGCTTAAGATAATAAAAGGACATGAAGGTCTTATAAGAGCTTTAACAGATATAACAATTATGATAGCTATTCTTATTACACTATATGTTGGAGTAAACTTATACATAAATGAAACTATAAACTTAGGACAAGTAATAGTAGCTTTAGTGCTTTTGGCAAGTTCTTTTGGACCAACTGTAGCACTTAGTAATTTATCAAATAACTTAATGCACACATTTGCTTGTGCACAAAGACTATTTGATGTATTAGATGAGGATCCTGCAGTTAAAGAAGTAACAGGTGAAGACTCTTTAAACATGAATACTATTGATATATCAAACTTAGAGTTTAAGTATAAAGATAGAGAAGAAGTTTTATTAAAAGATGTAAATCTAAATATAAAATCAGGAGAAAAAATAGCCATAATAGGGGAAAGTGGATCTGGAAAGAGTACGCTTTTAAAGTTAATGATGAGATTTTGGGATGTAGAAAAAGGAAGTATTGAAATTGATAATAAAAATATAAAAAATATACCAACTAAATCATTAAGAAGAAGTCAGTCACTAGTAAGTCAAGAAACATTTTTATTTAATGATACTATAGAAAATAATATAAAAATAGGTAAAGTAGATGCATCAAAAGAGGAAGTAATACAAGCTTGTAAAAAAGCATCAATACATGAGTTTATAAAAACATTGCCTAAAGGTTATGAAACTAATGTTGGCGAAATAGGTTCAAATCTTTCATCTGGAGAAAAGCAAAGACTAGGTATAGCTAGAGCATTTTTACATGATTCACAAGTACTAATACTTGATGAACCAACTAGTAACTTAGATACGTTAAATGAAGCACAAATATTAAAAAGTATAAAAAATGAATGTAGCAATAAAACAATTATAATGGTATCACATAGAAAATCAAGTACTGCTATATGTGATAGAAAACTATATGTAAAAAATAATACACTAAAATTTAATATATAAAGGCATATAGATATGGTCTAACTATTAAAATAAATATATAAGAAAACACATTGATAATTGTTAATGTGTTTTTTATATATAGTAAAGTAATTTATATCAAAAAGTATAGAATTTATAAACTTAATAAAAAAATACTGAAGACTAAGTCTTCAGTATAGTTATTACTACTATTAACCTATAAATTGAACTGCTTCAGCACAAACTACATATATCTTAGCATTTACTGCAGGTGTAGTTGTAGTAGCAGGTATAAATGGAGCTCCAAGTATTAAAGCGTTACCTGCGCATCCTAATATTTCAACATCAGTTAATACTAATGATCCAGCAGTTAAACTAGCTCTTCCAGTTAAGTTTCCAGATACTAATTCACTCATTATACCGCTACTGCAGCAACAGTCGTCACATGTAGGGTTACAATCTTGTGTTTCACATTGGAAGAATCTTAATGCTTCTTTTATTATATTATAATTTGCAACTTGAAGTGCAGGAGTATCTCCAAGAACTTCAAATTCCATAGCTTTTATAGCACATAAAGATGCTAATTCAGCATTTGCTCCAACAGAAGCTTCGTCACTAAATAAACCTATTAATATATTAATCAAGCCAACAATTAGTTCACTAACTATATCAGTAACTGCAGTAAGTGTATCGGTTAAAGCGTCTACTAAACCTGTTAATACAGGACTCAAGGCAGTTCCTAAACCAGCTAATAGAGCATTTAAAGCTGTAATTAAAGCTGCAAGAGCATCCGATACTCCCTCAATAGTAGTAGTAGCTGTATTAAGAAGAGTAAGTATAGGAGTTGTTAATCCTAAAAGGTCTGTTAACTCTTCAAGTAAAGCTGGATTTAAAACTTCTGGGTATGCTAAAGGTCCACTTATATCTAAAAGATCACACACACAAGGATTTAAATTTTCTAAGCTACCAGTAAGTGCTCCTAAGTTATCATTTACTCCAAGTGTTGTTAATTCAGTACCAACTAAGAAGAAGTCAGTAATAAATGCAGCAGCATTAAAGTTTATAAATTGTCTTACTCTATCTGCGCCTAATATTTCTGTAGCTCTTTTTATTCCAAGTTTACAACAGCATTGTACTTGTTTAGGCTGTGGAGTAGCGTTATTTTGTGGATAGTATTGATTACAATATGGGCTACAACAATTATTTTCAATCATGGGTTGCACATCCTTAAATATATTTATATTATAGAGAAGTTTTTAATCTCTATAGTACAATATATTTAAGAAAGCTAAAAATTGTGACAAAAAAATACATAATGGATGTTTAAAACACTTACATTTATAAGATTTAGATATATAATAAAATATATGGAGGTATTATGATAAAATTTTGTAGTTCCAATAAAATTGATATATTTAAAATAAAAGATTTTTATTGTAAATACGCTACATGGGGAGTAACGAACAGTTACGATGACTGGAAAACTATAATAGAAAATTCAAACTGCATAATAACTGTTTGGGATAACGATAAACTAATAGGAATGTCTAGGGCATTAAGTGATGGAGTTAGATGGGCAACTATTGTTGATGTATTAATACATCCTAATTATAGATCAAATCAAATAGGATCTATGATGATAAAAAAATTGATGGAATTAGATAAAATGCAAGTTAGAACAATTTATTTAGCAACAGCTGATAAGGAAAATTTTTATAATAGACTAGGATTTAAAACAGTTAATGAAAACTGTTACTATATGGTTAAAGTTAATAAAATAGTTGAAAGTAAATATTTTACACCAGTAAACAATTAATAATACATTAAAATTTCATAGATTGTACTAAATTTAAGATTAAATATATAAATAAAAAGACTTAAAATCTATTTAAATAGATTTTAAGTCTTTTTATTTATAATTATTTTATATTTATAAAAATTTAAAAATATTATTCAGGAACTATAGTAACAGTACATTTAGATTTTTTTACTACATATAAAGTTACAGACCCTATTGAGTCTATGAAATGTTTCTTTGTTGACTTAGTCATAATTATTAAATCAAAATCATCATCTACAGATTTTTTTATAATCTCTGGACCAGGGTCTCCAAATACAGTATATGTTTCTACTTCATATTCTGCTAATTTATCTTTTAAACTTTCTAATAGACAATCTACTTTCTTTTGGGATTCTCTCATTTTAACATCTATAAGCATTGGATTTGTTATATTAGTTAGACTTACATCATTAACACTCATCAGTGTTATACTAAATTTATCTTTTGGATACTTACTTAAGACAAAATCTAAGGATTTTTGACTTCTTTCACTACCATCAATAGGGACTAAAATCTTCTTCATATAATCACATCCTTTTTTTTCTATTTTACCACAATAGGAAAACCTATTCAATTGTTTTGTATTATTAAATGCACTTAAAAGTTGAATAATAAATTATAAAACTTATTAAATAAAGGTAAGAAAAAATTTAAAAATATTATTGACAAAGATAAAATATATGTATATATTATTAATAACAAATTATTAGCACTCTATTAAATAGAGTGATAACAAAGTATAAAATTAAGGTTTTCATTAAAATAGATAATATAAAAACTAAATAGTGGAGGGATTTTAACATGAATATAGAGAAAATGACAGTAAGAGTACAAAATAGCCTAAATGAAGCTTATGATATAGCAGTAAAAAATCATAATCAACAAGTAGATGTAATACATCTATTAAGTGCACTTGTAAATCAAGAAGATGGACTAATTCCAAATATATTAGAGAAGATGAATATATCTGTATCATCATTAAATAACAGTATAAATATAGAACTTAGTAAATTGCCACAAATTCATGGAGAAGGAATAAGTTCACAAGGCATAACAGCTACAAGAAGAATAAATGAAGTATTGCTAAAAGCTGAAGAAATATCTAAAGACTTTAAAGATGCATATATAAGTGTAGAACACGTTATATTGGCAATGATTGAAACTGAATCTAAAACTAATGTAGGAAAAATATTTAAACAATTTAATTTAAATAAAAAAGATTTTTTAGATGTATTATCAAAGGTTAGAGGAAGTCAAAGAGTAGAAACAAATGATCCAGAGGGAACATATGAAGCATTAGAAAGATATTCTACTAACTTAGTAGAATTAGCTAAAAAGAATAAATTAGACCCTGTAATAGGCAGAGATGAAGAAATAAGAAGAGTTATAAGAATTTTATCAAGAAGAACTAAAAACAATCCAGTTTTAATTGGGGAGCCTGGTGTTGGTAAAACAGCAATAGTTGAAGGTTTAGCTGAAAGAATAGTTAGAGGAGATGTACCAGAAGGTTTAAAAGAAAAGGTAATATATTCATTAGATATGGGCGCTTTAATTGCAGGAGCTAAGTATAGAGGAGAATTTGAAGAAAGATTAAAAGCAGTACTTAAAGAAGTTCAATCATCAGAAGGAAAGATAATACTATTTATAGACGAGATACACACAATAGTTGGAGCTGGAAAAACTGATGGGGCAATGGATGCAGGAAATTTAATAAAGCCAATGTTAGCAAGAGGTGAACTTAACTGTATAGGTGCAACTACATTTGATGAATACAGACAATATATAGAAAAAGACAAAGCACTTGAAAGACGTTTCCAACCAGTTATGGCAGAAGAACCTAGCGTAAGTGATACAATATCAATACTTCGTGGCCTTAAAGAAAGATTTGAAATTCATCATGGTATAAGAATACATGATAGTGCTATAGTTGCAGCAGCAAAGCTTTCAGATAGATATATACAAGATAGATTTTTACCAGATAAGGCAATAGATTTAATAGACGAAGCTGGAGCAATGATAAGAAGTGAAATAGATTCTCTTCCAACAGAATTAGATGTTGTTAGAAGAAGATTGTTAACATTAGAAACAGAAAGAGAAGCACTACTTAAAGAAAATGATGAGAAAAGTAAACAAAGACTTGAAAATTTAGGTAAAGAATTAGCAGAATTAAAATCTAAAAATGATGAAATGACTGCTAAGTATGAAAAAGAAAAGAGCAAAATTCAAGAAATAAGAGATTTAAAAGCCAAGTTAGATGAAGCTAAAGGTAATGTAGAAAAATTTGAAAGAGAATATGATTTTAATAAAGCGGCAGAAGTTAAATATGGTATAATACCAAAATTAGAAGAACAAATAAAAGAACATGAATTAAAAATGCAAAAAAGCTATGAAGATGCTTTGTTAAAAGAAGAAGTTACTGAAAATGAAATATCTCAAATAGTTGCTAAGTGGACAGGAATACCAGTTACTAAACTTGTAGAAGGAGAAAGGGAAAAATTATTAAAATTGGAAGATGAACTTCACAAAAGGGTAATCGGTCAAGATGAGGCAGTTACTGCAGTAAGTAATGCAGTTATACGTGCTCGTGCAGGTCTTAAAGATGAGAATAAGCCAATAGGATCATTTATATTCCTAGGGCCTACAGGTGTTGGTAAAACAGAGCTTGCAAAAACATTAGCAAATAACTTATTTGATAGTGAAGAAAATATAATAAGAATAGATATGTCTGAATATATGGAAAAACATGCAGTTTCTAGACTTATAGGACCTCCTCCAGGGTATGTAGGATATGAGGAAGGGGGACAATTAACAGAAGCTGTTAGAAGAAATCCATATTCTGTAATATTATTTGATGAAATAGAAAAAGCACATGAAGATGTATTTAATTTATTCCTTCAAATACTAGATGATGGAAGGCTTACTGACAATAAAGGTAAGACAGTAGACTTTAAAAATACTATAATCATAATGACTTCAAATATAGGTAGCTCATATTTATTAGAAGCTGGGGAAGATTTAAATGAAGAAGCCAAAGATCTAGTTATGAATGAAATGAAGAGAAGATTTAAACCAGAATTCTTAAATAGAGTTGATGATATTATAATGTTTAAGCCATTAGATAAAGAAGGAATTAAACAAATAATAGATATATTTATGAAGTCTTTAAAAAATAGATTACATGATAAAGATATAAAAGTTGAAGTTAGAGATAGTGCAAAAGATATAATGGTTAAGGAAGGATATGATCCAATATATGGAGCTAGACCATTAAAGAGATATATAAGTAATGTACTAGAAACTATTATAGCTAAGAAGTTAATAGCAGGAGATATATATAATGGATGTACTATAATAGTAGATGGAGAAAATGAAAATATAAATATTTCTGTAAAGTAGAGTTAAATTTGAAAGTACTACCTATATTTTGGGTGGTACTTTTTTTATGCTAAAGTTTGTAATAATATTAACGATATAATAAGGTAAGTAAAACATTTAAAAAAAAACTGTAGTACTTCATGATATATAGGAGGTTTTTTACTATGGAAGTGAATTTTCAATATGAAGAAAATAATTATTTACCAATTAAAACAATATCTGTAATAGGAGAGTTTAATAATTATGATCATAATAAAGGAGTTATGATTAAAGATAATAATAAATGGACATTTAAATGTGATTTGCAAACAGGTGAGCATCCATATAAATTTCTTATTAATGGGGAGTTAAAGCTTAATGATCCATCTGCAAATGTATACTTACCAGATGACAATGAAGAACTTTGGTCTATAGTTAAGATTAATGAAAATGATCAGAGACTTTATAATAATACTCAATATACAACACATATAGAAAAGTACGATATAGGTTCTTCCGTAATTGAACAAGAAAATATCGTAAATAAAAAAATTTTTAATATGGCTTTAGATAAAAAAGTAGTAACAAGATTTCAATTTACTAATGTAACAGGTTTACATACGGTAACAACAGCATGGTATACACCTGTAGGAGAGTTATTTCAAGTAACTGAGAATAATTTATTTATGCCGCCAAATGGCAAAGAACCAATAATGTTATGGTTTTGGATAGATTTAACTGATAATACTCGCAAATATCTATTTGGAACTTGGACAATGAAATTTTTTATAGACGGTGAATTTATATTAGAAGATCAATTTAAATTATCACAAAATTCGGCATATTCACCACAAGGAGAAATAAGATATTAGTTTATAAGCACTTAGCAGTGATTATATATTATAACAAAATAAAAGGATGTGAAAGGTTATGAAAATAACTAACAATGTTAATTTAAATGCAACTGTTATTAAAAATAGAAATGATAACAATAGTAGAGATAGAAAGGTAGAAAATGACAATCTGAGTTCAAATGCACAAGTTACCAATATAAAATTAGATAAAGATGAATATATATCTTCAATTGCTGATGATATAAAAGATTCTTCAGAGCTTGTATCTAAAGAAAGTAACACAACTAAGAGTTCAATAGGTGGATTTTTTAAGTCAGTAGCTGATAAATTTTCTTATGCGACTAGTGAGATTTCAAAATTTGTTAAGACAGCAGTTTCTGTAGGTGAAAGTGTTGTTAAAACAGTTAAGTCAGTATCAAATATTGTTGCTGATACGGCTAAGGTTGTATCAAAAACTATAAAAGATATGTCAGATTCAGTAAGTAAAAAAATAAAAGATACTGCATCACAAGTAGCTAGCACATTTAAACAAGTAACAACTACTGCCTCCGATTTAAGAAAAATAGCTGAAGATACTAAAAATTCAGCTACATCTCTAATAAATACAGGAGTAAAGACAGCTGTTTCAATAGGGGCAAATATTAAGGAAGTAGTAGTAACAGTTGGAACATCAATAGATGAAATTAAGTCTGAGTGGAACAATCCAAATAGTGGTATTGTAGAAAAATTAGTTCAAACTGGTAAAATGGTAAATAATGGAGTAGAATCTATAAAAGAACCAATAAAAGAAATAGGAAATACAGCTTCAACAGGATACAATGAAGTTAAAAAAGCTTACAAAGATATAAAAAATAATATTGAAAACTCATGGTCTTTGATTAAAGAAGTTAAAAATTCAGTTGTATCAGTTAGCAAGAATGTAATTGATACAATAAAAACAGTTGCAGCTGAAGTTAAAGATGCAGGCAAAACTGTTTTTGGTAGCATAAGTGATGCTTCAGATAATATAAAAGATGTAGTTAATAATGGATATTATGAAATTAATCAAACTATAAAAGAAGCATATGGTAATCATGCAGAAGATAAGGATCATCTAGATAATAACGATGGGATGATACCTGTATTAGCTTAAATGTTTTTAAAAGTGTAGATAGGTTTGTGTAGACAAACTTGTCTACACTTTTTTAATTTCTAAGATAGTATATTGATTTAAAATTTGTTGATAATTAATGAACTATAGTTGTGTAAATAAGTTTATAGAAAGCAAAAAAGAATTTTGAGTAACATACGGAGTCTTTGGGGATATGAGCAAAGCGAATTTTTATTATGTAAAAATGGAAAGTTTTTATGCTAATATATAAATAAGAATAAAGTTAAAAGGGGATAAAAATGAAATTTGTATCAATAAGAAAATGTGATGATTATAATTATGAAAATATAAAAGCATCAATAGAGAAAAATTTAAATGATATAGGTGGAATAGAAAAATATATAAAACCAAATAGCAAAGTATTAATAAAACCAAATTTGCTTATGAAAAAAAGTCCAAAAGAAGCTACAACAACTCATCCAACAGTAGTTAAAGTTGTATGTGAAATATTACTTAGACTAAACTGTGAAGTAATAATAGCAGATAGCCCTGGAGGACCATATACAGTATCATCACTTAAAGGTATATACAAATCAACTGGGATGAAAGATATAGCAGATGAAATTGGAATAAACTTAAATTATGATATAAGTGAAGTTAAAGTGGAAAGTACAAGTGCTAAAGCATTAAGATTTATGGATATAATAACTCCAATAATAAAAGCTGATTATATAATAAATATATGTAAATTAAAGACTCATGGTATGGCCACATTCACAGGTGGAGTCAAGAATTTATATGGATCTATAGCAGGACTTAAAAAGGCAGAAATACATTATAGATTTCCAAATGAAGAAATATTTTGTGAGGATGTATTATTAGATATATGTTCTTATGTAAATCCAAATTTAACCATTATGGATGGAGTAGTTGGTATGTAAGGAGAAGGGCCATCAGCGGGAATTCCAAGACATATTGGTGTAACTCTAGCATCAGCTAGTCCATATGCATTAGATGCAATAGCTTGTAAGATTATTAATTTAGATATAAACAAAGTACCTACTATAAGAGGGAGCATAAAAAGAGACTATATAAAAAAAGATTTAAGTGATGTAGTTTTAGTAGGAGATGATATAAATAAATTTATTATAAAGGATTTTAAAATACCAAAAACCAGTAAAGATTTTAGATTATTAGCATCATCTATGCCAAAGTTTATTCATGAACCTCTTACGAAACTATTAACTCCAAAGCCTATTATTTCTTATAAAGATTGTGTAAAATGCAAAAAATGTATAGAAATATGTCCAGCACAGGTTATAAGTTTAAATAAAAAAATAGAGATAGATTTAAATAAATGTATAAGATGTTTTTGCTGCCATGAATTATGTCCGAAACAAGCTATAGATATAAAAAGAAGTATAATTTTCAGATTGATAAAATGATTATAAATTGGGGGTATTATGAAAAAGAGGACTATAATAGTTATAGGTATTATTTACTCTATTGTAGTTATAGGTATAATAGCTAATATATATGTAGGAATAACCTATAATTTAAATATCTTTGAGTATATAGAAAAGTCTATGCCTATAACTGAAAAGGAAAGAGAAATTTTAAAAAGTAATGGTAAAATCATTTATGGATCAGATCAAAGTTCTCCACCTCTTAGATACAAAGATAAGCTAGATGGCCAATATAAAGGTATGATAGTAGACCTTATAAATGCGTTATCTATTCAAATAGGTCAAGATATATATTTTGAACCCAATGATTGGTGGAAAGAGTCATTATATAGTCTTAGTAATAAAAGTATAGATTTTTTCGATTTAATAGAATCAGAAGAACGGTCTAAACAGTTTGTATTTACAGACCCTGTATATACTCTAAGAGGAAATATTTTAAAACCTAAGAATTCAGATATAAAGAATTATGAAGATTTAAAGGGTAAAAAGGTTGCTATACTGGAAGGTGATTACTCTATAGAATTTTTAAAAAATAGAATTTCAAATTTGGATATAGTTTTTACTAAAGATATAGAAAGTGCAGTTAAACACTTAGTAAACAAGGATGTAGAAGCTGTTGTAGGTGATGAACCTGTTCTTAAGTATTATATAAAAGATATGAAAATAAGTGAAGAATATACTATTTTAAAAGAACCTATATATACAAAAAAAGCTGTATTAGCAGTAAGAAAAGATAAAGAAGAATTAGTTAGCATACTAAATAAAGGGATATTTAATCTTCAAAAAAATGGAGTATATGAAGATTTAAAAGAAAAGTGGTATTACGAATATGATGATATAAATACGATTTTCTGTGGTACAAAATCGGGATACTTGATGTATCTTTTAGTTAGTATAATATTAATAACAATATATATTTTTTATGGGTGCACATATATCTTAAAGAAAGAAATAAAAATTAAAACAAGTGAAGTACTAGAAAGTAAAGCTAAACTCGAAGTTACACAAGCTCAAATGTTAAGAGATCATAAAATGGCAGCTATAGGGCAGTTAGCCTCAGGAGTAGCACATGAAATAAGAAACCCATTAGGGATAATCATAAATTATTGTTATCTTTTAAAAGAAGATGATAATAGCAAAGAAGAATTTAATGAATATATAGATGGAATAGAAAACAATGTTCAAAGGGCAAGTAATATAGTATCAAATCTTTTAAACTTTTCAAGAATAAGTAGTGACAAACTAGAGTTTGTAAACATAAAAAACTTTTTGGAAAATACTCTAAAATTAGAACAAAAATCAATAAATAGCAAAAACATAAAATTAAATATAATATGTGAAAAAGATTTGAATTGTTATATAAATGAAGATTCACTAAAACATGTATTATTAAATCTTATATCAAATGCTATATATGCTATAAGTAACGAAGGTACTATTTTTATAAAAGCATATAAAGAATCTAATAAGTTAAATATAGAATTTAAAGATACAGGTTCAGGTATATCAAAGGAAAATCTTAAAAATATATTTAATCCTTTTTATACAACAAAGCCAGTTGGAAAAGGAACAGGATTAGGTCTTTATATAACTTACAATGAAATAACTAAGTGTGGAGGATGTATAAGTGTAGAAAGTTTATTAGGAGTAGGAACTACATTTTTCATAAAAATTCCAATAGGTAAGGGGGATTAACTTTGAAAATACTGATAGTTGATGATGAAATAGAATATGCTAATGTAATGAAAAAGATAATAAAAAAGAAGGGATATGAGGTAAATGTAGCATTAAGTGGACTTGAAGCTATAAGTATTATAGAAAAAGATAAAAGTTATGATTTAGTACTGTCTGATTTAATAATGGATAAAATGAATGGAGTAGAATTGTTAGAGAATGTTAAAATCATAAACAAGGATATAGAAGTTATTTTGGTAACAGGATATGGAACTATTGAAAATGCTGTTGATGCTATGAAAAAAGGAGCATTTTCTTATTTTATAAAAAGTAATCCAACAAAAGACTTATTAAATGAAATACAAAAGGTTAAAGAATCTATAGATTTAAAAAGTCCAAAAAAAACTAGAGATGAGTTCAAACTTACAACTAAAAGCAAAAAATTTAAAGATATAATAAAAATAGCGGAAAAAGTTGCAATTAGTGATATAAACATATTAATACTTGGAGAGTCTGGAGTAGGTAAAGATGTTTTGGCTAGATATATACATAATTTAAGTAATAGAAAGGATAATGCCTTTGTAGCCGTAAACTGTTGTGCCTTTTCTGATGGATTGTTAGAATCAGAGCTGTTTGGACATGAAAAAGGTGCTTTTACAGGAGCAAATGAAAGAAGAAAAGGAAGATTTGAGTTAGCTAATAGAGGAACTTTATTTTTAGATGAAATAGGAGATGTATCACTAGATGTACAAGTTAAATTACTTAGAACTTTAGAAAATGGTATAATAGAAAGGCTTGGAAGTAATAAACAAATCAAATCAGACTTTAGATTAATAAGTGCAACTAATAAAAACTTTAAAGAGGAGATAGAAAAAGGAAGTATAAGAGAAGATTTCTTCTATAGGATAAGCACTATAAGCATAACAATACCTCCACTTAGAGAAAGAAAAGAAGATTTGAATGAATTAATAAAGTTTTTTATAAAAAAGTATGAATATAAATATAATAAAAAAATAAATAAAATAGATTCAGAAATAATGGATTTTTTAACAACTTATGATTATCCAGGAAACATAAGAGAACTTAAAAACATGATAAATAGAATGATAATATTAAGTGATAATGGAAAAATATCTAAAGAATGTTTACCAAGTATAAATAAGAATGAAAATTTTGAAAAAATAACAATAAAGCCATTAAAAGAGATAAGAAAAGAATTTGAATGTGAATATATAGAGAAAGTATTAATACAATGTGGGAATAATATTTCTCAGGCATCTAAGAAATTAGATATAAGTAGAAGGCAATTAACTAATAAAATAGCTGAATATAAGTTAAGGTGAGAAAAAAATTTCTCACCTTTTTATTTTATGAGAAAAAAATTTCTCAATTGGATTAAAATTTAAAAATTAAATTTTAAATAAAGAGAAAAAACTTAGTAAAATCAATAGGTATAAAATATAAAATTATTTTAAAAAGTTGGCATGATATATGCTTTATAAATAAAATAAGAAAAAGCTAAAGGGGTGATAACATAGATAGGTTAATAATTACTAATAATGAATTAGTTTATACTGAATATAAAGATACGTTAGAAACACTATACTTAAAAAATTATAACTATATAGATGTATTAAAGGTAACTAGAGACAAAATTCATAGAGGACATAAATTATATACTCATCCTTTAGCAGGAAGCATAAAAGCAAACGACACTCCTTACAAATCTATTTTAATTAGTAAATATGAAAGTTACTTAGATGAAATTAGCTTGAGCATAATTGAAAATAGTATACAAGTATATACTGATTTACTAAGAGATAATACGACTCCCCTTTGGACAAAAGATGTTTTAAATCAATTTATGATAATAGATTTATCTATTATTAAAAATTCAATAATATAAATTTAAAATATAGGAGGTAAAATATGAAATTAGAATTAGGAAAGATTTTCATTAAAGATGTTCAGTTTGGAGAGAAGACAGAAGTTAAAGAATCTATACTATATGTAGATAAAAGTCAAATTGAAAAAATAGTATTAGAAGATGAAAGAATAAAAAGTGTAAATATTGATTTAGCAAGACCAGGTGAATCTGTAAGAATTGCGCCAGTTAAAGATGTCATAGAACCAAGAGTTAAGGTAAGTGGAGAAGGTCAAATTTTTCCTGGAGTTATAAATAAAGTAAAAACAGTTGGAAGTGGAAGGACTAATGCATTAGTGGGAGCTTGTGTTGTAACAGGTGGAAGTATAGTAGCTTTTCAAGAAGGAGTAATTGATATGAGTGGTCCAATAGCAGATTATTGCCCTTTTTCAAAAACTAATAATGTATGTATAATGATGCAACCACAAGAAAATTTAGAAACACATGCTTATGAAGCAGCTGCTAGAATGGCAGGTCTTAGAGTTGCAACTTATATAGGAGAGGCAGCAAGAAATATAGAACCTGATGAAATAAAAACTTATGAAACTAAGCCACTACTTAAACAAATAAAAGAATATCCAGATTTACCAACGGTAGCATATGTGCATATGCTACAATCTCAAGGTTTATTACATGATACTTATTATTATGGAGTAGATGCAAAAGAAATCGTACCAACTTTAATGTATCCAACTGAAATTATGGATGGAGCTATAATTTCTGGAAACTGTGTTGCTCCTTGTGATAAGGTTACTACATTCCATCATCTAAATAATCCGGTAATAGAAGATTTATATAAAAGACATGGAAAAGATATAAATTTTGTTGGAGTTATTTTAACAAATGAAAATGTATTTTTAGTTGATAAAGAAAGAAGTTCAGATATGGTTGCTAAATTTGTAGACTACCTGGGGATAGATGGAATAATAATTACTGAAGAAGGATATGGAAATCCAGATACAGATCTCATGATGAATTGTAGAAAAGTTACTCAAGCAGGAGCAAAAGTTGTTCTAATAACAGATGAATTTCCTGGTAGGGATGGAAAAAGTCAATCAGTAGCAGATGCAACTAAAGAAGCAGATGCACTAGTATCTTGTGGTCAAGGAAACTTAGTGGTACATTTTCCAGCTATGGAAAAAATTATAGGAACTTTGGAATATGTTGAGATGATGATTGGGGGTTATAAGGGTTGCTTAAATGAAGATGGCAGCATGGATGCAGAACTTCAAATTATAATCGCTTCAACTATAGCCAATGGATATAATCACTTAACTGCAAGATGGTACTAAGATAGTAAATAATAAAAGGAGGTAAAATTATGAGTAAAATAAAGGTTGTTCATTATATAAATAATTTCTTTGCAGGAATTGGAGGAGAAGAAAAAGCCAATATCCCTCCAGAAAAAAGAAAAGGAGCTTTAGGACCAGGATTAGCTTTTCAAAAATCATTTAAAGATGAAGCTGAAATAGTAGCTACAGTTATATGCGGAGATAGTTATTTTGGAGAGAATATGGAAGATGCAATGAATGTTTTAATTAAAATGATAAAAGAAGAAAAACCAGACTTATTTATAGCAGGGCCAGCATTTAACGCAGGTAGATATGGGGTAGCTTGTGGAGCTATATGTAAAAAGGTCGAACAAGAACTTAAAATACCAGTAGTTACAGGCATGTATATAGAAAATCCTGGAGTTGATATGTATAAATTAGATTTATATATAATAGAAACTAAAAATTCGGCAGCAGATCTTAGAAAGACTGTACCTAAGATGGTTAATTTAGGATTAAAACTTGCAAAGGGTGAAGAGGTAGGGCCTCCAGAAGAAGAAGGGTATATTTTAAGAGGGATAAGAAAAAATTTCTTCCATGAACTTAGAGGATCTGAAAGAGCTATAGATATGTTGGTTAAAAAATTAAATAAAGAAGAGTTTAAAACAGAATATGAAATGCCTATCTTTGATAGAGTAACTCCTGCTAAGCCTATAAAAGATTTATCAAAAGCCAAAATTGCTATAGTAACTTCTGGAGGAATAGTTCCAACAGATAATCCAGATAAAATAGAATCTTCAAGTGCTACAAAGTATGGAATTTATGATATAAGTAAAATGAACACCCTTAGTAAAGATGACTTCACAACAATTCATGGAGGGTATGATAGAGCGTATGTACTTGAGAATCCTAATTTAGTAGTCCCTCTTGATGTTACTAGGGAATTGGAAAAAGAAGGCATTATAGGAGAACTTGCAAATTACTTTATAACTACTACAGGAACAGGAACAAGTGTCAATAATGCTAAAGCTTTTGGAGAAGACTTTGTAAATAAGTTAATAGAAGATGGTGTGAATGCTGTAATTCTAACTTCTACATGAGGTACTTGTACACGTTGCGGTGCAACGATGGTAAAAGAAATAGAAAGAAAAGGTATAACAGTAGTCCATATGTGTACAGTAGTTCCAATATCTTTAACAATAGGTGCAAATAGAATAATACCTACTATAGGTATCCCTTATCCATTAGGAGATCCTAATTTAGGGGAAGATGGAAGTAAAAAATTAAGAAAAGATTTAGTATTAAAAGCATTAAAAGCATTACAAACAGAAGTTAATGAACAAACTGTATTTGAAAATTAAATAGGAGTGTGGACTATGGAAAAATCCAGAGAATCTTGGGGTAGTAGATTTGGGTTTATAATGTCAACAATAGGATTTGCAATAGGACTTGGAGCTGTATGGAGATTTCCATATATGGTTGGAGTCAATGGTGGTGGTGCATTTTTAATAGTATATGTATTGATATCATTAGTTATAGGAATACCATTATTTGTTGCTGAGATGGGACTTGGAAGAAAGACCCATTTAAATCCAGTAGAAGGAATGCGTAAACTTACTAAAAAAGGAAGCATATGGGTAGGAATAGGATGGTTAGGAGTTATAGCATCACTTTTTATAATGTCATATTATATAGTTGTTATAGGATGGATGCTTGCATATTTAGCAAAAACTTTTATGGGATCCTTTAATGGATTATCTATTACTGAAGTATCACAAGTTTACTCAAATTTTATTTCTAGTCCCTCTCAAGTATTATTTTATACAGCTATAATGATAATATTGCTTGGGATTATAGTCAATAAAGGGCTTAAAGCTGGTATAGAAAATTGCTGTAAATATCTAATGCCTGCACTTTTTATAATATTAATATTACTTGCTATAAGAAGTATGTTACTTCCTGGAGCTATGGAAGGAATTATTTGGTATTTAACGCCTGATTTTTCTAAAATTACAGGAGAAGTAATACTTGCAGCACTAGGTCAGGCATTTTTTGCAATAGGGATAGGAGTTGCAGCTGCATTTGTATATGGTAGTTATCTAGATGATGAAAAATCTAATATAACAGGTGATGCAACTATAATTGTAATATCTAATACGGCCATAGCTATAGTAGCAGGGCTTATAATATTTCCAGCGATATTTTCTTTTGGAATGTCTCCAACAGAGGGTCCAGGTCTTACTTTTATAACTATGCCTAATCTATTTTCGCAAATGGCTGGAGGAAAATTATTTGGATGTGCATTTTTCTTTTTAGTTATAATTGCAGGAATAACTTCAGGAATAGGATATATAGAATCAATAGTGTGTACTATATCAGAAGTATTTGATATAAATAGAAAGAAAACTGTTTGGATAGTATTAACAATTATATTTTTGTTAAGTATACCTTGTATATTAGCCAATGGTCCATTAAGTGAAGTTAATATATTTGGTAAAAACTTCTTTGACTTAGCTGATTATATTTCAGGAAATATATTAATGCCATTAGGAGCATTGATGATATCGATATATACAGCATATAAATGGAAATTTGAAAATTACATGGATGAAGTAAATACTGGATCTAAAAAAGTGAGAGTATATAAGTGGATGAAACCTATAGTAGTTTATTTAATACCCATATCAGTATTTATTATAATGATTGCAGGATTGATATAAGTTAAAATATAAGTAAAAGTAAATAATTAATATAAAAAGTAGATACACTATAGTGTATCTACTTTTTATATTAATTA